>JABAOE010001976.1_pt1 | contig 16213 bp, 24 predicted proteins | sample 7062141 | NCBI WGS metagenome assembly JABAOE01 (sample SAMN14538627, study PRJNA623070) | marine sediment metagenome | biome: marine biome [ENVO:00000428]; feature: marine pelagic biome [ENVO:01000023]; material: deep marine sediment [ENVO:00002113] | place: India: Gulf of Khambhat ... | reverse complement strand
AAATTTTTAAGTTGTAGGTTTAGAATGTTAGGAAGAAAAAGGAAAAGTATATAAGGGAAAGGGGGTTATCTTTTTTTTGTTTTATGCCTAGACCGTTGATTACCGAGAGGAAATTGTATGTTTTAAGTGATGTTTTTTATGTAGGGCTTCCAAGAGTTTTTACTTCTGCGAATAAAATCAAGAAAGGGGATTGGGTTAAGATTAATGTTTATACGGATAGAGTAGTAATAAAAATTAAAAATGCCGAGCAGAGAAAGAATACAAAGGGAAAGGGAAGTAAGGGAATTATCAGCAAACAGAGAATTAATTAAGGAATTGCTTAATATAATAGTTTCTTCTTCCCAGATAGAACAAATAGTTTTTCCGAGTGGTGAATCGTATAGGGGAAATCTACATTGTTTGATATATGGGGATATTGGAGTAGGGAAATCTTCTGATCTGAAAAAAATAACTGAATTCTTGGGGGTTACTGTTCAGCACGGGCTTACTAGATCACATCTGTTAGGATCTGTGGATAAGGCTACTGGTAATTTTTGTACTCCAATCATATGGGACTATAGGAGGTCAATAGTTGCAATAGATGATTTTTACTACGATTATAAGGGATATGGGGCAAAAGATACTATTCAAAGTTTATTATCTTTGATGGAATTTCCAAGATTCCAGAAAAGTGTAGGATATCGTTGTAACGATATAGAGAAAAAAGACGGGAACCTTTGGATGAGTATAAAGAATAACAAGATAAATATTAAGACTTCTTTTAGTTTTATAGCGACTACTATGATGAACCCTTTTGCTGTTAAATCAATGGAAATAGAAGCTCTAATCAGTAGATGCTTAGTACTGCCCTACAGACCGACTAAAAATGAGATATTCCGGAAATTGGAGGGGAAAAGCAACTTTAAGCCTAAGATCAAAAAGATAAAGAATCCAGTAATTAAGATTAACAGGAATTTATTTATGAGGATCCAGAAGTTTGTTAAGGATCAGGACTTGGAGAACAAGTATATCTTAAGGACTGTAGGGGATATATGCCGGATTCATTCGGTTACGAAAAAATGGGATGAGGAGCTGTTTAAGTTTGTGATTAGGCTTAATAAGGTTTATGGATAGTTTTGAAGATGAATATTATAGAAATGATTCTGTTTTGTATAAGATAATCAGGTATCTTTATAATAGGGAATTTGCATTAATAACAAGTAAGGTTTCTGAGAATGAAATTAAGAATCATATTGCTGAGAGAAACTTAAGATGTCATAATGTGCAGGGACTTAATTATCTGATAAGATGGTATGATGTTATTTCTAATAAGATAAACTTATATTATTCTTTGGCTGAATATAAGCATGGGTTGCCTTTGAGGTTTTTGGGGGATAAAGAAAGGGATTTTGAGGTAACTTCCGACTGGAATAAAAACCATTGGAAGGAAATGATTCATTATGATTTCTTGATTGATATAGATGCTAAAAACCAACAGCAGATGAAAGGAGCATTATATACTGCTATGAAGCTTAGGGATATGTTGATTAAGAATAGGGGAAGATTCGAGGTTAGGTTTTCTGGAAGGGGATTTCATTTCATAATATTAAATGATTTTTATAAGGATCTGAAAGATCCTTTTAAGCCTAATACAGATATTAATATCTTCACTAAGTATAGAAAGTTAGCTGATAAGTTTAATCAGATATCCGAGCAGATTGATGTCAATATTTATGATTCAAGAAGGTTAGTTAAGGTTCCTTATTCTTTGGCTTTCTATGATGATGGTGCTTTTGTTTGCTGTCCAGTAACGACATTAGAGAATTTCGATAGGAATTATTATAAATTAGAAAATTTTATACTCAAATAATAAGAAATAAAAGGGAATTCAAATGACTATAAGGGAGCCTCAAGTAATAATAATTGGGGATTATTCTGAAAAACTTGATAGGATTAATGAAAGGCTTCCAAGATCCAAAATAATTGATAGGACTACTTATGAGCTGGAATTTAATAGGCTGTTTGATATAACAGAAAAAGAATTATCGTCAGGACAGGAAGTTTTAAGGGAAGAAGCCTTCTTTGCTTATAGGATAACTAATCCTAAGGTTCATAAGGGTAGGAAAATAAAAAGGAAGGATGTAGGTAAGAAGGATATTTCTAGGATAGAACCTAGAGATAGAATAAGTGATTCTGATCTTAAGGAGTTTACTCAGATATCAGAAACTCGAAAGAGAAAGGACAGGTTTATTCATTCCGCAATCAGGAAAGGGAATGTTGTCCTGACTGAGAGGGTATTTGTTACTGTTAGGGGTAAGAAACAACAAAGGTTTAGGGATAAGTCCGGTAAGTTTTGCAAGTGCTTATGATCTCTGCAGTTTGTGTGGCGTTTCCAGTCGGTAAGGGGGTATGGGTCAGCTTCCTTACCGGCTGTTAATATCCTTTGGATTTCCCGAAGGGAAGGGTTTCTAATCACACTTTCCTTTTCCTTCGGGTTTATTTTCATCGAAGCATAGGACTTAATCATTTGTTTGTAACCCCGAATGGATTTTTATTCCTATGCTTCGATATCAATATATTTATATATCAGTTATTATTCCTTTGGAATATGAAAGCTTTTTATGTTAGGGTTCCTGATTCTGTCCATAAGGATGTTAAGCTGTATGCTCAACTGACTGGAGTCACTATTCAAAAGTTAATTATCGATTCTTTAGAGGAGAAGATGAGAAGATGAAGAAATGCAGGGTATGTTCCAGTCCGGTAACCTTAAACAGTTACTGCTCTCGGGATTGTCAAAGAGCAGCTTTACTGGCTGATTCTATCTATTTTATCCAGAAGGAGATTAGGGAGCTGAGACATGAAATTACTTTAATCAGGGAAGAAGTTCAGAAGGAGAGGGTATAATGTTTAGAGCATTAAGAAAGAATGTTGATCCGACTAATTACTTTGGACTGATACCTATACTTTACATTAAAAATGTAACTATGTACTTATTGGTTATCCACTTTGAGTTGGGATTTTGGGATAACGTTAAGATTAATACTTTTTGGACACTAACAATGTCATCAAAAGATGATGGAGGAAAAAATGGAATTAGAAAACATGAAAATAGGAGAAGAACAACCGCCTCTAGAGGCTAAGAAAGTTAAGATAGTTAGCTACAAGCCTGAGGAAGTGACTAATAAGGACGGGAAGGAAGTCGGGACTAAGTTAATTCTTAATGTAACCCATCCTGACTCAGAGAAGGAGCTGCAGATATCAGCCATTAAGTTTGAAAGGGACTCCAAGCTGAAAGAGTTCGGGCTATGGGTATCGGAGGATAAGGACGGTAACATACCGCATCATAGCTCTTTAGCTTACTTGCTGAGGACATGCAAGGTTGGAACTGTTCCGGAAATAGTTAATAAGGAAGTTGAGACTGTTACCGGAGATAGGGGTTATTTAGTTGTTAAGGGGTATTAATCCCCTTTTTTCACATGAAACAACTAATAGTCTATCAGGAAAGAACCGAGATCATATGGGATAAGGGTAAGTACTACTATAAGCATATTATCATACCGTATGATCCGAATAAGTATGATTCTCTGGAGTTTCAGGAGGAAGTGGGGAATATCAAGAACCTTAAGATTGTTGACTGCAGTAAGTTTTACCTAAAACACTATCAAAATGAGTAACGTAATGGTTGCTGTTTTAGTAGCAATATCCTATTTTATTGGGTTTACCCTAGCTATGTTGATTGCTAAGGCTACCACAGGATGCTTTTAACATGAGGAACATAATAACTGTAAACGGAATCCCTATAATACCGCAGGAAAAGGATCTTGATAAGGACGGTAAGATAGGGGGAATAGAAAGGGTTCCTAAGGATAAGGGAGTGATACCCATTAAGGAACAGTCGGAAGTGGCTGATCTGGTAGAGACAGCTTTTCCTAAGGAACATTCCCAGATAATAAACATGTTAGGGAATATACATGAGACAGAGGAAAGGCTGATATTCCTTCTGATAGTTCTATGTAATTTAAGGTTTCTTCCCAAGTCAGTTTTAAAGACAGCAGACGTGTATTTATTGCTGTCAGTATCGAGGAATGCTAGGGGTAGGGATGATATCAGGGACTATGCTCAGGCACATCAGCAAAAGAAAGAAAGTTCGAAGTTAGCAAACTTCGTAGGAGTTGGAGATGGGAAATAAATTAACATTCAATATCGAGAGTTCAACAGATACGAAAAAACCCAAGAAAAGGAAGAAGGTAAAGAAGGCAGTTCCTAAGCTCTTGAATAAGACCCTAACAGAGGAACAGCTACAGGATAAGAAGCTGTACCTAGAGACTAAGGAAAGGAGTTTCTTTAAGGATATTAAGGGATTCAAGGGATTCTTCCTTAGGAGGAGAAAAAAGAACAAGGGACACATGCATGTCTTGGTTAGGATGATAATGTACTCTGGGGATGTTATGGAGTTTTATGTTCCGACTTCTGATAAGGGGTTTGTGTTTGATAAGAGGAGATACTTATTTGATGATTCCCATCGGTACTTTAATCCTACATCACAATGCTACTGTTATGACTTCCATCAGGCTTTAGACATACCGATCAGGTTAAGAGTCAAACTTCCTCATGAGATGATCCAGTTTATAGAAAAGCATGAAAAGCAGCTTAGTAAGAATCAAAGTGCTAAGATTAATGCTGATGAGATCAAGGAGATACTGGAGAATCCAGACGTTAGTGATGTTGATTCCTCCATTAATCCGAAGTCTCTCGAGGAATATCTGAAAAGCAACTTTGTACAGGCTTTAGTAATGGCTGCATCTATAGGAAGGATATTCAGGATCATACTGATCTTAGTCATTATAACATTAGGATTAGTTGTTATAGATGTACTGATAGATGCATGGGCTTCGGGTATGTTTGAGAATCTTACTAATTAAATATCATGAAACAAACCAAAACTATCAATTTTATTATACCAAATAAAGAGAGAGACCTAAAGTTCCAGCTATGGCTGTTAAGCTGTCCAAAAGGAATAGACTTTGAGGTAATTAAACAGAAATGAGACAAAACAAGACCTTATGCGAATGTTCAGGATACACAGAAGAACAGACTGAGCATTGCAAGTTAATGGAGAGTCTAGGACTAGGACACTGTGGGGTTGAAGAATGACAAACAAAACCGAAGCGGAGATTGAACTCTTAACAACTGTGGGTATTCTTAATAAGTTATCTCCCAAAGAAGTTAGACATATTTTAGATCATATACACGATGCAATTTTATCAGCAGAAAAACAGATAAAATCCCACTTCTCCAAACAGTTAATGGAAAGTATTGAAAAGAAAATAGCTCACATATATGATGAGAATGAAGAACAAATGTACGAAGCTATAGAGATTAAAGACCTCAAACAAGCACTAAAAGAACTATGCAAACAGAAATAGCATTAAACTGTGATTTTTGCAATAAAACAGGACTTACTATAAGCGAAGCGGGAATATTATACTGTAATTGGTGTCATAAAAGCTATGGAGAGCAAATAGCCACAGAATATCAAATGGAACAAGCACTAAAAGATATTGGAAGGAGAGGATGAAGCTAATTAAAAGTAAGTTGTTACAAAAACACGATGGAAGAAGAAGTGCAAAATATTTAGTTACTTTAGAAGTTACTGATTATGATATTGAGATGTTTGAGGATTTAGATTCAGTTAAGATTTGTGATTGTGGTAATTTCCAAGATAAATACAATATATGGCTTAGGAGAGTTTATCATGAGTTTTGGAAGCTATGGAGAAAATATGATAAATAATAATCAAATGAAGACACTAACATCAGAGATTGGGAAGCTAAAGGATATTTAAGATGGATAATAAGCATTTAATTTGGCTGATGCCTTTAATTGCCATTGTATCTATTTTGATATGGCATGGGTTGGTTATAGCTCCATCAGATAACCAAATATCCCAGTTGTTAGACTCTCTTTTTGTTTTAATTGAAGAATATAATAATCAGGTAGATGAGTTAATTGGTATTGCTAATGATTGCGTTGAGAAATTGATAATATGTGAGAATAATGATAGATGACCTCCTTAATCTGTTCAGACCGATAGAAAAGCTAGTTGACGCTTATGACAAGAAAAACTATCTGTTACTGGGAGTCTTAGGAGTCGTTTTGTTAATTCTATGCTTAATCGGTTATATGGTCTATATTTCTTTTAAGTAGTCTTCCCACATGTCTTCCATCTGTTCAGTATCGTAGTACTTAAAATAATCTGATAAGTCATGGACTGCGTAAGAAGTAAAGTATTTCCAGACTATGTATTTCTCCCAGTTCCTGAACTTAAACACCTGACAGATAAAGTTACTCCTAATCAGATTGGGACTCCTGCATACAGAACACAGCTCTATTTCTTCCTTATCAGAGTTGGTAAATTCCCTAGAATAACAGTCCTGACAGTTCATGATCCAATGCATACGATGATACCTGATTTCATTCGTTAACCTCCTGATGTTGGCATCTACTGACTGGGGATGCTGGGCTATGAAAATCAGATGACCGTAACCCTTTAGGTCAGATCCTACAAACCTTCTAGCCAATGCTATGAACTGGGATAACACGATGTTAGGGGAACTCATGGATCTTCTGGAGTTACCCATAGACAAATGGATCTCATCCCACACTATGTTTAAGGGTTTAGGCTGTTTCATCCAGAAGTCCTTATTGAGGGAATACTTTACCTTACCCTTATCATTTATGTCTAGGGTTATTATGTCCTCAGGTCTTATCTTGATCCAGTTGCAGGACTTGCTCATGGGGACAATATTAGTATAGGTCTTTCTGTTGGATCTGTCTTCTATCATCTCCTTAACTGCATTGCATGTCTTTCCTGACCCAAGATTACCCAAATATATCCTTATCATTAGAATACCCTTAACTTCAGATGAAACAAGAACAGTAATAAGAATATCAACAACAGAACCTTAGAGGACTTAAAGAAGAACTTCTGATATTTCTGTAAAGCATCTATTTCCTTTGACATGGAATAGAGACCTATCATTACATAAGCCAATAACACCAACATAACCATCCTAGTGTCTAGGTTGTAGAAATGCTGTACTGACTGGATTGTACACCAATCGAAACAAGCTTCAGAGGGGATAAAGCTATCTTTTATTAATATGGTTGTGTGATTCATTTTTAATCTTAAGAACGTAGTCGGAATATGCTGATCCGCAGTAATACTTTATCAATGAGGTTAGGATCTCATTTTGGGAAGCCATTCCCTCCCTCTCGGGATAATGCTGATAGTATATTTCCTTACAGACAGTATCAAACAGTATCTTATTTACCTTTGAACAATGGATAACGAATGCATGATTATTCGGCATTTGTACAGAGTTTGTACGATCCATTTATATAGTTTATTGTGATATACCGTATAAATGATAATTCTCAACAGGAAGGAGGTAAGTATCAAATGGTTAGCTCGAGTATGTTAACTGACAGACTGTTAGAAGTAACGATCTTTGCACTTCTAGGAGCTGCTCTAGTACCAGTTGCTTTAGAATCGTTTATGAATCTAAGTGCTTCCGGAATAGCTCTTGCGAGTCTTTTCGGATCTGTACTAGGAATTGTGTTAGCTGTATTCGTCTTTAAGGGAATCTTCGGTAACCTTAGGTCGGGTAGGTAAACATAATAAGGAGCTTTTCAGCTCCTTTTTTCTTTTTTTAAAATGGTTCAACTATCGGGAGAAGTACTCCTCAAATGCATAATATTCGCATCATTCGCAGCTGCTTTAGCTCCTTTGATGTTAACTGCTGCATCTGATTTCTCTCTTAATGGCTTAATATACGGGATATTGTTAGGAAGTGTAATGATTATCTTACTGTCAATATTTATCTTTAAGTCCATACAGAAGGGACTCACAGATCCATAAAGTTCTTTATAGCCTGTTTTAGGGTTAACTTCTTCCTGTTTACCGGAACTTTATAAGAACATCTGGGACAGCAGCAGTAATACTGACTCTTTCCTTTATAAACCCATTCATAATTACAATGTTGACATATCATGTACAGAAAATGTACAGATTTACATACATTTACAGGGTAGAACACCAATTTATTTAAATACTTTAACGAATATGGGACTTAAATGAACAAGTTTCTATTGATATTTCTGTTAATATTGTTAGTTCCTTCTGTAGCTGCAACTCAAGCAGATACAACAGAATATTTAACCACAGGAGCAGATGATGATAATTCTTACAGACAATTATTTACAGATTTTCATGAATTAAAAGCAGATGCTACCTTAACCGCCAATATTCCTGTATCTGATACTAAATTACACCCTTATTCAAGCGATTTAGATGGTGACGGAACTATCGAAATAGTAATGGTAGGCGGAGCAACAATAAGAGTTTTTCAAAATACAACATTATCATTAATAAGCTCTTTTGCTTTAGGAACTCCTCAGAGAGTTAGTAATTTAGAAATATTCGATATTGATGGAGATTCTAATAAAGAACTTATTATAGTTGCTGAAGAAGATGGCTTATTATTTATTACCGAATTTAATGGTACTGACATTAATTTAGAAAAAATACATAATTTAACGATAGATTCTTATCTTGGAGCAACCGCAATTCCCGGATGTGTTAGTGGGGCGTATGGAGAAGCGATTATTAAATGTAGAGCTACAGAAAGTTGTCTAATAGTTCAGTCTCTGAGTGGTCACGCAGAATCTGGCAGAAGTTGCTTAATAACAGATAAAGATAACATAACAGCCAAAAGATTTACATCGACTACATTATCCGATGGAACGAAAGTAAGTACTGCCGCTTTAGGGGGAACTGATACATTTTGTTTTCCTTCTATAAAAAATATCGCACTAGCAGATTTTAAAACAGGACCTACCGACCCCGGAGAAGAATATGCTTTTACGTTTATGGAATTTAATCCACAAGTTACTAATGAAGTTATTTCTTTAGCCATTCTGGATGATGATAATCCGCCTAATTTACTAGATTTAAAAGAAGATTCTGCTATAGGAATTTTTGGAATAGATAGCTATGGGTCTACTGCTGTTGTTGATTGTACTGAAATTCAGGATTCCCAATTTAAACCTCAATTATTTACGTCTCCGACTTCTGTAAATTTAGGTGGAACTAATCAGCTAATAGTTGGATTAATGCAGTCCTCTGGTACAGATATAGACATGATACGATATGAAACAGAACCACTATCTATTGCTGAACATTATCAAGATTCAGATTCAGAAGGGGAATCAATTTCAAATATTGTATTGAATCAGGTTTTTATACCTGATGAGGGTACAGATTTTCAAGATTTTTGTGTTGCTGGTTTTGATGATACTAATAATAACATTGCGTTCTTTTGTGCCGGAGAAGGTTCAGGCGTATCTGATGAAGTATTCGACTTTCCATTTAGTATTCCAACACCTAATAATGCTTACGACTATAGATATATGATTCATGAAGCAATCGCGGATGATGTTTTTGCTGATGTATTCGGACCTGTAACGAGTGAAGAAATATTTATTACACAGTTTGGTATTTTTAGGACAACTGATATACCATCGTTTAATCAAGTATTTACGACATCATTATTTGATTCAGGGGGAAATGCTTGTGTTGCTATAGATTCAGAAAATAATTTAAAACAAGATTTAGTTTGTAATACTAATGAATCAATATTTTATTTGGATGATGCTTTTGTAAATGAAGGCGGATTCATTTCTAATGTGGAATTTAACCCCTGTCCGCTAGGCGGCGACCCGATAAAAGTTAATCAATCCATCCAGGTTATCGTAACAGGGTCAGACCCTAATAACGATAAGTTAAACATGAACGTAACTTTATACAGGAATACAGACAATGAAATAACCCAGACAGCTTCCTTAGTTCCGACTAACTTCCAACAGCCATTTACTTTTAATCTTAATGCAACTGATATCTCAACCTCAATCAGGGTTATAATTGCAGATACAGAAAACCCAACAGAACTAAGCATTCAAGACTTTGGATTATCTGTTCAGGATAACGGGTTAGAGTTCGGTGATTCGAGTTGTGACTTAACCTTTGATGATGAAGGAGTCCAAACTGAAGGATTTGGAATAGTTCCCGATGTGGAAATTCTTCCAGATGGTACTAACGCAAGTGATAACTTTGCTACAAATGCATTAACTGTATTTACTGACACTACAGGGTTAGGATCTACTACAGGATGGATCCTTTTGATGATTATTGTTTCCGTTATCATCTTAACAAGTGATACTTTCTTTCAGAATAAGGATAAGGATCCAATATGGGTTATTACTGGATTAATTATAGTTAATATCTTAATGCTTATCTTAGGAGTGCTGTTACAGGCTATCTCATTCGGAGTATTGTTAGCATTAGTAATAGTCGGAGCAGTAGGTATAGGATTTTTTGTTAAAAAAGTAATGATGGGACAGACAACATGAGTGATACAGGATTAATGATTGGAATAATATTAAGTTTCTTGATACTAGGTTTTGCTAGTCCATTTATCCATAATGCTTTTGTTGTTAGTTCAGCAGAAGTAAATACTTCCGGATTCCAGTTTCTAGCCGGTCAAGTTGATATATCAGCACTTACTATAATGTTCTCTATATTCTCCATTTTCTTCTGGACTTTCGGATTGATTCCAGCATGGTTAGACTTTACTTTAGTAATGGCTATGAGGTTAACCTTAGCAGTATTAGTATGGAGAAACATCAGAGGAGTAGGAGGTTAAAATGAATAAAACTATTGGGATAATGATCTTAACATTGATCCTTTCTGGAATCACAGTATATGGAGTTACCTTTTCTGAACTAGGAGATGAAGCAATAGCTATCTGGGCACCAAACGGAAACATAAGCACAGACAGCAGCGACTTTAATCATTTGATAAACTTCAATGGGGGAGCAATATATGATACTTCAAACTTTGTGACAGCTCCAGCATCAGGAAGGTTCGATGATACGACAGATGATCCTTTGGTTTATCCTGTGGATTCTAGCCATCCTCTAGGAACTTATGAATCAGTAACAATGTGCATATGGACAAATGTATCAAGGATCCAAGAAACATCAGAAAGATCCCATCTATTCTCAAACATAAACTCTGGAGGAACCAATAACGGAGGAATATCCCTGCAATGGGATGGTTTTTCAGATGAAATTCAAGCAACTTATATTCATGGGGGATTCATGTCAATTACAGCCAATTATGGGGTGACTAATCCTGAAACAGCGGAATATAACCAATACTGCATAGTTATAAATGAATCAGGAGGGACTGGATTCATTACCTTATATGAAAACCAAACACAAAGAGCTCAAGGATCAGCAGCATTAAGCCTAGCTTCAACTACTCAGGATATGATAATTGGGGACTCAGCGACATCAGGAAGGATATATGAAGGAGGTTTGGATTGCTTTTCAGTATATAACAGATCCATATCAGAAACAGAAATAAATACACTTTACACAAACGGAGTAGCGGGAAATTGTCCTAATGTAGTTCCAGCCGCTGCACAGCCAACAATTACAATTGATTTTCCCTCGAATAATCTATTGACCGCTAACGCTAACCCAATAGACATTAATTGGACTATAACAGTTGATGAATCATTACAAGTTGACAACGTATCAATCTTTATTAATGGAACCCTCAATAAGACCGTATTTACATCTGATAATACTAACATTGACATTGGAGAGGGGAATTTCCAGATCTACGCTATTGTATTCGATAACGCTTCCCAATCTACCCAGAGTGCCACTAATTCCTTCAAGGTAGATAGGACTAACCCCTTCGATGACCTTACAACAGTAATACCTCCCGGAACAGAAGTTACAGAAGACACTAACTTCACGATAACCGCATCCAATACAAACCTATTCGGTCATAACGTTACAGTAATAGCTCCAAACGGATCAATTGCGTTCTCTCAGGAAGTGCTTAACATCTCTCAGCCTACAAACCAAATAACGATACCTGTATCAATAGAATCCTATGGAGTCGGAACCTTTACAGTAAATTCCTCCGAATCAGATGACCATACAGCAAACCAAATTCCTGATTTTGTTGAAATTCCCGATATAGTAAACAAGAGATTAACTTACCAAACTCCCGACAATACCGTAATGATCCAGTTGCAGGTAGCAGAAGCTTCAAGTGCAGCAACTACAATAGACATACTACCCCAACTGAATGCAATCTCAAGCACGAAACTATTTGACAGGTACATCTTTGGTTTTGACTTTACCCAGAACAACCCCGCATTTACCGAGTACCATTATGAGATGTTAGTAACTGCTCAGCATCAAATATGGGATCGTGATACTGAATATTTTGGACATTTAGTCACTAAATCCAATTGGATAGACTTCGAACCCTTTGATGTCCAGATAGAACGGTTGGATCAGTACAATGTAAGGATCATACTGGATACAAATACCAATGAAATTAATTTTGAATCAATAGGAGGAGTAAACTTCGGTTCCTCAGTAACTACTTTTACTATCCCAACTCCTCCAACTGAAGCACAGACATTCAGCACTAATGTTATAGCATGGGGAACCGTCCTGCTAACATTAGGAGTTATAGCAGCAATCTTAATAGAAATGATAAGAAGGAGGAAAAAATGACTCTAGCGTTTACCCTTTTAGGGTTGGGATTTGCCATAGTGATGTTCGGAATACTGTTTAAAGCACTTACTAACAAGAAATGAACCATGAACAATGAAACTGATATACTTACCCATATTGTTAATTTTGATTATCCCCTTAGCAACAGCTCAGACAGCTATCACTCAAAATGGGATAGAAATAGTTTCATCAAAAGAGACTTATTACTGTGAACCGATCTTCAGAAACGGAGCATGTCTAGTGAAGACTGTAGCTACAATAAAGAATAACAATCCCTTTGTAGCTGTGGGTAATTATGGAGCTGAATTCTCGAAACCAATCCAGATAAATGAGATCGGGGATTCGGTTTCCACTTTTGTACTTGAACAAGACACTAGGGGCAGGATAGAAACACCGGATAACTTCCTCCTTAACCCCGATCAGGAGAGAAAGGTTTATCTTTCATTCTTTGCCTCACAATCAGGAAAGTTCAATATTACTTTTCATTTCGGTGCATTCTCCGCAGTCCTAGATCCATTCTTTAACGTAACAATCAACGCTTCCAGTCCTAGCTTACACCTTATAAACGGATCCGTAGAGATAGATCAGGATTTTCAGTTTGAAAACTCAACAGAGATAAGCACAGAATTAAGTGATGAACTAGACAATACTTCTTTCTTAGTAAGGAAAAACAAACTCGAGAACAGAACTATCAACTTTACCGATGGATTTGGGGAAAATACCCAATTTCTAACCGGTATCGGAGATACGTTAGAGATAAACATATCCATACCCGATCTGAATGCGGTTTTAAACTTCGAAATATGCTTCAGGGCTAGTACAGGATCAGGAGCAGACGATCCTAACCTAACAATCAATCAAGCCTTTACAGACATCATTCTGGATTTCCCAACAGGAAACAATCCAAATACTGACACTTGCTTCAATATAGACAAGAGTTACCTCCTTCAAGGATCCCAACTGATTGGAATGGGTTGCACTAACTGCGGTAACCCCGTAAACAACAGAAACTACCTAGCATCAGATCCAACTCCCCCTAATGAAGGAACTAGTTTCTCATGGGATGGAATTACCCTAACTAAGATAACTACAGAGGATCACATGATATGGGCAACTGTTGAGGAGAACCTTACCGGACTAGCAATACGGACAAACTTCAACCATACACTAGACTCTGATAATAATTATTGGCTTCGTACAAGAGTGACAAGTTCTGAAACCATAACAGGAACAGTACACCATTACTTAAATGATACTCAGATTAACCTCAGTACAGTAAACCAAACCCTACTGACAGGAGAGAACGCTATTAACCTTAACACAATCATTACAAACCAAACCAACGCTACATTCAGGATCTACACCAACCCATCCGCTACCATAAGCGAGATAAGCCTGATAGAAGGGATTAACGACTCAGAGAATCCAGTCATACAAAACTGTCAGGTAAACAATACCCTCCTAACATGCGGTGATTCTATCCGTATGTCCTGCAATGTAACAGATGACAACTTCCTTAACAATGTCTATTTCTTCTGGGATGACTTAACTTCCAATGTAGAGATGGTAAACCGGATAATCAATACGGATATATTCTTCAAGGATGTTACCTACGTTCATAACACTTCCGGATCCCTAGATATTTATAACTTTACTCAGGCAAACGCTACGGATCAGGCAGGAAACTTCGTCATTGAACCCCTAGCATTGCAGTTCAACTATTCCTGTGGAGAGGCTTTTGATATAACCCCTCCAGAGATCTTCCTAGAGTCAGATCCAGTAATATCAAATGTAACCCAACTAGACAAGAACATAGAGAACGTAACATTGTTGGGAGCATGCTTTGATGAGAATGCTCATAACTTTTCAATATCCGCGTATAACTCCTCTGACGTGATATTTAACATTTCCAACTCTACAGTACTGACTAACATAAACCTAACCCTAAACAGAATCATAAACCTTACCCCCTTAGGAGTCGGTCAATATGACCTAGACGCTATCTGCTTTGATAACAGAAGCAACCTAGCATTTACCAAAGTCATGATAACCCTTAATGACTTCAGTCCCATCATACTAGTCTCTCCGGAAAACAACTCAAATCTATCTTTCCTAGAAACTGTTTCATCCTCAACAGCATTCACATTCGACCTAACCCAGCAGTCAACATGCTCCCTACTGTTCAACGGAACCGTACAAAGTACAGAACTCCTTCCCATCGGTCAGGTATCACTAGATGGATCATTCGACCAAAACCAAACAATCCTATGGAACGTTTCATGCGTAACACAGACTAGCAGTATCGAAATCCCCAGTCCCTTTCATATACTAACTGTTGAGATAATCCCGGTTATTCCCCCAGCAGAGATCTTCTCCCGTGTAACATGTCCAGCAGATTCCATAGAAAAAGTCCTCATATTCGGGTTATTCTTCATCATATGCTTTACCATCATAATCATAGGATTTACCTTTAAAAACGGTTTAATCGGATCTGTAGGATCCTTAATGATGCTGTTCTTATCAACATTCACGTACGCATGTATATTTGTATTCGGGTTGATATTGACAGCATTCAGCCTGATGTTAATGTCATGGTTCGTGTATAAAGGATCAACGGGTTTTAGATAACCTTTTCCAACTTCCTATCAAGTCCTCAATGTCCGGACTGAAAATAACGTAAGTTATAAAGAAGATTAACCATTGGTTTAGAATTAAGGCTGCTACCCAACAAAGGTTACCAAGAATATAAGTCCATTCTATCAGAACCTTAAACTTATTCCGGTATTTCCCGAATAACTTATCTATCTTCTCGGGAAGCTCCTTAAATTCCTTTAAATCTATTTCTTCTGACATACTTTCTCTATCCGATTATTAACCAACCCGTAACTACAGCATGAATTACCCTCGATCCCATACAACAGGATATAATTACTATCATAAGCCTCAGTCTTTCCTAGTTGATTTGAACAGAATCTACCTATTTCTATAGGATTCGATACATTAGAGTAATATATTGTAACTAACAGTAAAATAAAAAATAACTTCAACCCAGTAATTACAAATTCTTTAGGATGCATTTTTTACAAATATGCTTTTTTTCCCATTTATAAAACACTTCGTGACAGTAGTTACACTCTATTTCCTCAAAAGATTGGTTCTTCATCATCTCTTTATAAGGAATTTTGTTAAACATTGGTTGGATTGGTTTTATTGGTTTTTATGGTTTTTTTGCTCTTTTTGTTATACATATCAAAATTAAATTCGAAAACTAAATCTTTCTTTCCGCACATAGGACAATACTGTCTAGAATATTTTTTATTTTTTTTAAAATTTAAATTGCATCTTCTGCAAGTCATTTCTTCTTTTTTCATTTATCCGGAGAAGTCAATTCTTTTAATAACATATCTACAGCATTCTGCAATGCGAAAGCATTCTGATAAAAATTAGAAGTAAATCCACTTTCCTCGTATTCCTCGACGAGAAACTTAAATCTTTCAATGACATACTCAAAACTTTTTCTCTTTTCCTCATTCATACAAAATTATTAACCCCCTTTCCCTTATATACTTTT
>JABAOE010007739.1_pt3 | contig 16214 bp, 23 predicted proteins | sample 7062141 | NCBI WGS metagenome assembly JABAOE01 (sample SAMN14538627, study PRJNA623070) | marine sediment metagenome | biome: marine biome [ENVO:00000428]; feature: marine pelagic biome [ENVO:01000023]; material: deep marine sediment [ENVO:00002113] | place: India: Gulf of Khambhat ... | reverse complement strand
GCCTGTAGTTGTCTGGATTGGTGGACTGCGCGCAACAATGACGTCCTAGCGCTACTTGTGGAAGCATTAATGCACCTCCCGTATAAATTTGGCCGTTTCCTCGGGAAGAGCTGTGTTAATTGCCATCCCCGAACCCAGTTCAAAGCCCGCAATCTTTGTTAACCTGGGAATGATCTGGACATGCCAGAGATAATATTTCTTAAGCTCGTCCTCGACGGGGGCCGAATGGATGACAAAGTTATAGTCGGGGTCTTCCAGCGCGGTAAATAGTCCTGATAGAGCTAATTTCAGTACCTGTGCTAGCTCTTTTAGGTCTTCATCTGGGACATTGCCGAATGAAGGGTCATGCTTTTTTGGGGCAATCCAGGTCTCAAATGGAAACCTCGACGCAAAAGGGTGAAAGACAACAAAGCGGTCAGTCTCTAAGACAACTCGCTCTTTCAACTCAAGCTCATCTCGAACAACCTCGCAATAAACGCAATTGCCCGTACCATCAAAATAGGCTATTGCCACCTCATATTTTTGCTGTATATCCCTTGGTATCACCGGAGTAGCAATAAGCTGGGAATGGGGATGTTCAAGCGACGTGCCGGCAGATTCTCCAAAATTTCTAAATATTAATATCAATCTGATAAAGGGATCCTCACGTAGACTTTGATACCTCTGTTTATAAGCTGTCAGAACATCTAGGACTCTTTCTTCCGCCATCAAAGCAAGTGTTTGACCGTGATCTGGCGTTTCAATAATGACCTCATGGGCGCCTATCCCTTCCGTTTCGCGGTAGATTCTGCCCACCCGAAATTGTTCGTTTCCTTTTCCTGGGACAAGCGCCGCAAACTTGTTGGGGACCACTCTGACGGACCACTCCGGACTGTTTTCACCGGGAAGAGTTAAGAGGGCAGGCGGCGTAGAAGCTTCGTTCCCCGGACAAAAAGGACAGCCCAAATCCCGAGTACGCTTTTTGAGATGGGACCTTTCCATAACAAAATCATCCGGGCGTTTCGTTCTCTCCGTCGCGAAAATGACCCATTCCTTCGTTGTCGGATCTTGTCTGAGTCTTGGCATAATGGACCTATTTGTTCATATTTTTGTCACGACAATATGTCCTTCCTCTTCGCCTCAAATTCTTCCTTTCCGATCTCACCCTTGGCATAGCGCTGCTTTAATATTTCGAGGGCATCTTGCGAGGGCTTTGTCCCAGATGAACTCGCGAAAAAGCGCCCCAGCAGTACAACTCCAACAATGATTAATCCCCAGAATAGAACCATTGAGATAATCATCATGAAAAAACCCCAACCACCTCCCATCCAGTAATAGTGCCATCCCCAAGGACCCTGAGGAGAACCCGGTGCTTGCCCTTGCAAAAGCACCTCGCCGACGAGCCATATCATTTCCATATTCGAACCTCCTTTTCTCCAGTCAGGTTCGGGCTTTGGAGCTCAAATCTATTTGTCTGCGGTCTTAGCCCTTTCCTTCAAGGCAGCTCCGTGCTTCATGAGTATTTCTCCCATCCTCTCCATCATTTCTTTTCGCATCTCCTTTTGACGTTCAGGACTTGCTTGAGCCATGGCGTTACCGTGCTTCTGCATCATCTGGCCCATGCCGCTCATGATCTCAGCGTGAACTGACATCATGGCTCCCATAATTTCAGGAGACCCCATTACCGGTCCCATGTGGCCCATCCCTTGTTCCATCATTCCCATCCCTTGCCCCATCATACCCATGCCTCGGCCCATCTGGCCCATCATGCCCATACCGGGGCCCATAGTTTCCTGACCTCCCATTGGACCTTGCCCCATCATCTGTCGGCCGCCGCAAGGATTTTGCGGCATCTGTTGGGCGAATGTGTATCCCGGAAAACTCAGCAACGGGATCAACACCAGAATTAAAATCATTCTTTTCTGCATCACGATTTACCTCCATCCTTTTCTTACTAGTAAGTAACTTAGGAGATTGTTTTTTTTACAAGCTCCTTCCTAACTAAACGCAAGTTATGCTTCTAGGGGAGAAGCTGGGCAAACAAGATTGTGAAAAATGGTAGCTGTGTTTCAGATCTGAAACACTGAGATGAACACACGCAATGATGTAGTAGCGGGGATAGAGATGGAAGAGGGGCAGTAGGAGAAGAGTTTTGGGTGGTAATCTATTGCTCGACTGAGAAGACTACCTGTCAGAGAGGCAACCGTTCCCTGCAAATGCACGCCGTGGTTAGAAGGCCTGGTAATACGTATCCGGGAGGTCTCTAACATGGGCCCGATTTGCAGGTTGAGTTTTATGCAATGGATTATGGGCGATGAATCATGCGGAAGATTTTTATCTGACTCCGATTGCCGTAAGGTCGTACCATGGGTATGAGAGGTGTCGTCATGGTTTGAATGTCCCCAGTCGACCGAGCAGTTTCCAAATGCCTGGGCCACACCCCCATAGAGGAGGAGAACGGAAAGAACTATTATACAAAAGCGTCTCATCTTTTGCTCTAAGCTGATATCTTATTTTAGCGTCACGGTCAAGCGTCTCTTACTTGACGTTCCAGCGGAACAATCGTTCGGGAACGCCTCCAACACCTTTAACGACGACTTCTACGGTATTTGGTTTGGGCTGTGGCCATGGGAATTGGAGAGTTGCCTTTCGGTGATGTCCACCTCCGCCAACACCTTCCACGGAGGTAGGCGGCAACTCACGGCCACCCACTCCGCGTATCCGAACAATCTCCCCGAAATGGTATTCATCTAAATTCACGAAATGCGTATCCAAACTGACTTGAAATGTCGCGCCTTCAGGTGCCTGTTTTAGGAGAGTTACCGACACTTTGACTCCTCCACCCCGGACCGATTGTTTCGCTTTCTCCTGTGCGTCGCCTGTGGCCAATGATCCAAGCACGAATAAGCCCATGGCAGCGATAATTGCTCCCAAGGCGGCGGGTTTCACGTCCATAAGTTCTCCTCCTCAGTTGTTTCAAATAAGTTACACATATTTTCAACGGTTGACTGCGAATTCTATTTGATGTGGTTCTTCACCCACCATGATAGTCCTGGTCTTCGTCAGGGCCTTGGCATCTAGCAAGACCAACTCGCCCATTCCAGGACGGGCGACAATGACCAGGCTACCATCCGGAGTGACCTCCACGTGCTCCGGTTCGGCTCCGACCGTCACCGTACCTGTGACTTTCAAATTTTTTGTATCAATGACGCTCAGTGTACCGTCTTCATAGTTAGTAACATAAGCTCGTGTTCCGTCTGGGCTGACAGCGATACCATGCGGATCATTTCCTACTCGGACATTCGCCGACACGGTCCAACTAGCCGTGTCCACTACGCTCAACGTGCCGCTCCCTTCATTTACAACGTAAATAAGCCGGCCGTCAGGCGCTATAGCCATGTGTCCGGGAGCCTGCTTGACAGAGATCGTTCCGGTGATCCGTAGGCCTTCCACATCAATGACCGTGACGTTATTGGCCCCCGTGTTGGAGACATAGGCCGTCTTTCCATCCGGCGCGAAGACAGTGTAATTCGTTCCAGGTCCGGTTGTGATATGTCCCACAACTGTCATTGATTTGGCATCTACTGCCGCCACTTGGCCTACCTCCGATAACGTTGCATAGAGCCAACGGCCATCAGGACTGAGAGCCAAGTGGTGCGAGCCCCTCCCAACCTTGATCTTTGTTTGAGGCCTACCGCTTTTGACGTCCAGGACCTCAACGTATTCCCCTTTTGTCAGATCAGCAGCGAATAGGTTTGTTCCGTTCCTACTTGCGGCTATTCCATGTGGTTCCACTGAAAGCCCAAAAGTTTTGAGTACGCGCCCGGCACGAAGGTCTACTGCGGTGATCGCTTTGCCGGTTCCCATTGCGACGTATGCGATCATGACTTGGTTCTCCGCATGGAGCACTTGCACCCAATCGACACCGAGCAACATCAGCGCACCCAGGAATGTTCGGAGGAAGAATCTACTTTTTAATCTCCATGTCGCCGTCATTTCACACTCCATTCCTGGAACTATCGCGCTGTGGGCAAAGTTTCGTCCGCAGACCACTCAACATACGACCCGTCATACAGGCGAACACGTGGGTACCCAAGGAGTCGGAGGACGAAATAGTCATGGGATGCCCGGGCTCCCGTCCGGCAGTATATTACGATCTCTTTTTCCGGTGTCGCACCGGCTTTCCGATAGATTCGTGCCAGCTTGGCAGCAGGCTTGAACTGGCGGGGTTCTCCTGTCAGGTTTCTGTTCCAGTCTACGTTCACCGAACCCGGAATGTGTCCCGCCCGCTTTATTTCTATTTCAGGTACCAAGCCGTCGAATTCCTGGGTGGATCGGGCGTCCACCAGAACTACAGTCGGATCCTTTAACCGTGTTCGAACCCATTCCTTGTTGGCCAATCGATTAGCGAGTGGGGTGGCTTCATATTCCACCGCCATCGTGTCAGGAATCTGGCGTTGTATTGGGCGACGCTCTTTCTGCCACAGTTGAAAGCCGCCCTGGAGGATACTAACTTTTGGATGGCCAATGTAGTCGAGCACCCAGAAGAGTCGTGTGGCCGGCACTCCGCCCAAATCGTCATAAACGACAACATTAATTTGCCGAGCGATCCCGCGCTGGCCAAGCGCCATCTCCACCTTTTTGATGGGTGCCAGCATGCCAGGTACTCCGTTAATGACTTGAGTGATTTCGGCAATGGGGAGGTTCACGGCCCCCGGAATATGCCCAGCTGTGTACTGCTGGGAATGGCGCGCGTCGACAATCAAAGTTTTGGGATCATTCAGATGATGCCGTAGCTCCTCGCCTGATATTAGCAGTGACGCGTTGGCATATTCTTTCTTTTCTGTCTCATGGCCCAGCAAGCCACCGTAAGTCCAAGCTAAAATCGTCAGCAGCACGGCGGTGAGTGAGCTTGCCTGAAGCCATCTCGATCTTGCTTGTATTAGCATTGAAAGTTCCTCTCTAGCCTTAGGTGGTCTGGTGGTTTTTACCCTTGCCGTACCGAAGGAATCCCGTCATCGATGCTAAAATTATGATTACGCTGAAAACATGGGCTGCTGGTATTCCCAGGCCAAACATGGCCGGGTTACCACGGAAGAACTCAACGGAGAAACGCGCTATCCCATACCCAGCGAGGTAGGTGAAAAACGCGAAACCATCCGTTCGGTATTTTTGTCGTGTCAACCAAACCAAAAGAAACACCAGAAAATATGCGACCATTTCGTAGATCTCGATTGGATGCAAAGGCACGTTCAAAGGAGCAAGTGAACGAGAATCGGTGTAAGTTATGGCCCACGGGAGATTAGTGGGCCTCCCGTAACTGTCCCCGTTCAACAAACAGGCGAACTGACCTATGGTCTGGCCTAGAGGGATACCCGGGGCAAGGGTATCCGCAAATCGCAAAAAAGAGATTTTCTTTCTCCGGCAGTACCAAACCGCTACCAAGACTCCGCCCAGAAGGGCGCCAATCACACCAATGCCCCCGCGCCATATGGCTAGGACCTGCCACGGGTTTTGTAAAAAATAACCCGGGTCAGAAAAAAGCACGAAATATATTCTAGCCCCTACGATCCCGCCAAAGAGTGCATAAAACGCAAGATTCTGAACCAGACTCGGATCAAGTCCTTTGCGATTCGCTTCTTTCGAACTGATCCAGAGTCCAACAATGATTGCTAGGACAACAAAAACTCCATAGGAACGGAGTTCAAAATGTCCCAACTGGAAGAGAATTGGATACATAGGCTCAATCCGAAACTGAACCCGGTCCCTCCTTGATAGCAGAGCTTGCCTTCAGCTCCTCGAGCGGTGCGAGCCGACCGTGTCTTCGGTGATAAAGGATTAATCCCAGCATCCAAAGAATCCCCAGGAGCATCATTGCTAAACCAAAGCCCATCAAGTCGCGCTTGTACTCGCTAAGAAAGAGTGCTGCACCCGTAAGGCCTGCGATAGGGGCGATGTCCGCAACGTGGTGGAGGCAGCAGGCTACCATTGCAATAGTGGAGGTTCCTGACCCCGAGGCTCCCACAACCGTGGCACTTCGACTAACGTGATGCATGCCGTGCCTCAGGTAACGAAATAGAGCAATCTGAACACCAAATCCGACCGTAATGGCACCGACAAACGCGCCATCCTCACGAATGAGGTCAAGTAGGTGTTCATAGGAACTGGAACTCAGCAAGATGACAAGGACATAAAATACATGGAGCAAGATGGAAGCCGTCAACCCCGCACGGAACGGGGTGCTCCAAGTAAGTTTTCGAATTTGGCGAACCGGAGAGTCTTTTAACATGTTCCAAACATATGCCGGTTTTATTGATAGTTTCTGCTGTTTTCCTGGTGAGTTTCTGGGAGCAAGGCTTATGCCAGCCACCGAACCATTAGAATTACGCATTGCTCATTGCGTCTCGCTCTAAAGGTTTCCCAAACCTAGGAATCCCTTCGATTCCTTTTGCAATAATAAAAACGCTATCACCGTTAGGTATCACCTCTGATTCTAAAGCGAATTTCGCCTTCCCAACCGTCTCAGCTTATTTCTGCTCCATTCACGTACCCCGGCCAATTCCATGGCAAGGTATTAACTTTCTTACCCTCACCAACTGAAACAAACAGATTTGTTTCTCACTCCAATGCAGCAAACCCCGACGCAAGTAATCAGGATCCATTTCCAATTGTTCGCAGATACTCGTAAAGGAGAAAAACCAGTCATTTTGTTCCTCCATGATCCATTCTTCGGCTTCACAAAAAAGCTCTTTTCCTTTTTCGTCGTGGGCGAAAAAGTATTTTTGGTATATCGCGATGGCATCGTCCAGGACAGCCAACATGAGCTTCTTTTCCGCTTCGATGCGGCTGTTTTTTCCGTGCATCTGAAAATATTGGAAGCGGAGGATCGTGTCGGGACGAAACAGAAAATTAGCCTGTAAGCTGCTAGACGTCCCTGGCCAAATTGGTTCAGGGTTTTTCTTGAGGCGAGAATACATACTGCTTAGGTCCTTCGGTGCTTGACGATATGCAGGCGTCAGTGCTCGACTGGAAGGGGCCTGTTTTTTCTTTGCCCTTCGTTTCCGGGAATGCTGAATCATGCCTTAAAAATGCTTTCCGGGTGCTGCTCGTTCGGCGCTACACCTGCATTCATGTGGTAAAGCCTCAACTTGTCTACTACCAGGTTTCCGTCTTCCGACAGTTCGAGCTTAAATCTGTCTAATGGCCTGGGTGCCGGCCCCTCGAAGTTGATCCCGTCTTTGTAAAAGCCGCTGCCGTGGCAGGGGCATTTAAATTTATTTTCCGCCGGCAGCCAGTTCGGCGTACATCCGAGATGGGTACATTTTGCGAATAGGGCATAGAACCCGTCTTGTTCTTTAACAATCCACGTTCGCTGACTCCGTTTGAACTTCTCGTTTACCTCACCGAGGACAAAGTCCTGCGGATGGCCTGCCTTGAACCGGGTCGGTGGCTGGAAGAGAACCCGAGGGAAGGCGGAGCGAACAAATCCAAAAAGGGTGACAAGGCCAAAAAATCCAAAGCTTCCCCAACCCATTCGGGAGAAAAAATCCCTCCGGGACCAGATGCCTTTCCTCTTTTGCTCCCTATTTTCCCTAGCTTGACTTTCCATAGTGAATCCTCCCTACTTCCATTTCGGATTCAAAAACGTCGCTAAGCACTTTTACTCACAACAATTTGCTCGGAGGCGGTCCAGCAAGTATTCTTGCCCTTAAGGTCGTAGTGCCCGTTGTGGCAAGCACACCCAATGTGGCTCAGGTCTTGCCGGTATTGAACCGTACACGCGAGGTGGGTACTGATAGCCGTGAAGGCTCGGAGGTCGCCGGTTGGAGTGCGGATCAGGATCCCTGGACGGTTCCCAAACTTGAAGATCTGCCCTGTGTTTTGCCTGCCATCCCTAGCCTTGATCGAAAGCGTTACTGCTCGGGCTGTCGATTCCTCGCCTTTCGGCGGGATCAGAAAACGACTCACGGGGTAAAGCACCGTAACCAGGAACGCGCCCGTGCTTGTGCCTAGAAACCAGTTGAGAAATCCCCTGCGGGTTGGCTCATGGTCTTGAGTCTGGTCTTTCATCATGCTCCTCTCGGATTCTTATTCGGTTCAGTTGCTTATCGATCTCTTTAATACAGTATTCAAAATATTCATTTCTCGAAGTATATAGGCAAAAAAACTCATTTCTGTAACGAGGCGGTGGCTTTACCCAAGACGCGAAGTAAGGCGTCCTGTTCCCCTGGCTTAAGGGCATCCATCATCTTGATGATCATTTCCATCTCGCCTTCGAGAAGGTCCTGATAGACCCTTTCCCCTTTTTTATCGAGTTCCACAAAGACCTTTCGCCGATCTCCTCCCTCGTCCCGTACCCGCTCCACATAACCCCCAGCAACCAGCCGATCTATAACCGCTGTCATGCTGCTCAAGGCCAGGCCGCACTCTCTAGCCAGCTCGGTCATCGCGCACCGACCCTTCCTCCCCAAAACATCACAAGCAAAAAGACCGCTGCTGCTCAGGTCAGCGGCCGCTCCATCCGTTGAAAACCTAAGGTAAAAGCGCTTGATTAGTTCGTGCATGTACTGATCGAGCAATCTTAGCTTCTCGCTGGCACTTCGCTTTTGCATACGCCAAGTAGCACTATTTCGATATTCGAACTATTCGAATAATAAATTATTTTAGGAGGTTTGTCAAGCCTCAAACTTAAAATAATATTAAGCACTTGTATACTTTTCAGGGTCCCTTTCGAACGCCCGCCTGCAGGCCTCGGTGCAAAAGTAGTAGGTTTGGTCTTTGTACGTAAACCTAGCCACGGCTTTCTTCTCGTCTACATCCATGCCACACACTGGATCCTTTGCCATAGGTTCGATCTCCTTTGTCTCTTTTTTTCACAGACAACAACGATGCCTAGCTAGTACGGTACAAAAAAGCTCTACTGCGAGTTGGTCTCAATCGGATGATAAGAGTGCAAAATTCCTACTTTGCTTTACGTCCCCAGCGTGCCAGATGAGCTTTCATTGATGGATGCATCGGATCAACCCGCGCCAGGCGCGGGACTGGATTCACCGAGTCCGTGTCCACCTCGCCGCCGAGCGATGCATTGAGATCAATCCCATCCCTGGTAATGTCCTGGGCGCTGGCCTTAAGGGAGACGGTTCCCTGTGGGTGTTTGTACCAACCCGGATCCTTGTCATAAGTCTTCAAGCGATCACGGACTTTGACAATCGTGAACATCCCACCCATGCCAATATAATCGCCAAAGGGACCTACCGCTCCTTTCATCGGGATGCTGTTTCGGGGCATTGCCATGACTTCGGTCATTCTGCCCATTTCCATCCCGGTGTGGCCCATGGTCATATAGCTAGGCAGGAGAGAGCGAACTCTAGCATCGAGATCCCCCGGCTCCACGCCTACCATGTTGGGAAAGTCATGACCCATCTGGTTCATGACGTGGTGGGTCATGTGGCAGTGCATTGCCCAGTCCCCGGGAGCGTCCGCAATGAACTCGATGTTGCGGGTCTGCCCGACCGCAACCAGGACCGATGTCTCTGGCCACTGGGCGGAAAGCGGTATGTCCTCGCCGTCGGTCCCTGTGATTCGGAAGTGAAAACCGTGCAAATGAATGGGGTGATGATCCATCGCACTCAGGTTGCCAATTCGAATTCGGACCTTATCCCCAGTTTTGCATACGAGCGGCTCCGTTGACGGAAAGCATTTACCGTTCATGGTCAGGATGTTGAACCCGCTACTTTCAATCGTATTGGGCCGCGAGGTGCCTGCCTCAATGGCCCACTCGCTGAGAATAATGGCAAAGTCCCGATCCACATGGTATTGGGGGGCCGGTTCCCGCGGGTGGATTACAAACATTCCAATTAAGCCCATTCCTTCCTGGGTCATGGTGTCATGGTGAGAATGGTACATAAAAGTTCCGTGCTGGCGCAGCGTCCATTCGTATTTGAACGTCTCACCGGGTTTAATACTTGGCTGTGTGAGAGCGCTGACACCATCCATGCCGTTCGGCAGATAGAGACCATGCCAGTGCACCGAAGTGGGAGCCGGCAGACGATTGGTCACGTAGATCCGCACTCGCTCACCTTCTACGGCCTCTATGGTAGTGCTGTTAACCCGGCCATTGTAACCCCAGCACTTCGCTCGGAGACCCGAATCAAAGTAATGTTCCACCTCTCCAGCGATCAAGTGGAAGACTTTTACGCCGTCAACGATCTTAAATGGTAGCGCTCGGCCTGTTGGCACCACAACTGGCTTGTAGTCCTTTCCCGGTACGCCGGGACGAAGCGGTTGTACGTCCACTGGACCTCCGCTGTAGCTTTTTTCCCAGTGGGCACGGCCGCCTGAAGTTGTCGGCCATGCGGTCGGCTGGTATGCTCCTCGTTCAGCGCTATAATTCTTTGCCTCGCTCCCTTTTGGAAATAATGCCATACCGCCGGCGACGGTAGCAGCACCCAGACCCAGTATTTGTCTCCTAGAGATTTTCTTAGCCATGGTTTAATTACTCCTTTAGTGAGCGTTTGCTTGATCCATTTGTATTTGCTGCGCGCCCGCACGAATTGCAGCTCCATTCGGGCTAGGTAACCGACCGTTCAAAAGTTGTTCCAGATCTCCGCGCGCCAACCAGTAATCACGCAGGGCTTCAACGTAATTGACGCTGGTTGTGATTTGCCGCTCTCTGGCGCGTAGCAATTGAAATACGCCAAGCTGCATCGCATTGTATTGCAGTTGAACTTCGTTGACGATCCGTTCTTGCAACGGTATTATTATGTCCCGATAGTAAAGAGCCCGGTCTTGTGTCCCCTGCATTCGCTCCTCAACGGCCCGGGCCGTTGCGCGGATCCTCACGGCCATCTCGTAGTATTCCTGCTGGGCTCGTCGCAACTCGGCCAGGGCACGGCCGATCCTTGCTTGGCCCTGGTCGAATAATGGGATGGGAAACTCAAAGACCGGCCCCACCTCCCACGAACCCTCGTCCCGTTCTCCTAGTGCCCCAGCATGGAGCTCCGGTACCAGCGCTGTCGTCTGGTTGAGGCCCAATTGCTCCCCAGCAACAACTATTCGTTGTCTTGCGTTGGCTAAGTCGATGCTCCGGTTGAGAGCGAGGCCTTCAATTCCCTCTAACTGCTTCGGTGGCTCAGGAATTTCCGGCAAACGGCCATCGGCTTGCCACTCTGTATCTTTTCCCCAAAGTCCCATTAACGTGTTGAGTCGTTCGCGGCTCTGGCGTGCGCCTATCTCGGCGGCCCTTAGGGCCAATCGAGATTCTTCGGCCAATGCGCGCTCTCGAGCCAAGTCGAGATCCGTGATATTACCTGCCTCATGAAGTCGCCGGGCCGCCTGCAACGAGACATCGAGTGCCTCTACGATAGTACGACGCAGCTCGACCATTTGCTCGTTCGCTTGATGTAAGTAAAAAGCTGACCGAACCTGTCCGGCAAAGTCTAGAACCAAGCCCGTCACCCGAAGTTTAGCTTCTTCGAAGCGGGCACCGGCCACTCGTTTGCGCAGGGGCATGTATAGAATGTCTAGAAAACTCATCACGGCTGTGAGTTCTAAATTCGCCTGGCTGCCAGAGGTAGGGAATTTTACGGCAGCGTCGAAGATTGGGTTCTTTAGGAGTCCGGCTTGTACCAGATCGGCCTGGGCGACGCCCAACTCTGAGTAAATTGCCTGCAGACCTCGGTTGTTGAGCAACGCTACCTGCACGGCATTGCCTGCGGCCAGTTTCCCTCTCAGCAAGGTTCGAACCATCTCTGCGGCCTCTTTGTCGAGGTCGGTTCCACTATTCCAGACGATCCTTGCCTTGCCGCGTTCTTCGACCAAGGTGCTAACCTCCGAAAAACCCGCATTCAGATTGACCGTCGCGCAGCTGCTTAGAAGCACGGGAACAACCAACAATCCGATATTTCGTCCCCACATCATTTGACTTATCTCCCATTCGATTCCCGCAAGAACACCAATACAACCAAAATTAGTTCCTGAGTTTCTCAATTTTAACTATGGACTTTTTCTGCACGTCGATGGTAAAGCGAATCCGGTCACCGGACTTTAGACCTTCGAGAAGCGACCGGGGCTCAATGCGATACCCCATTGTCATCGCATCCATGAAACCCTCAATCCTTCCATGGTCAATCACCAACTGATCAGCGTTGGGAACGGTCGCAATGACGTTTCCCTCGCCAATTACGGTTTCGCGCGGGCCAGATTTGCTCATCGCAGAATCGGGCCGCTCCTGTGGGGTTGCTACCATGGGGTGTGCCGACGGAATATCCGCTTTGGTGTATGCAAGGGTTTTTGACTGGGAAGGCTTGGGTGCGGCCAAAGCGTCAGGATGGGCCGGGTGGTTAGTCGCTAATGGCTCTAACTGATACGCAGCACAGCCACCCAGGTTGAGGACAGTGATGACTATAAATAATGGGCGATAATTTTTCATAGACGAGGATTCCTTTTACATCACTTCTCAGATTTACTGATTTTTACAATGGTGCTTAGCTTGGGGTCGATGCTGAAACGCACATCGTCGCCAGGCTTTAGGTCATTGAGCAGCGAAATCGGATTCACTCTGTAGCCCATCGTCATTGCCTCCATAAAGCCTTTAATTTCCTCGTGTGAGAGCACGATCTGTTGCTTTTCTGGGATCACGGCAATCACTTTCCCCTTTCCTTCTACGAGGGATTGGGCCATGGCAGTCCTCGGATCAATGATCGTTTGGGCATTCATCAGTACCCAACGCGCACTTGAGGCATCCAAATGACGGTCTTTCCCGCCATTGCTGAGGCTTGTAAAGATTGCGGACAGAACCAAGTAGCTAGTTAAACTAGTCAACAACACGACTACAGGTAGCCACTGGGCCCTAATTCGTTGAGAACATGTTTTCATTGATCGTCTCCTTTTCTTTAAATTGTTATCTATTTGCCAATCTGATTAGACTTTGCTTACACTTCGAACTATTCCTTTTCTTAAACGCCTTAATCCATGTCACTGTTCCAAATTTTCACTGGTGAAGCATCGGGGTGAAAAATACGTTAAATAAACGCTGTAAGTTAAGATCATCGTAGCTAGGAAGGTGGCGGTAATGGCTGCTTCAGTCCACCCAAGGGACACGGTTTTAGTTACAGCTAACGATGGTGCAATAAGTAAATATCGCTCCAACCACATACCAACCAAAACGAGGGTTACTACGGCTAAGAGAATAAATTTACTTTGCTTTGCCCTTTGACCGAGGAGAACTACGAAAGGAACAACGAATATCAATGCCAGTGCTACCCATGTTAGCTGTGCCCATGCGTCGTTCTTCATTCTCAGAACGAAAAATCCGACTTCTTCGGGTAAGTTCCCATACCATGTCACGAGAAATTGGGACCACAGAAAATAGGCGGTGAGAATACAAAAGGCGAATAGCAACTTGCCTATATCCCACAGCATTGTTCTTTGAACCGCTTCCCGACGTCTAAGGCTTGTGTTCAGGAGCAGCGCACTTAGCGTCATTGCCGATAAACCTATATAAAAACTGCTCATGAAAAAGTAGCCCCCGAATAGCGAACTATACCAATGACGATCGAGGGCCATGACCAGATCGAACCCGATCAAGGAAAATACGGCCGCATAAAGCACAAGTACCAGGGATGCCAAAACGGTCAGTGAAAGCCGTCTGCCTTTTAGCCCGCTAATCTGGATGAGGTTAAAAAAGCGGTACAAAAACAGGAGGCTCATGGAATAAAGTATGCCGAGAGCAATAATATCACGCCCGAAAAACAGCGGCGGATAAAACCATGCTTCCCTTGCCGGTGAATCGGTCGACCCGGTCGGCAAATACGGGAAGCCGGCAAAGAGAAGGACAAACAGCAAGAGAGAAATGGGTAAGAACAATCCTAGCCCTAAGCTTGTTCGAATAACGGGCATTCCCCAACGTGCTTCAGTAAGGTAATAAATGGCGGCTAAGACCGGTGCTGATTGCGCGATGGCCGAAAAAAACAGCAAATTGATCAAAAAGGCTTGCCAGGCACGTCCAGAGTTGTTCCCTGTGACCTCCCATATAAATACTGCGGCGCCCGTCAGGAAAATCACGACCAGTAAAAATGTAACGACACGCCCCATTATCACTGTGGAACTCCCTTGGTCGAAGTTCTGGAATTTTGGCGGGCAGGTCTGTTCTGGATGCTCCGCAAATAGTTGATGACATGCCAACGCTCCTCCGGTGTTAGGGCTTCCGCGTAACCAGGCATCGGTCCGTGACCGCTAGTCAACATGCTGAACATGTGCGGGTCCGACTCGCGACGCAGCAGTTGAGGAGTGAACTTAGGGATACCTGCCAAGGCTTTTTCCATAGGCACTCCTCCTTTACCTTCGGTTCCATGGCAGACGGCACAATAGATATTGAAAAGACGTTCGCCCTTCTTGCGTGATTTGGGAGTTGCTTTCACCCGTGCCGGGATGATTTTAGCCGTGGTCTCGTGTGCGCCGGCTCCATGAGGATGACCTTTGTCTGTGCCGTGGTCGTGTGCATGAGTCGCGGATGCTTGCTTTCTAGGCAAAGCTTTCTTCTGAGTCTTTGAATCCTGTGCTGGACCATGCGGATGAGACGAATGGTCGTGATGATGTCCAGCGGGGGTATTCGGCCCATGCTCATGTGGTACGCTTTTCTTTTGCGTTTTGGGCGATTCCTTGGTGCTGTGGGCGCGCGCAGGGAGGGAGTCATGGTGATGGCCCGTATCTGTGCCGTGGTCGTGAACATGGGTTGCAGCAGTTGGCTTCTTAGGCGAGGGGTTCTGCTGAGTTTTTGAGGTCTGGGCTGGGGGGTGTGGATGAGATGAATGATCGTGATGGTGGTCAGGTGGGGTATTTGGACCATGCTCATGGGAGGTGCTTTTTTTCTCCGGTTTGGTCGCTTTCTTGGGACCGTCCTGGTGTACAGGGGAGGAGCCATGAGGATGGTCTGAGGCTGTACTCGAATCGTGTGCATGCCCATGACCCATCTCTTCTCCGTGCCCCGCTCCTGCTGGATGGCTCTGGCCAGTCATGGCTGTCGCGCCGTCCATTAGATTCGTGGGGATAGCACGTTCGGGAGGGCGCATGGGGCTCTCTTGTGGCTTGACTGATGGCTGATTGGCCATATCTGATATCCAGACAACCTCTGTGGACATGTAGGTCACTCCGACTCCGGCTATAAATGCCACAGAAGCCACCAGCACGATCACGCTAAAGTTTTTCATCTCGAACCTCCTCAGCTCCAGCTTGTGACAAGAGATGGAGGGCAGTCGCGACTTTGTCCTCGCTGCAGTCGATGGCCAGACCAAATCTGTCAACGGAAAAGCGAGAATCGTAAGCTTTTCCTTTTCTTTTGCCCCGCCAAATGCTCCAGACCAGTCCCAGAACAGTTCCCAATACTCCAAATAGAATGGTCATCTCGAAAGTAATAACAAGGAACGGAGGTAACGAGATAAACGGTTGGCCCCCGGTCATAATGGGTTGCTGCACTGATGNNNCCGGCGCCGGTTAACGCACCGAGAAGCGCCAACAAGCTGATAGGACCGACCGCACGGTCGGTTTCGGCTTCAATCTCATGATTTTGTAAAGGAGAATAAACCGTTGCGTTGTGCAGTCCGGCCTGCCGTAGGCTTCTAACGGCCTTAAGTGCTGCCTCAACGGTTTCGAACCGTGCGATTACAGTATGATGCTGCGCGTTCATGCTCGGTCCTCGCTTGTCGAGACAGTTGACAGCTCTTTCATTTCATTCATCGAGACTATGGGCAGGAGCTTTGCAAAGAGCAGAAACCACATGAGAAACCAGGCAAAGCTCCCCGCCGTGATGCTCCACTCCACCCACGTGGGACTATAGCTGCCCCATGCGAAAGGTAAGAAGTCACGTGATAACGAGGTGACAATAATGACAAAACGTTCAAGCCACATACCGATGTTGACGGCGATGGAGATCGTAATCAGCCAGACAGCGGAATTTCGAACCCTGCTCACGAGAAAGAGCAGAGGAGCGGCAACGTTGAAGAACAACATCATCCAAAAGACGAACGCGTACGTCCCGGTGAGGCGAAAAAGAAAGGCGCTTCGTTCGAAAAGATTCTCGCTGTACCATGCGATAAAGAACTCCGCTACATACGAATAAGCAAGAATCAAACCGGTCACGATCATTAGTTTTGCGATATACCCCAAATGCTGCTGGGTGATATAGGATTCAAGCTGAAAGAGCGAACGTAGAGGAACAAGGAGGGTAAGAACCATCG
>JABAOE010008871.1_pt1 | contig 16218 bp, 14 predicted proteins | sample 7062141 | NCBI WGS metagenome assembly JABAOE01 (sample SAMN14538627, study PRJNA623070) | marine sediment metagenome | biome: marine biome [ENVO:00000428]; feature: marine pelagic biome [ENVO:01000023]; material: deep marine sediment [ENVO:00002113] | place: India: Gulf of Khambhat ... | reverse complement strand
CCCTTCGGCATGTCCTCGAAGTTGAGCATGTTGCCGCCCGTCCGCGTGCTCCGCATGGTGCCGTGGCTTTGCCGATGAATTTTGTTCCGCTTGCTGCTGAGCTTCAGGGCAATATACTGCGCAGGCTCGTCGCTGGTTACCGCATGACCGTGCCACCACCAGGAAGGCGGCACGATGATGGACCCCGGGCCCCAGTCCTCTTTTTGCTTTTCGCCCCCTTCGGGCCACATAATTGAGTATCCTTCCCCCTTGAGCCACAACACATGGTCACCCGGGCCATGGCGGTGAACATTGGTAAAGGTGCCCGGTACAAAGATGCAAGAGTGGGAGCCGAGCACTCCGTTGCCTAACTCCCAGCTCATACTTTTCATGTTATCTCTGGTGGAATCTCGAAACGGAATTGCGTTGATATCGGCAATAAAGTTGCTGAAGGCGAGGGACAGAGGTTTGTCCCAGGCCGTGAAGGTCTCCCATTTGATCTTTCCTGAGAAATAGTCTTCTTCGCTATTGTACCGTTCCGGGAAAACTGCTGGGTTGTTGAAGATATAGTCCTCGTTGCGGATAAGGTTCATCATAATTGGTGCCGTTGTTACCGCTATGAACCGCGCGGGCTCACTGCCCGAACCGTTGAAGTGCTGGTACCAGGCGTTCAGCGGGAGGGTGAAGAGACTACCTTCCTGCCACTCGAAATGGTTTTTTCTCTGCCCTTCATACCATACGCTGGTGCTTCCGCTCCCTTTGAGGACATAGATCAGGTCTTCGTAAAAATGCTTCTCGGGCTTGAGCTCACCTCCGGGCGGGATCTCGCAAATATAGGCTGCGTCCATGTCCCCCGTGCCGTCCAGCTGGATCATAACACCGCTGCCACCAGTGCGCTTCCAGGGCTTGAGCGGTTGGGTATAGACGTTTTTTACGATGGTACCCCGAATCAGGTCTAACCCCTCCTTTTCCACCCAATCTTCAAAGAAGAGAACGTTCCATCTTGGTGCAGCCATTGCATTACTCCTTACTTGTCCGTGAAATATGGCCTTATTTGTAAACCACCCCTGCTCCTTGTGTCAAACTACCATTTTTTAGCTATCACCCCCCTCTTCTTTGTATTCGAAATCTTTTAACTGCCACCGAATCTTCAGGATGTCCCCGCGATCACAATTCCAAAGCCGCTTGACCAATCTCAGGATTTCCCATATTGTGCGATTGCCGTTTTGCGCGGAAATCCTCAGCCTTCGAAAAGGAGAAACCGTATGATCCCACTAGAACTAGTCTACCGTTCCCGTCCTATTCAATATCCGCTGCTCGCAGCCATGAAGGCCTGCAAAGCCTGGGACCAGGCCGGAATTGAATTAAAGAGTATCAAGTTCGTCTCCGGGGCGGCACAGTCAGACCCCATGCTTATCAAAGGGGAATGCGACTTCATATTCGGCAGCCATGTCTCTCCCTACAACCATCGGTACCATGGTCATCCGTTTGTGTACCTGGGCTCCACCGTCAACTGGGTGGACGATGTAATGGTTACCAAGGAGCCCATCAAGAGTCTCAAGGAACTCGAAGGCAAGACCTTCAGCGAGATCGCAAAGGCGACACCGGATACTCATCACGGGTCGCACCCTGCCGGTAATCACCTCCTGTATCTCAAGAGGGAAGGAGTGGATCCCCACAAGCTCAAATACGTCCCTAGTGACCGCCGCAAACAGTACCTGGATGTTGTTGAAGGTAACGCCTTTGCGGCCTTCGCGTCCCTCCCGGACGACGAAGAGGCTCGCAATAAGGGCTTGCACGTCTATCCGCTAGCCCCGTTGCCCATGGTGCTCGCCACGACACTCACGACCCTGTGGCCCACCTTGACAAAGAAAAGAGATCTCTGTGAGGCGGTGGCCAAGGCGGTACTTATGGGCGTTCATTTTATCAAGNNGGGAAGTCATGCAGGAGGACGTGGCTGTGGAGCTGGGGATTGAGGATTTGAAGGTTTTGAAGTATCTGCACGAGCACAACTACCACATCCTCGAGCCCACTCTGTATCCTACTGCTGAGGCAATCAAAAATGCCTTTGACCTTGCGGTGATGGAGGAGCCGGAACTCGCCGACCGGTTAAATCCCATGAGCCTCTGGAACATGGACGTGCTCCGGTCCATTGAGGAGAGCGGTTATATTGATAAGCTTTACGGTGGGAAGGTTCCCGGACCCGGAACCGTTATTGGACAGTAGAGATTAACTTCTCTCCGAGTCGGCGGTCAACGTTACGTAAACGGTGAGCTTCTGGCCGGGCTGGAGGTAGCGGTTCCCTTTGAGGTTATTCCAGCGTTTGAGATCGCTAATGGTGACCCGGAACCGGCGAGCAATGCGGTAGAGGGAGTCGCCGCGGCGCACCCTGTAGGTTAACTTGCGTGGTTTTGCGACCCTGTCCGGTCCCGTAAATGAGACAAGAGTGGCCGGTAGGTGCTTGGTCGATGGCCCGCGTGCTACGATGATGGGTTGACCGGGTTGGAGCAGGGAGCGCGGAGAGATGTTGTTCCAGACGCACAACTGCCGTACCGTTGTCCCATAGCGCCGAGCAAGAATCCAGAGATTTTCTCCCGATCTGACGGTATGAATGGAATGATCCTCGCTGCCGGCGATTTCCTGGTAGGGGTATTGCTGGCTTCCTTCGACTCTTGCTGGGATGGGAATGACCAGATAGTGCCCAGTGCGAATGAGGTTCCCATTCAAGTTGTTTAGCTGGCGCAACACCCGTGGTGTGGTTTGATAACGAAGGGCCAATCCACCCAGGGTTTCACCCCGTCGTATCCTATGACGCACCCATTGAATCCGAAGTTCCGGGGGCAGTTGAGCCACCTGGGCGGCGAAGTGTTCCGCCTTATCCAGGGGTAATAACAAGCTGTGGGGACCGTCCGGAGCGGTGGCCCAGCGGTTGAAGCCTGGGTTGAGTTGATGGAACTCATCCAGATCCATGTCGGCCAGTTTTGCTGCGGTAGCCAGGTCCAGTTGGGAGTCGATATCGACGGTGGTCAGGTAGGGTTCATCGGGTATGGGCTTCAAAGTGATGCCCATCTTTTCCGGTGCCGCGACAATGTTTCTTAAAGCCAGCAGCCGTGGCACATACTGTTGTGTCTCGCGGGGCAGCCGAAGTGACCAGAAGTCCGTAGGCCTTCGTCTCCTTCGGTTAAAGCGCATGGCCTTCAGGACTTTGCCTTCACCGGAATTGTAAGCGGCCAGGGCCAGTAACCAATCGCCATCGAAAAATTCGTTTAGATATTCCAAGTAGTCGAGGGCGGCGCGGGTCGAAGCGACGATATCCCGTCGGCCGTCGTACCACCAGTTGAGTTTCAGGCCGAAGCGTCGTCCCGTAGAGGGAATGAATTGCCAGATGCCCGCCGCGTGGCCAGGTGAGTAGGCATAGGGTTGAAAGGCGCTTTCTACCACCGGCAACAAAACGATTTCAGTGGGCAGCCCCCGCTGCTCCACCTGGCTAACGATATAATGCAGGTAAGGTCGCGCCTGGTCGGCTACCCGGTCGAGATAATCCTGGTTGCGACTGAACCATCTCGCCTCCCCATCGATTCGCCTGTGCTTCTTATCCGGTAGGGTGAATCCCGCCCGAATTCGGTCCCAAAGGTCTGCGTCCTTCTTTTCCGGGGAAATGTTTGCGTATTCCGAACCGGATTCGTTGAGCTCTTCCGGAATGGCCCAACCCTCATACTCAGCTTCAAAATCGGTGTCCGCACTCCTTTGGGTTATGGATGCAAGTTCAACTGCCGGGGAGTTTTCTCCTTCGAACCCTTGCCAACTGTTCTCTTCGACTTCTGATGAGACGAACGATTCCACCGGCTCGGCGAAATTCAGGGACCGTGCCTCAAAGATTTCCTCGTCCACCGGTTCGGTAGCAACAAGGGAAATTTCATCAAGTATTTCTTCCGGGTCAACAGGAGGATTAGGCCATTCATTTTCGGGATCGTCACTCGAGGAATCGATCAGTAAGGCAGTGGACGTGTTGGCCTCGACCTGGGGAGCGCTCTCTGTTGACGAGCCTTTCACGGTAATGTTCTTTAGCTTTTGCCATTGGACGGAACAGGCGCTCATCGTGCACGTCAAAAGGACGAGAAAGGCAAAAATGAACAGTTTCGTTCTTACATGTTTATTAGGTCGCGCCATATCGAGATTTTCTAATTTCAAGTTGTTATTGCCTGCACGGACAATCCTGGACATTGGGTACCTGCAAAACCTTGTTTGAAATGGTTAACGCTAATTTAATTGTATTGGGTTTAAAGTGGACAGACTTGAACGCGTCGAAAATTTTTAAGACGTTATAATGACTAGAATACGCTTAACTGTGATGCCAGTCAAATGAAAGTTTCAGGGCAAAAATTGACAATGTACGAGGACAGGATGTATGGGTGACCATGACTTGATGATTCTACGGTGTATCGATGGCTGATCCGTACCAGAGAGGGAATACAGCATGGCACTTGCATCGCTCCGACACAGAGACTTCCGCATATTTTGGACCGGCCAAATTCTCTCCGGTTTCGGCACACAGTTTTCAACGGTTGCTATGGCGTGGCAGATTTATGTGCTCACCGACTCGCCGCTCCATATTGGTATGCTCGGCCTTGTTAGGGCCATACCCCAGATGGCGCTGCTGCTCCTGGGTGGGCTCCTTGCCGACGCGGTTGACCGTCGCCGGTTGCTGATCGTTACCCAGCTTGGACAGTTCCTGGTGTCCGCGGGCCTGGTGGTCGTAACGATTTCCGGTAGGGCATCGCCGTTTGCGCTCTACCTCGCCACTGTGTTCCTTGCCGTTTTTTCATCTCTAGAGACGCCTGCCAGGCAGGCACTCCCACCCAATCTCGTGCCGCGTCCGGAGCTTGCCAATGCCCTGGCGTTAACCAATGCCCAGCGGCATGTGGCTATGATCGCAGGTCCTTCTCTTGCGGGCTTGGCCCTCGGTTTTGTCGGTCCGGCTCTTTGCTACGGTGTAGATGCCGTTTCGTGGCTTGCCATGGCCTTTTCATTGGTTTGTATCAGGACACCGCTCAAGGGTGGAGGCCGCCGTGCCCTATCCTTCACCGCCTTGGCCGAAGGGGTCCGATTTGTCCGTTCCCAAAGAGTCATTTTGCTTTTCATGTCGTTGGATTTTGGTATGACGTTTTTTGCTTCAACCCGTGCGCTGCTTCCCATTTTTGCGCGTGACATTCTCCAGGTGGGACCCGAAGGTCTGGGTATCCTTCATTCGGCGGTAGCGGTAGGATCCCTTGGAGCAGCGGTAACGCTCAGCCTGTTGGGCGGGGTCAGACGGGCGGGCCGGTGGGTGCTCACCGGTGTGGCCATCTACGGGTTGTGCGTGCTGTTCTTCGCGTTGTCCACCAGCTTCTGGTTTTCGGCTCTCATGCTTGCGGGAACGGGAATTGGCAACACCATCGGAGCCGTGCTGCGTCACACCATCAACCAGCTCTGTACCCCGGATGAATTGCGCGGCCGGATGTCTTCCGTCAACAGCGTATTTACCAACGGAGGACCGCAGTTGGGACAATTCGAGTCGGGGGTGGTAGCGTCCTTCGTGGGAGCGGATATTGCCGCATTTATCGGTGGAGTGGTGACCCTTGTGCTCGTAGCCGGTCTATCCTTTGCCGCTCCTGTGGCGCGCCGGTTTGAAATTACCGGCGAAGAAGCGACTGCGAAATAATGATTTCGCGACGTCCGTCATGACAGTAAAACACGTCGCAATTTAAACCAGGTCAAAACTCGGCGTTGCCGGGAGTACGGGGAAACGGAATGACGTCGCGAATGTTTTTTAGTCCGGTCAGATACATCATCATGCGTTCCAAGCCCAGACCGAAGCCTGAGTGGGGGGCGGTACCAAAGCGGCGTAGATCCAGATACCACCAGTAAGGGCCTTCCTCCAAGCCGGTTTCCTTCAACCTCTCGAGAATAACGTTGAAACGTTCCTCACGCTGGCTGCCGCCAATAATTTCCCCCACCCGCGGAACCAGCACGTCCATGGCTCGGACGGTTCGGTCATCATCGTTGACACGCATGTAGAACGGTTTGATGTCCTTGGGATAGTCGGTTACGATCACCGGTTTTTTAAAGACCTCTTCGGTTAGAAACCGTTCGTGTTCCGTTTGCAAATCGTGACCCCACTGGGGCTCGTATTCCCATTTTCTCTTGGCCTCCTGGAGGGCCTGAATGGCATCGGTGTAGGACAGGTGCGCGAAGGCGGACCCCGCGACGTGTTCCAGGGTCTCAAGGACTGTCTTCTCGACTCTTTGGTTGAAAAACTCCAGGTCTTCCCGACAGGTGTCGAGGACATGGCGAATAATAAACTTCAGGAACTCTTCCGCCAGACCCATGTTGTCCTCTAGGTCGTAAAATGCCATTTCCGGCTCGATCATCCAGAATTCCGCCAGATGCCGCGGCGTATTGCTGTTTTCCGCCCGGAAGGTGGGCCCGAAGGTATAAACTTTGGCGAAGTTCATGGCGAATATCTCCGCCTCCAGTTGTCCACTTACCGTTAGATAAGCTGGGCGACCGAAGAAGTCCTGGTGCCAGTCAATCGTGCCGTCGTGGGTACGGGGAAGATCCTGCAGGTTTAAAGTCGTGACGTTAAATAACTCTCCGGCCCCCTCACAGTCCGATGTGGTGATGATTGGTGTCTGAACGTACAGGAAATCACGTTCCTGAAAGAACCGGTGAATCGCGTGGGTTAGGGCGTTGCGCACCCGGAAGGCCGCACCGAAGGTGTTGCTACGGACGCGGAGGTGTGCGATCTCACGTAGAAACTCGAAGGAGTGCCCCTTTTTTTGCAGGGGGTAGGTTCTGGGATCCGCAGTACCGTAGACAAGGACCTCTGTCACTTTAAGCTCTACGGCCTGGCCCTTGGCGGGGGATTCCACCAGAGTACCAGACGCCGCAATGGCGCTTCCGGTCGTGACCTGAATAAGGGTTTCGTGTGGCACCACTTCGTTTTCCACAACCAATTGCAAACTTTTAAATCGAGAGCCGTCGTTTAACTCGATAAAAGTGATGCCTTTGGAATCCCGGCGCGAGCGCACCCAGCCCCGTACAGCAATGTTTCTGCCAGCGGGTTGATGGAAAGCCTCTTTGATCGATGTGTGCTGCGAGTCCATAGGGCAAGTATCGGACAATGGACGAGGATGTCAACCTGCTTCTTATTCCGTGGACATGAATTGACATTGAACGGTTGCTTGTTATTTTACGTAGGGGCTATCGGCGGTTGACGGAAGCAAAACTTATTTTAGGACTAATTCGATGGCAAACGGTTATACCTCACCTCTAAAGGGTTTATCCCGCCGGGAGTGGCTGCGGCTGGCGCTCGGGGTAGGAGCCATGACATTGACCGGAGCCACGGCGGCACGTCCATCCATCCAGACCCGGCCTATTCCTAAAACCGGGGAGCGGTTGCCCGTGGTGGGCCTCGGGACGTGGCAGACCTTCGACGTTGGTAGGGCTGAATCCGAGCGGGCGCCTTTAAGGGAAGTTCTGAAGGCGTTGGCCCATGGTGGAGGGAAGGTCGTGGACTCCTCTCCCATGTACGGTGAGTCGGAAACCGTCGTGGGTGACCTTGCGGCGGAGCTTGGCTTGCGGGAAAAGCTTTTCCTTGCCACCAAAGTTTGGACCACGGGTCGGGAGGATGGGATCGAGCAGATGGAGGAGTCTTTACGGCGAATGCGCACCCGGCGCATGGACCTCATGCAGGTTCACAATCTGGTTGACTGGAGGACTCATCTCGAAACGTTGCAACATTGGAAGGACCAAGGGAAGGTTCGCTACGTTGGCATCACCCATTACACGGAGAGCGCCCACGATGAGCTTGCCTCCGTAATCAAAGCGGAGAGACTCGATTTCCTCCAGGTGAACTATTCTCTTTTGGAGTTGGGTGCGGAAAACAGACTGCTCCCCCTCGCGGCAGAGCGGGGAGTCGCTGTGATTATCAACCGGCCCTTTGCCTATGGTCAGCTGTTTCGCAGGGTGCGCGGGCGATCTTTGCCTTCCTGGGCCGCGGAGATCGGCTGCACAACCTGGGCGCAGTTTTTTCTGAAATTTATCTTAGGTCACCCGTCGGTTACTTGCGCCATCCCCGGAACGAGCAAGGTCCGGCACCTTTTGGATAACCTACAGGCCGGCTTTGGGTCGCTTCCGGATGCAGCCATGCGCAAGCGCATGGTGCGGACCATCGCAGGCATCTAACCGGCGAATCTTTAAGTTCCCTTTCGTGGAGAGAACTATGAAAAGAAGCACGGATCGTATACTGACCACCCATACGGGAAGCCTTCCACGTCCGCTTGACTTGTTGGCGTTGATTCGGGAGCGCGAAAGCGGCCAACCGATAGACTCTCAAGTATTGGGCGCGCGTGTCGCCTCAGCGGTGGCTGAAGTCGTCCGGAAACAATTGGAAATAGGCATCGACGTTGTTAGCGACGGCGAATTTGGCAAGCCCGGCTTCAATGTCTATGTGGCTGAGCGCCTGGAGGGATTCGGCGGGACTAACGCGGAGCCCCGTGTTCGCGCCGAGGCGGAAGAGTTTCCCGAGTGGAGCCGCCAGCCATCCTCCGGCGGGAGCTTCAAACGCCCGTTCTGCGTTGGGCCGGTCAAGTATCGAAGTGGGAGCGGTGCACAGACGGACATCAAAAACCTGAAAACCGCTCTGGGTAGCGATTCCAGTGCAGAGGGCTTTCTTCCATCGGCGTCTCTCGGTGTCATCGACTACACCATAACCAACAAACACTACCCCTCTGTGGAGGCCTACCTCTTTGCGCTGGCCGATGCCATGAAGGAGGAGTATCGCGCCATTACGAACGCTGGGCTGATCTTGCAGATCGATGCACCGGACAATGCGATGGACCGCAGCGTGACCTTTCGTGGTCGTAGCTTGGGCGAGTTTCGTAAGGCCCAGGCCATTCGGGTGGAGGCTCTTAATCACGCTCTGGAAGGGATCCCAGAGGAGCAGGTCCGTTATCATATCTGCTGGGGTAACTTCGAGGGACCCCACACCCACGACGTTGCGCTGCGGGACATCATCGACCTGGTGCTAAAGGTGCGGGCGGGGGCCTATGTGGTGGAGTCCAGCAATCCGCGCCACGCCCACGAGTGGCAAGTGTGGCAAGATGTGAAGCTCCCTCCCGGCAAGATTTTGATTCCCGGTGTGATTGACACGACAACCAATTTCGTCGAGCACCCTGAACTGGTGGCACAACGGATCCGACAATTCGCCAGGATCGTCGGAAGGGAAAACGTCATCGGCGGCACCGATTGTGGGTTTGGTACATTTGCCGGCCGTGACCGGGTCTTCGCGGACATCACGTGGGCCAAGTTAAAGTCATTGGTAGAGGGGGCAAAGTTGGCTACCAAGCGACTTTTTGGTTAGCTTTTGTCCAACCGCACGACGGTTTCGACCTCTTCCGTCTGGGGAAACATATCGAAGGGACGAAGGCTCGTGACTCGATAACCGTGGCCGGCCAGCCGATGTAGATCACGCGCTAGAGTCGTTGGATCGCAGGCGACATAGAGGATACGAAACGGGTTCGCGGCGAGTATAGCGTCCAGGGCGTCGGGTTGAAGGCCTTTGCGCGGAGGATTGCACAGGATCAGGTCGATTTTGGGTAGACGATCCCTTGCCTGCCGAATGGCTCCCGCCACGTTTCCCGCAAAAAATCGGCAATTGTGAATACCATTGATCTTTGCATTTTGCTTTGCGGCAGAAATAGAGAGCGGGTTTTCATCGATTCCCCATACGATATCGCAATGGGTTGCCATAAACAGAGACAGGGGACCCACGCCGCAGTATAGATCCAGCCCCGTTTCATGACCCGTGAGTTCTCCCAAGGCGACGGTAGTCCTATAGATTTTTTCGGCGACCCATGGATTTGCCTGGGAAAATACTCCAGCGGGCAGCTTGAGTTTTAGAAACCCGATCTTTTCCTCAACGGAGTCACGGCCGGCAAGAGTGCGAAACCGTTCCCCCCAGATGACATTTCCCCTCGTTTCATTAATGTTTTGGATCACACCGCTCACAAATGAAAAACGACGATTCAGCGCGCGGGCAAGCTCCTCACCGCGGTCGAACCGCGCGTGGCGGGTGACGAGAGTCACGCTGACTTTCCGCCGTGAAAAGCTGTAGCGCAGATCAATGTAGCGAAGGTCTCCCGAGTCGTTTTTTTCGTTGTAGGGCTCGATCTCCAGCGCGATGATCTGACGCTTCAGGTATTTCAAGACAGAATTCACCTGCTTTGGATGAACCGCACAGGAAGAGATGTCCACGACTCGATGACTTCGCGGGTAGTAGAGGCCGGTAAGGATCTCTCGTTTAGCTTTGCCGACGACTAACTTGATCCGTGCCCGATAACCTAACCGGCGAGGAGAGGGTTCAACCTCTGGAATCTCGAGATTCATCAGATTCGGGTAGACCGCCAGGGCCTCGGTGAGACGCTGGCGTTTACGTTCAAGTTGTTCAGGATAGGGGCGATGGATCCACGGACAGCCGACGCAATTGGGGTAATGGGTACAGGGTGGAACATACTTTCCCATTCCATCCAACCTAGCATGACACCCGGTCAAATGTTATGACGCATGTTTACGAAGAAGCGCGGGAACTTAGGACTGATGCGTTTGGCCCGCAGCGCTTTTTGCCCGGTCGTTGAGAATATCGTAAGTTGATTGCAAGTACCTATGACTAGACCGTTCCCATTCGTGGCCGTTTGCTTATCCCTGGTGGCTTTCTTTGCCTTGGCCCACCGGGTCCCAGGGGGCGCCACCCCGGCGGTGCCATCTCCGGGCACCGCTGTGAAGCCGGTGTCACCGCGCGCGAATGGGACAGCTCTGGCCTCAGCTGGCGATGAGATGACGACACGTGTTTCCAGAGAAACCGGCAGATGGCTGCTCTTGACCCCGCCGGTCAGGAAGCTTGGATATAGAGATTTTGCCGTCCTGACCGAGAAGCCTCTCTTGGAATGGACGGTACAGAAAACCTTTGAGAGGGAAGAGGAGTGTGTGAGAACTAGAAAGGTGATCATAGGACAAATTGCGAAACAGCGTCAGGAACAACCCCCGCTTTCTCAGCCGGATGGTGGAACACCATCAGATAACTTCACAACCGGTTTGCGAAGTCCGGTCACTTTAACGATGTTTGCGAAAAGCCGTTGTGTGCACTCGGAGGTCCTTGAGAAGAGCACATCGGATCCGTCGAAGTAACGGGGAGGATCTATTTTCGATGTCGGTTGTGGACAAAGGTTTAGTCGTGTGGAAATCTTAGACAACCTCTGGAATCAATTAGCCCAATCTGTACAGCCCTATCTATTTAGGAACTGCTTACCCTCTGGCCAGCCGTGGGGTTAGTCCCCTCAATAGGAACCCCGGCATCAGCTTGGTTTAACTTCGGCGAATCTCTCTTTGCGGTTCCATGGAAACATTTTGCGCAGCGATATAGCCAAAGGTCATTGCCAGTCCCAGAGTTGCGCCGGCTCCCCAATAGGCTCTGCCCGCTGGCCCGGTGACGCAGTTTCCCGCGCCGTAAAGCCCTGGAATCGGTTCTCCCGAGGAGTTTAGCACCTGTGCTCGAGTGTTTATTCGTGGCCCGCCGTGGGTATCCAGCATCCCGGCCGCAAGAATGATGGCGTGGAACGGCCCTCGATCTGCAATGGGGTGCATAGTCGGGTTGGGGAGCTGATTTTCAGTCGTCGCACCGCCCTGATGAAAATAAAGGTCCTTCTCAATGGGGATCTCCCCCCGCCGAAAGTCCTGGTCAACACCGTCCACAGCAAACTGGTTGAACCTTTGAATGGTTTTCTGCAGGGAGTTGGTAAATTCCGGAGCCAACTGAAAACTGGGAGCCCCGGGGAGGCGCGCAATGCTTGCCAACCTTTTCCGAAGCGCTTCTGAGAGTTCGCCCAGAGTGTTACCGGAAATAACATAGCTGGTGTCCGGAGTGAGAGAGGGATAGCTGACGGTTCCTGAAGCGCCAAACTTCTCCGCGGTCCTCTGGTCATAGACCATGACCAGCAGTAGATTGGGGAATTCCCCCCGCACCGGGTCCCAATGAAAATGAATGGGTGTGCGCACGTGGTAGGGGAGCTTCTCGCTGATCACCCGCTCACCGTAACGATTCACTAAGATCATGCTGTCACCTGGAGGGGCCCAAACATCGTTGGCGATGGGACCCGCCAGAGCCTCTTCCAGAACAATCTCGGCCCACCATCCGTGGGCGGGTCCCTCGAGATCGGCACCTACGACGCGGGCCATGGTAATGAAATCACCTTCACTTTCCTTAACGGCACAACTTCCATTGGTAGGTACGCCCAGGAATTTCCGCCTGAGCTCTGCGTTGTGCGCAAAGCCACCGGTGCCAAAGACCACGCCTCTCCTCGCTCCAAGGTTAAGGGTTTGCCCCGCGGTTACAGCTTCGATGCCCACAACCTTATTTGCCGTATTTTTGATGATGCGCTGGGCCTTTGTATTCAACAGCACGGAAATGCCGCGGTCCTTTACGGCCTTCTCCCACTGGCCGACAAGCTCGGTGCCCCGGGCAAGAGTTCCGTCGGCGTTAATCGTCCTGAGAGCCCTGGCTCTCGGCACCTTGTCCTCCGGATAGTCATAGTAGCTGGATCTACCGTCCTTCGAGTCGCCTCCGGTAAAACTGAGACCAGTCCGGTCCAACATGGCGTCGAGCATCTTCGAACCGTTGTCATAGAAAGCTTCCAGCAGACCGTATTCCAGTTCGGATAACCCGTAGCGAGTCTCAGTGGGACAAAATCTTTCCGGATAAGACGCCCGAGCCATAAACTTCAGGCAATCCTCCCTCGGATCTTCGATGCCCTGCTGACGAATAAAGCGGTGATTAGCAAGCCAGATTCCCCCTGCCGAGATTCTAGTGGTTCCTCCATACATTGCTGCTTTGTCGATCATCAGAACATGATTGCCTCGATGGACGGCCTCGAGGGCCGCCACGGAGGCGGCTGCTCCCGTACCGACCACGATAACGTCTGCGATCTGGTCGAATGATTCTTGCATGCTCGTGCCGCTCTCTTTCTACCTGTGATTCTTTGACCTACGCTCCCCCGCTCAAGGTCGCCGGTCCTGTGGCCATTCAATTAGAGGCCTTTCATCCGGCAAACAGATCATGCTCCCAGGGCACCCCTGGATGGAAGCGGGTCCACGAGGCATAAGCGCCTTGAAAAGCGCAGGTTTTTGTATCAGAAGCGCGGTTTGAGGGCCAGCCTTTATCGGAGCAGTGCTTTTTTTGCCGGCCCTTTGTTGGTAAAATTTCTAATAAGTATGCAATTTCTAAGCGAATCTTGGGTTTACCTCAGACCCTTCGTTGACCCCTGGTGGGACTCCTTGGAAGTGTGGAGGACCATCGGCATCTCCTTGTTTAGTTTGTTCGTTATCTCATTTCTTTTTCGCAAACCCCTAGGTCGTTGGCTTGCAGATGAACGGGCCCAGCAACATGACGCAAGCCTTTTCAAGAAATCTGAAGAGTTCATTTCGGACTCGTTTTTGCAGTATTTTTTGAACAAGCAGCTGTCGGAAAGAATGTGTCTGCGACGGGACATGGCCCGAATCACACAGCTGAGCGAAGAGTTCAGCCGTATGGGAAACGAGTTTCTCAATGAAGATGTGCGTAAGGCATTCGACCAAATGATGCGCATGCTGATACGAATCAATCTATTCGTCTCCCAGCACTTCTTTCAAAACACCACGGAGGAACGTCTGGAGCTCCACCCTAAGTTGCTGGATAAAAAACGGTACGAGGGATATGTAAAGGAGCTGAACAGCCTCATTGGCCGGACATGGGAGGTCTACAGAAACTTCCGCATGATGGTCAAGCAAGAGCTCAAGGTCTAAGCTACCGTTATTCCGTAAAACAGATGCACAACCGGAAAAGATAACTCTCGCCAAGGCGCAAAGGGAGCCAAGTTCGGAGAAAAACCAATGGTTGCGGTCTCTGACCTTCTCCTACCTTCGACGCGCCACACCCTACACCCTCTGGCAATCTTCCCCTCTCCTGCTCACAATACCTGCTCTGCGCATTGCCCGATTACCCTCCGGCGATGAACTGCATCCGGGGTTTCGTGCCGCGTTTGGCACATTCCTGATTGAAGATATGCGTCATCTCTTCAAGTAGCTCCTTGGGCATGTCCTCGAAGTTCATCATGTTGCCCCCGGTCCGGGTACTCCGCATGGTCCCGTGGCTCTGCCGGTGTATCTTGTTTCTCTTGCTGCTGAGCTTGAGAGCAATATACTGAGCGGGCTCGTCGCTGAGCACCGCATGGCTGTGCCACCACCAGGATGGAGGTACGATAATGGATCCCGGTCCCCAATCCTCTTTTTGTTTCTCTCCTCCCTCGGGCCACATGATGGAATAACCTGAACCCGTGAGCCACAGCACATGGTCCCCGGGACCATGGCGGTGGATGTTGGTAAATGTGCCGCTGGGGAAAATGGTGGAGTGGGAGCCGAGAACGCCGTTCCCCAACTCCCAGCTCATGCTCTGCATGGATTTACCCCTCGAAGACTCCCGGTAGGGAATCCCGTTGATGTCTGCGATAAAATTGGTGAACGCCAGAGAGAGGGGTTTTTCCCAGGCGGTGAAGGTCTCCCATTTGATCTTTCCTGAAAAGTAGTCATCCTCGCCGTCGTACCGTTCCGGGAAGACGGCGGAGTTGTTGAAAATATAGTCCTCGTTTCGAATGAGATTCATCATGATAGGAGCGGTGGTGACAGCGATGAATCTGGCCGGTTCATTGCCGGAACCGTTAAAGTGCTGGTACCAGGCGTTGAGGGGTAGGGTAAATAGACTCCCTTCCTGCCACTCGAAGTGATTCTTTTTCTGTCCCTCGTACCAAACGCTGGTACTCCCTCTTCCTTTTAGAACAAAGATCAGGTCTTCATAAAAATGTCTTTCCGGATTGAGCTCACCCCCAGGGGGGATCTCGCAGATGTAGGCTGCGTCGAGGTCTCCCGTTCCGTCCAACTGGATCATCACCCCGGTGCCGCCGGTGCGCTTCCAGGGTTTGAGCGGTTGGGTGTAGACGTTCTTGACGACGGTGCCCCGGATCAGGTCCAACCCTTCTCTCTCCACCCAATCCTCAAAGTAGAGAACATTCCATCGAGGTGCGGCCATAAGTGTGTCTCCCTCCCGAACGAATGATGAGCCTGTTGTAGACCAGCGGGAAATAACTGTCAATTGCAGGGAATCAGCGATACGATGGCGGGGAGCTTACCTTGAATACGGACATTTGGTAAATCGTAATAAGGGGAGTTCCTTGATGCGAACCGCGAAAACAAACGCCAGGGTTATCATAAAGTCCTTGAAAATTGGATCTTGGCTTCCTGGATGCCTGTCACTCACCTTGCTTTTGGTTCTGCTGGTGAATTCTTGGCGCCATGACTTGCCAGAGGCCGAGGCGCAGATCTCTCCCATGTCTCGAGCCAGGGCGATTTACGAATCCAATTGTGCGGTTTGCCACGGCACCCATGGCGATGGGAATGGTCCTGCTGCTTCCATGTTTTTAATTCGCCCGCGGGATTTTCGCTCCGGGATATTCAAGCTCCACACGACTCCTTCGGGTTCATTACCGACGGATGATGACATCCTTTGGGCCATCACCAATGGGCTGCGCTGGACGGGTATGATCGGACGGCCGGACTTGAGCATGGCTGACCGCAAGGATTTGGTCCGGTACATCAAGACCTTCTCTCCGCGATTTGCCGCCGAAAAACCTCAAGCCCCGGTGGTCGTCCCGCCCGCTCCACCGAAAACGGCAGAGCGGATCGCCGTGGGAAAGCGCCTCTACGTGGACGCGGGATGTGATTCTTGTCATGGTCAAAGCGGTGCTGGAGACGGGCCGGCCACCGAGGGATTGAAGGACGAATGGGGTTGGCCCACCCGGGCAAGCGATCTTAGATGGCGTCCTTTGAAGCGCGGATCATCAGTTGAGCAGCTCTACATCACCCTTGCCACCGGTTTTTCTGGTACCCCAATGCCTTCTTATGGTGACTCTTTAAACGGTGACCAACTCTGGTCGTTGGTCTACTATCTGGAATCTCTGGTTCCGCCAGGGCAGTATCTGGAACCAAGGCAGTTCTTGGGGGAGGAGCGCCAGGGATGGATGGCCATCCGAATGGGGGGCATGATGGGTCCCGGGATGATGGGCCCGGGAATGATGCACCGCCGTTAAAAGGGGACAGGCTGAAGCGGCCCGGGTT
>JABAOE010005209.1_pt2 | contig 16220 bp, 18 predicted proteins | sample 7062141 | NCBI WGS metagenome assembly JABAOE01 (sample SAMN14538627, study PRJNA623070) | marine sediment metagenome | biome: marine biome [ENVO:00000428]; feature: marine pelagic biome [ENVO:01000023]; material: deep marine sediment [ENVO:00002113] | place: India: Gulf of Khambhat ... | reverse complement strand
CTGCGCTTTCCAAACATGCTGTGGTGCCCCCTGGCCTAGCTCGCCTTTTTGAACTTCTGTTTGGATTGGCCCTTCGGCCGCGCTTTCAGCTTCTCAATCAGCGGCCCGAGATTGAGCCCGGCGCGGCGGCTGCGGCGCAGCTCCTTGCGGCCGGTGATGATCTGGGCAATGTCGGTGAAAACGTCGGAGACGGAGGACTTCGCCGATGCCTCAGCAATCATCTGACCATTGTTGGCGGCGGTGCCGAACAGCAGCGGATCGAAGGGCACGGTGGCGATCGGCTCCAGTTGCAGGGCGGCTGCGAAATCGTCGGGCTTGATCTCCGGACGCTTGGGCACGCCGACCTGGTTGAGGACCAGGCGCGGCAGCCGGTCGTTCGGCCGCGATTGCTTGAGATTGTCGATCAGGTTCTTGGCATTGCGCAGATTAGCCAGGTCGGGAACGGCGGCGATGACGATCTCATCGGCGGCGACGAGCATCTTCTTGGACCAGCCGGTCCAAATGTGCGGAATGTCGAGAACCACCGACGGCACGTTGGCCTGCACAACATCGAGCAGCTTGTCAAAGGCAGCGTCCTCGAAATCGTAGGCCTTGTCGAGGGAGGCCGGCGCGGCCAGCAGGCTGAGATGTTCCTCGCACTTGGCCAGCAGACGGTCGAGCAGCACCTCGTCGAGCCGATCCGATCCGGACATGGCCTCCACCACCCCCTGCATCGGATCCTGGTTGAAATCGAGGCCGGCCGTCCCGAACGGCAGATCCAAATCGGCCAGCAGGACGTCGGAGCCGAAGACCCGCGCCATCGTCCAGGCGACATTGTGGGCAATCGTCGACGAGCCGACACCGCCCTTTGAGCCGATGAAGGCGTAGAGGTGACCGAGCTTTTCCGACCCTTCCTCGTGATAGATCTCCGATATGGAGGCGATAATCGCCATCACGTCGAGCGGCGTCACCAGATAGTCGCTGACACCGCGCCTGAGCAGTTCACGATAGGTCGTCACATCATTGGAATGGCCGATCACCAGGACCTTGGTGCCGGCATCGCAGACTTCCGCCATCATATCGAGCTCAAGCTCAGCCAGCAAGTCGTGCGAGGCAAGCCGGCTTTCCACGACGATCAGATTGGGGGTTGGCGCCGATTTGTAGAATTCCGTGGCCGCCGCGATGCCGCCGGTATGCACCTTGACATGCGCCCGGGCCATGCGGCGGTCGCCGGAGGCCATCTCGATCGTTCCGGCCACTTCCGGCGTGTCGCAAAACGCCTGGATCGTGATGCGCGGAACCGGCCTGGCATCGGCGGAGCGGACGGGTTCGGTGATCGCCTCGTCGAGCGTTTCAGTCTGCACGAGATTGCTCATATCAGCCTCAAAGATCACTCAGATTCGGTTGCGTCTGGATTCTGGCGCTCGGGTCGCCGCCATTGCGGTAGAGATCAATCACGCGTGAGCGCTGCTCGCCATCGGCCGGTGTCATGGCACGCGGCGCGATCAGATCGGACGGATTCTGGACCATCGCCGCGAGATTCTGTTGCTGGGCGCAGCCGAAGTTGAAGTATTGCTTGTCGGTGTCGGGCTTGCCGAGATCCTCCGGCCAGATGCCGCAATCGGGCGCCACCGCCTTGACCTTCAGGAACGACAGCCGCACCGGCGCGACCCAGGCCTTGTTGTCGACCTGATAGGGGGTCACGCGGATGTGGCCGGGGGCAACGCCGGAGCGCTGCACAACCTGCTTGGCGGCCCGCGCCGCGGTCAGCGCGGCAACCTCGTTGGCGGAGCCGGCCGGCACCTGGATGTTCATGAAGCCGGTGCCGGAGGCGCGATAGGCCCGGACAAAGCGATTGATCGACCGATTGATATCCGGCGTCAGCTCANNCGGGAATGTCCATGACCTCCGGCTGTTCGGCGACCAAGATGGGATGGCGCTTGCGGTAATCCTGATCGGTCAGCGTCACGTCGGTGGTGGTGATCGACTGGCAACCGGCAAGCACAACGCCAGCCAGAAGAACGGCGGCAAGCGATCCGCTTTTACGCGTCAAAGCTGCGGCTTTGTAGGACTTGTCGAACATCGTTGCGTTCCTCAACTGGGGCCTGCTCATTCGAAAGCGAAGCCGATTTGGCCGTGGTACTGGCTTGCCGGCGCACGGCTGTCGGCACCACCATAGGTCTGTGTCAGACGGCCCATGAAAATCCCCTGTGCGTCATTGGTGACGGCCAGGTTGTCGATCGGCGTGGCCAGCTTCGATGGCGCCACCGGGCGGACGAGATAGGGCGTCACGATAATGATCAGCTCCGTCTCGAACCGCTGGAAGTCGCGGCTTGAAAACAGCGGGCCGAGAACCGGCAGGCGCTGCAGGCCGGGCAGACCGCTGATGGCGCGACGCGTCCTTTCCTGCACCAGGCCGCCGATCATGAACGATCCGCCGGAGGGCAGCTCGACCGTCGTCTCGGCGCGCCGCGTGGTGATCGGCGGCAGCGTGTAGGAGTCGCCGAAGCCGCCATTGAGCCGGCCACTGCCGTCCAGGGCAAAGTCAGAAACCTCGGTCTTGACCTTCAGGCTGATGCGGCCGCCGGACAGCACGATGGGCAGGAAGTCGAGAGCGACACCGACATTCAGGAACTCATAGGTAACCGAATCGGACTCGCCGGGGGTGATATTCTCCTGCGTGGTGACCGTACCGTCATTGGCGATGGAGGTGGTGACCTCGCGCCGCTCCGGCTCACCGGCCTGGACCTCGCGGATGCCGGGATATTTGCCGCCGGCCAGGAACGACGCACGCTCGCCCGATACCGCCGTCAGGTTCGGTTCCGCCAAGAGCCGCATCATGTTGGTCTCTTCCAGCGCCTTCAAGGTGGCGCTCAGCAAGTCGCCGTTATCGGTATAGGTGAGGCTGGCGGTGCTGTTGGCGAGATTGACAAAGTTGGCCGGCGTCAACGTCGGATTGAACAGGCTGAAGCCGATCGAGCTGCCGTTTATGAACGCCGATGTGTTGATGCCGAGCTGACGGACCACCTCGCGGCGGATTTCCGCAATCGTCACCTTCAGCGTCACCTGATCGGAACCGGAGACGGTCAGCAGATTGATGACGCTGCCACGGGTGATGAAGCGGCCGGAAATGGTGCGGTCCTTCTCCAGGGCGCTGTTGGCGACGTCCTCCGCCTTCTTGGAATCCAGCGACGAGGGCACGTTGCCGGTCAGAACGATGGAGCCGTTGATGGCCTCCACTCGGACATTGCCGAGCGGCACTGCGGCGTTAAGGATGCGCTGCAGACCTGACAGATCGCCCTCAACCATGATGTCGAGACTGGCGATCTCCTGGCCAGCGCCGTCGAACAGAAAGACGCTGGCCTGGCCAATCTGGACGCCAATCAGATAAAGGCGTCTGGAGGTCCGCAGAACCGCGTCGGCGACATCGGGATTGGAGACCAGAACGTCGCCGGCATCGCGCGGCAGCTCGACAACCATCGACTTGTTGATGCCAAGCCGGATCAGGCGATTGATACTGGAGGCATCATCGCTCAGTTTCACATAGCGGGGGAAATCCGCCTGCGCTTCGGCGCGATCAACGTTGAGACCGGCGATGGTCGCAATCGTTATCGCTGCAAATGCGAGGGCGCGGAACAATCCAAGCGCTTTCATTGACATTCTCCTCAGCCCCATCATGCCGCGTCCGTTCATTGGGTCTTCACAAGATTGCTGCGCCCGGCCCGGAACACTTTGACGACGCCAGACCGTTTGCGTTTGGTGATTTGGATGTCGTCGGCGTCTTCAACGCTGCGCAGGGACAGCGAAAGCGAGCCGGCCTCTTCGGCGGCGGCAATGGTTTCGACCTGCGCGGGATCGAGCTCCAGTGTCGCCGTCTTGCCGACGACGACACGCTCGCCGTCCTGCTCCTCGACCGTCTGGTCGATGGCCAGAACGCGGACGTTCTGAAGAAGCGTGTAGCTGATGATCTCCCGCTCGCTGCCGCCGTTGGCGGGCGGCTGGTCGTCGGTCAGAATGACGTCGACGCGATCATTGGGAAGGATGAAGCCGCCGGCCGATGTCTGCGCGGAGACGCGCACGGCGACGGCGCGCATGCCCGTCGGCAGGATCGCCGACATGAAGCCGCTCTCCGCACGGGCCAGCTTGCCCTCGCGAATCGGCTCGCCATCGTAAAACTGGCTGCGGACGACCGTGCCGGTCAGAACCTCGATCGCATCGGACTGGGCGTCCTTGTTGATGAACGCCTCGTTGACGGCGTTGTTCGGCCAGGCCTGCCAGCGGACATTGCGGTTGCTCAGCGACGCGCCGGGCGGAATATTGGCGGCCGCCACAAGAACATCCGTCATCGGCACGACCGGCGCAGCGACGGTTTCTGGTCCCGATGCCGGCTGCAGGTTTAATGCCAGATAGGCAGCACCGCTACCGGCGATCAGCGCGACGGCAAGAACGAGCACACGAAATAGTTTCATTGTGAAGCCCCGGATTCGGTTCGCCGCTCGGGCGAGTGGTCGGGGCACAGTCTCAACGGCAATGGTCAAAGGATGGTTAATGAAACCAAATGTTCGCCGTTTTTCTGCCGGCAATGGCGCGAATTTCACCAAAAAGGAATCCGCAGCCTAGGATTGTAGCGGAATTATGCCAATTTGCGGCGGTTGAAATCGTGCGCCGCCGTCTTGACGACGGCCAGTCGCCAGGCCGGCGCCGCAATGTTGTCACATTTGCCAGAGCGCCGGCCGCCGGGCAGGCGCGTCAGGCGACGAATATCAGACGATCGCCGCCAGCCAGTCGGTTTGCGGGAAGACGATCAGCGCCGCCAGCGCGAAGGCGGCGCCGTAGGGAATGCCGGATTTCGACTGGTGCAGGCGGACGATCCATTGACGGCTGTACAACGAGGCCGGCAGCAGCATGGCGCGGAACCCGATTATGAGGAGCGTCAACAGACCGCCGGCGATCGCCGCATATATGAAATAGGGCACAGCATGCTCCCAGCCGAACCACAAAGCGGTCGCCGTTGCCAGCTTGGCATCGCCGCCGCCGATCCAGCCGGCGGCAAAAAAACCGAATGTGACAACAAAAACCGCCGCGGCAACCGCCAGGCTCAGAGCAATCTCATAAGCGGAGAACCCGGCTAGCGGCGCAAAGACGAAATAGCTGATGGCGACGATTGCGATCACCATGTTGCGGATCTTCATGGTCAGCAGATCCATGATGCCGGCATAGATCATGGCGGCCGGAAAAATGATCGTCGCCGCAAGACCGGCCATTGAGGCTATCGCCATCGCTTGTTCTCCCCCGCCACGTTGCCTCGGCGCAAACTGCCGGAGCCGCGTTAACAAGCCGTTTCAAATGCAAACGGAGGGCCGAGGCCCTCCGTCGCAGCGCTTGATGCGCGTCACCTTGGCAAGCTGCGCTAACAGCTTTGCCGCTCNNAGCCCGGGGCTTACTGAAGAGCAGTATCGATCGCGGTGAACTTGGCGTTCAGCGAGCTGCCGACGTTCGTCAGGACGGTGATGATCACGACAGCGATGAGCGCGGCAATCAGGCCATACTCAATAGCCGTGGCACCGGACTCGTCCTTCATGTAACGGGCAAAAAGAGTCTTCATGGTTCTGCTCCTGTATCCACATTGACCGTTCGGCCTGCCCCGTCGGCTTCTTGTCCGATCGGAACTGCGACGGGTTCTAACAACAATGTGTTGCGCCAAAGTTAATCCAATCGTATAATTGTTCGATTTTTTGCTAATCCCTTGCATTGGTAAAAATAATATCAATGCTCAATTGTCGACCTATTGTCATAATTCATGATTTATTCTAGAATGTTTCACGTTATACATGGTATAATTTGGTTATTCATTTATTGACGCCCAGTCTGCATTGAATATCGGCCGTGACTTGTCGGACCGCCCTCAAGGACAGATTAAGAAACCGTACAGATATGAGCGGCCGGCGGCGGATCGTCTTGCCGCAAGCGGCCTTGTCGGGCGCAGCGCAGGCGCTTTTAAAGGCCTGCTATACTGGCGGCAGCGGCTGACAAATGCCCCGTCTCGGCGACCAAACACAGGCCGGTAACTAAAACCGCGCAATCGCATCGCCGTTTGGAATTCGTTCACCCTTTTCTCGGATAGTCGGCCCCTGAAATCCGATGGAGCTTTCCCATGATCGCCAAGCGCCTCGCCCTCCTTGCTACATCCGGCCGCCGTCTGATCAAGTCGATCGGCCTTGCCGCCGCCCTGGCCACGGGCCTGGCGCAACCGGCATTTTCACAGGAAACGGTCGATCTGGTGATCGATTTCGCCAAGGTCCTGCAACTGAACGAGCCGGTGTCCACGATCATCATCGGCAATCCGGGAATCGCCGACGCATCGGTGCAGGACGACCAGACCATCGTTCTGACCGGCAAGGCCGCCGGCATGACCAACCTGATTGCGATCGACAATGACGGCGTGGAACTGGCCAATGTGGTGATCAGGGTCGCATCAAATGTGCGCCGGCTGACGACGGTCTTTTACGGCAGCAAGCGGCAAACCTATTCCTGCGCACCAACCTGCGAGCACGTGATCTCGGTCGGCGACGACAAGGACAAATTCGAAACGGCCAAGTCGCAGATCGAAAGCCGTCAGGCTTTCTCCGGATCAAATTGATCGGATTTTCGTCAGAATTCCTTTACCAAAAAGGCAATGAACGCCAAGTAAAACGCCGAATTGAATTCTTGTTCCGGCCTCCACGGTTTATAAAGAGCGCGTCCAGTTGCGCATCTGCCGGGGGGTTGAGACGTGACAAGCGGCGTTGTCTGGAACGCGTTTGAAAACAGCCAGGTGGGCCCGCGGCTCAGGCCGGGCGTTTTCCGGCATCCTTCGCTGCCCCACGCGATCGCCGTGCTGGCGATCGCTGCGCCGATCTTCGCCTTCCTGGCATTCGTCATCGCCCAGACCGCGCTGACATTCCTTGCTGAGCGGGTCATGGATTCCGCCCTGGCGGCGACCGCCCGGCAAATTGAAACCGCTTCCGGCAACGCCAAGGGCCTCACGCCGGCCGGCATTCGCAGCGGCTTTTGCAGCCGCCTGGCGATCTTCATGAGCTGCAGCAATGAGCGGCTGCATCTCGACATCCGTTCCTATGGGTCGATTGCCGAAATCGATCCAGGCCGGCTGCCGAAAAAAGACGAAGCGGACAATGGCGAAACGCATTTCGATCCCGGCGGTCCCGACGATTTCGTCGTCATTCGCGCCTCCTACCGCTGGAGCGGACAGCCGATCTACCGGCGGCTGTTTGCCCGCCAGTCACCGGCGCCGGCTTCGTATCTGAGCGCTTTTGCCGTCTTCAAGAAGAATGGTTGACGCGCCATGGCAGCGCGGCAGTCCGGTCCGACGAGGCGGCGCGACGGCCGGCGGCGCTCGATCATTGCCGATGCAAGCGGAACGATGGCGCTTGAGCTCGTCTATATCCTGCCGGTCCTGGTCCTGCTGTGGCTTGCCGGAACGGAAGTCAGCCGCGCCATCAGCATCGACAACAAGGTCAGCCAGGCGGCCATATCCGCCGGGCGGCTGGCCAGCCAGTCAAGCGTGCTGACGAACGAGGAGATTGAGAATATCTTCAACGTCGTGGTCGGCGCCGTCGATCCCCACCCGGTGGACGGGACGATTCTAATCCTGACGGCGATCGGCGTCGACGAAAAGGGGCAGGCCCGGGTGCTGTGGAGCCGCGCCCGCGGCGGCAGGACCGCCTACGCCAAAGGCGCCGATATCGCAGCGCTGGTCGATCGGCAATTGCTGTCGCCCAACAGCCAGATCATCATGTCGGAGGCGTTTTATCGCTACCGGCCGGCGGTCGGCTATCTGCTCACCGGCACGCTGGAGATCGGCGAACGGTCGTTTCATGTTGCGCCGGACGGATCGGCGACCCGCCTGTGCGCCGGCCGCCAGATGCCGCGCATCTGCGAATAGGCCGGCTTGACGGCGCTGCGGCAGGCCGCCGGCGAATCCCGTATTGTCGACAGCGTCAATTGCCGCCCCGGCCGCCGAGGCCGGGCGGCTGCGGCCGGCCGCGCGGAATCGGCGCCGGTGCGGCGGCGGCGCCGGCGGCCTTCCGGCGGGCGGTCGGCAAGGCCGGTTCGACCGCTCCGACAACGGCATTGCGGCGGGCGAGCAACAGCGCGCCGGCATAGTCCTGGCGTCCAACGGCCCGGTAGCCGCCGCCATAGTCGCGCTCGATGAGGTCATAGGTCTCAGGCTCGTCATCGGCCAGGCGCGTAAAATAGCCGACCAGCGCCTGGCGGACATCGCCCGGCAGCGACCGGGCAACGGCGACGGGGGCATGGGCGATCGGTGTGGATCGCCAGATGATGGCGACGTCGTCCATGGACAGTTGACCGCGCCGGACCAGGTCCGCCAGGGGGCCGCGAGAATAACCGGTGGCGGCGGCGCCGGTGAGCGAGCTCCAGGCAAAGGCGGCATCGACCTGGCCATCGCGGACCATGCCAATGCCGTCGACGGCGCTGCGAACGGCCTTGACGGCGGAAAAATGGGTGGCGACATCGATGCCGACCGCCGCCAGTTCGGCCATCTGAATACGCCGGCTTCCGACGGAATCGGCCGGACCGGCGGCAATTTCACGGCCTTGCAGATCGTCAAGGGAGGCGATGCCGGACTGCCGCCGCGCTACAATGATGCCGTAGAAGGCCATGGCGCCGTCGGCCGCCGCCGGCGCCACCAGCGGATCGAGACAGCTGCACAGCCTGTCGGCCAGGGCAAAGGCGCTGGCGGAGTAAAATCCCAGGTCGATACGGCGCGACATCTGGGCGTCGACCAGGGCGGTAAAGTCGGCAAAGGCGAGGATCTCGGCCGGGCGGCGGAGCGTTTCGGCAATGCCGGCGCGAAGCGGCTTCAGGGCGCGCAGAAAGGCATCGGCTTCGCCGCGCGGAACGATGCCGATCCGGAAGCTGCGCGGCGCGGCCACCGCCGCCGTGCCGGCCGCGGAGCCGGCCCCGGTCGCGTCCCGGCCATCGCCTTGGCGGGGCGAGGGATCGCCAGTGGCCGGCGGCGGCATGATCACCGATTTAAGGCGCAGGCCGGGCGACGATTCTCCTGTCGCGGTGTCGCCGGCGGACTGTTGCGCGCCGGCGGCGCCGGCCGCCAGGATTGCCGTTGCCAGCGCAATGGCCGGGGCGAGCGGCGATATCGCCGCGCGGCGCCGGACCCGGCGTCGCCATGAGCCGCTTGTGCGCGCATTGCCGGGCATGGCCAGACCGTCAGATCGTCTGGTTGTAGTCGCCGACTTCCGGGTGCCGACGCAGGATTGCGTCGATACCCTGGAACATTTCCCGCATCCGCGCTTCAGAAACCGGGCTCTCCACGACGACGACGAGCTCCGGCTTGTTGGAGGAGGCGCGCACCAGCCCCCAGGTGCCGTCGGGATTGACGACGCGGGCGCCATTGACGGTGATCACTTCGGCGATCGGCTGGTCGGCCAGGCTGTCGCCGGCCTGCTGCATGGCGGTGAGGGTGTCGACGACGCGGCCGACCACCTCGTATTTCACCTCGTCGGCGCAGTGCGGCGACATGGTCGGCGATCCCCAGGTCACCGGCAGTTCTTCGCGCAGCGCCGCCAGGCTCTTGTCGCCGGCGCGGTCGAGCATGTCGCAAACGGCGATGGCGGCAACCAGGCCGTCGTCATAGCCGAGGCCGACCGGCGCGTTGAAAAAGAAATGCCCGGATTTTTCAAAGCCGGCGAGCGCGCCGAGCGCATTGACGCGACGCTTGATATAGGAATGGCCGGTCTTCCAGTAATCGGTCGTGGCGCCGTTGCCGGCCAGAACCGGATCGGTCCTGAACAGGCCGGTCGATTTGACATCGACGACAAAGCGCGCATTGGCGTGGATGGCGGACAGGTCGCGGGCCAGCATAACCCCGACCTTGTCGGCGAAAATCGCCTCGCCGCCATTGTCGATGACGCCGCAGCGGTCGCCGTCGCCGTCGAAACCGAAGCCGACATCGGCCCCGCTCTCAACCACCTTTTCGCTGATGGCGGCAAGCATCTTCAGGTCTTCCGGGTTCGGATTGTAACGCGGGAAGGTGTGATCGAGGTCGCAGTCGAGCGGCACCACATCGAGGCCGATATCGCGCAGAACCTGCGGGGCGAAGGCGCCGGCGGTGCCGTTGCCGCAGGCGACCACGGCGCGGATCCGGCGCGCCAGTTTCGGGCGATCGGTCAGCGCCGCCATGTAACGCCCGGCCATGCCTTCAACGAAGCGGTAGGTGCCGCCGCCGGTCGCGTCGAATTCGCCCGCCATAACGATGTCCCTCAGCCGGCCCATCTCGTCCGGGCCGAAGGTCAGCGGTCGTTCGGCGCCCATCTTGACGCCGGTCCAGCCATTTTCGTTGTGCGACGCAGTGACCATGGCGACGGCGGCCATGTCCAGGTCAAATTGCGCGAAATAGGCCATCGGCGACACCGCCAGCCCGATATCGTGGACCTCGCAGCCGGTCGAAAGCAGGCCGGACACCAGAGCCAGCTTCACCGAGGCGGAATAGGACCTGAAATCGTGGCCGGTGACGATGCGGCGCTCCACGCCCAGCTCGCCCAGCAGCGTACCGAGCCCCATGCCGAGCGCCTGGAAGCCCATGAGGTTGATTTCCTCGCCGAGCAGCCAGCGCGCGTCATATTCGCGAAAGCCGGTCGGCTTGACCAGCGGCGTCGTCTCATAGGCGAAGGTGTTCGGCGCCAGCGCCGGTTGCGGTTTCGGGAGCATAGGGCCTCGCTTTTGCGGCAGTTATGCCGCAAGGCCGCGGCTTATGAAAGCGCCGATCAGTTCTCGAAGATCAGGGTATCGCCGGAAACTTCAAAACGCTGCAGGCGGTTCAGGAAGCTAGTGCCCAGAAGGCTTATGGAGAGCTGCGCGTCAGGAACGACAACGGCACTGACGTTGCGAATCTCGATATCGTCGACGGCGACGCTGTCGAGGGTGACGGCGGCGGCATAGGTCGTGCCATTGGCGGTCGACAGGGGAACATTGAATTCATCGTCATAGACGCGGATGCCGGCGCGCTCGGCATCGGATTCGCGCAGCGCCACGATCGAGGCGCCGGTGTCGACCATGACCGCTATCCCCTCCCCGTCGATATCGGCATTGAGGTAAAAATGCCCGTTGGCGGCGGAGCGAATCTCAACCTCGCCGCGGCCGGAACTGCGGCGGGGGCGGGCCAGCGCCGCCTGCGCCGGGGATTTCTCGGCAACTGCCCGGGGCTGCGAGTCGATTTGCGCCGTCAGGAACTTAGGCGCAGCGACGGCGATGATGACCAATGCGATGGAGGCCAGGACAATATCACGCATGACAGGCTCCTTGCCGCCATCCCTGCCGCAAGAAGTCTAAGAAAACCTCTTTTCAATCCTACACAGTCGGCCTTTTGACCGGCGAAGTTCCCGTATCGGTTAACAAAGGGTTAACGCCGGTGTCGCAAGGTCAGCTATTTGGTGCCGTACATGCGGTCGCCGGCGTCGCCGAGGCCGGGCACGATGTAGCCGTGGTCGTTGAGGTGGCTGTCGATGGCGGCGGTTACGATCGGCACGTCGGGATGCGCCTTGCCGAACTTTTCCACGCCTTCCGGCGCCGCCAGCAGGCAGACGAAGCGGACATCCCTGGCGCCGCGCTCCTTCAGCCGCTGAACGGCGGCAATGGCGGAATTGGCCGTCGCCAGCATCGGGTCGACGGCAATGACGACGCGGGCGCTGAGATCGTCGGGCGCCTTGAAGTAATATTCCACCGGCTGCAGCGTCTTGTGATCGCGATAAAGCCCGATATGGGCGACGCGGGCGGAGGGCACCAGGTCGAGCATGCCTTCCAGCAGGCCGTTGCCGGCGCGCAGGATGGAGACGAAGACGAGCTTCTTGCCGGCCAGCACCGGCGCCTGCATCTGCGCCATCGGCGTTATGATCGTCGTCGTCGTCAGCTGCAGGTCCCGCGTCGCCTCGTAGCACAGCAGCGCCGCAATCTCGCGCAGCAGCCGGCGGAAGCTGCCGGTCGACGTCTCCACATCGCGCATATGGGTGAGCTTGTGCTGGATCAGCGGATGTTCGACGACCATGACGCTCATGACGAAGTTCCTTCATTGCACGGCCCGCCGCCGGCCAGGCCGCCGGGCGGGACCACAATAACGGCGCTCATCGCCTGGCAAAACCGTCGCCCGGCGTTCATCCACGCCTGTTGTGCCGCCGGCGGGTCGGCCGCTAGCGGCCGGCAAGACGGCCTAGCAGGGCCTGTCGCGTCGGCTCGTCGACGAAGGCGGCCTCAATGGCGGTGCGGGTGAAGGCGTTCATGGTTGCAGCGTCCAGGCCGAAGGTCGCGGCAACACTGTCATATTCATGCGCCAGGCTGGTGCGGAAAAACGGCGGATCGTCGGAATTGATCGTCACCCTGACGCCGGCCGCCATCAGCCGCGGCAGCGGATGGCTTTTAAGGCCCGGCGCAACGCCGAGCGCGACATTGGAGCCGGGACAGACTTCCAGGACGATGCCGTCCGCTGCGATGCGGCGAACGAGGTCGGGGTCCTCGATGGCACGAACGCCGTGGCCGATGCGGCGGACCGGCAGGGCGTTTAGCGCGGCGCGGACGCTCTCGGCGCCGCAGACCTCGCCGGCATGGGCGGTCAAGGCCAGCCCGGCCTCGCCGGCGATGGCGAAGGCCTTGACGAAATCGGCCGGCCGATAAACGCGCTCGTCGCCGGCCAGACCGAAGCCGGTGACCCATCGATGGGGGTTTTCGACGACCTGGCGGGCCGTGCGCTCGGCGCTCTCAGGCCCAAACTGCCGGATGGCGCAGGGGATGAAGCGGCCGACGATCCCGGTCTCGGCGCTGGCACGCGCCAGGCCGTCGGCGAGACCGGCCAGATAGTCGGCATAGGAGAGGCCGGTGGAACGGGCCTGATCGGGCGATAGAAAGACCTCCGCATAGATGGCGCCATCGCGGGCGAGCGCCGTGTAATGGGCGTAGCTCAGATCGGCGAAATCCTGCGGCGTGCGGAACAGCCTCACCACCCGGTCGTAGGCGGCGAGAAAGCCGCCGAAATCGGCGGCGGCATAGTTTTCGCCGTCGGGCGTCAGCAGATCGTCGATGGAGAGGCCGTGCCGCGCCGCCATTTGCCGCGCCAGAAAGGGCGGCGTGGCGCCTTCGATATGGCAGTGGATCTCCGCCTTCGCGACGGTCATGACGGATCGCGCTTGCAGCCGGCGAGCCACCTGCCGGCGCTTACGTGGCCATCGGGTGTCGCTGCGAATGGGGAAGCGGTAGCCATCGCCGGAAATTAACCCTGTGCCGCGTCACATCAAGCTCATGCCGGCGCGCAGCGGCGGCAGCGCCAGATGGGCGGCGAGCGTCTGGCCGACATCGGCGAAGCTGTGCAAATGTCCGGCCGGACGGCCTTCGATATTCGGCCCGAAGGCCATAACCGGCACGTTTTCGCGGGTATGGTCGGTGCCGGTCCATGTCGGATCGTTGCCGTGGTCGGCGGTCAGAACGACAAGGTCGCCGGGCCTGAGCACGGCGAAAAGCTCCGGCAGGCGGGCATCGAAGGCTTCCAGACAGGCGGCGTAGCCGGCGACGTCGCGGCGATGGCCGTAGAGCTGATCGAAGTCGATGAAATTGGTGAAGACCAGATCGCCGTCGCCGGCCTGTGCCGCCGCTTTGAGCGTGGCATCGAACTGCGTCTGGTTGTCGGCCGCCTTGAGGACCTCGCCGACGCCCTTGCCAGCGAAAATGTCGGAAATCTTGCCGACACCGTAGACGGTTCGGCCGGCCTCGCTGGCATGGTCGAGCAGCGTTGGCTGCGGCGGCGGAATGGCGAAGTCGCGGCGGTTGGGCGTGCGCACGAAGCCGCTTGCCTCTTCGCCGGTGAACGGCCGGGCGATCACCCGGCCGATTCGCAGCGGATCGCAGAGCCGGCGGGCCACCGCGCAGGCCTTATAGAGCCGGTCAAGGCCGAAATGGTCTTCATGGGCGGCGATCTGGAAGACCGAATCGACGGAGGTGTAGCAGATCGGCTTGCCGGTGCGCACATGCTCAGCGCCGAGTTCGTCAATGATCGCCGTGCCGGAAGCGTGGCAATCGCCGAGAATGCCGGGCAGGCCCGCCTCGGCGATCAGCGCCTCAGTCAGCGCGGCGGGAAAGGCCGGCACTTCGTTGGGGAAATAGCCCCATTCGAACGGCACCGGCAGGCCGGCAAGCTCCCAGTGACCGGTCGTCGTGTCCTTGCCCCTGGAAATCTCCGTGGCGTGGCCCCAGATCGCCTCGGGGCTTTCGATGCGGGCCAGGCCTGTGGGATGGCGGCCGGTCGAGGCTTCGCAGGCGCGGCCGATGCCGAGCCGCAGCATGTTCGGAATGGCCAGCGGGCCGGAGCGGTGGCCGGCTTCGTCGGCGCGCCCGGCGGCGCATTCGGCGGCGATATGGCCGAGCGTGTCGGCGCCTTCGTCGCCGAAATCGGCGGCATCCGGCGCGCCACCAATGCCGACGGAATCCATAACCAGCAGAAAGGCCCGTGCCATCCTTGCCTCCCCTATGCCATGCGTTCGATGATCACCGGGCGCTGTGCGGCGTCACCGTTGAGCCGATAGGCGGCCTGCAATGCCCGTGTAGCAGCCGCGGCGGCATCATCGGTTCGGGCTTGCACCAGGGCGAGCGGCCGGTCCGGGCCGACCGCGGCGCCAATGCCGGCGAGATCGGTGAAGCCGACGGCATGGTCGATGCTGTCCTGCGGCCGCGTGCGGCCGCCGCCCAGCGCCACCACGGCAAGGCCGACGCCGCGGGTCTCGATCGCCGCGACGGTGCCGGGGCGATCGGCCGGCACCGGGCAGACGACCGGCGCCCGGGGCAGATGGTCGGCGGCCTTCTCGATGAAATTCGTCGGGCCGCCAAGTGCCGCCACCATGCGCTGGAAGCGTTCCGCAGCGGCGCCTTCGGCCAGCGCCGCCGCCGCCCTTGACGCCGCCTCATCGGCATGGCCGGCAAGCCCGCCAAGCAGCAGCATTTCCGCAGCCAGCGCCAGGACGACGTCGTGCAGGCGCCGATCGCGATGCACGCCGGTGAGGAAATCAACGGCATTTTTCACTTCCAGCGCATTGCCGGCGGCCGAGGCCAGCGGCTCGTTCATGTCGGTGATCAGCGCCGTTGTCGTCAGGCCGGCACCGTTGGCTACATCGACCAGCGAGCGGGTCAGGGCGCGGGCGTCATCGGCATCCGTCATGAATGCGCCGGAGCCGGTCTTGACGTCGAGCACCAGGCCGTGAAGGCCGGCGGCGAGCTTTTTGGACAGGATGGAGGCGGTGATCAGCGGGATCGATTCCACCGTCGCGGTGACGTCGCGGATCGCATAGAAGCGCCGGTCGGCCGGCGCCAGATCGCCGGTCTGGCCGATGATCGCGCAACCGGCGACCTGAACGGCTTTGCGCAACAGCGCCTCGTCGGGCTGTGTCTGATAGCCGGGGATGGAATCCAGCTTGTCGAGCGTGCCGCCGGTATGGCCGAGGCCGCGGCCGGAGATCATCGGCACGACGCCGCCGCAGGCGGCGACTATCGGCGCCAGCATCAGCGAGACATTGTCGCCGACGCCGCCGGTGGAATGCTTGTCGAGAACCGGTCCGGCGGCCTGCGGCCAGCTCAGCACGGTGCCGGAATCGCGCATCGCCCGCGTCAGCGCGATCCGCTCGTCCATGTCTAGGCCCATGAAGAACACCGCCATGGCGAAGGCCGCGACCTGGCCCTCGCTGACGGCGCCGCTGACCAGGCCGTCGGCGAAAAAGGCGATTTCATCGGCGCTCAGCGTACCGCCGTCGCGCTTCTTGCGGATGATTTCCTGCGGCAGGACAGTCATTATCGCGTCAATAGCCGCTGCCGGGCTTTTCCGGCCGGTCTTCAAGCGTCGCAAGCAGCGCGTCAAGAACGCCCGAGGCACCGATGCGAAAGGTCTTCGGCGTCGCCCAGTGCGCTCCGAGGATATCGTCGGCCAGGCCGAAATAGAGCGCCACGTCGTCAAGCGTGCGGATGCCGCCGGCCGGCTTGAAGCCGACCCGGCCGTCGTGGCCGGCAATGACGGTGAGCATAATGCGGGCCGCCTCAGGCGTGGCATTGACGGCGACCTTGCCGGTGGAGGTCTTGATGAAATCGGCGCCGGCGGCAATGGCGATTTCCGCCGCCTTGCGGATCAACGCCGCATCCTTGAGTTCGCCGGTTTCCAGAATCACCTTCAAAAGCCGGCC
>JABAOE010019293.1_pt2 | contig 16234 bp, 16 predicted proteins | sample 7062141 | NCBI WGS metagenome assembly JABAOE01 (sample SAMN14538627, study PRJNA623070) | marine sediment metagenome | biome: marine biome [ENVO:00000428]; feature: marine pelagic biome [ENVO:01000023]; material: deep marine sediment [ENVO:00002113] | place: India: Gulf of Khambhat ... | reverse complement strand
GAGAGCGCATGAATGGCATTCATGAGGTCGAGGGTTCGAATCCCTTCGGCTCCACCAATCTAAGTATCCAACAATTCTATATGGCTAATCTTCTTAAAAATAGACTCAAAGAGATACTTCAAAAAAAATCTATTCTCCGGGGAGAGTTTACGCTTGCCTCTGGGAAAAAGAGCGACTATTACATAGACGCAAGGCTTACCACGCTTGATCCTGAAGGCGTAAATATTATAGGCAAGATATTTTTAGAAGAGATAGGAAAAGGTTCATCAATTAATGCAGTGGGCGGGCCGACTATGGGCGCAGACCCTATAGTTGGTTCCATCTTAGCGATAAGCCATGAGCAAGGAAGCCCGCTCCAAGGCTTCTTGGTAAGAAAAGAAGAGAAGGGGCACGGTACGGGGAAGATGATAGAGGGCAACCTGAATGAGGGTGACAATGTAGCCATGGTAGAAGATGTTGTTACAACGGGCGGCTCTGTTATTAAGGCGATTAATGCAGTCAGAGACTCAGGTGCAGAGGTAAATAAGCTTCTCGTTATAGTGGACAGAGAAGAGGGGGCCAAGTCAAAGTTTGAGGACTTAGGTGTTGAGTTCTACTCGATATTCAAAATTAGCGAACTGCTCTAATTGCCCGCCAATAAACAATACAAATTGAACAACTAGGGGAAGGTAATATTATATTCCTCAAGTTTTCTTCTAAGCGTGAGTCTGTTTATGCCTAGCTTTCTTGCAGCTCTAGATCGGTTCCATCCGCTTGCGCTTAGGGCCTCTTCCAAGAGTATTTTTTCTGCTTCTTTTACAATCTTGCTGTAAACATTATCACTATCCTCGGAGCTTAGCATACCTCTTACAGAGCCTCTTAGAGTATCGGTTAAAGATTGAGCGTCCATTAATTCATTTGCGGCGATTCTTGTGTTGAGCTCAAGATCATATGAGGTCAGATAGTTAGTTTTTGTAAATGCGATTGCTTTTCTAATTACATTCTCAAGCTCCCGTACATTCCCCGGCCAGTCGTATTGCATGAGCTGATCTCTAAATTCTCTGCTTACTCCGTTTATATCTTTACCTGCCTGGCTTGCGTGTCTTCTAGTGAGGCACTCCATTAAAAGAGGTATATCTTCTTTACGGTCTTTCAAAGGAGGCAGGTGAATTTTTACAACATTGATTCTGAAATATAGATCTTCTCTAAATCTGCCAAGACGCACCAGCTCCTCGAGATTCTTGTTTGTTGCGGTAATTAAGCGGACGTTAACAGAGATTTCTTTACTGCTGCCCAATCTGTGAAATGTCCCGCTTTGTATCACCCTGAGAACTTTTGCCTGGAGCGACAGCGACATATCCCCAATTTCGTCAAGGAATATAATCCCGCCGTCAGCCTCTTCAAACTTTCCTGTCCTTGCCGTATCGGCTCCGGTAAATGCTCCCTTCTCATAACCAAAGAGCTCAGCCTCCAATAGATTCTCCGGAATAGCTGCGCAGTTTAAAACTACAAAAGGTTTCTCCCACCTTGTGCTCACTTTCCAAACCGACTCTGCGACAAGCTCCTTTCCCGTTCCGCTCTCACCGGTGATCAGGACAGGTACGTCCACTCTCCCGACTTGTCCGATAAGTTTGCACACTTCCTGAAGCATAGGTGAGTCGCCTACTATTGCACAGCTAACACTGCTCCCCACAACATCGCCTGCGAATTCTAGGAGCTCTCCTTTTAGCTCGTTGTCTATACCGAGTGCCCTTTTTACAGATTCTACAAGTTTGGGATTGTTAAGCGGGTCTATAATGCAGTCAAAAGCGCCAAAGGTCATCGATTCAATTAGATACCTGGCACCTTTCTCCTCGGTTAAGACGATGACAAACGAGCCAACCTTCAGCTTACTTAGCTCGCCTACTCCCAATGTGTCGACATCTAACAATGAAACTTCAGCTGTATGATCTCCCGATACGTCATTTTGCACGGACAGTTCTGCTAAACCGTCAAGAATATTGCTAATACCCTCTGACAGGCTTGAATTTTGTGTATATAGGGTAATATTAGTACTCAAAATTGCCTCCTTATGTGTAACAAAAGTATACAGAGTGATGACAAAGTAATCAAGCCATTATGATAGGCATTTGTAACTATATGTTATTACTAAGATTTTTAACCATGGCACCTATTTTGCATCGTTGTATGGGATTATTTAATCAAAATATCTATAACAAATAAAAGGATAAAAGGTTAATTGGATCTAGTACTTATATCAGCAATCGTTCTAGCGTCGTTTCTTGCACTTAATATCGGTGCAAACAACTCTGCTGCGTCCATGGCAACGGCCTATGGAGCAGGTGTTAGGTCTAAGAGACAAGCTGTAATTATAATTGCCGTATTTGCGCTACTTGGTGCCGTTATAGCAGGAGCTCCGGTAGTAAAGACTCTTGGCAATGGTCTTGTTCCGAGTGAAGTGCTGTCATCTCACATTGGCCTTGTATTAATTATATTCATTATTGCTTCGCTTTTTGTTACCTGGGCCAATGTGGCCAAGGTTCCAATAGCCACAACACATGCAATAGTGTGCGCAATTGCCGGAGTGGGACTTTACTCAAGCGCGCTTCATACGGATAAGTTCTTTGAAATACTTATTTGGTGGGTAGCTGCTCCGCTGGTTGCCTGGGTTATTAATTTCCTCGTGGCCAAATATCTGTATTTTAGAACACTTAAGTTTTTGACCGAGCGATATTCCGAGAAATCGATAAACGGCATTCTAACCATTATGATTACTATATCGGGAACTTTTCTTGCCTTCTCGGCAGGTGCTAACAACTCGGCAAATGCTGTAGGTCCACTTGTCGGGCTTGGGCTTATCGGGTCATACAAAGGAGCGGTTATAGCCGGTGTCGCAATGGGAGTAGGAGCGATATTATTTGGCGGCAGGGTACTTGAGACAGTAGGTAAGGAAATTACGGAGATATGCATACTTAGGGCGGTTTCTGTAGAGTTCACAGGCGCTGCTCTTATTCTCATAGCATCGATTTTTGGCATTCCAGTTTCTATAGCAGAGATTATTACCTCAGGTATAATAGGATTTTCATGCGCGCAGCAGGGGTTTGGAGTTACTGCACGGAACAGACACGTAGTAAGGATTGCGTTTTTCTGGATCGTCATTCCATTTATAGCCATTGCAATGGGTTATGGTATGACATCCTTATACTTTAACTATGGTGTCTCGGATTTCATAGCTTCAAATTTTGGATTTTAGGGGAGGTATATAGCAATTAGTCGTTCAGATTTAAAGATTGAGAATTCCTCGGATGCTCTGAAGAAGAATTTTAGCGCAGAGCAGGTTGAAGAACTAAACCGAAAATTTGAGAACTCAAGCGCTCAAGACATACTTGAGTGGACCACATATCTCCATCCAAGGATTGCTCTTGCCTCAAGCTTTCAATCCCAGGGGGTTGTTTTGATAGATATGCTTCTCAAAATTAACAAGAAAGCTAGAATATTCACATTAGATACGGGAAGGTTAAATGAGGAGACCTATGAGGTTATGGATGCTATTCGAGCCAAATATCAAGCGGATATTGAGGTAATTTTTCCAGATAAGAATGAAGTTGAAGAGATGGTCCGAGAGCATGGGCCAAATTTGTTTTATAAAGGTAAAGATAACAGATTTCTTTGCTGCGATATCAGAAAGGTAAGACCTCTAAATAACTACCTGCCCGAGCTGGATGCATGGATTACATCAATTAGACGTGATCAGACTGAAAACAGATCTGAGGCGAAGAAATTTGAGATTGACGAGCTCCACGGCGGAATTCTTAAGATTAACCCTCTTGTAGATTGGTCTTCAAAAGAGGTCTGGGAATACATAAAAGATCACAACGTTCCATATAATAAACTGCATGATTTGGGATATCCAAGTATTGGCTGTGCCCCTTGCACACGCCCTGTGAAAGATGGGGAAGATCCAAGATCGGGCAGATGGTGGTGGGAAAACGATTCAGATAAAGAGTGCGGTCTCCACATAAACCACAATATCAATTCCTAAGATATTCACGGGGATAGTTTTATTACTGTAAATCTGTTGTTGATTCGTCTTCGGGTTTTGTAATAGGCAGCGGAGAGGCCTGGTGAATTACCATTTGCCATCCGGATTCATTTTTCTCAAAAATATTAGTTGAGACTGAGACATTCATCATAACCGGATCTCTTTTGATATATGTAAGCTCCTGAACGCATGTAACCCAAGCTGTGTCTCCATCAATTTCTATACTTAGATTGTGCAGTTTAATTTCAAGCTGGTCTTCGGGGTCAAAAACATTCTCCCAGCTTTGCCTGATTGCTTCCCATCCCTTTAGCATCAGCCAGCCCGGGTGCATACAGCCGGCCCTCTCATCGTGCACAAACACTGTGCCCATGAGCTCTAAGTCCCTTGTGCCAAGGGCCTTATAGAACCTGGTATTTACTTCAAGTATTTGCTCTTTGTCTATCTCGTTCGCCATTTGTTAGAATCTGTTTGTGATACAGAATCTCTAAAACTAAACTTCTCTCAGAGTTGGGAGATTATTGCTTGAAAACATCTACTACTTTGTAAAATGAGTTCATTATATCGCCCTTAACTCTGGATATGTCATTGTAAATAGCAAAAAACATTATAAAGATAAGGACCGTGAGTCCTATGCGCTGACTTATCTCCATAGCTCTCTGACTTAGAGGTTTTCTCTTAATGGCTTCTATTGTCAGGTAAACCACGTGACCGCCGTCCAACATAGGTATCGGGAACAGATTGATTATGGCTAGGTTAATGCTTATGAAGCTTGTAAATTGAAGTAGCTGTGCAAAACCAGTCTCTGCTGCCGCACCTGAAACTTTCGCAATAAGTATTGGTCCTGCAAGACTCTTCCCTGCTGTTCCAAGTGCGATCTTTCCGGTTATTAGCTTATATAGGAACCCTAAGAGAAGCACTGTAACCTCGACAATCATTTTTGCAGCTTCCTTTACGCCGTTGTATATGGCTTCAAAAAATCCATATTTTTTAACTATCTCGTCATTATAAACCTGGATTCCTATTGCGCCTGTTCCGTTTTCTCCAAGGGGCTCAGGCGTGATCTGAATATCAAAAACACTTTCTCCGCGCTCAATAAGCATAGTGAGCTGTTTATTAGCACTTTGTTGGATAACGGCAGTCATCTCGCCCCAGTCGGCTATAGGATTGCCGTCTATCTCAACAATTCTGTCGCCTCTCTCTAGCTCGGCCCTATCTGCAGGAGTACCGTCTATTACGCCTCCGACCTTTGCAAGCAACGGCTCCCCAAAGCCTAATGCTACAAGTCCTTCAGAAGTGGCAACTGCTTTTATTGGAATCGATACAACATCACCGCTTCTATCTACCTTAATGTCTAGAACTACATCAGGGTTTGTCTGAAGCTGAATATTAACATCTCTCCAGTTTGAAACCTCACTACCATCAATCTCAATTATTTTATCTCCCACTTGAAACCCTGCCTCGGCTGCGGGAGATCCCTCTGCTATCTGCCCTATCTCAGGTGCACGCTCTAGGTAGGCCGGCACAGAGATACCTATCATAAACACTATCGGAAGAAGTATGAATGGCAGCAGGAAGTTCATGAACGGTCCTGCTACAACAATTAGAAGCCTGTTGATAATGGGCTGATTTGAGAACCCTCTGGGGTACTCTTTCTCCGAGTAGTTGTCGGATCCTTCTAAATCCTGGGGTTTGGCGGCAATTTCGATATGTTTGCCGTCTCTTTCTAGTACAAACTCAAACTCTCTGAGCGGCTCGGAATCGAGCTCGGATTCGAGCTGCTTCCACCTCTCGTAGGATTTAAGCTCTAGTCCGTCTATGCTAACAATCCTGTCTCCTGATTTAAACCCGGCTTTCTCAGCATTTGAGCCCGGCAATACTTTATCAACAATAAAATTCCCTTCAACTCCTTCCCCGTACATCTTCACATATCCGCCTAGGGGAAGAAGACATACGAGGTACTCGGTTTCTCCTCGTGTGAAACCGAATATTTTTTTACCGAATCCAAGCGAAAATTTTTCTACTCTTACACCGCTCCACTTGGCTACTAAAAAGTGTCCAAGTTCATGAATAAAAACTAATACTCCGATAACGAATATAAAAGCTATTATTGCCGTCATAATTTATATTTCTCCTAATTGCCTATTAATTCCCGGGCTTTATTTCTGGCCCATCCGTCGCTTTCTAATACAGCTTCCAAAGTATCAGCCGGCCCAGTTTTATGTAGCTCCAGAACTTTACCCACGGTAGTAACTATACCTGTGAATCCAATTTCTTCTGACAGGAATGCTGCTACAGCCACCTCATTTGCCCCGTTCATTACAGAGGGCATTGTACCACCTTCTCTCAATGCGTCAAAAGCTAGCGATAGAGACGGGAACTTCTCGAAGTCGACAGCCTCAAAACTAAGCTCACTAAAACTCTCGGGTGAGACGGAACTGCAGTTCATAGAAATTCTCTCCGGGTAAGAGATTGCATAAGCGATAGGAATTCTCATATCTGGTTTGCCCATCTGGGATATCACAGAACCGTCTATATATTCTACCATAGAGTGTACAATACTTTGCGGGTGTATCCACACTGATATCTGATCCGGATCAAACCCGAAAAGCCACTTTGCCTCAATTACCTCAAATCCTTTGTTCATAAGGGTAGCCGAGTCTATTGTGATTTTCTTCCCCATTTTCCATGTCGGATGATTGAGGGCTACCTCTACGCTGACATTCTCCAATTCTTCCTTTGGGGTTTTTAGAAACGGTCCGCCTGATGCTGTTAGGATCAAGCGCTTCACGTCACCTCTTTGGCCGCACGCAAGCGCTTGGAATATCGCGCTGTGCTCACTGTCTATCGGAAGCAGTATACCGCCGTTTTTTCCCACCTCGGCTGTCAGCACTTCACCTGCGATCACAAGAGATTCTTTATTTGCAAGGGCTATATCCTTTCCTGCTCTTGCTGCTGCCAATGTGGGTCTGAGTCCGGATGCTCCTACCATTGCCGATACAACCAGATCAGCCTCATCGATGGTCGCTATTATCCGAGCGCCTTCTTCCCCATAGTGAATTTTAGTATCGGATGTTCCCAAGGCAGAACCCAGTTCTCGGGCAGACTCTTCATTTTCCACTGAAACTTCTGATGGCCGGTATTTGATAATTTGTTCTTTAAGAAGCTCTATGTTTTTCCCGGCACTTAGCCCGACTATACTGAATTTCTCGGGATGATTGGAGATTACGTCTAGTGTCTGTCTTCCTATAGAGCCCGTTGAGCCGAGTATAGAAATTTTCTTCAAATTGCTTCCCTTTTCTTTACCTGTTTACCCGTGAGTCCAAATCTCCTTTCACGCTTTTGGTAGTTTAAGATAGCTTTTATGAGATGGCGTTTTCTAAAGTTAGGCCAAAGTGTCTTGGTTACATAAATCTCAGTATAAGCAAGCTGCCATAGCATGAAATTGGATAGCCTTATTTCCCCGCTTGTTCTAATAAGCAGGTCAGGCTCGGGCAGGTCGTGTGTGTACAAAAACTTTGAAAAATTTGCTTGATTAATATCCTCGGGGGCAATATTTCTGTGAGAGGCGATATCCCTAACAGCATCAATTATTTCTTCTCTGCCTCCGTAACTAAGTGCTAGGGTGAGCGTCAATCCCTTGCAGTTTTTAGTTCGCTCAATTGTTTCAGATAGTATCTTGTATACGTCTTGCGGAAGCTCCCACAGTCTTCCAATTGCATTTAGCCTTATGTCACTATCTATAAGCCTGCTGCTTTCTTTACTTAAGAAGTGTTGTAAGAGCTCCATAAGCGCCTGAACTTCATCTTTGGGTCTTTTCCAATTTTGTGCTGAGAAAGCAAATAAAGTTAGATGCTTTACTCCCAATTCCCCTGCACCTTTTACAACTGCTCTTACGGATTTCATTCCTTCCTTGTGACCGCTAATTCGGTCCAAGTTTTTTTGCTCTGCCCACCTTCCGTTGCCGTCCATGATTATGACTATATGTGAAGGAAGATTATTACTATCTACTAGAGACTCTAGTTTCCCTTTCATCAGACCTCTAATTATAACATTTCAAGTTTATTACTAAAGTATGATAAAAGCCTTAATTTTCTATTTATTTATGGCTTTTGATATATAAGAAAGTGGGGAGGCTATAAAAATTACAATCAGCAGTACGGATAATACCACCAAGAAAGCAAGGCAGTAAATAAAAAGCGAAAGAGGTATAAAGAGGATCTTGTACAATATGAACCAATCCCTTGATACTTCCATAACAACTGATCCATAGCTGCTTATAAACTTTGCTATTACTGTGAAGAACATACTAAACATTTTTTCTCTCCGGCCTAAGAATATACTACATCCTTATATTTGTGCAAAAATATGAGGGAGTATCATTAAATTTCAATATTTTTGCATAGAGTAAAATTGCTCTAAATCTTTATTCTTATTAAATTTCAAGTTGCCAGCTTTAGGATGTTTAGTTAACCTGTATGTGAGGAAGTTTTTATGAGACTAATTGTTATAATATTACTTGTTTTTACATTCAATTCTTCTGCAGTAAGGGCTGATAATCCGAATAATGATGATGTGTATAAAGGGCTTTCAAACTTTACCCGAGTCCTTGATCTGATACAGCGAAACTATGTTGATGATGTAGACGGTGAGGAGCTTACGACAAAGGCAATAGAAGGAATGTTGAGGAGCCTTGACCCCTACTCAGCTTACTTGAGTCCCGAGAGGTACAGAGAGCTGGAAATAGGAACCTCGGGAGAGTTCGGCGGTGTCGGCATGCAAGTTACCTCAGAGGATGGAAATCTGGTGGTTATCACTCCCATTGAGGGAGGCCCGGCTGAAAAAGCAGGAATAAAACCCAGGGATCTTATTATAGAGATTGAAGGAAAGAGTACAAGGGGCATTGTAGTGCAGGAAGCAGTGAATTTGCTTAGAGGCCCCAAGGGCAGCTCTGTGAGTATTACAGTTCAAAGAGAAGGGGTGGATAAACCTTTTAAAGTAGATCTTATTCGAGATAAGATCGTAGTAAAAAGTGTTAAATATGAGCTTCTAGACAATGGTATAGGATATATAAAACTAGCTCAGTTTCAGGAAAATTCTTCGCAGGAGCTACGAGGAGCCTTGTCACAGCTCGAATCACAGAACGGAGGGAAGCTAAGGGGTGTAGTTCTTGATTTGAGAAACAATCCCGGAGGTCTATTGGGTGAGGCGATAGAGGTAGTGGATGAGTTTATAGATCAGGGCTTAATAGTCAGTGTTAAAGGTAGAACTAAGGAGCAGGCCAGGGAATATTACGCAACAAAAAACGGGGATTTTCAACAATACCCTATGGTTGTGATTGTAAATGATGGAAGTGCCAGTGCATCAGAGGTAGTAGCCGAGGCTCTTCAGGATAATAAAAGAGCTACTATTCTTGGTACAAACACATTCGGAAAGGGATCTGTACAGACAATAATAAGACTGGAAGACGGCTCGGGGCTTAAGCTTACTACAGCAAAATTTTATGCGCCCAGCGGCAGATCGATAAGCGAGGTAGGTGTTACCCCGGATGTCATTGTAGAAGATAAGCGTTCTGAAGATGGAGATGAACAGCTGGATACCGCAGTTGAAATTCTAAAAAACCCAACAGTGACAACAGTTCCAAAGGGTTAAGGTGAGTATCACTTTTGCCGAGAAAAGTAAAGAAAACCAGACGGCCAAGACGACAAAGCAGGAGAAAGAAAAGCGCTAAGGTCTCAAGGATAATTATAGTTGCTATAGGATTTATACTCCTTTTGTTTCTTGGTTTATATGGTCTGAATTACCTTAAGCAAAACGCATCCTCGGTATATTTAGGCAAAACACTCTCAGCCACAGAAGTTGATAATCTTATAAAGGATATTGATAGAACTCTATCCGGAGCATTTTTTGAGGCCGGTATATCATCAAAAAATATTGAGTCTAAAAAAGTTGTTAACAAAGAGCAAGGCAACCTTAGCTGGGAATATAAAGACATAAGAATATCCGCCGAAAAGGGAGTTACTCCTGCGCGTGTTAAAGAGGTTTTAGTAGACTCTGTATTCGAAGAGTACCCAGTAGAGTATAAGTTTGAAAACGGCAAAGACACTCTGGTAGCTTTTATTCGCATTAACGATGTAACTACCCATAGAATAAGGTTTGAGTTTGATGAGACCTCCCGGGTTCAAGCAAAAAAAGAAAATCCTAAGAAGGCAGATAAAAAAAGACAGCAAAGCGCACTGCAGGAATTGCTGAGAAAAAAAGATATAGAAAACAAAGAAGTTTCGTCTATCGGCAAGGATGCCGTAACTAACGGCTATCCCAAGTCCAAGATTGTAATTATTGTTGATGATCTGGGAATGAACAAAAAGCCCATAGACCAACTGCTGGAGATATCTGCACCTATTACCTTTGCGGTTCTTCCAAATCTTCCATACTCTAAATATGCGGCAGAGAAAGCAGACAAGAAGGGGTGGGATGTTATTCTGCATATGCCGATGGAGCCCAAGGAATCCTCCGGCTATATGGGAATAGATGCGGGTGATGATGCTTTATTGGTCGGGCTCCCAAAAGACGCAATTCTTCAGAGACTAAATAGCAATTTGTCCTCGGTGCCTCATGTGGTAGGTGTAAATAATCATATGGGTTCCAAATTTATGGAAAATAGTGAGCTTACAGAGCTTATTCTAATGGATCTGAAGAATAAGGATATGATATTTATTGATAGTTTAACGACACCCGATAGCAAGGGATATCAAACTGCACTAAAGCTTGGCATGAGAACCGCACAGAGAGACATGTTTTTGGATCATTCTGCAAAAGATTCTAAGTACGTGAAAGAGCAGATTAGAAAACTAGTAGAAATTTCAAAGAAAAATGGATATGCAGTTGGGATATGCCATCCATACCCCGGTACTGTAAAGGCGCTTAGTGAGATGATTCCTGAGATAAGCACTCAGGTTGAAGTTGTCTCTATATCAAATATTATTAATAACAGAAGCGAGGCAGGTAACAATTAGTATAGATGTTTTTCTGTTAAAATAAGGAGATTTAGTGATGGGTTTAATTGACGATACTAGAAAGAAAAGGGATTCATGGATTCAGAGATTTGAAGAACAGCGCCAGGAAGAGGAATTGGATTCTGCTGAAAAGATTGATCCTGAGGCCGAGGAGATAAGGATTGCCGAGAATAGAAAGAATGTGGGCGTATTTCCTCCAAAGCCGGAAGTTAAATGGAGACTTTAGGCAACTGACATATGGGGTCTTGACAATTTAGCCTGAATCTATTAGCTTTTTCTAGCTGTATGTATTAAATATTATGAAGGAGTTTATTTATGCCAGGTATTGTAGTTGGAAATAATGAGAGCATTGACAGCGCTCTTAAAAGATTCAAAAAACAAGTGGAGAAGGGCGGAGTTCTTTCTGAGGTAAGAAGAAGAGAGCACTATGAAAAGCCCAGTGAGAAGAAGAAGAAAAAACTTTTTGCTGCCAAAAAGCGCGTTGTCAAACGTACAAGACGTGGTTAGTTTTTCGAAATAATATATATATAGTAAATCCGGTTGGGGGACACAACATTTGAATTTGCTATTCCAATATCTCAAGTCGACTGATCTTTCCATTGAGTGTCCTGTATTAACTTTATTTATCAGTTCAACCATAGATGTCAAAATTTAACAATGAGGCTCTTGTTAACGAAATAAAAGGGAGGTTGAGCATTATTAACCTCGTAGAGAGTTACACATCTGTTAAAAAAACAGGAAAGGGCTATGTAGCTCTATGTCCTTTTCATGACGACACGAACCCCTCTATGCACATTGACGACGATAAAGGGCTATTCCACTGCTTTAGTTGTGGTGCCGGCGGCGATATTTTTGGTTTTTATATGAGATACAACAATCTCAGCTTTCCTGAAGCCCTCTCTGAGCTCGCTAAAAAAGCAGGGGTCACAATAGAAAAATATGACCGCCCTGCCCCTAAAAAATCCCCAAACAGCGCTCTATATAAAATTAATGCCGTAGCCACCAAGTTCTATAGAAAAACACTTATAGAAGGAGCAAAAGGAAAAGCGGGCAGAGATTATTTAGAAAAAAGAAATATCTCAGAGGAGACTTCAAAAGAATTTATATTTGGTTTCGCCCCTGAGGGCTGGGATAGCCTTGTTAATTTCCTCACCGAAAACAAAGTTCCTCTCAATATCGCTGAGAAAGTAGGATTAATAGTCAAGAGGAAAAACACCGATGGATACTATGATAGGTTCAGAAACAGATTGATGTTCCCTATTTGCAATGTTGAGGGAAAAGTAATTGGTTTTGGCGGCAGAAGAGTCAATGAAGATGATGAGCCTAAATATATGAACTCCCCTGAGTCGGATATTTATCAAAAAAGAAAGAGCTTCTATGGTATTAATAAATCCAAAGATTACATAAGGCATGAGGGAAGAGCTATATTGGTCGAGGGTTATACCGATTTTCTCTCTCTGTATTCTTACGGAATTAAAAATGTAGTTGCAACATTAGGCACCTCTCTAACACGAGAGCATGTCGGAATCCTTAAGCGGTATACCGACAATGTGGTGGTGATGTTCGATAGTGACGAATCAGGCAGGAAAGCCGCCGTGAGATCGCTTGACGCTCTTCTTGAAGAGGGCCTGCTGCCCCATGTTGCCCCTTTGCCGGCAGGAAAGGATCCGGACTCATATATTTCAGATGAGGGCCCTGAGCAATTTGCTCAGCTGATAGAAGACTCGGTAAGCTGGGTCGAGTTCTTCATAGAAATGTCTATAGACCGGTACAAGAAAGGCAGAATAACGCTTAACCAAATGGTAAGGGATATTGTTGAGCTGCTTGAAAAGTTAAGAGACCCGGTTGAAAAGAGCCTGCGCATTAAAAAAACGGCCGAAATGCTTGGAATCAAGGAAAGTGAAATATACTCTATGGTCAAAAGCGGAAGGGGACAGAATAAGGATGCCGTTATTAGCACTAAGAGGGACTATCCGGCAACAGAGAAACAATTATTAACTGTCCTAGTCAAACACCCCGATCTTCATGTACACTTACACGGTGAGGATTGGAGCGAGCTGATATCAAATGCCGAAATAAGATCTATTCTGCAAGTAATCATAGATGAAGAGGGTAAAGACCCATCTTCTCTGCTCCTTCATTTCGAGGGCAAAACTGCTCACGAAATTATTTCTGAAGCTTTGCTGTCCTCACCGGTTATCCCGGATCAGGAAACGGCGGCTAAAATTGTTCATGGATGCATCGGTAAATTAAAATTATCTAAGATTGATGAAAAATTAAAAGCTCTCAGGATTGAGATTGACGAAGCTATCAAGCAGAAAGACGACAAACTTGAGAAAAAACTTTTAAAGGAATATCAGCAATATAAAGAATTATCGATGCAAAACAAATTAAGGAAGGAAGAGCCTTATGAGCAATGAGAAAGATGATTCTATAGGTGTTAATATCGCACAAGAGGATACTAAACTCTCGGGTCCTGAATCCGAGCTGGAAAACGCCGCCTATCAGGACGATTCTGAGGCTCCGGAATATTCAAATAAAGAAGATAACGCAATCGGCACGCCAAAATATGAGTTTTCTTTTAGAAATAGCAAGGAAAACGCAAATGAATATGATTTAATAAGATTTTACCTCCATGAAATTGCGGACCATTCCCTTCTCTCTAGAGAAGAAGAAATACGAATCGCTAAAAAAATAGAAACTGGAAAAAGAATTATAGCAAAATCTATATTGAGCTCTCCGCTTATGTTAAATGAAGTATGCGGGATTGGGGAGGAGCTTCAAAAAGGCGATTTAGATATCAGAGACGTAACTAATTTCTTAGATGAGGCCGATAACTTATCAGAAGATGCTCAGGTTGGAATTGGGAATTTAATACTGGAGATTACCAAGCTCTATAAAGAGAACGAGCAGTTGAATATAGATTCAGAGACTGCTTCCAAGAGGAAGAAGACAAATCTCCTTGAAAAAATTAAGAACAATAAGGAAATGATGATCTCATATTTGGAGGAGATAAACCTCAGCGGAATCCAAATGGAGAGAATACTCTCGGTGGCCAGGGGTTATATAAAACGCTTAGAGAAGATAAAGAGCGAACTAGGAGGTTCTCAGAAAAAAGCCTCAAAACTCAGTGCCAAGTCTAAAAAGCAGTATTCTAAAGAAATACAAGAATTATTAATCGAGGCCGAAGAGAATACCAAGAGTCTTAAGAAGTGTGTCGGAAGGATAGAGTTTGGGGAGCGTATCACATCAATCGCAAGGAGAACTCTCATCGAATCCAATCTTAGATTGGTTGTAAGTATTGCCAGGCGCTACATAAACCGCGGCCTTCCTTTTCTCGACCTAATCCAGGAAGGAAATGTGGGTCTCATGAGAGCTGTTGAGAAATTCGAATATGACAGGGGATATAAATTCTCAACATATGCTACATGGTGGATTAGGCAGGCTATTACCAGGTCTTTGGCAGATCAATCGAGGATTATCAGAATCCCGGTTCATATGACTGAGACAATTAACCGTATAATCAGAACTTCGCGTCAACTTGTGCAAGAGCTGGGCCGTGAGCCTATGCCTGATGAGATAGCCGCAAGGGTTGGAATGTCCACTGAAAAAGTAGCAAGAGTACTAAAAATATCTAAAGACCCTATTTCTTTGGAGACTCCAATCGGCGACGAAGAAGACAGCAAGCTCGTGGATTTAATAGAAGATTCAACTACAAGCTCCCCTGTCAATGTATTGGAGATGAACGAGCTTAAGCAGATAATCAATAATGCCCTGTCATCGGTACTTAACACAAGAGAAGAAAGCATTGTAAGGCTTCGGTTTGGCATCAATGAAGAAAAAGAGCATACACTTGAAGAAGTAGGGCATCAGTTCCAGGTAACCCGTGAGAGAATAAGGCAGATTGAAGTTAAAGCTATTAAAAAGTTAAAACGTGCCGCAAGAGTTTATCCCATTAAAAGCTACATAGAAAAAAGCTAACGCATCGAATCAATTACTTCACTTTAGTTCCTTTGCCTCTTCAAAATACACAAGCGCAGTATCGACAGTTTTTACCCTGAGCATCTGCATTACCTCTGAGACGCTTGCTCCCGATTCTATTGCCATAAGCGCTGCCGTATGTCTTAGGCTATAAGGAGTGATTCCTTTTTTGTCGAATCCTAGTTTTTCAAAATAGTGATTTATCCTAGCCCTAATAGCGCGAGTGGTAATCCTTTCTCTTTTTGCTCTGTTGCCGACACCCCAAAAAAGCGGATCCCCCGGCTCTGATGACTCTCTTTGCTCAAGGTAGTTATTTAATTCGTGGGCAACCTCAGGCGGGATAACCGCATACTCGTCTTTTCTGTCTTTATTTTTTCCTTGAACATATATAATTGTCTCATTGCCTCTTGTCTTGATGTCCCCAACATCTGCTCTTACTATCTCTATTTCGCTTAGCCCGCACCTTAGCATTAAATTCAATATTAAAGAGTCCCTGAGACCAAGAGAGGTGGAGGCGTCTATAGAATCAAAGAGTTTTTTAACATCGGCCCTGGATATCGGCTTAGTCGAATGGCGTTGGGGCCTTGCGCCTCCCCTTACTTTCTTGGCCGGGTTCTCGTTAATCTTTCCTGAATTTTGCAGATAGTCATACAGCCTTCTTACTGCTGTAAGGTATGCCGAGACTGAACTGGTTGATAGATCTTTTGAGCTAATATAGTCCTTGTAGCGCTGTATGTCGCTTGAATTAAGACCTATGGGCGATGTGTTGCCAAGCCACTTTGAGTATTCCATAAGCGCCTTACGGTATGTTTCCTTCGTAGTGGGTCTTCTGTTTAAAGACTCTATGAAATCGTTGATGAGCTCTTCCATTTAATGACATTAAATCATTTTTATTGGCTGTTTTCAAATATAGTATTGACAACATTTAACATTAATGTAAATTTTATCCTCGAATCTGGGTGGCTATACTGAAGAGGTCACACCTGGTCCCATTTCGAACCCAGAAGTTAAGCTCTTCAAGGCCNNGCTGCCTTGGTTCTTTTTTTTTGCCCTTTTTTAATTCCAGCTAATATTACCACTGAACCGTATTGTTTTGTACTATGTGCTTATGTAGTATTGTGTTTTCTGTATATAAAGCATAAGAGGATTCCAATTGGAGAAGATGCGTATAGCCGTATTTGCCTCCGGGGGCGGGACAAACCTGCAGGCAATAATCGAT
>JABAOE010010233.1_pt1 | contig 16235 bp, 16 predicted proteins | sample 7062141 | NCBI WGS metagenome assembly JABAOE01 (sample SAMN14538627, study PRJNA623070) | marine sediment metagenome | biome: marine biome [ENVO:00000428]; feature: marine pelagic biome [ENVO:01000023]; material: deep marine sediment [ENVO:00002113] | place: India: Gulf of Khambhat ... | reverse complement strand
CTATCGTTATCAAACCCCGGTGCTCCTATTACTATCTCCTCGGTTCTGGGATTGCCTTCAAAATGCTCTATTCCGGCAACAGAGGCGCCAAACATGTCACTAGCATTGCCAATTATGGTTACATCCGCAGTTGATACATCCACTATGGGGCTGCCGTTATCCGTAAGGTCGTTTCTTCCAAAGAATATATATACTCGTCCAAGGCATGGGTCTCCAATAGCAATATCATTTAGAAACTCCCCGTCATCTTCACGGTCGCCGTTAAAGTTGCCTGAGCCGATTGACTGACCTAAACAACTCCCTGGCTCCTGGCTTACATATTTTACTGATTGAAACGGGGTTGTTAGTTCGGTTACATTTGATGGTTGAGAGGAATTACCTACCTCATCATTAGTTCGTATCGAATAGAAGAACGACATCTCTCCTGATGTATCCAGCCTTGGTGTAACAAAACTCTGTGGAGTCCCCGCTACATCAGGCTGTTGGAAATCCGGGATCTGAGTAGCATCATTGAAATTATCTCTAACAGCTTCCTCTATCACTAAAAAAGGAATACCGTCCAGGTTCGGGACACCCAAAATCTCCGCTACTTGCTCATTGTCGAAATACCTAACGAAATATATGGTTGCCCTTCCAGTGTTTCCCGCATCTCCGGGAGCAGTCCAATTGAGTAGTCTGGTCAGTTCTTCCGAGGACAAATCCGTAATTGTAGCTGGTGGGGTATCATCCCCCACTGCACATGAAATAATAAATAAAATTGCAAATAGGTAGCTAAGTCTTAGTATTTTTCTTGCATTATAGACAGTTGTCATATTTATATTCCTTATCCTTAATTCCAAGAGTTTAATATCCTTCATTTAAAGAGTTTAAGATTGTACCGAACTAATAGTAGTTTTCCAACAATATTATTTGACAGAATAATTTTAACCGATTTGATAGCCTGTAGTTGATATGGTAATTTCCCTTAGCCTGAACTGAAATTACAGGGAGGAGTTGAAAGTGGCAATAATTGAGCACATTTTAGCAAGAGAGATTCTGGATTCAAGAGGAAACCCGACTGTAGAAGTGGATGTTATATGTGATGACGGGTCCTTTGGAAGAGCAGCTGTGCCCTCCGGGGCATCCACAGGTGAGCACGAGGCAATAGAGCTAAGAGACAAGGCTAAGAAAAGATATCTGGGCAAGGGTGTAAGGAAGGCAGTCGGAAACATTGAAGACATAATTGCACCAAAATTAATAGGCGCAGACGTTACAGTTCAATATGATATAGATCAGCTTATGTTCAGACTGGACGGTACCGCAAATAAATCTAAACTGGGTGCGAATGCTATTCTGGGAGTATCACTTGCTGTAGCAAAGGCTGCCGCTAACTCTCTGTATATTCCACTTTACGCATATCTTGGCGGTGTATCTGCAAATACATTGCCTGTGCCGCTGATGAACATTATAAACGGCGGCGCACACGCTGATAACAATCTGGATTTTCAGGAATTTATGATTGTGCCTGTTGGATTTACCAGATTCTCTGAGGCAATAAGAGCAGGCGTAGAGGTGTTTCATAATCTAAAATCCATTTTAAGTAAGAAAGGATATGCAACATCTGTTGGAGACGAAGGTGGATTTGCTCCAAATCTAAAGTCTAACGAAGAAGCAATTGAATGTATCCTTCAGGCAATTGTAAAAGCCGGATATAAAATTGGTGATGATGTATCACTTGCCCTGGATGTTGCCTCAAGCGAGTTTTACAAAGGCGGCAAATATGAAGTTGAAGGTAAAAAAATCAGCAAGGAGAAGCTGATTGACATATATAGCAGCTGGGTACGGCAGTATCCGATATTATCGATTGAAGATCCCCTATCCGAGAATGATTGGAAGGGATGGAAATTAATGACTGAGCAGCTTGGTCATAAAGTGCAGATTGTTGGAGATGATCTATTTGTCACAAATACAAAGAGACTTGCAAAGGGAATTAAAGAGGGCGCAGGCAACTCCATATTAATTAAAGTAAACCAGATAGGGTCATTATCGGAAACAATGGAAGCTATAACCATGGCCCGTAATGCAGGGTTTACATATATTATTTCTCACAGATCTGGTGAGACAGAGGATTCAACGATAGCAGATATAGCCGTTGCAACAAACTCCGGCCAGATCAAAACAGGGTCTGCCTCAAGAAGTGACAGGATAGCTAAATACAACCAGCTTATCAGGATTGAAGAGGAGCTTGGAGACGAGGCTATATATCCCGGCAGATCTGCATTTAAATATGGTTAATCTTGATAATTTCAGATTCGTATATATTTTTTCTTATAGCGATAGGTTAATCGCTTAATAAATCAACAAATCGTATTTATTGTGTATAATTAATGGTTTAGCACAATTTCACAGGATATCGCAGGATACCACAGGATAAAAATTATGTCAGCAAGAACACTTTTTGATAAAATTTGGGAACAGCATGTTGTCTTTGAAGAAGAAGGACAACCTACCCTTATATATATAGATCTTCACCTTGTACACGAGGTAACTTCTCCTCAGGCTTTTGAAGGACTAAGACTCTCGGGCAGAATGGTAAGAAGACCAGACTTAACTTATGCTACAATGGACCACAATGTTCCAACTACCGATAGATCGCTTCCAATTGAGGACCCTATTTCTGCTAGACAGATTGAAGTTTTAGAGCAAAACTGCGAAGAATTCGGCGTGCCGCTTTTCGGATTGAATGTCAACAGCCACCTGCAGGGGATTGTTCATATAATAGGTCCTGAGCTTGGGCTTACAAAACCCGGGATGACGATTGTTTGCGGGGACAGTCACACTTCTACCCACGGTGCATTCGGATCACTCGCATTTGGTATAGGAACAAGCGAAGTGGAGCATGTGCTTGCAACTCAGTGCTTAAGGCAAAACAAGCCAAAAGAGTTTGAGATCCGTGTTGAGGGAGAACGCGGATACGGCGTTACGGCAAAAGACATCATCCTAAATATCATAGGCCACATCGGAACAGCAGGAGCAACGGGTACTGTTGTTGAATACAGAGGATCGGCCATAGAAGATCTTACAATGGAAGAGAGAATGACTGTGTGTAATATGAGCATTGAGGCTGGTGCGAGAGCTGGAATGATAGCACCTGATGAAAAAACTTTTGAATATGTTCAAGGACGCAAGTTCGCACCTGTTGGAGAAGATTGGGATAGAGCTCTTGAGCAATGGAGAGAGCTTAAGACAGATGAAGGTGCACAGTTTGATAAGTCGATCACACTTAATGCAGCAGATATAGTGCCTCAGGTAAGCTGGGGAACTAATCCGGGCATGGTGCTTGATGTAACAGCCAGCATTCCTAACCCGGATGAAATTGAAGATGAAAACACGAAGAAGGCTACAATCAGCGCACTTGACTATATGGGACTTCAGCCGGGAACGCCCATAGAGAATATAAAACTGGACAGGGTTTTCATTGGCTCCTGCACTAACGCAAGGATTCAAGACCTGACCCAGGCTGCAAGGATCGTAAAAGGGAAAAAAGTGGCCTCAACGGTGAGCGCAATGGTTGTGCCCGGATCTCAGATGATAAAGCTGCAGGCTGAGAAAATGGGGCTTGATAAAATATTTAAAGATGCCGGATTTGAGTGGAGAGAATCAGGATGCAGCATGTGTCTTGGAATGAACCCTGATATTCTTCAGCCGGGTGAGAGATGCGCCAGCACCTCCAACAGAAATTTTGAGGGACGCCAAGGCAAGGGCGGGAGAACACATCTGGTGAGCCCTGCAATGGCGGCAGCGGCTGCAATTGAAGGGCATTTTGTAGACGTCAGAGATTGGGACTTAGAGAAAGAACTATAAAGAGGAATATAATGGAACCACTAGAAAGGGTACATGGCATAGTTGCCCCACTGGATAGAATGAACGTAGATACGGATCAAATTATCCCTAAGCAGTTTCTAAAAAGGGTTGAGAGAACCGGGTTTGGAGAATTTTTATTTTTTGACTGGCGTTACCTTGAAGACGGAACGCCTAATCCTGATTTTGAACTCAACCATGAGCACCATCAGGATGCAAAGATACTTCTTACAAGCCACAATTTTGGAAGCGGAAGCTCAAGAGAACATGCCCCATGGGCTCTTAGAGAATATGGCTTTCAGGTTATCATAGCGCCCTCTTTTGCCGACATTTTCTATAACAATTGCTTTAAGAACGCGATACTCCCGATTGTTCTGCCCGAAGACAAGGTAAAGGAACTATTCAGTATAGTTAACTCGAAAAAAGGTCATGAGCTCACAGTGGATCTCAGGACTCAAACAATATCTGACGACGAAGGATGGACAATAGAATTTGATATAGATCCATTTAAGAAGAAGAGCCTTCTTGAAGGCCTTGATGATATAGGGCATTCGCTCGAGCACGAAGATAAGATCAGAATCTACGAAGAAAAACACTCGGGCGGGAGAAAATGGGTTTTACCGAATTATCCCTCTTAATTACATTTCACTTATTTAAGCTTGGATACTAAATAGAGAGCTAAGCTTAATATAACGCTTAATACGATTGAAGTTGCTAAAGGGAAATAGAAGGAGAAGTTTTCCCTTTTTATATATATATCCCCAGGAAGTTTGCCTAAGAGCGGAATCTTTGGAAAAAACTGAATCAACACTCCTAGAACTATAAGAAACACACCGATATAGATTATTAATTTGCCCAATATATCTGTTTCCATTTGATGCTATATTTTTCAGCGTATTAATAAATTATAAAAAATATGACAAAAATCACAATAATTTCATAATATTAGAGCAAAGCATGCTTATTCAGTTATACTAATTTAAGTGGCACGAATCTTGTATGTGTTTTATGTTTTGTATTATAATTAAATAGGGATAGAGATTACCTCTTATATACAGATAGAACAATGAGTACAAATTTAAGTCAAACCACATCTCAAAGACAGATTCTACAGCAGCGTCTGATATTAACTCAAGACCTACAGCTTTTCCTTAAGTTGATACAGATGACGACCCTTGAATTGAAGGACTATCTGGAAGAACAGCTTATCGAGAACCCCACTCTTGAGGAATCTGAAGAAAACAGCGACAAAACCGATGAAAGCTCCGAAGAAGAGATAGACTTAAGCACAATTGGTGACGATAGAATCTTTGGAAATACCGATAACGATATCCCTCATTATGCATCCAGAGAATTTTTTGATGACAGCGAAGATGACACTCCATGGGAAAACAGAGTCAGTTCATCTGAATCGCTGATCGACCACCTCGAGTGGCAGCTTAATATGTCGGATTTCCCCCCGCAAGAAAAAGAAATAGCCTCTATTATAATAGGCAATACTAACGAAGATGGATATTTAGAGATAGACATAGAAGAAGTAGTGCGCATTCATATAAATAAGAATTCGGATAGCACTTCTCTCGATTCCGAGGAAACACTCCTTGATATAGCAAGTGAAGTTCTACAGGACATACAGTCATCTTTTGATCCAACCGGGGTATGCTCCAGAAATTTAAAAGAGTGTCTTAGGATTCAGGCCCTCGATCTTGGTTATCCGGAGGACGGGCTCGTTGTTGAAATTATTGATAAACATTTTGAAGAGCTAAATGAAAACGACCTAAGCAATATCGTAGATGCAATTGAAGACTGCAGTGAAGAAATGAACGAGGCAATGGCGGTTATATCATCACTTGAGCCGCGGCCCGGAAGACCGTTTTTTGATAAAGATTCAGAGAAATACATTGTTCCGGATTACTATGTATATAAAGTGGGAGATGAACTGCAAATACAACTGAACCGTGATTTCCCCAGAGTGAGAATCAGCAATTACTACAAAAACCTCATTAAGAAAGAAAAAACACTTCCCCCTGAGGCAAAAAAATTTATTAAAGAAAAATTAGAGGCAGCACAAAGAATAATGAAGTGTCTTGATGAAAGAGAAGAAACCGTAAAGAAAATCATATCCACTATTGTTGAGGTACAGCGTGAGTTTTTCGAGCATGGAAAAGAATTTATTAAACCGCTTATATTAAAAGACATTGCCCAATCAGTTGGAGTACATGAGTCTACTGTGAGCCGAATCACAAGCAGAAGATATATGCAGACCCCTCAGGGCACTATTGAGCTTAAATCACTATTCTCCAGGAAAATTGAAACGTCCCACGGACAAGATGTCTCGTTTGAAAAAGTTAAATCAATAATGAGGAATATAATTTCCGGCGAGATGCCAGAGAGCCCCTATTCCGATGAGGACATCTCTAAAATATTTGAAAGAAGAAATATTAAGGTTGCAAGAAGAACTGTTGCAAAATACAGAAAAATACTTAAAATACCTTCTTCTTCAGTAAGATCTAGACAATATAAGGAAGAGAAAAATGAAAGTAACAGTAACCACTAGACATATAAAAGACACAAATACTTCAGAGAAAATTAAGGCATACGCACTTAAGAAAACCAAGAGAATTGAAAGGTATGTGGGATCGGACAAGGACCCATCTGAGCTAAGGTTCATACTGTCTACAGAAAAATTCAGGGATAAGGCAGAAATCACACTCAGCTCTGGAAATATTAAAGCAACCAGCTCGGTTGAAAACAATGATATGTATGCTGCCATAGATGATGTAGTAGATACAATTGTCAAGCAATTGAAAAAGCAAAATGAAAAACAGACTAAAGAGAAAAGAAGAATTGGAGCTAAATCTAAAGAAGAACTTGCCGGATTTCTGAGCTCCGAGAAGAATGAACTGGAAGATTTGAAAATTCATAAGTTGCCTGAGAAACCAATGTCGGTTGAAGAAGCATCCCTTCAGCTCAGAGTATCTGATGCGAACTTTGTAGCATTCAGAAATAGTGAAAGCGACATGATGAACGTTATATATATAAGTCGAAGAGGTCAGAAGATCTTGATTGAGCCCTAGTAAAATATTTACAATGAAGCTAGCAGACTACTTGGAATTAAAAACCGTATTCCCCCAATTGAACTCAAACACTAAAGATGATGTTATAGCAGAAATTGCAGAAAACCTCTCTAGTGCTTCTTCCGGCATAAACTATGAAAAACTGCTCGAAGTTCTTATAGAGCGGGAGCAGCTATGCAGCACAGCGGTAGATAATGGCGTAGCTGTACCTCATGCAAAACTGGATGGCATAAATGATATAGTTGTCGGATTCGGGAGAAGTCTGCAAGGTGTGGACTTTGACTCTCTGGACAGAAAACCTTCACATTTTTTCATAACCCTAATTGCACCCCAAGACCTAGCTAGCAAGCATATTCAGCTCATTGCAAGAATATCAAAAATCTTTAAAGATCAAGAGTTGCGGTCTAAACTAATGAGATGTGAGACTGATGAAGAAATTTTTGAGTTAATTGTCCAAGAAGATGAGAAGTACTAACAAGATGCGATTATAACTGCAATGCCAGAGAAAACTACAAACCACACAAACAATTTAATAACCGCTGTGCACGGTGTTATGCTTGAAATAAGCGGACTCGGGGTTCTAATAATTGGTGATAGCGGTATGGGGAAAAGCGACCTTGCTCTAGAGCTTATATCAAGAGGATCAAGACTGATATCTGATGACGTGGTGAAAATCAGATGCTCTGAGCAAAGTAAGTTAACAGGAACATCTCCAAAGAGAACAAAACACCTTATGGAAATAAGGGGTTTGGGGATTATTAATATTATTGATCTATATGGTCCCGAATCAGTCCTTGGAGAGAAGCAAATAGATATGGTGATAGAACTGTGCAAGTGGGATTCAGACACCGAGTATGATAGACTGGGGATTGATGAGCGAAGCTACAAAATAGCAGGTGTTGATCTGCCATATATTTTAATTCCCGTCAGCCCGGTGAGAAATACTGCATTGATAGTAGAAGTAGCCGCTCTTAAACAGGGAATTCAATCTTCCGACGGGGAAGCAAGAAAAAGAATTTGGGATCAGCTTAATAACATTGGATCAGTTGCAAGCATAAAATGACAAACCTTGTTATCATAAGCGGCCTATCAGGGTCTGGTAAAAGTACGGCGGTCAAAGTACTTGAGGATTTGGGGTATTACTGTGTAGACAATATCCCACCCACACTTCTGCCAGCATTTATTGAGCTTTGCGAGAACTCTGATAAAGGGATAAACAAAGTCGCATTGGTAATCGATATACGAGAACGTGTTTCCTTTAACAGCGCCCCCCAAGTAATTAAAGAATTCAAACAGAAAGGCTATCCCGTTGATATGATATTTTTAGAGTCCTCAGATCAAGCTCTTATTAAGAGATATAAGGAGACAAGGAGAAAACACCCACTCTCAGACGATGGAGATATTCTCTGTGGTATATCTAAGGAAAGAGATATGCTTGCAGAGCTTAAAGAGCTGTCTAATTATACGATTGATACCTCAGAGCTAAATGTTCATGAACTAGGGGATATAATTAAAAATAAGTTCGACAAAGCTGGCTCATGCGATATTTTACTGAATATAATTTCATTTGGCTTTAAACATGGTATACCTAATGATGCAGATATGATATTTGATGTCAGGTTCCTGCCGAACCCCCATTTTGTCGAGGGACTTAGAGAGCAAAATGGTACTGACCGGGAAGTTGTTGAGTATATTATGAATAGAGATGAAACGATGAAATTTATAGATAAAATGACAAATTTCTTGGATTACTTAATTCCAAACTATGAAAGAGAAGGAAAATCCTATTTAACAATTGCTCTGGGTTGTACTGGCGGCAAACACAGATCTGTTGCGATAGCTGATAGGTTGGCTGTGCACTATGGGCATCTATCACCGGTTACAAGGCATAGGGACATATCAAAACGTTAAGGAGAAATAAATGATTGGGATAGTGCTCGTAACACATGGGAATTTGGCTGAAGAACTTATTTCAGTTGTAAATTTTGTACTATCCTCAAAACCATCAGTAAAGATCTCCAGCGTATGCTTAGACCCAGACCGTGAGTTTGACTCCTTTAAGCAAGATATTAAAGCTGCTATTAAAAAAGTAAAGTCAAAAGATGGTATCCTCATTGTAACGGATATGTTTGGAGGAACTCCTTCTAATATCAGCCTCACTTTTCTTGAAGAGAACAAAGTTGAGGTTATCTCCGGAGTAAATCTCCCTATGTTGCTGAAGCTTGCTACACTGCCCGGCAAAACTACACTTGATGAGGCCGTAAAGACCGCTGAGACAGCAGGGAGAGATAATATAATAGTTGCAAGCAAACTACTCCAAAATAGATAGCGGAAGACCCTACGCTTTCTAAAACTAGTCAATTAAGTATACTATTTTTAGTCTAATTAGATGAAATCAAACAAATTAAGGGCTAAAACATGAAAAAAGAAATTGTGGATAGAGTGATTGATGCATGGAAAAATCATTTGCTCCAAGGTGAGTTGCAGGAATATGAGTTGGAGATTGATGAGAAAGTACCAGTTAAATTTGCAGCCATCGCACTGCATTTAGACTCGAGAACTGTTAAGGCATCAGGGAAAGAAGAAGAATATTATGAGGGCTTCCGTGATGCGGCTGTAGAGATTTTAAACCTAATTGAGGTTGAGATAGTACAAAACGACCAGCACAGGGTGATTTCTCTTGTTCATAAACCGCCGGAAGACGATAAGCAGGAAGAGTTGAAGAAGCACATTTGGGGCTAACATACTACTTTAACTAGGCATCTTAACTCCCTAGTATCAATGAACATAAGACCAATTGGATAGATCATGAGACTAGTTGACTTATATGATTGTTTTCTTATAGACCTTGACGGTGTTGTATATATAGGCGACTCAGCAGTCCCTGGGTCCGTTGAGACAATAAAATACTTACTAAGTAATGATAAGACAGTTATTTTCCTAACCAATAACCCGCGACATGACATATCGGAATACTCAGAGAAACTTAACAAGATTGGCATTGAGGGAACTTCCCTAGATATCATCACTTCGGCAACAGCACTTGCCCGCCATATCAAGTTTGAATTTGACGACTTAGAGCATAAAACTGCATTTGTGATTGGAAGCAAATCCCTTAAAAGGGAAATAGAATCCGTAGGCCTGAAGCTCGTATATGGTGATGAAGCAAAGAATGCAGATTTTTTAATTTTCGGAGGTCATCCGGAGTTTCATTATGAGGAGATGAAAATCGCAACCCTGGCAATAGCCAACGGTGCGCACTTCTATGCAACCAACCGAGATATGGTATACCCAACAATAGAAGGCCATATTCCAGCAACCGGCGCGATGCTTGCTTCAATAGAAGTTGCATCAGGCAAAAAAGCAAAAACTGCCGGCAAGCCGGAGAATATGATGTTTGAAATAGCGCTTGACCAGCATGATCACAGTAAAGACAAAACCGTTATAATAGGTGACCATTTAGATACAGATATACTAGGCGGAATAAACTCCGGCATATCAACTATACTAGTGCTATCAGATCCTAAGATTGAGGAGGAGTTAGCCGTATCTAACATCAAGCCCGACTACTCAATATACCGACTTCAAGACATATTAAGTGAAATACCTGAGGCAAAAAGCAAAGCCTAGTTTTTTTATAGGGTAAACTATTATTGATATGTTTTTATATTTCTTCTAACTAGCGGCACTTATAGTAATAATTTTTACACCTGAAGGATAAAATAAAGGGCTATTGGGAAATATTCTGTATCATGACTAATCATAGCATAGCTTCGCGATTTCAGTTCTCATCTAATGGTATAGGCGTCCTTTGGATGGTCTTTGGAGGATTTGCTTTTGCTACCATGGGCGCTCTCACTCATGAGCTCGGCAAGCACTGCGACTGGCTCATAATAGCATTTTTTAGAATGCTCATTTCATTTGTTATTACCTTTGGCCTTGCCAGAGCCGCTGGAATCAACCCTTTTGTATTTAACAACAGAACCCTATGGCTAAGAAGCTTTATCGGAAGCTCGGCTATGCTCGGTACTTTTTATGCGCTTACAAAACTTCCGATATCAGAGATTGCGATCATCACGGAAACAAGACCCATTTGGGTTGCGCTTGTGGCGGGATACATACTTGGAGAAACCTCAGGAAGAAAAATATGGCTATCGCTAATTTTTGGAATAGTAGGCGTTGTTCTGGTGGAGCATCCTAGAATAATGGAGCAAAATTTTGCAAGTCTAATAGCAGTGTATGCCGCATTAGCAGGCGCAGTGGTAATGATTTGCTTAAGAAAGCTCAAAGACTTAGATCCTAGGGTGATTGTTACCCATTTCTCCGGAACCGCAACTATTGTTACCTTAATTACCTTATTTACAGTACGCGGAGAAGTAGATCTTTCGGTATTCAATAATTCAAACATAGTATTTATGCTTCTAGGAGTCGGAGTGTTCGGTACTATAGGTCAGCTTGCAATGACTAAAGCATTCTCTGTCGGAGAAGCGCCAAGCGTGGCATCTGCAAGCTTTATCAAGGTGGGGTTTTCCGCGGGTTATGATTTGCTGATCTGGCAGTATGTCTTTAGTCCAACAACAATCGTGGGAATGATATTAATTCTAGTATCTACCGGATGGCTGTTCGGGAAAAGAGCGCCTGAGCCCTGTGAAGAAATCCTGGAACATAAGATTAAAAAGAAGAAAATGATAACGTAGCTACACTTATCATTGCCGCAACCGCGGCTTATTCGTATGACTTCCAGACAAAGTTGCCTTTTTTATTTATATATGCCCACTTCCCTCCGCCTAGTTCAACTATTGCGAGACCGCCCGAAAAGCTTATTGCGCTCTGGAACTGAGGCTCTATCACTATCTCTCCCCTCTTATTAAGATATCCCCATTTAGCACCGATTCTAAATGTTGCGAGGCCTTCTGAGAAATCACCGACCTGATCATATTCGGGCTGCACAATCAGGAGTCCTGATCTATTTATAAAACCGTATTTGCCTCCGCGAGATACGGCAGCAGCTCCTTCGCTGAAGTGCCTGGCCGACTCAAAATCGGTCTTAAGCTTTACTTCTTTCAATTTGTCTATGTACACATACTTGCCGTCTTTCAACACACAAGCAAGCCCTTCAGAATACCCTTCCGCATATGCAAATTGAGGCTTTAAAAAAATCTTCCCATTCTTTTTGATATACCCGCCCAGACCGTCTTTCATTACAAGAGCAAGTCCTTCTGAGAAGCCAAAGGCATTATCAAACTCAGGCTCTACAACCGTCTCCCCGTCTTTATTTACATACCCCCACTGACCGTTGTACTTGACGCTTGCAAGCCCCTGGGAAAATGGGTTAGCCTTTTCAAACTTAGCATCTATAACCATCTTTCCTACACTGTTTATATAGCCGTAGGCACCATCTACTTTCACCTGTGCAAGCCCGTCCGAGAAATTGTATGCTTCTTCATATTCAGGAGTTATCACCAATATATCCCACTCGTTGATGTATCCCCACTTCCCGTTTTCCTTAATTAATGCCCTACCCTCTGAAAAGTCCACTGCCCCCTCGTATTTAAGAGGAATAACAACCTCACCGCGTCTGTTTATGAACCCCCAGTTGTTATCCTCTGCAATTGGGAACAGCCTGCCCTTTTCCTGCTCTGTTACTTTCGTCGCCGAAGGGCCGGCACACGACAGCACAAGTAATATAAATAGAACACTAATCACATGGGCAACTTTCAATTTCATTCCTTCCACACTTATTTGAATTTTAGTTTGGGAAATAATCTTAATCAAACTATCAATATTTTAAAGAGTAATTTTTAAGCGGCAGATACTCAATTGAGACTGAGAAAATTGACGCCACCCACACTTTTGTATGCTATCTTTAATGAAAAAAGAAATGGAGTAATGATAATCTCAAAGCCGCTTCTATATATTTTCTCCATATCCCACTTTTGTGAAAAAGCCCGGTGGACCTTAGATCATCACGACATCAGCTATGAGATCCGCCATCTGCCGCCGGGTATACATATGCAGGTCTCGAAAAAATTGGGGGCACAAGGAACATCTCTTCCTATATTGGTTAATGACGGAGAATTAATACAGGGCTCAGGTAATATATTTGACTGGGCAGAGAGTAAATCTAGAAACGATTCGACAAGCCTCATACCAGATGAAATTGAGTCCTGCAAAGATATTGAGAGACGGCTGGACGGGATAGCAGGAGTACACGTACGCAGATACTATTACTCAGAATCTCTCGTTGAATACCCAAATTCAGTAAGAGATTTCTATATGAAGGATTTATCCTTCTTCACAAAAGCTCTCTTTTATGTAATGTGGGGAGTTATACAGAAAAGAATGATTGAATTCATGGACCTGGGCCCTGATCAACGTCTGGAATCAAGAGAAATTGTCTTGGGTGAGCTTGACTGGATGGATGAGCAGCTGTCTGATGGTAGACCGTATCTTTTAGGAGACAAATTCTCACGTGCCGACATAACTGCAGCCAGTCTGCTCTCGCCAATTACAATTCCAGATAAACATCCGGTCTATGAGAAAGAAAATATCCCGCCTCTTATGCTGCAGGATATTGAAAAATGGAAAGACCGCCCCTCAATTAATTGGGTACGCAAGATCTATAACCAGCACCGCAGAGGATAACTTTAATGAAAGGGCTCAGCTTTAGTAAACATCAGGTACTGAGCCCTAGATTTAATATTTTTTATGGTTCTATTACAACTTTAATGGCATTATCGATTCTCTGATCCATTAATTCATAACCTCTTGGACATTCATCTAGCGGAAGTCTATGAGAAATTACATGCGTAGGATCTAACTTGCCTTCATCAACAAGTGACATGAGTTTTGGTATATATGCCCTTGATGGTGCAACACCACCCTTTAAATTGAGATTCCTAAGAAAAAAATCGGTAACGTTAAGTGGAAACGGCTCCCAGAATAGCCCCGTAATAGATACAATTCCCCCAGGACGTGACATCTCAAGGGAGGATTGCAAAGTATCCGTATTGCCTACGCACTCTATTACAACATTAGCTCCATGACCATCGCTGATATTTTTAACCACTTCATGTGAATCTTCATTCTTAGAATTGATGACTGCTGTAGCACCGTATTTTTTTGCTATTTCCAGCCTGTAATCATGATGGCCGATGGTAATTACATGCGCAGGATCAAACAGTGTTGCTGCATAAGTAGCAAACAATCCAACAGGACCGTCTCCATATATCGCAACAATATCTCCAGGTTGGATATTGCCATTTAACGCCCCGTGATAACCTGTACAAATATTGTCTCCTAGAAATAATGTCTTCTCATCTTGGCTGTCATCTGAGAGACTATCAGGAGGTTTTACCAATGTACCGTCTGCATGTGAAACTTTGACATATTCTGCCTGACATCCCGGATGCCCCCCTAGTAAGTCTCCAAAACCAAAACACCCACCTTTCATACATGAGGTATGAAGTTCTTTCCTACAATAGTGACATTCACCACAACTCACCCAGAAAGGACCAATTACTTTGTCACCCTTCTTCAACGTTTTAACTTCACTGCCCACTTCTTCTATACGACCCACAAATTCGTGACCAACAGTATCACCATCATTTAGTGGGAAATGTCCTCTATATATATGAAGATCTGATCCGCAAATTGCACCCTTTGTAATTTTCACAATAACATCTGTAGGGCTTTCAATCACGGGATCCGGTACTTCATCAACACTTAAACTTTTTAACCCATGATACACTGTAGCTTTCATATTACTTCCCCCAAAAGTTGATTTTCTTATTTCAAGCTGAGCTAAAATACTTAGCCAACACCATCATGTAATAAGAATTACTTATATATAATTTTAACTCTCTTAGCATTATTATGATAGTATTTTTGTTAAATACTAATAACTCTATTTACCAGCTAGAACAGATCGTATAGAATTGTGAGTGCATCCATGAGAAAAGTAAAAGAACTAAAACCCGCGCAAGTCTACAAGACTTGTGATCTAAAGTCTCTTAAATTCAGAACCACCGATGACTTAACTCCCTGCACGGACTACATTGGGCAGGAAAGGGCTGTACAATCAATCCATTTTGGCCTGGGGATGGAATTCAGCGGCTATAACATTTACCTCGGCGGCCCCACAGGCGTAGGGAAAACAACAATAATTGACAACATACTCAAGTCGATAGCCAAAGATAAGCCAAAGCCTCCAGATTGGTGTTATGTGTTTAACTTTCAGGACCCGGATGAGCCAAGATCCATAGAGCTTCCCACGGGAAAGGGAAAGGAATTTAAAAGTGATATGGAAGATTTCTTACAGGATCTCCAGATGGATATACCCAGGGCCTTTGAGAGCAAGGAGTTTGAAGAACAAAAACAAGATACTATGAATACAATTCATAGAGAAAAAAATAATCTCTTTGAAGCTCTTCAGAAGAATGCAAAGGATAGCGGTATACAGGTTCAGTTTTCTCCAACTGGTATAATCACCATTCCACTCGTAAACGGGCAGCCGGTAACACCGGAAAACTACAACACTCTAGATGATGAAACAAAAGAGGAAATCAAGGTTAGAAAAGAAAAGGTTGATTTAGAAGTTGCTGAAGTATTGAAGACTGCACGGAAATTAGAGCGAGAAGCGAGCGATAAAGTAAAGGAGCTCGAGAAAAAAGTAGCCCTATTCTCAGTACGAGATCTAATTGACATCATAAGGGAGAAATATAAAGCATACCCGCAAATTATTGACTATTTTGATCAGCTCCAAAAGCATATCCTGGAGAACATAGACCATTTCCTCCCTCCTAAGCAAGGCCCTGTCGGATCTCCAGTTGCCGCTCCAATGCCGTATAGAATGCCTCAGCAAGAACCTCCGTTTACCGAGTACAAAGTGAATGTATTTATAGACAACTCAAACACCCAAGGAGCGCCTGTAATTTTCGAAACGCACCCGACATACTCGAACCTATTTGGTAGTATAGAGAAAGAAGCCAGGTTCGGAGCACTTGTAACTGATTTCACTATGATAAGACCCGGCTCCATGGCGAAAGCAAGCGGTGGATACCTTGTAATAGACGCGCTTGATCTATTTAAGTACCCCTTTGTGTGGGACTCGCTAAAGAAAGCGCTAGAGAACGAAGAGTTAAGAATAGAGGACGTCTACCAGCAGTACGGCTTTTCAAGCACAGTAGGCATCAGACCAGAGCCCGTGAAACTGGATGCAAAGGTTATAATCGCCGGCAACTCCCAGCTCTACAGTATGCTCTATGCATATGACGAAGATTTTAGAAAGCTCTTTAAAGCAAAAGCTGATTTTAATTA
>JABAOE010001072.1_pt1 | contig 16251 bp, 12 predicted proteins | sample 7062141 | NCBI WGS metagenome assembly JABAOE01 (sample SAMN14538627, study PRJNA623070) | marine sediment metagenome | biome: marine biome [ENVO:00000428]; feature: marine pelagic biome [ENVO:01000023]; material: deep marine sediment [ENVO:00002113] | place: India: Gulf of Khambhat ... | reverse complement strand
GGCTGCGCTCGCCGCTGTGCGTGGTTCGGGACGGCTACGCGGAGCGGAGCCCACCGGGGCCATGTATGCACCGCAGTGGTGCGGTGCGGGACTTGCCGCACTCGCGTTCCCGGGTGGTGCCCCGCCCCGGTGCCGTTCCGGCGTCGCTAGACGGGTGCCACCGGCACGGTTTCCGTCGGCTCAGGAAACGGGGTAGGAACAAGGGCGATGGCGGCGGCGAGAGACACCAGCACCCTGCGGTTGACGCAATACCAGATACGGGGTGGATCGTCCACGACGGTGACGAGGCCAACGTCGCGCAAGGCGCGGATGTGTTCCGAGATCGTCGACTGAGCCAGTCCGATCTCCTCGACGATGTCGTTCTCGATGTGCGGTCGACACTGCGAGAGGTAGCGGACGATCCGCACCCGATTCGGGTTGCCGAGCGACTTCGCCAGTCTCGCCAGCTGCTCGTCGGTGATCGGCTCAGGGGCGTCTGCCGCCCGGTTCATCTCGATACAGCTCTTCGGAGGTTGCATGTCCATGGTTCGAGGATCGGGTACGGGGCCGTTCACAACAAGAGGCGTTGGTCCCGCCACTGCGCGGACGATCGGGGCCGGCCCCCCTTTCCGGCCCCGATCGAGTCGCCCCCCTGCCCCCTCGGTCAGCTCGCTTCGACGAGCTGACCGGCGCCCGTCCAGCCGAGGTAGCTGGCCGGGAAGCCCGTCACGGCGGCGTTGCCGAGCACGTGGAGGATCGGCAGCGACATGGCCTGGCGATGACCCGACTTGCAGTAGCTGATGACCTGCCGGTCGTCGGGGAGCTCGCCAAAGCGTGCCGCGAGGTCCCGAAGCGGAATGTTGACCGCCCCCGGGATGTGGCCCTCCGCGTACTCGGCCCCGCTGCGGACGTCGAGCATGAACGCACCTGCATCGATGGCGTCGGCCACCTTGGCGACGTCGCCGGCAACGAGCCATCCCTCAGGGATCGCAGCCAGGAAGCCGTTCACCGCGGTGAACATCTCTTGCGAGATCTCCGGCACTGCGAAGACCTCGGCGGTCATCGCGCCCGTGCTGACCGGCTCGTCGGCCGCCACCCATCCTTTGTAGCCCGGGACGAAGGAGACCACGTTGTCGTAGCCCATCATGCCGAGGGACGACAGCGCCATTCCAGCGCGGTGGCCGCTGGCGCAGTAGACGAAGACCTGACGATCCGTGGGGATCTTGTCCAGGTTGTCGCCGAGGGTCCGAAGCGGGATGTTGACGGCATCGGCGATGTGGCCGTCTGCGTATTCGGAAGGTTCGCGGACGTCGATGACGTACGCCCCGGCCGCCATAGCGTCCTTGAAGGCCGTGATGTCGCCCATCGCCCGGAATCCCTCGGGGATCCCGGTCGCGTACCGGCCCACGGCGCTGATCAGGTCGAACGCCTCGACCGTCGTGGTCGGTGCCAGCGTCGTTGTCGGCGTCGCGGTCGTTGCGGGCGTGGCGGTCGTCACCGGTGCGGTGGTTGTGGGCGGCGCGGTTGGTTCGTCGTCGGAGCATGACGCCGCAACCAGCATCAGGAGGGCGATCAGCGCCGCGATCGAGCGGGTCCGTGCCCTTCTTCTCATGGTTCCATCCTTTCCTTTTGAAGGGGCGTTGCCCTTCTCATTTCGTCTACACCAGGGTCTGGAGGCCGGCGAGAACGATGACGAACCGCAACCCGGCTCTCCCCGCGAGCTTCACGAGGGGCACCGAGCGGCCGACCAGGCGGGGCACTCTGAAGCGCCGGTGCTCCATCGCCTCGATGCCGAGCGGGATCAGCAGCCCCGCCACCAGCACGACCCAGAACATCGGCCCGTACGGTCCCGTGAGCAGTGATGCCGCAGCGCGGCGGGTCGCCGCGGTGCCCGCGGCCAGGCTCGTCAGGAAGGCACCGACGAGGGCGATTTCGGCAACGCCGACCGTCATGGCCGCCGGTGTCAGCCGCCGGTACGCATCAGCGGAGAGGAAGAGGCCGACGAACGCGGCGGCCGCCCCGAGCCCCGTGACGAGGAAGAGCGGCACGACGAGGGCGCTGTCCCACAGCGGCCGCGCCGGGATGGTGCTCAGCAGGAGTCCGGTGTACGAGGCGAGGGCAGTTCCGGCGACGAGGCCGGCGACGTCGAGCCACCGGGCGCGCGGCTTCCAGAACGACGCGATCGCACCGACGACGGATCGGGACCACCCGCGTTGGTCCGTGAACCACGCCGTGTCCGTCAGCGCGACGCATGCCCGAAGCGCGAGGACGACCGCGGAGGTGGCGATGATCCAGGATCCCCAGGACATGGCGCTCGTCGGCTCGAAGGCGACGAAGAACCGCCAGGCATGCAGCTTGTACGACAGGTCGAGAAAGAGCAGAGAGAGCCCGACGGCGAGCAGCGGCAGTGCCGACAGGTCCGCGATGCGAACGGCACGCGCCCAGGCGTCGTCCTGCCGGCGGCGCAGGACGGCGGTGAGGATCATCAGGCCGCCCACGAGTCCGGCGATGAACAGGTCGAGAGCGACCGGCCATTCCCAGCTCGCCAGCTCGGGGTGGGCGATCGGATTGATGCCGGTCACGTCGACTTCGGTCATCGTCTCGATCCGATCTCGGACACGACGGTCACCGCCTCCTCCTCGATGTCGAGCGCGATCCTCGTGTTGAGGTAGAACAGCGAGGGCCTGGTGCCGGCATGGGGCTTGAGCACGCCGACGGCGTCCGCGTTGTCGATGGCGCGGCGAAGCGGCCCGAAGGCGTCGTCGAGGTCTCCGAAGACCCGGGCGCCCGTCGGACACGTCTCCACGCAGGCCGGCTCCCTCCCGACCAGGAGGCGGTGATCGCAGAAGCTGCACTTGTCCACCCAGCCCCCGGGATGCACGTAGCGCATCCCATAGGGGCAGGCGGTGACGCAGGCCTTGCAGCCGGTGCACTTCGCCGGGTCGATGAGAACCAGTCCGTCGTCGGTCCGGTGGGTGGCCCCGGTCGGGCAGACGCCGACGCACGGCGGGTCGTCACAGTGGAAGCACTGCTCGGGCCGGAACTCGCCCGCGAGGTCGGGGAAGCGGCCGGCGACGACCTCGCGCATTCGCAACCGGTACCGATCGTCGGGGACCTCGTTCTCGGCCTTGCAGGCGACCAGGCAGGCCTGGCAGCCGAGGCAGCGATCCACGTCGATGGCCATGGCCCGGCGGGTCATCTCATGCCTTCTCCACGGTGACGAATGTGGTTCGCATACCGGCGCCGCCGCACACGGGGTCGAGGGCGTACTTCGTCATGAGCTCGGCGTCGCCGGCCCCCCTGCCGTTCGCCCTCGTCAGCCCCCGGGAACGGTGGCCGTGGCCGTGGCCGTGCACGAGGTACACCGCGTCGTCGCGGATCCTCTCGGTCACCTTCGCCCTGACCGGACCCACCGCGGTGCCGGCGTCGTTGACCAGATTGACTCGCTCGTCCGTCGAGATTCCGAGGTGGCGTGCCGAGCCCGTGCTCACCCACACCTCGTTCTCCGGATAGAGGTTGAACAGCACGGGCGTGTTCTGCGTCTTGGCAAAGGTGTGAGCGGGGTGCCGTCCGTAGAGCAGGCGGAAGGATCCGGCTGGCGGCTCCTCAGGCGGCTCGTAGACGGGCAACGGGTCCAGCCCGGCTTCGGCCAGCACCTGGGAGGCAAGTTGGATCTTCCCGGACGATGTCCCGAACGGGCTCACGTCGGTGAAGTCCTCCAGGTACGGCCGGCCGGACTGGACCACGACCCCGCCTTGGGCGCGGAGCCCGTCGAGGTCGAGGCTGACCGAACGCAGGCGGACGTTGAGGTAGTCCTCGATGTCGGACCAGCGGAAGAACGCGTCGAGCCCGAGGCGCAGGCCGAGCTCCCTGGCGATCCACCAGCCGGGCTTGGTGTCGCCGACGGGCTCGACGGCCGGCTCCCGCAGGCTGATGAACGGCGTCTTGTGGGCGATGGCGGAGAGCTCGTCGTAGCGCTCGAGGTAGGTCGCCTCCGGCAGGACGACGTCGGCCCAGGCGATGTGATCTTGCGGTAGGACGTCGATGGCGACGACGAGGTCGAGGTTGCGGAGGGCTTCCTTCGTGCGCTCCACCATGGGGATCGAGTGGAGGAGGTTGACGCCGTACGCGATGAGGCCACGAATCGGGTACGGGTCGCCGGTGATCATCGGGGGGATCAGCTCCGGCATCGCGGTCGGGCCTCGCAGGAACGAGGCGCGGACCCCGTCCGCTCTCGCCTTGCCGGTGGGTCCAAGCGGGAGCTCGTCGGTCTCGGCTCCGGGCTCGGCAGCACATCCGCCGGCACCGCCGGCGACGAGGAACGGTGGGTGCGGGTACGGCTCGAGGTACGGGGACTTGTTGAAGTACATCCCACCCTCTCGCCCGTACGCACCGAGGAGGGCGTTGACGATGTACACCGCCCGCATCCGCTGGGTGTCGTTGCCGTACCAGGTGGAGTGACGGCCGGGAACGATGAGCGACCTCGGGCGAGTGGCGGCCATCAGACGCGCCGTGGCACGGATCTCGTCGGCCGGCAGATCGGTGATCGGCTCGGCCCACTCCGGGGTGAATCCAACGACGTGGGACGTCAACTCGTCCAGACCTTCTGCCCACTCGTCGAGGTAGGCCGCATCGAACAGCTCCTCGGTGGTCAGCACGTTGATCCACGCAAGGAGGAGGGCGGTGTCGGTGCCCGGCTTGATCGGGAGCCAGTGGTCGGCCTTGCCGGCTGCCGTCGAGAACCGCGGATCGACGACGACGACCGCCGCCCCTCGGGCTCTCGCCGCGGCGAAGTCCTGCATCACGGTGTTGCGGGTGTCCTCGCCGATGTGGCTCCCGATGAGGACGATGGTCTCGATGTTCTCCCAATCGACCGGCTCGTGCCCGCCGATGGTGCGTCCGATGGTGAGCAGCGCTGCCTCCTCGCGAGGTGACGTGCACAGCGAGGTCGACGGACGCGCCGCGTTCGGGGATCCCCACGCCTGGGCCAGGTACTCCGTGAACCAGAAGTCACCCGTCGTGTGGCCGAAGAACGCCACCGATTCCGGGCCGTGGGTGTCGGCAATCGCCAGCATCCCGGAGGCCACCCGGTCGAGCGCTTCCTCCCAGGTCGCTTCGCGGAACTCGCCGGCGCCGCGCTCACCCGTCCTGATGAGCGGCGAGGTCAGCCTGTCGGGGTCGTAGAGGAACGACACGCCGGCCTGGCCTTTGGCGCACAGCTTGCCGCGGCTCTTGGGATCGGCCGGGTTGCCGTCGATCTTGTGCACCACCCCGCCGACCGAGCTCACGATGACGCCGCAGCGCCACGGGCACATGTCGCAGTAGTTGTAGGTGGTGGTGATCTCGCCCCTCCGGCGCCAGGGGACGGGGACGTTGAGCCGGCCGAGCCCATCGCGCACGACGCGTCCTCCGGCGGCGAGGAGGGCGACCGCAGCGGCCGCCGCACCGGTGAGCTTCACGAAGGCCCGGCGCGTGAGTCCGGTTCCGCCGGTGTCGCCGCTTGCCGCGTCCTGCGCCATGTCACCGTCCGTGTCCGCCGGCGTCGACCCACCGGCTCGATCCAACTCTCACCGCGACCGTATGGGGGCCGGGAGGCGCGAGATAGAGACCATCGGGCAACGCCGATATNNGCACGCGATGGGCCCCCGGGTTCCCCCGGGGGCCCGTCATCATCCCTTCCGCGGGCGCTCAGGCGTCGCCGGCGGCGTCTGTCGGGCGATCGCGGGCGACGTCGGTCGGGCGGTCGTGACCGCCGATGAGCTCGCGCAGGATCTTGACGATCTCGACGCCGGTCTGGTGCGCTCGTCGCAGGCTTGAGGCAGCGGCATGGAGGCTCTCGTGACCCTCGCGCAGCAGGCCCTGGGCCGGGTCTGGCCAGTCCTCCGGCTGGAGGTCGATGACCGACTCGGCGACGGGGCCGGCGGTGCGGGCGCCTTCGGCGATGAGGCGCTCCATCTCTTCAAGGAGCCGCTCGGCCTCACCGACGTCGAGACCCGCCTCCTTGGCCCGGGCGATGATCTCACCGAGCTTGGAGGCGAACTCACCGAGGCGTGCGGCGATCGACACCATCGTGTCGGAGGCCAGCACTTCGTGCACCTTGGGCACGACGAGGACGTAGATCCGGAAGTCGACGACGATCGACTCGACGAGGGGTCGGAGCTCCTCAGGGGTCTCGGTCGCCTCGATCTCCCTGGCCAGCGCGGCGAGGCCGTCGGCGGCGTCGGCGAGATCACGCAGCAGCGTCTCGGCGTGGTCGTCGTTGACGTGTCCGTTGCGCCTGATCGCGGCCTGGAGATGCTCGATCGTCTCCAGCCGGCGGGCGATGGCGCGCAGCGCGTGCGCCTTCGCCTCCTCGAAGCGATCGGAGTGGCGATCGGTCTCGCGATCCGTCACCCGATCGGTTTGCGCCTCGTCGGTGGTTTGGACGTCGCGGGCCGGAGCCTCGTCCGTCTGGGCGAAAGCGGCCGCCGGCGTGGCGGCGAGCGCCGCGACGAGGGCGATGACCACCCCGCGTCGCCACATTCGGTTCTCGGTCATGGGTTCACGTCTCCTTCGGTCTCGGCCCAGCTCGCGTCGAGGTCGGCGAGGAGGTCATCGAGTTCGGCGAGGAGGGAGTCGAGCTCCTCGAACTCGCCCAGCTCGTCCTCGATACCCGCCAGGGGATCCGGCGCCGGCGCCGGGGCGCCGGTAACGGTGGTGGTCACGGATCCAGGCGGGGCCGAAGGGTCTTCTCCGACCGCGCCGGCGGGGCCGGGGGTTTCGTTGGCCGTGGGTGTGATGCCTTCCTGTCCCGTCGCCGCCACGGCGGGGGCGGGCCCCGGCGCGACCTCGGAGACCTCATCGGTCTCGGTGGAGCGCGGTCCCGAGCACCCCGCGAGCACCAGCACCGTGAGGGCACCGGTCACGATCACGAGAGCTCGTCTCATCATTGCTCCTGTGTGCGACGACTGACACCGTCAGTATCGGTGTGGCACTGTCAACGTCGCCTCAGCCGGATGTAAGAAATGTGTGAAGCCGCGAACGTCCGGTGACCTCACCCGGTGGGCGGCCTACGCCGGCTTTCAGCTGCGGCCGGAGAGCCTCCAGGCGGTGGGGAGGAGCAGGCCGGCGAGGCCGACCTTGATGAGATCGCCGACGATGAACGGCGTGAAGCCGGCGGTGATCGCCTGCTCGCCGGTGGTGATGCTGTCGACGGTGGCGTACAGCACCGGCACCCCGATGAGGTAGATGATGACGCTGCCGGCGAGGAACGCCGGCACCGCCGACCACACGGTGCGGTCCTGGCGGCGCTCGGCGAGGAAGCCGACGATGACGGCTGCGACGACGAACCCGAGGAGGTACCCACCGGTGGCTCCCGTGACCACGTCCCATCCGGATGTGCCGCCTGCGAAGAAGGGGAGTCCGGCTGCCCCCATGGCGACATAGAGAAGCTGGCTGGCGCCACCGGCGGTGGCACCGAGCGCCGCTCCCGAGAGCAGCACGGCGAACGTCTGGCCGGTGATCGGCACCGGGGTGAAGGGCAGCGGGATGCGGACCTGGGCGGCGGCCGCCGTGAGCAGGGCGAACCCGACGATGCTCGCCGCGGTGACCCACGTGGCCCGAGGCAGCACGGCGCCGGTGATGACCCTCGACGGGAGTGTGGTCTGCACGGGTGAGATCCTTCCTGGACTGGCTGGCGACGGATTCTATCGGTGCTCGGCCGGCCGGTGCCGGCCGGCCGGTTCCGACCCGTCCACCGGTAGCATCGGCCGCCATGGACGACCTCCGAGCCGGCGTCGCCGGCGACGACCTCGACGTTCGCGACATCGACGACCGCTTCGCCGGCGTGCCCCCGTCGCTGCGGCCGCCGGCACGGATGCCGAAGTGGCCCTTCGTCGTAGCGGCGATCCTCCTCTTTCTCGCTGCGGCGATCGCCGCGGCGTGGCCGGTGGACGTGCCGTACTACGCCCTCTCGCCGGGCCCGGTCAACGACGCCGGCGACTTCGTCGAAGTCGAGGACGGCGTCGAGGAGGACACCGGCGAGCTGCTCTTCCTCACCGTGTCGCTCAAAGAGGTCAACGCCCTCGAGGCGTTCTTCGGGTGGATCGACCCCGAGGTCGACCTCACCCGGCGGGAGAACATACGCCCTGTCGGGGTCACTGAAGAGGAGCTGCGTCGGGAGAACCTGGCGCAGATGGACCTGTCGAAGCAGACGGCCATCGTCGTCGCCTTGCGGCAGCTCGGGTTCGAGGTCACCCTCGAGGGCAACGGGGCGCTCATCATCTCCGTCATCGACGGCTCGGCAGCCGACGGTGTCCTCGAGGAGAACGACGTCATCGTCGCCGTCGACGGCACCCCGGTCGAGTTCTCCGAGGATGCGGTGCGGCTCATCGGTGCCTATCCGCCGGGCGCCACGCTCGCTCTCGACATCCGGCGCCCGACCGACGAGTCGGCGACCGAGTTCGAGGACCTCTCGATCCAGGTGACACTCGGTGTCTTCATGGGTGTCGACGAGGAGGGCAACGAGGTCGTCGACGAGGAGCGCGGCATGGTTGGGGTGCTGCTCGACAACTTCAACGTCGAGACGGTCCTGCCCATCGACATCGAGATCGATTCGCAGAACATCGGCGGGCCCTCGGCGGGGCTGATGTTCACGCTCGAGATCATCAACCAGCTCAGCGAGGACGATCTCACCCGCGGTCATGTCATCGCCGGCACCGGCACCATCGCCCGCGATGGCTCGGTTGGCCCCATCGGCGGGGTGCGCCAGAAGGTGTTTGCGGCCATCGACGCCGGCGCCGAGTACGTCCTCGTCCCGGCGCAGAACTTCGACCGAGCGCGCGACGCCGCCGGCGACGATATCGAGGCGGTCCGGATCGCAACGATCGACGATGCGATGGCGTTCCTCGCCACGCTCTGAGCGGCCCGGGCCGGCCAGTCACCTCCGTCGCGGCGTCGCGAATCCGCTCCCCGGGGCGGCGCAGGGGTATCGTCCCGGCATATGTCGGAGCATCTCACGCCGGATGCGATCCGCGGCCGCAGCTTCGGCACCGCTCGACGCGGGTACGACCGCGACGAGGTCGAAGCGTTCAAGGCTGAGGTCGCAGCGCAGCTCGAGGCGCTCGACGCGCGCCTCGCCGGGGTCGGATCGGCCATGGAACAGCTCGGGATCGCCGACCTGCCCGATGTGAAGCAGGAGATCGACGCCGTCTCTACCCAGGTCGGGGCAGTGCTCCAGCAGGCCCGCGAAGCGGCGGCGCAGATGCGCGCCCGGGCGGCGGACGACGCATCCCGATGGCGGGCCGAGGCCGACGCCGAAGCTCGGGCGAAGCGCACCGCAGCGGAGAAGGACGCCGTCCAGGCGCGACGGGATGCGTGGGAGACGGCGACCGAGCTGCTGGAACAGGCCGAGCAGCAGCGCGCCGAGGATCTCGAGAGCGCCGACAAGGACGCGCTCTTCATCCGGGCCGAAGCCGAGCGTGAAGCGCTGCGAATGACGGGCGACGCCAGGCGCGATGCCGAGGAGGCGGGGCGTGAAGCCCGCAGCGAGGCGGAGCGGGTCCTCATGGCAGCCCGGGCCGAGGCCGAGGCGATCCTCGCCAAGGCCCGGCAGTCGGCCGAGTCCGCCCAGGAGAGGGCGCGAGCGCTCGAACAGCGGAGGGCCGAGCTCATGGGCGAGCTCGAAGCAGCCCGCGAATCGATCGGACAACTCGAGAACGAGATCGACTCCCGCCGGGAGGCGCTCCACGCCGTCGCCACCGGATCGGATTCGACGATGCGCGTGATCGAGCCCGGCGAGGAGAGCGAGGACTGGCTCGACGGCGACGCGTCGGTGCGCATCGTTCCGGCAAGCCGGATTCGTGTCGAGGAGCCGGTCGACGCCGACGCCCTGGTGGCCGAGGTGCAGGAGCTGAGAGCGCGCGCCGACGCCGGCGACGAAACGGCGCCCAACGAAGCCGTTGCGACTCCGCGGGCCGGCACCGGCAGAGCGCCGCCAACCGAGCGAGAGGAAACGCCGCCGGCGGTCGCAGACGCGCACACCGACACCGAAGTTCCGCGCGGAGAACCCGGCGATGAGGTTGAACCCGAGGGTGCAGCCGAGCCCGACGCGGCGGCGCCGGAGCCGGCTGCGACAGAGGCGGACACCGAGGCCGTGTCCGGTGAAGAGCCGGAGGCCGAGTCGGGACGGGAGCCGGCGCAGACCGAGGCGGCGCCCGCAGCCGCCGGGGCAATTGACGATCTCTTCGCCTCCCTGCGCACCTCGCCGGCAGGCGAGACCAACGGTGAGGTGGCGGCAGCCGCCGACACCGAGGACGAGCCAGGGGCTCCACCCGCCGAACCCGCGAAGGCCGCCCCGGTGGCGACGCCGGCAACCAACGTCGACGCGTTCGACGTACGCGACCGCTACCTCATCCCCATCACCAACCGGGCGCTGCGCGCCATCAAGCGCGACATCGTGGAGTTGCAGAATCGCGTCCTCGAGGAACTCCGCCTCGCCCAGAGCGAGTGGCAACTCGACGGGTCGATGGTCGCCGCGGGGATGTCGGACGACGTTGCCCGGCTGGTCCAGGAGTGCTTCGTTGCCGGCCACGCCGCTGCCGCCGAGATCGTGGGAGCGGCGACGACGCCGCAGCCGGGCGGCCCTCCACCTGCCGAAGCCTCGCCCCCGATCGCAGATGCCCTCACCGCCGCGGTCGCCGGCGCGCTGGGACGGGCGCGCGCGGACGGTGCCGGGGCGAGACAGGTCGCCGCCGCCGCCTCGCGGGTGTTCAGGGCCTGGCGCACCGACGAAGCTGAGCGCCGTCTTCGCCACGCGGCGCGGATCGCCTACCACGCCGGCCTCATCGAGGGATTCGGCCAGCTGGGCATCGGAGCCGTGATGGCCGTCGCCCCCGGCCGGCCGTGCGGGGAGTGCGCCGCGACGTCCGGGGTGACCTGGAAGCCCGGGGAGGCGCCACCGGACGGCTCGGCCGTTCCGCCGGCGCTCGTCGCCTGCGACGCCACCGTTGTGCCGGCCGCGGGTTCATGACCTCGGCCCCGCCTTAGAATCCCCACGCGTGATCAACAGAGACGCAGTTCCCATCCGCTCGCCGCGACGATCGCGGCGGCTTCTCGGCTTCGTGCTGGCAGGACTCGTCGTCCTGTTGCTGATGCTGCGCTCCATCGCGACGTTCTGGACCGACTTCCTCTGGTTCGACTCGATCGACCAGACCGGCGTGTGGCGGACGCTGATCTTCACCCGCGTCTGGCTCGTCCTCATCGCCGCCGTCGTCGCTTTCGCACTCTTCTGGGCCAACCTCGTCCTCGCCGACCGGCTGTCACCACCGCGGCCGGCGTTCGCGGGTAGTCCCGACGAGGAGCTGCTGGAGCGGTTCCAGACGTGGATGGCGCCGCGTCGCACGCTCGTCCAGCTGCTCATCGCCGGGTTCTTCGGTCTGACGATCGGGCTCGGCGCCGCGGCGTGGTGGGAGGACTTCCTGCTGTTCCGCTTCGGCGGCGACTTCGGCATCGTCGACCCGATCTACGACAACGATGTCGGGTTCTACGTGTTCCAGCTCCCGTTCCTGCGCGCCATCTTCGGCTGGACGTTCCAGCTGTTCCTGGTGATCTCGCTGGTGACCGCTGCGTTGCACTACCTCAACGGCGGCATCCAGGTGCAGACCCAGCGCCGGGTCAGCCCCGGGGTGAAGGTCCACCTCTCCATTCTCTTCGCCGTCCTCGCGCTCCTGAAGGCGTTCGGCTACACCCTCGACCGCTGGGAGCTGCTCTACTCGACGCGGGGCCAGGTCTTCGGGGCGTCGTTCACCGACGTGACGGCGCAGCGGCCGGCCCTCAACCTCCTCATCCTCATCTCGCTCGTCGCCGCCGTCATCCTCCTCGTCAACCTTCGTTTCCGGGGCTGGGCGCTCCCTCTCGTCGCCCTCGGGTTGTGGCTCTTCACCTCGGTTGCGGTGGGCGGCATCTACCCGGCGATCATCCAGCGATTCCGGGTCCAGCCGGACGAGATCAACAAGGAAGTCGAGTTCGTCGCCCACAACATCCGGTTCACCCGTGATGCGTATGGGCTGGAGACCGTCGACGTGCGACCGTTCGCCGCCTCACCGGACCTCGACGTCGCAGACCTCGAGGCGAACCAGCCGACGATCGACAACATCCGGCTCTGGGACCCCTCCGTCCTCAACACGACGTACCGCGAGCTCCAGGAGATCCGGACCTTCTACGGCATCGAGGACGTCGACGTCGACCGCTACACGATCGACGGCGACCTCACCCAGGTGATGGTGTCGGCGCGTGAGCTCGACGAGCCCAACATCCCCGTGGGGGGATGGGTCAACGAGCGCCTCGTCTACACCCACGGCTTCGGCGCCGTGCTCAGCCCTGCCAATGCCGTCACCGTCGAGGGTCAACCGGCGTTCCTGGTCCGCGACATCCCGCCGGTCACCGCCACGTCCGGCCTCGAGGTCACCGAGCCGAGGATCTACTTCTCCGACACCGCGCAGACCGACTACGTGATCGCGGCGACGACCCAGCCCGAGGTCGACTTCCCGATCGGCACGGGCGGCGAGACGGTGGAGTTCAACAACTATGGGGGCAGCGGGGGGATCCGTCTCGGCGGGGTCTTCCGCCGCGCGGCGTTCGCGCTCAGGTTCGGCCACGTCGACACGCTCATCTCGGGAAGGCTCGAGGATTCGAGCCGGGTGCTCTTGGAACGCAACGTACGGAGCCGGCTCGCCAAAGTGGCGCCGTTCCTCCACGCCGACGCCGACCCCTACCTCGTCATCCTCGACGGCAGGCTGCAGTGGGTCGTCGACCTCTACACGCTCTCGGAGCGTTACCCCTACTCACAATCGACGCTGAGCACGACGACGCCGTTCACGGGGCGGCTCGACCAGCTCGGCGGCCTCCCCGGGCTCCCCAACCAGTTCAACTACATCCGCAATGCGGTCAAAGCCGTCGTCGACGCCTACGACGGGACGATGACGCTCTATGTCGTCGACCCGACCGACCCGATCATCCAGGCGCAGCAGCGGATCTTCCCCCGGCTGTTCACTCCGGGCGACGCCATGCCCCAGGAGCTGCGCGAGCACCTGCGCTACCCCCAGGACCTCTTCCGGGTGCAGTCGGACGTGTACTCGACGTACCACATCACCGACCCGGCCCAGTTCTTCTCGATCACCGACCCGTGGCAGATCGCCCGCGACCCGTCGACGTCGGACCGCCTCGTCCAGACCCGGGCGCTGTTCCGCAACGCCGACGGCACCGAGTTTCGCCCGATGCTGCCGTACTACCTCCTCATGCGGCTGCCAGACGAGGACCGGCTGTCGTTCCTCATCATGCAGCCCTTCACCCCGCGGGACCGGCCGAACATGGTGTCGTTCATGGTCGCCAAGTCGGGCCCCGACGACTACGGCCAGATCATCGACTACCGGCTGCCGGCCGATCGGGCCCAGCAGGGGCCGGGCCAGGTGGGCGAGTTCATCAACCAGAACCCGGAGATCTCCGCAGAGTTCACTCTGCTCGGCCAGAGCGGTTCGACGGTGATCCAGGGCAACATGCTCGTCATCCCCATCGAGGAGTCGCTGCTCTACGTGCAGCCGATCTACATCGCCGCCGACCAGGGCGACAGCCCGCTCGCTCCCCGTTCGACGAGCGGGATCCCAGAGTTCAAACGGGCCGTGGTGTCGTTCAACGGCCAGATCGAGATGCGCGACACACTCGACCAGGCGCTGGCGGCCATCTTCGGCGCCGCCCCCGGAGGCGGGACGCCGGGACCGGTGACGCCGCCGGGTGACGGGGTCGACGTGCCGCCGGAGGTAGCCGCGCTGCTCGCCGACGCCCAGCAGGCATTCGCCGACGCCGACGCCGCGCTGGCGGCGAGCGACCTCGCTACCTACGCAGCCAAGGTCGAGGAGGCGCAGCGCCTCATCAACGAAGCGGTGGCGCTGCTGTCGAGCCTCGGCGGCTGATCACCGCTCGAGGGCGACGACGACCGCGTCGTCACCCCCTCCGACTACGACGAGGACCTCATCGGCGTCGAGCGCTGCGATCCGCCCGGCGAGGCCATCGACCGAGCCGGTGTACGGGCCGGGATCGTCGCGCCGGGGGCGCTCCCGCACGTCGAACGCCTCCCATTCAGCCAGCGAGCGCGCCAGCGGGGAGCCGGCGACGGCGACGACGACGACCCTCGTGCGCCGGAGGCGCGGCGCCGCGTCGGCGACCTCGCCGTCGGCGCGATACACGGTGAAGTGGTAGGCGGCGACGAGCCCGGCGGTGATGACGAGGGCGATGGCGACCCGGACATCGAGCAAGGTGTCACCGGAGAGCGTGCCTTCGAAGAGGTCCTCGAGGAAGATGAACGCGGCCACGATGAGCGAGACGAATGCGACGACGGCGGCAACGCCGAAGAGGGCGAACGTGTAGACCCGCCTGCTCGGCGACGCGACCTCGACGGCCGGCTCCTCACGACGGTGCCGGTCGATGGCCATCCAGTACCGCCACCACAGCGGCGCCCCGACGAGGAGGGCGGTGATGGCGGCGATCAACGTGTTCGACTCGCCACCGTTGGAGATCGCCGCCGTCTCCGGTCCGATCGCTTGGAAGAACGCGACGAGGAGGATCGTCACGCCCGTGGCGGTGGCGAGGAGGCCGACCGCGGCGACGACGTACTCATAGGCGCGTGTCGCCTCGGTGCGGCCGGTGCCGGAATGCTCGAGCACCCGGCGGTGGTATGCCCAGGTGACGGCGCCGGTGATGATCAGGGCGATGGCGATCGGGAGGAAGTCGAAATGGTCGGCTGCCCTGGAACGCTCCGGGTCGCCGAAGAACCACACGAGGATGCCGCCGAGCACCCCCGCCGCCGACCCGACGAGGACGAGCACCGGCGCCAGCACCCCGGCGAGCATGATGTAGGTGTTCCACAGCGCAGGCGTCCAGCGCACCCGTTCGGCGGACAGCCAGTGCCACCACCACACGGGCCCTCCCACGATGAGGCCGATCACGCCGGCCTTGACCTGGTCCGATGCCGGGGTCTCGGCGAGCGGAGCATCGACGAGCGCGTCGTAGATGGCCTCCCCGAATCCGGTGAGGAGGACGGCGACTGCGCCCGCGACGGCGCCGAGCCCGGCGAGCGAGCCGACGGCGAGGTGGAAGCCGTCATCGGGGTGGTACCGCCGGGGGGGACCGAACCAGTGGAGCGTCCACACCGCGCTGGCGACGATGGCCCACGCCAGTGCGGCCGGCTCGAACTGCCCGAGTCCGGCTGCAGTCCCGAGCGGCTGGGTGAAGCCCACCATCGCGGTGATGAGCGAGACGCCGAGCGTGATGTTGAGGTAGAGCCGCCAGCCGGGCGACGCGGTCTCACGCGGGTCGGCGGCGAGCCTGCCGAGGAGGTAGCGGAACAACAGGACGAACGAGGGAACTCCGACGAGGACGAACGAGACCCCGCGCGCCTCGCGGGCGCTGCCCCGGTCGGCGAGCGAGGCCCCGGTGTCGAAGACGATCTCGAGCAAGGCCGCGATCCCGGTGGCGGAGATGGCGAGCGCGGCGAGCAACAGCAGGTAGACGAACAGCCTGCGCACGGACACGGCGCTGTCCTCGTCGGTGGATCGCCCTCGCGTCGCCCGGCCGATGCCGGCCACGACGGCAGCGACGATGAGCCCGAAGATGAGGATCGACACCAGGAATCCGGCCATCAGCTACCTCCCGCAGAAGAACAAGGGCCACGGCTCCTCGTCGATGAGCCACTCACCACCGACCCGGGTGAGATCGATCCGCTCGAAGGAATCGAACGATCCGGCGTCGAAGGGGTCGGAGTCGCCGTCGAAGCGAAGCCGGACCGTCACCCGGGCGTCGTTGCCGTCGATGTCGCTCTCCGCCAGCGTGATCCGCACCTGATCGGGAACGAACGTGTCGTCGAGGTCACGGGACTCGCATCGTTCCCGCAACTCGGGGGTGAAGCGGGCGAACGCGGCGTCGTCGTCGCCGTCGAGCACCGCCTGCACGTACGCCTGGACCGATGCCTCCGGCGAGCCCGGCGGGTACGACGCGGGCGAGCGGACCACGTTGATGACGATCGTCAGCACGATGACGCCGACGAGACCCACCCCGAACCAGATGAGCGGCGTGCGACTCCCGGGGCTCGGTGGGTCCGCCGGCTCGGATCCCGGAGCCTTCCCGTCCATGGTCCGAACGCTAGCGACCGGCGCGCGATACGAGCGCGACGCTGGTCCGGGGGCCCGGCTTTGCGGTACAATGCCCGCACATAGCGACGCGGGGTGGAGCAGTCTGGTAGCT
>JABAOE010015544.1_pt3 | contig 16254 bp, 12 predicted proteins | sample 7062141 | NCBI WGS metagenome assembly JABAOE01 (sample SAMN14538627, study PRJNA623070) | marine sediment metagenome | biome: marine biome [ENVO:00000428]; feature: marine pelagic biome [ENVO:01000023]; material: deep marine sediment [ENVO:00002113] | place: India: Gulf of Khambhat ... | reverse complement strand
GGCCCGCCGGGAGGGGCGCGCCCGACCCCGATCCGCGCCGCGTCACGCTGCTGGCGCAGGAGGAGGCGTTCTCGAAGGGGATCACCTCGTTTCAGGACGCGGGAACGGGGTTCGCCATGGTCGACCTGTGGAAGGAGATGGTCGACGACGGCAGCCTCGAGATCCGCCTCTACGTCATGATCCGCGCGGGCAACGACGACCTGGCCCGGAACCTGGCCGCGTACCGCACGGTGGGCTACGGCGGCGACCGGCTCACGGTGCGCGCGATCAAGGTCAGCATCGACGGGGCCCTCGGCTCGCACGGCGCGTGGCTCCTCGAGCCCTACGACGACCTCCCGACGAGCACCGGGCTCAACACGACCCCCGTCGCGGAGGTCCGTGAGAAGGCGCGGCTCGCGATGCAGCACGACTATCAGCTGAACGTGCACGCGATCGGCGACCGGGGGAACCGCGAGACGCTCGACCTCTTCGAGGAGGCGTTCGCCGAGGCCGGTCCGGGCGACTACCGGTGGAGGGTCGAGCACGCCCAGCACCTGCACCCGGACGAGATTCCGCGCTTCGGCGAGCTCGGCGTCATTGCCTCCATGCAGGGCGTGCACGCGACGTCGGACGGCCCCTGGGTGGAGCCCAAGCTCGGCCCGAAGCGCTCGCAGGAGGGCGCGTACGTCTGGCGGAGCATCATGGACCACGGGGGGCTCGTCATGAACGGGACGGACGCCCCCGTCGAGGACGTCGACCCCATCGCCAGCTTCTACGCGACCGTGTCGCGCCGGATGGCGGACGGCGGGGTGTTCTACGGCGACCAGCGGATGGGCCGCATCGAGGCGCTCCGTTCGTACACGATCAACGCGGCGTACGGCGCGTTCGAGGAGGACCTCAAGGGGACGCTTGCCGAGGGCAAGCTCGCCGACGTGGTCGTCCTCTCGCAGGACATCCTGTCGATCGACGAGGCCGCGATTCCCGACACGGAGGTCGACTACACGATCGTCGGCGGCGAGGTCGTCTTCCGAGGCGGCGGAGGGTGACGAGCCAGAGCCCGGAGGATGCGCGCCGGGCCGAGGCGATCGACCTCCCGAGCGGGCTGCAGGACATCCTCGCGGTGATCGAGAGCGCGAAAGCCCGTGGGGGCCTGGAGACGCTGGAGCGGCACGTCGCGAGAAGCCTGCCCGAGGCGGAGGAGGACGAGGTCGCCGAGGCCGCCGAGGTGGCGCTCGAGATCATCGAGTCGATTCCGATCTTCCTCGCCCGCGCGCGGCAGGAAGCGGTCGACAGGGGCCTGTCCTCGGTCGTGAACCCGCTCCTGAACCGCGCGGAGCGCTACTTCCTGCAGCCGCTGGACCTGATTCCCGAGATGACGCAGGGATTGGCCGGGCTCCTGGACGATTCGTACCTCGTCATCCGCGTCCTGCAACACCTCGAGCGAGGTCCGCAGCCCTTTCTGGACTGGGACCTGGACGACCCGGCGCTCTTCCTGCGCCGGTTGATCGGGGCCGAGATCGCACAGCGGCTGGACGGGATCGCGATGCAGGCGATGCACGAGGTGTCGGAGCATCTCGCGGAGCTGTGGCAGCGGATGGCGCACCCGGCGTGACGGGGGGGCGGGGACCGCGGTGACGGACGGGGGCGAGACCCCGCCCGATCGCGGGGCGAGACCCCGCCCCGTCATCCTTCGCCCACGCCCTCCTCGACGATCGCCTCCTCCCGCACCGCCTCGACGAGCGCCGCGTCCTCGTCGACGACCCGTCGGATCCAGCCGCCCCGCAAGAACCAGCCGACCGCGATCACCGCGGCGAGCACGTTGGAGACGGGGAAGGACCAGAAGATCCCGTCGGGACCCATCGCTCCCGGCATCGCCAGCACCCAGGCGACCGGGAAGCGGAGCACCCAGAAGGAGAGGATCGACAGCGAAGCCGCGGCGATCGTGTTGCCCGCTCCCGCGAGGGCGCCGCTCATGACCATCTGGATGCCGAAGAAGCCGAAGGCGGGCGACATGATGCGGAGGAAGTGAGCCCCGATCCCGACGACCTCGGGCTCGCCCGGCACGAAGGCGGTGAGGATCGGCTCGGCCAGCACCCAGAGGACCGCCCCGGCGGCGCCGAGGCCGACGAAGCCCGCGACCATCCCCAGCCGCGCGGCGAGCCCGGCCCTCTCGTCCTTGCGCGCGCCCACGTTCTGGCCCACCACGGTCGAGGTCGCCATGGACAGGCCCATCGCGGGGATGATCACGAAGGCGAGGATCCGGGTCCCGATCCCGTACGCCGCGATCACCGTGGTGCCGAAGGACGCCACCAGGAGCATCATGACGGCGATGCCGAGCGCCCGCGTCGACTGCTCGATCGACGACGGGATCCCGAGGCGCAGGATCTTGAGCACCAGCGAGCGGTCGGGCAGGAGGTGCCGGAATCGGAGGCGCACGCCGTACCTGCCGCTGAACAGGATTCCCACTCCGACCAGGCCGGCGAGCCCCTGCGCGGCGATCGTCGCCCAGGCCGCGCCCTCCACGCCGAAGGCGGGCACGGGTCCCCAGCCGAGGATGAGAAGGGGATCGAGGAAGAAGTTCAGGACGACGGTGCCCGCCACCACCACCATGGGGGTGCGCACGTCGCCCACCCCGCGCAGCAGCGCCTGGAAGACGAAGTACACGAAGACGGCGACCAGGCCGAGGAAGGACACCTGGAGATAGCCCACCGCCATCTCCCCGACGGATGCCTCGGGGCGGAAGAAGGAGATGAGCGGGGGCGAGAGCGCGAAGCCCGCCAACGAAAGCGCCGCCGAGACGACGCCGATCACGAGCAGCGTCTGTCCCGCAGCGTGATCGACCGACTCCTCGTCTCCGGAGCCGAAGGTCTGCGCGACCAGTATGGCCCCGGCCACGGACATGCCTCCGCCGGCCGAGACCATGAGGAAGAGGATGGGGAACGAGAGGGACACCGCCGCGACCGCGTCTGCCCCCAGGCGGCCGACCCAGAAGGTGTCGATGAGCTGGTAGAGCGACTGGAAGACGTTGGTCGCGACGATCGGGCCCGCCAGCGTGACCAGCACCCGCAGGATCGGGCCCTGGGTCGTATCGCGGCCGCCGGCCCGCCGCGGGCCGGACCCCGGGCCCGGGGTGACGCCCCGCGCGCTCCCCTCCTTCGGGGCCTCCGGGTCGGCGCCCTCGCTGCCGCGCTCCACGTTCCGTGTCCTCGCTAGCGCCGCGGGGCCGGTGAGGCTCGGCCGAGCGCTCCTTGCCCGGCGTCGGGCCGCTCCCAGAAGCCTGCGGTCCCCGTGGCCTCGCGGGCGACCTCACCGTGGAAGAGAAGGGCGTTGAACAGCACCCGGAACGTTCCGACGGGCTGACCTCGCCACTGAGGCCGGAAGCCGATGAGCACGACGTGTCCGTCCCCGTGCCGGACGTCCACCGCCGCGGCCCGGCCCTGCAGCACCTCCTGGCCCAGGAGGTACCCGGAGAGGAGCGGTGAGCCACGCTCGCCGTAGGCCGCCACCACCGCGCCCTCGAAGCCGTCGAGCGTGGTGAAGACCGGGCTGCGGTCGAAGAAGACCTTCGCGCGGGCGGGCATGCCGGCCATCAGCGGGTGGGCCGTGTCGACGCGCGCCTCGAGGATCGAGCCGGCGGAGAAGAACGTGTCTCGCGCGAGGTCGGCCGCCACGTTCTCGACCGGCAGGTGCAGCTCGTCGATGCACAGGTCGGCCGAGGCGCTCATGCACACGAGCGTCCCTCCTTCGCGGACGAAGGCGTCGAGCGCCCGCACGCCGGCCTCGCCCAGCCCTCCCGCGTAGCGGTCCGGGACCGAGCCGCGCGCGAAGCCGTCACGAAGGAGCGCGGCCCGCTCGGACGGGAGGACGATCACGTCGTAGCGGGCGCGCAGACCTCCGGCGAGCACGTCGGCGTCGCGCAGGTTCGCGAAGGCGAAGGCGTATTGCTCCAGGAGCCACCGCGTCCACCCCTCGTCCATGCTCGGGGACCAGGGACGGTAGAGTCCGATGCGCGGCCGACCGAGGAGCCTCCCCTCCTCGGCGCCGGCCGCCGCCTGGAGCGCGAAGTCGCCCACGATGCGCTCCCGATCGGCGCTCGCGAGCCCGCTCACCGCGAAGAGCCCCGCTCGGGCGCGGACCGTGGCGCCGGCCTCCCACGAGGCGTTCAGGGCTCGGAACGCGTTGTTCTGCGCCGGATCGAGAAGGAGCGCCGGGCCCGATCCGGTGACCCGTCCGGGAGGGGGACGGATGGCGGCGGCGACGGGGTGGGCGTCGAAGCCGACGCCGTCGACCCGATCGAAGGGGGACGCGTCCGCCACGTCGGCGTCCCAGGGGGTGGGCTCCGCCTGCAGCGGGCGCATCGCCGCGCGGACCGCCTCCGACAGAGGCTGGGTGGCCTCGATCACGTGCACGCCCATCTGGTACGGCAAGGTCCACCCGGCCGCGTCGTACGGCTGCTCCGGGGGACCCTCCGGGTACTCGCGCAGGTCCGGGTAGGTCTGGACCGCCATGAGCTGACGCAGGAGCTCGCCGAACTCCTGGCTCGTCGGCACCACCCAGGTGCCCGCCGGGTGGGTGAGCCCCTCGTGCGTCGCCGCCTCCCCGAGCCGGTAGACGCGCAGGCCGTTGAAGGCGAGGCGGCGCAGCAGCTCGACCGGCGCCACCGGGTCGTGCTGGTCCTGGGGCACGAAGTACGCGAAGGGGGGCGAGGATTCGTAGCGGCGGATCTGGTCGCGGCCGGACTGGTAGCGGTTGAACAGCAGGTCCTCTCGGTACTTGGCCGCGTAGTCGAGCACCGCGATCGAGGATACCCGCATGTACTCCACCGCGTCGGCGAGCCGCCACCAGCCTCCCCGCCACGGGCTCGGGTACAGCGACTCCGCGCGCAGCTCGCGCCGGCCCTGCGGAAAGTCCGCGATCGTGTAGAAGTGGGGTGTGGCGTAGCGGTACAGCGCCGTCTCGGTCCAGAACGCCGCCTGGTTCTGCAGGAGCGGCATGTAGTCCACGTAGCCGGGATACCAGGCGTCGAAGCCGGTGCCCATGTGCACGGCGCCCGGAAGGCCCCGCGCCTCGAGCATCTGGGCGATGGCCATGCCGATCGTGTTCACGGTCCGGGACATCAGCGGGGGCGCGAAGGTCGCGATCGGCTCGGCGAAGGGCGGCAGCCAGATGCGCGTCGGGAAGGGCGAGCTCTGGTGGTGGACGTGGATGACCTGTGGGTCCCACTCCTGCCAGGTGCGGGCCAGGACGCGCGACTCGACCATGTTCAGCATGTAGGCGTCGCGGTTGTTGTCGTGCCCGATGTACTTCTGGTACAGCCAGGGCATCGGCGCCACCTCGTACGGCGTCCCCAGGTTCGAGGCGTACCACTCCCCGATCATGGTCTGGCCGTCGGGGTTCAGGGACGGCCACAGGAAGGTGATGACGCCCTCGCGGATGGCGGCGATGCGGGGCTCCTCGCTCGCGACCAGGTCGTAGGCGAGCTGGATGGTGTGCTGCGCCCCCGCGACCTCGCTCGCGTGCAGGCCCCCGCTGACGTCTACGATCGCCTTGCCTTCCCGAGCGAGCTCCGCGGCGGTCGCGTCCGTCAGGTCGGCGGGATGGGCGAGTCGGTCGGCGATCTCCCGATAGCGCTCGATCCGGGAGAGGTTCTCGGGTGTCGAGATGAGCGCGACCCACCAGTCACGACCCCCGGAGGTCCGCCCCACCCGCCGCAGCTCGATGCGGTCGGAGGCGGCGTCCAAGCGGCGGAAGTAGTCGATCGCCTGCTCGTACGTCGCCAGCTCGAAGTCGGCGCCCGGGCGGAAGCCGAGCACGGACTCGGGCGTGGGGACCTGAGCGCTCAGGGGGGCCGCCGCCAGCAGGAGCGCGGCCGCGGCGAGACGCGAGGGGTCCAGTGCCATGAGGGCTCGGGTGAGGGACACGGGGGAGAGTGCGGCGGAAGTTGCTGCGTGGACCGTGCCCGCGCCATCGCGTTGGGCACGCGGCGGGGGCCATCGAAGCTGCCCCGGGCGGCGGCAGCGCCGCGCCGACCTCACCTTCGGCGAGCCGGCCCCGCCGCCCCACGGAAGACCGGAGGGGGGCGACGCTCACGCCGCCCCCTTGCCCGGCCCCGGACCGCTACACGGTCGGAAGGATGTTGGCGTTCAGGCGGAAGAGGTTCTTCGGATCGTAGCGATTCTTGACCGCCGTGAGACGCTCGATGTTCTGCCGGTAGTTGGAGGCCACGTTCTCCTCCGAAGCTTCGCCGTCCGCGTCGTTGGCGTAGAAGCCGTGGGTGAACGGCTCCAGGTGCGTCCAGTACTCGCGGCACCACGCGATGTGGGCGTCCGGATCGCTCCCGTACGCCCAGCCGACCGAAGGCAGCATGTTCGCGACGGCGTCTCTCTGCGCGAAGGCCGTGGCGGCGGCGGACACCTCGGCGATCTTCCCTCCGCTCTGCTGAAAGACGACCTGTGTCGTGCGCGCGGGGTGGCCCTCGAAGCCCTCGACGATGGCGTCGACGAGCCCGCTCGGGATCCCGGTGACGAAGCCGCTCTTCATGTAGCCGGCGACCGCGCGCGGATCGTCCACGTCACCGGACCGCTGGAGCGCCACGTAGTCCATGGGCCCGACGGAGTCCACGATCGGCGTGCCGAGGCCGCGCACGGGCGCCAGCGCCGCGTCCGCCCCGGCGGGATCGCCGGAGTAGCAGACGCCGAAGCCGGCGATCGCCGAGCCGCCGCCGGGAGGCTGCGAGATCACGAGGTCGAGCTGGAGATCGTGCGGCTGCTCGGGCCCGTACTCGCCGTACAGGGTGAGGACGTCCCGCGCCTTGGAGAGCGGGAACATGATCGCGCCGCCCAGCACCTGGCGCTGCATCGGGTGCAGCCGAAACTCGAAGGAGGTGACGATCCCGAAGTTGCCGCCGCCGCCGCGCACGCCCCAGAAGAGGTCGGGGTTCTCCTCGGCGCTGGCCTGGCGGAGCTCCCCGTCCGCGGTCACCACGTCGACGGACAGCAGGTTGTCGATCGAGAGGCCGAAGCGCCGGGCGAGGCGTCCGAAGCCGCCGCCGGTCACGAGCCCGCCGACGCCCGTGTGGGAGACCGTGCCCATCGGCACGACCAGCCCCTGCGCCATCGCTTCGTGATCGAGCTGACCCAACAGGCTCCCTCCCGTGATGCGGGCCGTGCGCGAGGCGGGGTCGATCCGCGCGTCGCGGAAGCGCGAGAGGTCGATCTGCATCCCGCGGTCGCACGTGGACTTGCCCGAGTGGCTGTGGCCGCCGCACTTCACCGCCAGGAGCAGCCCCCCGTTGTCGCGGGCGTAGTCGACGGCCGTCCGGATATCCGCCACCCCCGTCGGCTGCACGATCAGGGCGGGGAACTTCTCGAACGACGGGTTCAGGATGCGGCGGGACCGATCGTATCCCTCGTCGCCGGCCAGGAGCACGCGCCCGCGAAGCCGGCTCGCCAGATCGGCGATCGAGGCGCTGGACAGCGTGACCTCGCGGCCGTCGCCGGTGACCGCGGTGACGTCCGGTGGCCGGCTCGGAGCGTCGCGGTAGTAGGCTTCGACCGGACGCCGGGGAAGGGCGAGGGCGGCAGAAGCCGCCAGCGACGAACGGACGAAGGTGCGCCTCTTCATGGCTCACGTCCTCTGGGCGGGGGGTCGGGGGACCGGGCCATGGTAGGGTTCCGGGGCGGCCGTCGCAAAACAGGGTCCTCGCCAGGCGGGCCGAGCCGCCTGAGCCGAGCCCTCGCGGCCAGCGGCAAGGGCGGCTTTGGCCCGATGGGAGCCGGCCGCCGCATGTTCAGGGTCATGACACGCCGGGAGGGGGTCGGAGTCGTCGGTGCCGGGCCGGCCGGGGCGCGCGCCGCCGAGCTGCTCGCCGAACGTGGTGTCGACGTCGTGCTCCTCGACCCTCGCGCTCCCTGGGAGAAGCCCTGCGGGGGCGGGCTGACGTGGTCCGCCTTCGCGGCGCTGCCCGAGCTCTCCGAGATCCTCCCTAACGCGCGCACCATCGAGTGGATGAGGATCGAGCTCGGTCCCGAGCGTGGATTCCGGGTGCGCCTCGACCGTCCGCTGCGGATCGTCCCCCGTGAGACGCTCGGTCGCTGGCAGCTGGAGCGGGCCGTCCGCGCCGGGGCGCAGCACGTGGCCGCGAAGGTCGACTCGATCCGCCGTACCCCGACTGGATGGTCGCTCCGGACCGGTGCCGGAGAGGTGCGCTGCTCGTTCCTGGTCGGCGCCGATGGCGCGGCGAGCCTGGTCCGCCGCGTCGCCGCGCCGGCGTTCAGGGTGGAGCTGGCCCCGACGCGTGTTTCGTACCCCGCCTGGGTGGGTCCGGACACGGACACGGTGGTCGTGCGCTTCTACGACAGCGTCGCGGGCTATCTCTGGGACTTCCCGCGCCTCCACCACAGGTCCGTCGGCGTCGGCGTCCCGAACCGGACCTGGCCGCGCACGGCGCTCGATGCCGAGATCGACCGCTACCGTGATGCGGGCCGTTCCTGCTCCTGCTCGCCACCTCGGCGAATCGGGACCGTGATCGGGACCGCTCAGCTGGGCCACGGGGACTTCGGAGCGGTGGCCGGGGCGGATTTCGCCCTCGTCGGCGACGCCGCCGGGTTCGCCGATCCCTTGACCGGGGAGGGGATCGTCAACGCGATGCGCTCGGCGACGCTGTTGGCGAAGGCCTGGGAGGGCGGACGCGCGGATTCGTATCCCAGCCTGAGCCGCCGCTCGTTCGCTCGCGAGTTCGCCGTATCCCGGGCCATCCGCCGCTACGTGCTCGAGAGCGCGCTCGGGCTTCGCTGGATCGAAGCCGCGCTGGCCAGTCCTCTGCCCTATGCCGGCCTCGTCGCCCTCCTCAACGCGGTCGACGAGCACGACGGACGGGTCGCGCGCCTGCTTCGCCGGGCTTCGGGAACGTGGAGGCGGGCCCGCAAGGCTCCGGAGATCACCGGACGGGGCCCCCGAGCGCCGGTCCCGTGCCGCTGCGAGGGTGGGGGCAACGATGCTGCTTCCGGCCGGATCGGCCGGGCACCGAGTCCTACGGGCTAGAGCCCCGGCGCCTCCGTCCCGGCCGCCCTGCGCTCGGGCGGCCGGGCCCGGTCAGGCCCCGTAGGTCTGGTCGATGGCCTCCCGGATCTGCTCGACCGAGGCCCCCTGCTGGACCATGTCGTAGGCGATGAAGACCTCACGCATGCACACGTCGCATGCCGCGCCGTGGTCGTCGGCGAAGCAGTCCAGGAGCGAATAGTGTCCGGAGTGCTGCGAGCAGAAGCAGTAGCAGAAGAGCTGGTCGAGCACGGCCGGGATCACCGCGGCCCGCTCGTACGCCGCCTGGGCCTGTCCCATTCCGGCGTAGCGCGCCGCGGGCATGACGTGCGATGCGTGATCGATCGCGCGGGCCTCGGGGTGCGGGCCCGAGTCGTTGAGCTGGGCGACGACGCCGACGCCGAGCAGTCCGGCCCCCGCGCACACCGCGAGGATCCAATAGGGCTTCGTCGCCGCACGAGCGGGTCCTCCGCCACCTTGTCGCTCCATCCTCCGTCGCTCCGCTCGATTCATCACTCGCTCCTCGTCGTGTCACAGTCGTGGATGTCCGCACGCCACGCCGGGGCAGGGCACCGACCCGCGCAATCTAACCGCTCGGGCGCCCCGCTTCACGCCCCCGAGGAAACGGAGGTCCCCGTCCCCGTCGGTTGGCCCGGCCCGACCACTCCCGGGGCGCGTCGACGCCCGGACACGCGAACGGCCCCCGTCGGCGGATCACCGACGGGGGCCGCGTCGCGCCGATGGGCGCTTCCGTCAGATCCAGCCCTTCTGCCGGAAATCCTTGATCGTGGCGGCCCAACGGTCCATCTCGTCGGGAAGGCCGAACGAAAGGCGGTTGTACTCGAGCATCGGCGGAAAGTCGCGGCCGACGAGGAGGCCCGCCTCCGCCATGCGGCTGCGGTAGGTGGCCAGCTCCCCGTGGATGCGGTGCATGATGAAGTTCGCGTTCGTCGGCAGGTAGTCGAGGCCGAGCTCGTCGAGCGTCTGGACGACGATCGACTTCGCCTCCGCGTTCATCGCGACCGAGCGCTCGACCAGCCCCTCGTCCTTGAGCGACGCCATGCCGGCGGCCGCCGCGAGCACGTTCGGGCTGTTCTGGACCGTGTGCTCCCGCAGGCGGCGGGCAGTCGTCGGATGCGTGACCGCGTACCCGAGACGCAGCCCGGCCATCGCGAAGATCTTCGAGAAGGTCCGGATCACGACGACGTTCGGCTTGTCCTCGATCCACTTGAGCGCCGGCCAGAAGGCGTCGTCGTCGGCGTACTCGAGATACGCCTCGTCCATCAGGAAGACCGTGGTCTCGGGCGCCTCGGCGATCCACGCGTCGATGTCGCGCGACGACGTGATCGTGCCGGTCGGGTTGTTCGGGTTGCAGAAGTACACCACGGAGGGCCGCTTCTTCGACTCCTCGCGCATGCGTCCGACGTCGTGCTGCAGGTCGGAGGTGAGCGGGAAGGACACGACCTCGAACGGCATCGTGTCCTGGTAGTCGGTCACGTCCTCGAAGGTCGGCGCGGCGATGATGAGCGGCGTGTTCGGGCCCTGGAAGGCCTGCGTGCACACCTGCAGGATCTCGGTCGAGCCGAACCCGAGGGTCAGGTTCTCCGTGCGGACGCCGAGGTAGCGCGCGAGCTCCTCCGTGAGCGGTCCGCCGTAGTTGTTCGGGTAGCGGTTCGCGTCGACGATGGCTTCGATCACGGCCTCACGCGCGGCGGGAGAGAGCCCCAGGGGGTTCTCGTTCGAGCTCAGCCGGATGTCTCCGTTGGCGAGCGTCTTTCCGGGTCCCCACCCGGGTGCCCGTGCCAGGAGCGCACCGAGCGCTCCTCCCGCGCCGGTGAAGCCGGCGAGGCCGGCGGCCGCGCCCGAGGTCACGAAGCCACGACGATCCATTCCATCCTCCCGCGTCGTTTGTGAGAGTCGGAACAATCTGGCCGCCCTTGCCGTGGACGGAAAGGGCCCGTAGGCGGTAGGATCGGGGTCGATCACCCACGTCGACCCTCCGCCCCGCCCTCCGATGCCGCGCCTCAGCGTCTTCGCCGCTTCCCTCCTCGTTCTCGCGCCCGGTGGGCTGCGGGCCCAGCAGCCCGACGCGCCCGTCCGCTACGAGGACGACTTTCCGAGCGCCGAGTTTCACCGTGGGCGCCGCGTGGCGGTGATGGACGCGCTGCCCGGCGACGCGGTCGCCGTCTTCTTCGGGGCGCCACCCAGGACCCGCTCGAACGACGTGAGCTACGAGTACCGGCAGTCCAGCGACTTCCTCTACCTCACGGGGAGCGGGGAGCCGGGCTCGGCTCTCGTGCTCGTTCCCGGCGGTGCGGAGATCGACGGACGGACCGTTCGCGAGATCCTTTTCGTCCCGCCGCGCGACCCGTATCAGGAGGTATGGCTGGGGCGCCGCTTCGGGACGGAGCGGGCGATGGAGCAGCTCGGCGTCGAGCTGGCGGTCGACGCCACCCGGTTCTCCGAGCTCGTGGCGCCGCTGCTGGAGAGCGAGCGCCATCGGGTCTACCACCTTCCGCTCCCCGACGCCGTGCCGCGAAGCTCGGTCCTGGCGGCTCAGCTCACGACGCTCCTCCAGCACGTGGAGCCGCTCGTCGTCACGGATACCGGGCTGACGGGCTTCGTCGTCAACGGCATGCTCACGGCGGAGACGCCGGAATCCTTCGAGCAGGTGCGGCGGACGGCGGTGATGGGACGCTTCAGCCCCGCGTCGGTCTCGCATCCGGTGCTGAGGGCGGCGGCCGAGGCCTTCGTGGAATCGGGCGGCCTGGAGGAGTGGGCTCGGCGGCGCGCCGAGCTTCTCCGGGGCCATCCCGACGGAACCACGTTGCGGGCCGTCCTCGATCGTCTGCGCATGATCAAGACCGACGAGGAGCGGGCGCTTCTGGAGAAAGCGATCGCCATCACGGTCGAGTCGCACCGCGAGGTCATGCGGCAGGTCGAGCCGGGGTGGGCCGAGTACGAGATCGAGGCGCTCGTCGAGTACGCCTTCAAGCGGGCGGGAGCGGAGTACCCCGGCTTTCCCAGCATCGTCGGGAGCGGCGAGAACTCGGTCATCCTGCACTACGAGACCAACCGCCGGACCACCGAGCCCGGTGACGTGGTCGTCATCGACATCGGCGCGGAGTACCACGGCTACTCGGCCGACATCACCCGCACGCTTCCCGTGGACGGCACGTTCAGCGAGGAGCAGCGCGCGATCTACGACCTCGTCTACCGGGCTCAGGAGGAAGCGATCGAGGTCGCTCGCGCGGGCAGCTCGTTCTCCTCGCCGCACGCGGTGGCCTCGCGCGTGCTCGCCGCCGGGCTGGCCGAGCTCGGGCTCATCGTGGACCCTTCGGACCGCCAGGGTCTCGGCCGCTTCTTCATGCACGGGACCAGCCACTACCTGGGGCTCGACGTGCACGACGTGGGCACCGGGGGGGCACTGGAGCCCGGCACGGTCATCACGGTGGAGCCCGGACTCTACATCCCGGAGGCCGAGGACATCGATCCGAAGTGGTGGAACATCGGGGTGCGCATCGAGGACGACATCCTCGTGACCGAGGGGGATCCGGTCATCCTTTCGGCGGCAGCGCCGCGCCGCGCCGACGAGGTGGAGCGGCTGATGGCTACACGTTGAAGCGGACGTGCATGATGTCGCCGTCCTGGACGACGTACGTCTTGCCCTCGACCTGCAGCTTGCCCGCCTCCTTCACGGCGGCCTCGGATCCGTGCTCCATGAAGACCTCGTAGGGGGTGACCTCGGCGCGGATGAAGCCGCGCTCGATGTCGGAGTGGATCTTGCCGGCGGCCCGCTGGGCCTCGGTGCCCCGCCGGATCGTCCAGGCGCGGACCTCGTCGGGACCGACCGTGAAGAACGAGATCAGGTCGAGGAGGCCGTAGGCGGCGCGTATGAAGCGCGCGAGCGCCGACTCGGACAGCCCGAGGTCCGCCAGGAACTCGGCCTGATCCTCGGGCGCCATGGCCGCGATGTCGGCCTCGACGCTGGCGCACAGCGTGATCCCGGCGGCGTCCAGGCTCCCGATGCGGGCGGCGAGGCCGTCGGGCATCGGCTCGGCCGCCCGATCCTCGCTCCGGTTCAGCGCCACGAGGAGCGGCCGGTCGGTGAGGATGCCGAACCCCTTCAGGAGCGAGCGGTCGAGGTCCCCCGCCGGCACGCTCCGGAGCGGCCGCTCCTCTTCGAGCGTTGCCCGGGCGAGCTCGAAGGCTGCGACCAGCCGGGGCTCGGCCCGCTCCTTGTGGGCCCGCTCGAGGCGCTTCTCCACGATCTCGAGATCGGCGAAGACGCACTCGGCGTGGAAGGCCTCGAGGTCGCCGAGCGGGTCCGGATCCGCCGCGAGCGCGGGGTTCGCGAAGTCCCGCAGGACGAGGCACAGCGCCTCCTGGTCGCGGATCTGCTGCAGGCCACGCGGCGAGAGCCCCTTCTTCTCGGCTCCGTGCTCACCGGGGATGTCGCAGAAGGACATCTCCGCGTACGTCGTCTTCTTCGGCTTGAAGATCTCCGACAGCCGGTCGATCCGCCCGTCGGGCACGCGGACGGTGCCCAGCCGGACCTCGCCGCCGTAGCCGACCGGGACGTCGAGGCCGGTCATCGTGTTGAACACGGTCGTCTTCCCGGAGCCGGCGAAGCCGACGAGTCCGATCTTCATGAAGGGCGCGACCTGAGGTTTCGGGACAGCGCCAAACGTAACGAAGCGGCCCGGGCGGTTGGAGTGCGTCGGGGCCTCGGCAGGCCTCGAGCGCGGTGCGTCGGGCCTGACGGCGCGCGAGCCCGTCGGAGCACACCCCGACGGGGCCCGCCACGCCGCCTGCCCGCTGGCCGGTCCTCAGCCGATCAGGACCGAGAGCCCGACGAGAATCCGGAACTCGTCCGAGCCGGGAATGAACGCCTCTTCACTCCGCGAGGCGACCACCCCTGCTGGCCCGGGTCTTCTGGCCGAGCCGGCGTCTCGCGCCTCTCGACGTCTACTCCCGCGCCACCGCCGCCGGGGCCCTGCTCAGGTCGATCACCTCCCCCTCCGTGCGGGCGATCACCGCCGAAGCGGTGAGGTCGCCGCACACGTTCACCGAGGTCCGGAGCATGTCGAGGATGCGGTCGACGCCGAGGATCAGGGCGATCCCCGCCTGCACGTGCTCGCCCAGGCCCACCGCGTTGAGCACGATGATGAGCGTGATGATTCCCGCCGAAGGCACACCTGCCGCGCCGACCGAGGCGAGCGTCGCGGTCAGCACGATGGTCATCTGCATGCCGAGGCCGAGGTCGATCCCATAGATCTGCGCGATGAACAGGGCCGCCACCGCCTGATACAGCGCGGTGCCATCCATGTTGATCGTGGCGCCGAGCGGGAGCACGAAGCTCGCGACCTCGTTCGAGACGCCGACCTTCTCCTCCGCCGTCTCGATGGTGAGCGGCAGCGTCGCGTTGGACGAGGAGGTGGAGAAGGCGAAGAGCGGGACCGCCGCGACCCGCTTGAAGAAGGCCGGCGGGCTGAGGCCTGCGAAGATCCTCAGGATCGTGCCGTACGTGAACATCAGGTGGACGGCCAGCCCCAGGACGACGACGACCGTGTAGACCAGCAGGCTCTGCAGGAGGTCGAAGCCGAAGTTGGCGACCACGGCGGCGATGAGGACGAAGACCGCATACGGCGCCAGCTCCATGATCCAGTTGATGAGGACCATCGAGGCTTCGTTGATGCCGTGGAAGAAGTTGAGCACGGCGTCGCGCCGGTCCTCTCGGATCACCGTGAGCGCCGCGCCGAAGCAGATCGTGAAGAAGATCAGCGAGAGGAGGTCCATCTCCGCGGCGGCCTGGACGGGGTTGCGCGGGATGATCGACATGAGCGTCTCGCCCCACCCCGGCGCCGCGTTCGCGATGTCCACGCGCGCCGCGGCGTCACCCCCGTACGTCTCCGCGAGCTGGTCGCGCGTCGTCTCGCTCACCCCACCGCCCGGGCGCAGCACGTTCGCGAAGACGAGGCCGATCGTGACCGCGATCGCGGTCGTGGACATGTAGTAGAGGATCGTCTTTCCCCCGATCCGTCCCAGCTTGCGGAGGTCTCCGAGCGAGGCCGTCCCCACCAGCAGGCTCGCGACCACCAGGGGGATCACGATCATCGTGATCAGGTTGATGAACGCCGTCCCCAGCGGTTCCAGCGTCGCGAAGAGGTTCTGCAGCGGCTCGATGCCACCCAGGTTGGCGAAGGCTCCGGCGACGGCGCCGGCGATGAGCCCGATGAGGATCTTCGTGTACAGCTGCATGTGTGTCCTCGGTTGATTGGAACGCCGTCTCCGGGTGCGCCGCCACCGGGGCGGATCGCGGGCCAGAATAGGCGCCGGCTTCCGGTTCCTGCAACAGATCGGCCTTCCGCTCCGAGGGCCTCGGGGTCCGGGGCGGACCTCACGCTCTCCCGGTGCCCCGCATGGCCCGGGTCGGGCCTCACCTCGGCCGGCGCACCTCCGCGCGGTCGATCGCGTGGCCTTCGAGCACGGCGTCGACGACCTCCATGCCCTCGACGACCCGACCGACGATCGTGTAGTCGTGGTTCAGCCGCACGTTGTCGACGAGGTTGACGAAGATCTGGGCGTCCCCGGTGTCCCGCCCCCTCGTCGAGATCCCCACCGTGCCGCGCCAGTGGACCGGCAGCCCCACCTCGTCGCGACTGTAGGGCCCCGCGCCCTGGTACTCGTTGGCTCCGGGGCTCCCGCCCTGGATCACGAAGTTCGGTGCCCACCGGTGGAAGGTGAGCCCGTCGAAGTACCCGGCCTCCGCGAGACGGACGAAGCGGAAGACGTTGGTGGTCGCGATCGTCGGCAGGAGCTCGATGACGATCGAGCCACCCGCGCTCATGTGGAGCACGACGGACGATCCGAGAAGGCCGGCGTACCCGTCGGACGTCGGCAGCGCGGTCGCCTCGAGCGGACGGGGCTCGGCAACGACCGGACCGCCCGACCAGCCCTCGAGGATCCGCGCGACGTAGTCGGCGACGAGAGGGTCGTAGTCCACCAGGAAGGGGCGGAGCCGCGCCGCGAGCGAGGGGTCGCCGTGCTCGGCGACCCGGGCGAGCAAGGCCCGTCGGGGATCCCTCCAGGTCTCACGGCCCGCTCGCGAGATGCGCTCGAACGTCGACAGGCAGCGCTCCGCGACGCTCGGCCCGGCGGACGAGCCCTCGAGGAGGCCGGCCACGGTCAAGAGGAGCTGGGGGTCGTCACCGTCGAGCTGCGCGAGCAGGAGCT
>JABAOE010022368.1_pt1 | contig 16260 bp, 15 predicted proteins | sample 7062141 | NCBI WGS metagenome assembly JABAOE01 (sample SAMN14538627, study PRJNA623070) | marine sediment metagenome | biome: marine biome [ENVO:00000428]; feature: marine pelagic biome [ENVO:01000023]; material: deep marine sediment [ENVO:00002113] | place: India: Gulf of Khambhat ... | reverse complement strand
CCTGGCCGAGGACTTCATGGTCTGGAACGTCACCAAGGACGACATCCGTGTTCGGATGGCCGTCGTGGAAGAAGCCACTTGGGCACCCCCTTTGCTGGGCTCGCCGCAACTTCCCGGCGGGGACGCTGACCGGCAGAAGTTCAGTGACGCCACCGGTATTCCCATCGAAGCGATGCTCTATTCCGACTTTGTGAGCGGAGGTCGGTGGGGCGATGTCGACGGTGCGCTGCGCGAGGTATATGAGGAAGCCAGCGAGGTGCTAGGACGCGAGTTTCCATACCCGGGAGATCAATAATTCGCCGGCTACTCGTTAGCCGGTGGATTTCTGCCGCTTGGTGACATCGAGAATCCCGATTGGACGGGGTTTCTTGGATGAGGTTACCCGATGCCAGCGTAATTCGATCCTTCAAGCCCAAGGCAGCGATTGCATCCCGTGCATGAGGCGCAGCGGGCGGTAGATCAAAACTGATAAATTGCAATTGTGAAGGAGGCCGCGACGTCCCTCACCTGAAGATCGGCAGCTGGCCAACTCTTGTGCGGCACCGATCATGCCGCCTAAAAACCGCAGGCTATAATGATGTCGGGATCGCACGATGAACGGGAAAATATTCTTCGGGGCAGATCAACCGGAGAAGGGTGGGGCGTAGACCTTCACGGCCAACAAACACGACTGCAGGGGCGAACGACTATGACGGAAGCATTCATATATGATCACCTTCGCACCCCAAGGGGGCGGGGCAAGCCGGATGGTTCGCTACATGAGATCACGCCGATCGGCCTGATCAGCCAGGTGCTCGCCGGTTTGCGCGATCGGAACGACCTTGATACGTCGTACGTTGACGATGTCGTGCTCGGCTGCGTCGCGCCCGTGGGCGAGCAGGGCGCCGACATCGCGCGGGTCGCCGCGCTGAATGCCGATTATTCCGAGTCGGTCCCGGGCAAGCAGATCAACCGGTTCTGCGCGTCGGGCCTGGAGGCGGTCAATTCCGCTGCCGCCCAGATCATGTCGGGCCAGTCGGACCTGACCATCGGCGGTGGCGTGGAATCGATGTCGCGGGTGCCGATGATGTCGGATGGAGGCGCGTGGGCGACCGACCCCGATGTGGCGTACAAGACCTACTTCGTGCCGCAGGGTGTCAGCGCGGACCTGATCGCGACCAAATACGGCTTTGCGAGGCAGGATCTGGATGCGTATTCGGTGACCAGTCAGCAGCGCGCTGCCCATGCCTGGGAACAGGGATATTTCGAACGATCGATCCTGCCGATCAAGGACGGCATCGGCATGATGGTCCTCGATCATGACGAGCACCTGCGACCCGACACGACGCTCGACAGCCTCGGCGCGCTCAAGCCGTCGTTCGTCGGCTACGGCCACGACGCCGGCTTCGACGCCGTCATCCTGCAAAAGTACCCGGAAGTCGAGTACGTCGAGCACGTCCACACGCCCGGCAATTCGAGCGGTATCGTTGACGGCGCGGCGGCGGTGCTTCTCGGCAGCGCCGAGGTGGGTCGCAGGCTCGATCTGACGCCGCGAGCCCGGATCCGGGCCTTCGCCTCCATCGGCAGCGAACCCAGCATCATGCTGACCGGGCCCGGACCCGCGACCGAGAAGGTTCTGCGCCGGGCGGGCATGAGCACCGGTGATATCGACCTGTACGAGCTGAACGAGGCTTTCGCGGCCGTCGTGTTGCGTTATATGCAGCAGCTCGACATTCCGCATGACAGGCTCAACGTGAACGGTGGCGCGATTGCGATGGGGCATCCGCTCGGTGCCACCGGCGCGATGATTCTCGGCACGGTACTCGATGAACTCGAACGCCGAGGCCTGGGGACGGCGTTGATTACGCTCTGCATCGGCGCCGGGATGGGCACCGCGACGATCATCGAGCGCGTCTAGACCGACTCAACCGGCGGGCCGAACCATGAACAACACAATTCAATACACCGTGGATGCCGATGGCATCGCAACACTGCAACTCGATGTGCCCGGGCGCACGATGAACGTGCTGACCCCGGAGCTGATGGAGGATCTGGCGGGCTGCCTGTCCAGGGTCACGGAGGACCCCGCCGTCAGAGGGGCCGTCTTGACGTCGGCCAAACCGGCATTCATGGCCGGTGCCGACCTGAAGGATCTCGTCACGGCGTATGACCGCGGTATGACCCTGGAAGAGGGGTACCGGCTCAGCCAGACCCTGTCGCACACGTTTCGCCGACTCGAGACCTGCGGCAAGCCGGTCGCCGCGGCGATCAACGGGGTGGCGCTGGGCGGCGGCCTGGAGCTGTGCCTCGCGTGCCACTATCGCGTGCTCGCGGACGATCCCGGGGCAAAGGTCGGCCTGCCGGAGGTGACGGTCGGCCTGCTGCCGGGCGCTGGCGGAACCCAGCGATTGCCTCGCCTGATCGGGATTCGCGAGGCCCTGCCGCTGATGCTGGAAGGCCGTCAGGTAGGACCGGAGCAGGCGCTGAAGCTGGGCATCGTCCACGAGCTCGCGCCCGCCGATCGGGTGGTCGAGCGCGCGCGGCGCTGGGTGCTGGAGGCCGGGGATCCGGAGGCGCCGTGGGACAAGAAAGGCTTCCGGATTCCGGGCGGCGCCGGGGCGATGCACCCGAAAGCCGTGGAGACGTTCATGGTGGGTACGTCATTGCTCGCGGGCAAGGCATTCCACAACTATCCCGCCCCCAAGGCCATTATGTCGGCGGTGTACGAAGGCACCATCACGCCGTTCGATACGGGGCTGCGCATCGAGTCGAAATATTTCGCCCAGCTGGTGTCCGGCGTCGTTGCCCGCAACATGATGCGGACGCTGTTCGTTCACAAGGGCGAGGCGGACAAGTTGGCCCGGCGGCCCGCTGGAATCGCGAAGTCCGCCGTCGGCAAACTGGGAATGCTCGGTGCCGGGATGATGGGCGCCGGGATCGCCTACGTCTCGGCGCGGGCCGGGATGGAGGTCAGCCTGCTCGATACATCCATCGAGGCGGCCGACAGGGGCAAGTCCTATTCGCGCGCACTGCTCGACAAGGCCGTCAGCCGCGGCAAATCGACGCCGGAGCAGGCGGAGGCCGTGCTTGGCCTGATTAAACCGACGAACGATTATGCCGATCTCGACGGTTGCGACCTGGTGATCGAGGCGGTATTCGAAGACCGCGGGATCAAGGCGGATGTGACGGCGCGCGCCGAAGCGGTGATAGCGCCCGCGGCGATCTTCGCCAGCAACACCTCCACGTTGCCGATCACCGGGCTGGCCGAGGCATCGGAGCGTCCGGAGAACTTCATCGGGATTCATTTCTTCTCGCCGGTCGACAAGATGCCGCTGGTCGAGATCATCGTCGGCAAGAAGACCTCGCCCGAAGCGATCGCGCGCAGCCTCGACTACGTGCGGCAACTGCGCAAGACACCGATCGTCGTCAACGACAGCCGTGGGTTTTATACCAGCCGCTGCTTCACCACGTTCACCAATGAAGGAATGACGATGCTGGCCGAGGGCATCAATCCCGCACTGATAGAGAATGCGGCCAGGATGGCGAGTATGCCCGTGGGTCCGCTCGCGGTGATGGATGAAGTGACCATCGAGCTCGGCTACAAGATCGCCACGCAGGCCGAGGCGGATCTCGGTGACGAGTATCGACCGGTGTCCGGCTTCGAGGTCATGAGGAAGATGGTCGAGGAACTCGACCGCAAGGGTAAACGGTACGGCAAGGGATTCTACGATTATCCCGACAATGCTCCGAAGCGCCTGTGGCGAGGTCTCGCCGAACATTACCCGTTGGCTGCGGAGCAGCCGTCCGCCGATGAGGTCAAGCAGCGCCTGCTGGTGATTCAGGCATTGGAAACCGCGCGCTGTTATGAGGAAGGTGTCCTGACCGATCCGGCCGACGCGGATATCGGCTCGATCTTCGGCTGGGGATTCCCGCCGTGGACCGGTGGCACGCTGTCATTCATCGATACGATCGGCGTCGCCAAATTCGTCGCCGAGTGTGACCGCATGGCCGAGGCCTATGGGCCTCGCTACGAGGTGTCCGACTGGCTGCGGGCGCGGGCGGACGGCGGCGAGACGTTTCACCCCGCAGCCTGACGCGGCCGGCAGGCAGAGGACGGAGTCGATGGGGCCCCTCGCGGGATTGAAGATCATCGAGATCGCCGGTCTTGCTGCCGCCCCCTATTGCGGCATGCTGCTGTCCGACATGGGCGCGGAAGTGATCCGGGTGGATCGGCCCTCCGCGGCGGCCGATGCGCCGCCCCCCGCGGACCCGCTGAGCAGAGGGCGGCGCTCGCTCGTGTTGAATCTGCAGACGCCTGCGGGCGTCGACGCGCTGCTCGGACTCGTCGAGCGAGCCGATGCGCTGTTCGAGTCGTTTCGTCCGGGCGTGGCCGAACGACTCGGTTTTGGTCCGGAGCGTTGCCTCGAGCGCAATTCGAAACTGGTGTTCGGCCGATTGACGGGCTGGGGCCAGGAAGGTCCGCTCGCCCACGCCGCCGGCCACGACATCAACTACATCGCGCTCTCCGGCGCGCTGCACTCGATTGGCAGGCTCGGCCAGAAACCGGTCGCACCGCTCAATCTGGTCGGTGACTTCGGCGGTGGCGGTCTGCTGCTCGCCTTCGGAATCGTGTGCGCCTTGCTGGAAGCCGGTCGTTCCGGCAGGGGGCAGGTCGTGGATGCGGCCATGCTCGACGGCGCCACGTCCATGATGGCGATGTTCTTCGGGCTCGCGGCGCACGGCCGGTTCGACGATGCGACCGGGAGCCATTTGCTCGGGACGGCGGCTCCCTTCTACGACACCTACGAGACGGCGGACGGGAAGTACGTCTCCATCGGCTCGCTCGAACCACGATTCTTCGCGCAATTGCTCGAGCTGGCCGGACTCGATCCGCAGCAATTTGCCGCGGCCGGTTTTCAGGGGATGGGAACTCCGATCGACACCTCTGCCTGGCCCGAACTTCGTGCGGCCCTGGAGGCCGCCTTCCGGGAGAAAACCCGCGATCAATGGTGCAGCATCATGGAGGGAACCGATGTCTGTTTTGCGCCGGTTCTGTCGCTGTCGGAGGCTTACCTGCACCCACACAACATGGCCCGTCGGACGACGATCGAGATCGACGGCGTGCGCCAGCCGGCACCCTCGCCGCGCTTTAGCCGCAGCAGCCCCGCCATGCCCGAACCCGGCAGCCCTCCGGGGGCCGATACCGATTCGATCCTGGCCGACTGGGGCTTCAGCGCAGCGGAGATCGAGGCGCTGCAGAAGAGCGGGGCGCTCGCTTAGCGGTCGCGCAGCAACCGGCCCGTCCGGGGCGAGCGCTGAGCTGACTTACGGTGTCGAACTCATTCGGTTAGTCGATGCCGCTCACGCGCCTCGGTTTTGCCGCGCGCGTAGACTCTCAGGGCCCAGATCAGAATGGCGGCGGCACAGAGCAGTAAGCCGCTAAGGCGGCCCAGCGGTTCATCGCCGAAGGTGGCGAGCATCAGCAAGCCAGAAAGGAGATAAACAAACGGAAGAAGTCGGTACAGCCTTGGCGGCAGCCATATCTTATGCATTTGCTTCTCCTTTCACTCGCGACGGTATTTGATGCGCATCTGCATGTGTTGCTCGCATCTTCGTATGCGCGACGCGGTAACGCTCGCAAAGAAAGACACGTGCGGGATCAGGTTAAATGTGACGAACCGATAGCCGATGCGAGGCGCGTCACGTTTCCGGGCAGTCTTTGATACTGTTGAATGCGTCCGGCCGCTCGCTGTTATCTCGGATATCGCGCATCGACCGCCCTCGCTGATGGTCGCTACCCGGCTGATTCGATCGATCGAGGCAACGCAGTCGGCAGATCCGAACCGGCCAGGCTATCGTACAACCAATGTGAGCCATAGTTTCAATAATGCGCCGGGATTGCGGCTGTCGGCCTCAACGGCAGCGCTGCTCTGCGCCGCGCTGATGGCGACGGACGCACGCGCTCAGGACGGCACGGACCAACGGAGCGGGGCGCGGATCGGGCTCGAGGCCGGCCCTGTATGGTTCTCGCGGAACGACGTACGTATTCCCGGCGACACGGGAACGGAATTCGATATGCGCGACCTGACGGGCTCCGGTCCGGAGGCTTTCGTTCGGATCAACGCGAACTGGGACATCAACGCCCGGCATGGCCTGCGGGTCGTATTGGCGCCGCTCGAGGTGTCGGGCACCGGCAACCTGTCGCAGGATACCAGTTTCGCCGGCACGACCTTCCCCGCCGGCAGCACGGCGGGGACCTACCGCTTCAGCACCTACAAGCTCACCTATCGGTACACGTTCCTCGACCGCGATGCCTGGCGCTGGCGGGTCGGTTTCACGGGGCTCGTTCGGGATGCCCGCATCGAGCTGGAGCAGGGAGATCTGCGGGCGAGCGACGACGATTTCGGCTTCGTCCCTCTGCTGCATCTGTATGGGGAGTATGCCTTCGCCGACCGCTGGAGTCTGATCCTGGATTTTGACGGACTGGCGGGCGGTCCGGGCCGCGCCTTCGATATCGCACTGCAGCTGACTTACGACATCAACCGGCGCTGGCGTATCGGCGGCGGCTACCGCACGGTCGAAGGGGGCGTCGACACCGGCAGCGTCTACAACTTCGCGTGGCTGCATTACGCGGGCATCACACTGGACTATCGTCTGTAGGCGGAAGGCCGACCACCGAGATAAGGGCGGCACGCGGCCGTCAGTCGGCTCGAGGCGGCGGATCAGGGGCTATGCGGATGATCTGTCCGCCTGTCGCGTGTTCGAGCAGGACGTACAGTTTACCGGTCGGGCCCGTCTCGATATCCCGGAAGCGCGCGAGGTCTTCCAGCAGCACCTCGGTATGCACGACTTCGTCGTCAACGACCTCCATGCGGAGCAGATCCGTCGCGCGCAGCGTGCCGACGATCATGTTGCCGCGCCAGCCGGGGAACTCCTGGCCATCGTAGAAGATGAAGCTGGAGATCGCCGGCGCCGGGGTCATGTCGACGACGGGGAAGACCGCGTCTTCGCGCGCCAGCTCGACGCCGAGTTTGTCGGCGACATCGACCGGCCTGCCGTCGTAGTTGACGCCGGTCGTGAAGATCGGCCAGCCGTAGTTGCCACCGCGCACGAGCCGGTTGATCTCGTCGCCGCCGCGCGGCCCCATCTCCGTGTTCCACAAATCGCCTGTGCGCGCGTTAAATTCGAGGCCCTGCGTGCTCCGGTGGCCATAAGTCCAGGTCGTCGCGAGCGCGTCCGGCGTGTCGGTGAAAGGGTTATCCGGGGGGATCGTGCCGTCGTCGCGCACCCGGTGAATCTTGCCGTACGGAAGGCCGAGATCCTGGATCCCCATGAAGTCGAGCGTATCCTTCATGCCGATGCTGATATAGACGTGGCCGTCGTCGTCGAACGCGATGCGCCCGCCGGCGGCCAGGTCGGTCGTGTTCGTGTACGAATCGATGTCCGCCTGCCAGATGATCTCCTGGTCGACCCAGGCGCCGTCGCGGATGCGGCCCCGGATCAGTCGGTTCATCGACACGGGGCGCTGGGCGCGCCGGCTGAGGTCGTTGCAGTCGCTGCAGCGATCGGTGTGATGAATATAGATCCAGCCGTTCCGTTGTCCTCGTATTGCGGGTGAGGCGCGACGTCCAGCATCCAGCCGAGCCCCATGACCTGGCCGAGGAATTCGCCGGAGTCGTCGTAGACGGGTGGCGCGCCCTCGATCGGTCCGGATTTTTTGCCGTCCGTCGAGACGATGCTCAGGCCGCGCATGCGCTCGGACAGCAGGATGCGACCGTCGGGCAGCGGCGCGATCGAGAAGGGCATCGGGTCGAGTCCGGTCGCGATGACCTCGATACGAAACGCATGTCGTTCGCTGTCAATTGTGCCCGCAGGGATCACCAGCGGGATGTCATTCCGCTTGTCGAGTATGGTCGTGCCCTGCCTCTGCTCGGCGACATACAGCGCGAGGTTCCAGATCTGGCTCTCGCTCATCGTCTCCGACCAGCCGGGCATTCCGGTATCGGGAAAGCCGTCGGCGATGCTCCGCGCGATGTCCTCGACGCTGTCGCCGTGCCGCAGGTCGATGCCGACGAGCGGCGTACCGAGCGCGGCGCCCTGCAGATCCTCGCCGTGGCACACGCCGCAGTTGTCATTGAACTGCTTGATGAAGCCGTCACGCATCGGGATCTTGCTGAGCTTCTCCCAGTCGATCTTGGCGGGGTCGAAGCCCTGGGCGATTGCGATGGCCGGTATCGCCAAGAGTAACCCCAGAATGGGGTCGGACCAGCGCAAGTTATTGAACATAATATATTTTCGCCTAAGAATGCCGCATTCTGAGCCTTATTGCGCCAATTGGGCGACAAAAAAGGCGGCATTAGCAGCGCGGAACGACGGGTCCGAACCGAGCGATATCGTTGTGACCAGATTTTCGAGCCATTGCTAAAGACTGCCCGGACGTCGCGGCCCGGTCTAGCCTGGGGTCCGCCAAGACGTTTCTTCATAGATCCCATTTTCGGCGCCGGAAATGCCGGATTAAGGGCAAACACGTGCCGTGAACTCGCGTTTTTAAGCTAAGAATCAATCGCTTGCGCTGGTCCGACCCCGGACTTTTTTTGTTGGGCGCGCCATAGTTCGGCATATTGGCCATGGCGCGCCAGCAGCGCGTCGTGCGCGCCCTGTTCGGCGACGCGGCCGGCGTCCAGCACGATGATCCGATCCGCGTCGACGATCGTCGACAGCCGGTGCGCGATGACCAGGCTCGTATGTTCCTCGGAGATCTCGCGGAGTGCCGCCAGGATGGCCTGTTCGGACCGGCTGTCCAGCGACGAGGTGGCCTCGTCGAAGACCATGACCGGCGGCCGCTTCAGGATCATGCGCGCGATCGCCACGCGCTGTTTCTCTCCGCCGGACAGTTTCAGCCCGCGCTCCCCGACCCGGGTGTCGCCGCCGTCGGGCAGCGCGTCGATGAACTCCCGCAGGTGCGCGAGCCGGATCGCGTTCGCGACCTCGTGGTCGGTGGCCTCCGGCCGGCCGTAGCGGACATTCTCGAAGATCGTGTCGTTGAACAGTACCGTGTCCTGCGGGACGATGCCGATCTGGCCTCGCAGCGACTGCTGCGTGACCGTTCGAATGTCCTGCCCGTCGAGCCGGATCCCGCCGCCATTCACGTCATAGAAGCGAAACAGCAGCTTGACGATCGTCGATTTGCCGGCGCCGCTCGCGCCGACGATCGCGACCTTCTGACCCGGCTCCACGACGAACGACACGGCGTCCAGGATCGGCCGATCCGAACGGTAGGCGAAATCGACGCGATCGAATTCGATGCGTCCCGCGCTCAGTCGCAGTGGCTTCGCGCCCGGCGCGTCGACGATTTTGGCCTCGACGGCCAGCAGATCGAACAGCCGCTCGATGTTCGCCAGGGAGCCCTTGATCTCGCGGTACACGAAGCCGAGGAATCCGAGCGGCAGGAACAGCTGGATCATGAACGAGTTGATCAGCACGAAGTCGCCGAGCTTGACGCCACCGGTGCGGATTTCGAACGCCGCCAGGCCGATCATGCTGGTCTGCGCGACCGCGATGATCAGCGCCTGGCCGCCGTTCAGCGTGAACAGCGACAGGCGGTTCTTGCGCCGCGCGTCTTCCCAGCGCTGCAGGTCGCGATCGTAGCGCTGCGCCTCGAACTCCTCGTTCGTGAAGTACTTGACGGTTTCGAAGTTCATCAGGCTGTCGATCGCCCGCGTGTTGCTGGTCGAGTCGGCCTCGTTGGCCTCGCGCACGAACTGCGTGCGCCATTCCGTGGCCCAGATCGAGAACGCGGCGTACAGCGCCACGGACACGAAGGTGATGGCGGCGTAAGCCGGGCCGTACTTGACGAGGAGTATCACGACGACGACCGTGATCTCGAACAGCGTCGGCGCGATGTTGAACACGAAGAAACGCATCAGGAAGCTGATGCCGGTCGTGCCGCGCTCGATGTCCCGCGCCAGACCACCCGTCTGCCGGTCCAGGTGGTACTCCAGGTCCAGCGCATGCAGGTGGCGAAATACGCGTAGCCCGAGAAAATGCATCGCGCGCTCGGTCACGCGTCCGAAGATCGTGTCGCGAATCTCGCCGAACAGCACGTTGGAGAACCGTGCGGCGCCATAAGCGAGCACGACACCGAGCAACAGCATCGCCGGCACGGACGCCTTGTCCGGCGTGTCCAGCGTGTCGACGATCGCCTTCAGCAGGAACGGGATCACGAGGATCGCAGTCTTCGACAGCACGAGGAACAGCAGCGCCAGCAGCAAGCGCCCCTTGAACTGCATCAGGTACGGCCACAAGGCGCTGACGATGCGCCAGTTGACCGACCGGTCTTGTTCGACTTCGAAATTACCGTGACGCATGGAGCTCCTTTCCACGGTATTCGCAAAGGTCGTTGATCGGGCACGCAGGACAGTCGGGTTTGCGTGCCTTGCAGACGTAGCGACCGTGCAGGATCAGCCAGTGATGCGCGTCCTTGCGGAAGTCCTGCGGGGTGAATTTCAGCAACTTCTTCTCCACCTCCAGCGGCGTCTTGCCTGGCGCCAGCCGCGTGCGGTTGCTGACGCGAAAGATGTGCGTGTCGACCGCGATCGTCGGCTCGCCGAACGCGGTGTTCAATATGACGTTCGCGGTTTTGCGCCCGACACCCGGCAGCGCTTCCAGCGCCTCGCGCGTGCGCGGCACCTCGCCGCCATGCTCATCGACCAGGATCCGGCACGTCTTGATGATGTTCTTCGCCTTGCTATTGAACAGGCCGATCGTCCGGATATGACGCTTCAGGCCCGCCTCGCCGAGCTCGAGCATGTCCCGCGGCGCGCGGACGACCCGGAATAGCTCGTCCGTGGCTTTGTTGACGCCGACGTCGGTGGCCTGTGCGGAGAGGATCACCGCCACCAGCAGCTGGAACGGATTCCGATACCTGAGTTCGGTGGTCGGGTGCGGGTTTGCCTCCCGCAACCGGCGGTAAATCGCCGCGCGCTTCTCCGGATTCATGACGGCGTTACGGTTGAGCCGCCGCGGGCGACTCGTTCGCTTCGACGTCCCCGGCCGCGGATCGGTGCAGGCGGTTCCGCGCCGCGACCAGCAGGCCGAGGCCGATGAAGGCGCCCGGCGGCAGCGTCGCGACCAGCAGGCCGGCCGATCCATCGCCGACGTCGATGCGCCAGCTCGCGGCGCCCGGACCGAACAAAAACTCGGCGTTGCGGAACAGGCTGCCGCGGCCGAGGAGTTCCCGCGCCCCACCGAGCAGGATCAGCACCCACGCGAAACCCAGGCCGTGCGCCAGGCCATCGACGAGGGCCGCCGCGACCGGCTGCCGCGAGGCGAACGCTTCGGCGCGTCCGAGAATGACGCAGTTGGTCACGATCAGCGGCAGGAAAATGCCGAGCGCGAGGTGCAGGTCGAACAGCCAAGACTTGAACGTGAGTTCGACCACCGTCACGAACGTCGCGATGATCAGTACGAAGGCCGGCAGGCGCAGGTCGTGATGCGTCCAGCGGCGCGTCGCCGAGACGAGCAGATTTGTCATGCACATGACAGAAATCGTGGCGATCCCGAGGCCGATGCCATTCACCAGCGTGTTGCTGACCGCCAGCAGCGGACACAGCCCGAGAAGCTGGACGATACCCGGGTTCTCCTGCCACAGGCCATTGCGGAAAATCGTGCGGATGCCGGGGGTGTCTGCCATGCTTGTCACGCGTGAGGGCTATCGCTGCGAATCGTCCACCATGGGCGCGAACAATTCCTCGCGGTTCGCGTTGAAATATATTACGGCGTTGCGCACGGCATTGACCACCGCGTAACTCGTCACCGTCGCACCGCTCATGTGGTCGAAGCGGCCGCCGTCCTTGCTCAGGGTCCAGTCCGGCGACAGCGGATCTTCTGTCGGCAGGCCCCGGAACGCGTCGATCCAGTCCGACTTGTCCGCGTCGATGTCGTCGCCCAGTCCCGGTGTTTCCGTGTGTTCCGTCACACGCACCGCGATCGTGCGACCGTCCACGCCGATGCCGACCAGCATCCGGATCGGGCCGGTATAGCCGTTCGGCGCCACCGCCGTGACGACGGCCGCCACCGGCTCGGTTCCGCGCCGGGCGCGATAAACCGGCAGCGGCTGCGTGTCCCCGAGCAAGTCCGGGCGCGTCACGAAAATCGAATCGAGATGTGGCTCATTGTCGAAGGATCCCTCCGGCAGCACTGCGCGCAGCGCCGCGAGGCGCCGCTGCAACTGGTTATCGGCGATGCGCGCGCCGGTCATCTGATCCGTCCACCAGAGCAACGCCGCGGCCAGCATCGCGAATCCGGCGAGGAAGAGGGTGCCGCGGGTCACGGTGCGGGCTGGTCCGTATCGGCGCCGGCCGCTGGCGGCTGCTCGAGGCGGCCGGGTCGTCCGAAGACGCGCGGGCGAGTGAATCGGTCGATCAGCGGCACGGCCATGTTCATCAGGAGCACGGCGAAGGCGATGCCGTCCGGGTAGCTGCCCCAGCTGCGGATCAGGTAGGTCAGGATACCGATGCCGGCGCCGAAAATGAGTCGGCCCGAGTTGGTTGTGGTGCCGCTCACCGGGTCGGTCGCGATGAAGAATGCGCAGAGCATCGTGCCGCCGCTGAACACGTGGAGCCCCGGGCCCGCGTGCGTGGCCGAATCGATGATGGCGCCGAGGGCCGCGGCGGCGCCGAGCGCGCCGAGCATCGCGACGGGCGCCTGCCAGCGAATGATGTTGCGGAACAACAGCCAGAATCCCCCGAGTGCCAGGAAATTGCCGATCCACTCCCAGCCGCGACCACCGAGGTCGCCGAACAGCGGGCTGGTTTGGATCTCGTCGATGGTGCGCATCATGCCCAGTTCGGTCTTGACCAGATCGAGCGGCGTCGCCCGACTCATCGCGTCGATGGTGAGTTCGTCCGGCAGCGAGCCGGTCAGCGTGTAGTGCAGCGTCAGCGCGGCGGACGGCGGGGGATAGTCGAGATCGCCGATGTCGGGCGAGGTATAGAAGCTCATCGCTTCGGGAAACGAGATCAGCACGACGACGATGCCCGCCATCGCCGGATTGAACAGGTTGTAGCCCAGCCCGCCATACAGGTGCTTTGCGACGATGATCGCGAACGCGGTGGCGATGACCGTCACCCACCAGGGGGTCAGTGATGGCAGGCAGAACGCGATCAGGATCGCGGTGACGACGGCGCTGAAATCGGACAGGAACGGCCGGATCGGCTGATCGCGCAGCCGCAGCGCCAGCGCCTCGGCGGCCACGGCCGTCGCGCAAGCGATGACGCTGTTGACGATGATGCCGATTCCGAAAAACCAGGCGTGCGCGATCAGCGCCGGCGTCAGCGCGTAGATGACGTTGCGCATCATGATCGGGACGGTCATCGGCGTGCGCCAGTGCGGCGCGACACCGCTAGCGAAGGTCATCTGCTTTCCGCCACCGTCTCGCGTCACTGGCGATCATGACTGCCGCTCAGCGCCGTCATCGTCGGTCTCGCGCCCCCCGACGCGGGCCATGATTTCTTCGATCGAGTCGCCCGCGCGCGCATCGCTGACCTGCCGTTCCAACTCGCCGTCGCGCCGGGCTTGCCGCGCCGCCAGTCTCGCCTCGCGCGCCGCCACTCGCGCGCGCGCGTGGCGGGCGCGTTTCGCCGCCTCGGCATGCTCGCGAAGCTTCAGCTTGGCGTCGACGAAGCGCGCGGTCAGCACGATATGGCTCGGACAAACGTAGTCGCAGCAGCCGCACTCGATGCAGGCGTCCAGCCCGAGTTCGTTCAGCGCCGCCATGTCGTGACGACGCCGGGCGGTCAGCAGTTCCTGCGGCAGCAGCTGCGCGGGACAGACCTGGCTGCATTCGCCGCAGCGGATGCAGGGCATCTCGAAGCGCGTCGGGCTGACCTCGTTCGGGGTCATCAGGACCAGGCAGTTCGTGGCTTTCGTGACGGGTAGGCCGCCATTTGGGAGCGTGATCCCCATCATCGGTCCGCCCATGATCAGGTGACTCGCAGTGCCGGTCACGCCGCCCACCATGTCGAACAGGTCATCGATCAGCGTGCCGATTCGCGCGTCGACGTTGATCGGTTCGGCTATGCCGCGTCCCGTGACCGTCACGACGCGCGAGATCAGCGGTCGACCGTCGCGAAACAGGTCTGCGACCGCGGCCGCCGTACCGACGTTCTGGCAGACGATGCCGATGTCGCTCGGCAGTTTTCCATCGGGCACTTCCCGGCCCATCGCGAGCTCGATCAGCTGGCGCTCGCCGCCGGCCGGATAATTTGCCGTGACGACGGACACGAACACGTCATCGTAACCACCGGCCTCGATCGCGTCCCAGATCGCCACGCGCGCCTCCGGCATGTTGCTCTCGATGCCGACGACCGTTGCCGTCGCGCCGAGCGCGCGCATCATCACCCGGGCGCCGTACAAAATCCGCGCCGCGTGTTCGCGTATCAGTATCTCGTCGCAGGTGATGTAGGGCTCGCATTCGGTGCCGTTCAGGACGAGCGTGTGGACCGGCGTCGGCGCCGTCAGCTTGCCCGCCGTCGAATACAGCGCCCCGCCGAGGCCGACGATGCCCGCCTCCGCCACGAGCTCGCAGATCCGGGTGGGTTCCAGCGCCATGGGGTCGCCGAGGTTTGCATAACCCTGGTACCCGGCGTCCCGGCCATCTCCGTCGATGATCACGCAGGTTTCAAGGCTGGGCGTACCGGCCGGCACGGCATGCTCCTCGATGGCCGCCACGATACCGGAGATCGACGCATGCAGTTTGGGCGCCAAAGGATCCGACTCGACCGTCGTCGCGCGCGCGATTGGCTGCCCGGCCAGCACGGCCTGCCCGGGGGCGACCAGCGGTTCAGCCGCCATGCCGAGGCACTGACGAATCGGGATGACGACCCGTTCCGGCGCCGGGGGGACGAGAATCGGTCGCCGCATCGACACATTCTTGCGGCTCGGCGGCCGGATTCCCCAAGTGGGGCGGGGCGGTTGCGGGTCGAATCCTGCCGGTGTCGTCATCTCGTCCTCACTCGCTTCGGAGTCCGGGATCAGGTTCTGGTCTGCATCCCGATGCAGTCCACCGGGCACGGCGCTATGCACAACTCGCAGCCGGTGCACTCGGCTGCCAGCACCGTATGCATGTACCGGCGCGCGCCGAGTATCGCATCCACCGGACAGGCCTGCAGGCACAGCGCACAGCCGATGCAGGCTTCCTCGTCGATGACGGCGATTGCGGGCGCCTTGTGCTCGCCGAATCGCGGATCGGGCGCTGCCGGCGGTCGGTTCAGCAACTCGCTGAGCGCGAAAATCGTCGCTTCGCCGCCCGGCGGGCAGCGGTTCAGCGCGGTGCCGTCGTTGACGATCGCTGCGGCATACGGGCGGCAGCCGGCAAAGCCACACTGGCCACATTGGGTCTGCGGCAGGAGGCGGTTCACGCGTTCGACGACCGATGCCTGGTCCGGCGGGAAGCGCCGGGACGCCACGCCCAGTAATGCGGCGATCGTCAGCGCGAGCAGGCCGACGAATATGATTGCGGCGCCCATGCCTGCGAGCGAGGGGGTCAACCTCGGAGCATCCCGGTAAAGCCGATGAAGGCCATCGACATCATCCCCGCTGTGATCAGGGCGATCGCCGCGCCGCGGAATGGCGCCGGAACCTCGGCCGCATCCAGTCGCTCGCGCAGGCCGGCGAAAAGGACCATGACCAGGCAGAAGCCGAGTCCGGCTCCGATGCCGTACGCGAGCGCCTCGACGAACGTCTCGCTCTGCCGGGTGTTGAGCAGCGCGACTCCCAGCACCGCGCAATTCGTCGTAATCAGCGGCAGGTAGACGCCGAGGACCCGGTGCAGCATCGGGCTGGAATAGCGGACGAACATCTCGGCGAATTGCACGGATGCGGCGATGATGATGATGAACGCGATCAGTCGGAGGTACTCGAGGCGGAACGGGACCAGCACGAGCGTCTCCACGAGGTGGCTCGCGGCCGACGCGATTGTCAGCACGAAGGTGGTGGCGAGCGACATGCCGAACGCCGTTTCCACGCGCGTACTGGCGCCCAGGAGCGGACACAGCCCCAGGAATTTGACCAGCACGAAATTGTTGACCAGCACGGTGGCCAGAATGATCAGCGCGAGATCTGACATCGGTCGCTCCATGCGAAACCGACGGCGATTATCGCACGCGCATTCCCGGCTGCGCCCCTTCGTCCGGGCTGATCAGGAAGATTTCCTCGCCGCCCGGCCCGGCGGCCAGCACCATCCCCTCCGAAGTGCCGAAGCGCATCTTGCGCGGCGCGAGG
>JABAOE010006664.1_pt1 | contig 16265 bp, 11 predicted proteins | sample 7062141 | NCBI WGS metagenome assembly JABAOE01 (sample SAMN14538627, study PRJNA623070) | marine sediment metagenome | biome: marine biome [ENVO:00000428]; feature: marine pelagic biome [ENVO:01000023]; material: deep marine sediment [ENVO:00002113] | place: India: Gulf of Khambhat ... | reverse complement strand
ATCGATTCAACGGATTCGTCCGCCGACCGTTACACTCGTGCCGTACCGTGGGCCGCCGTAGTAGCCACCGTAGCCGTGATAACTGCTGTAGCCGACGCTGCCGTAGACGCGCACGTCGTCACAACCGGCGAGCAGCGAACAGGCGATCAGCACTGCCGTCAATCTCGTTAGTTTGATAAAAGTTCTCACGCCCGCCATCTCCTAGTTGTTCTTTTCGAGCGGCCAGGTCTGCAAGGCAATTCCGGCACCCGAGGGACCGGCGATAAATGCGACCTGCCCGCCCAGTGTTCGCGGTTGTGCCTCGACGATCACCCGACCGCCGAGATCCGCGACCCGCGCCGTGATTGCCGCCGGGTCCGCGACGCGCAGGTAGCTCACCCAGACCGGGCCAAGACCCTCCAGCGGATTCGGCATGATGCCGGCGCGCGGCGTGTCGGCTGCCGTCAGCAAGCGGTACGATGCGCCCGATTCCTGGTTTTCGTCGATGTCCCAGTCCGCCGAATCGAAACCCGCAACGTTTCGATAAAAGGCCGTCGCACTTTCGACGTCCGTCGTCCACAACTCATCCCAGAGAAAACCACCGAGCTCCGGTTCACGATCTGCCGGATCGCCGTCTCTCGTTTGCAGTAATCCCAGCAAAGCACCTTCGGCGTCCCTGACCACGGCAATTCTCCCGCGGCGTTGCAAGTCAGTCGGTGGCGTGACGACCTCGCCGCCGTCCTCCGAAAATCTTGCCGCTGCAGCATCGACATCGTTTACCGACATCAGGATTACCCATTGGGAAATGTCGTCGCGTCCGTTTAGCGCAACGGTATCGATCATGCCGCCGATCAATTCACCATTGTGACGGATGAGCGAATAGGTCGAGTCGCTGGCAAGACCCGAGGCACTGCCAACGTGTTCGAACTCCCATCCAAAAAGCGCTTTATAAAAGCGCTGCGACGCTAGCAGATCGTGCGTAAGCAGTTCACGCCAGATAATTTTTCCGGGCAGCCTGTTGCCTGTCGGCGAGTCGGTCACCGACGGCAGGTTTATGACGTTGGTCGCACAGGCGGCGCCCAGTACTGCGGCAATGGCGATCAGGCACAGGTTTTTGAATGACATTGATGGTCTCGTTAGCTGCCAGCGCGCGATTGTACACGAGCGCATAAATCTGGACTTATTCAGGTCGGTCGCATACTGTACGCAACCCGCAGCGCGCAAAAACAACAAATCGGTCATCTCGACCGTTCAGCCACTGGAATTCAGCGCATGTTCGTTACAGACCGAGGAGGATATTGATGTATTTCGTTCGACACAGGCTACAACTATTTGTAATTGTGAGCCTTTTTGCTGCCGGTAGCGCTTTAGCGCAGGACAAACCGAATATCCTCGTCATCTGGGGGGATGATATCGGCCAGAGCAACATCAGCGCCTACACCTTTGGTCTGATGGGCTACGAGACGCCGAACATCGACCGCATCGCCAAGGAAGGCATGATGTTCACCGACTACTACGGCGAGCAGTCCTGCACGGCGGGCCGTTCTTCTTATATTACCGGGCAAAGTGTCTACCGCACTGGTCTGTCGAAAGTCGGCTTGCCGGGCGCGGACCTCGGCATGCAGGAAGAGGACCCGACGATCGCCGGTCTGCTGAAGGCACACGGCTACGTGACCGGTCAGTTCGGCAAGAACCACCTGGGCGACAAGGACGAGCACCTGCCGACCAACCACGGCTTCGACGAGTTCCTCGGCAACCTCTATCACCTCAATGCCGAGGAGGAGCCCGAGAATCCGGACTATCCGAAAGACCCTGCGTTTAAAGAGCGCTTTGGCCCGCGTGGTGTTATTCGTTCATTCGCAGATGGTCCGATTGAGGATACGGGACCATTGACCAGGAAGCGCATGGAAACGGTGGACGATGAAACCATCGCGGCCGCTATCGACTTCATCAAGCGCGCGCACGCAGACGGTAAACCGTTTTACGTTTGGTGGAACGGCACGCGCATGCACTTTCGTACACACATCAAGGACGAGGTTCGCGGTATTTCCGGGCAGGACGAATACAGTGACGCCATGGTCGAACATGACATGCATGTCGGGCAGCTGCTCGACCTTCTCGACGAGCTGGGGATCGCCGACAACACGATCGTGCACTACTCCACCGACAACGGCCCGCACATGAACACCTGGCCGGACGCGGCCACGACGCCGTTCCGCGGCGAGAAGAACACCAACTGGGAAGGCGGCTGGCGGGTGCCGGCGATGGTGCGCTGGCCGGGCAAGATCAAGGCCGGCAGCGTGTCGAACGAGATCATGCACCACATGGACTGGCTGCCGACGTTTCTCGCTGCCGCCGGCACCGACGACATCAAGGAACGCTTGAAGCAAGGCAACGTCCGCTCGATCGGCCGGCGTTACAAGGTGCATCTCGACGGCTACAACTTTCTTCCGCATTTGCTGGGCGAAGAAGAGCAAGGGCCGCGCAGGGAAATTTTTTACTTCGCTGACACGGGCGAGCTCACGGCACTGCGCTACAACGACTGGAAGGCGATTTTCCTGGAGCAGAAGGAATACGAGACGTTGCGCGCCTGGATAGAGCCGTGGACGGAACTGCGCGTGCCGCTGATTTTCAATCTGCGGCGTGACCCCTACGAGCGGGCGTATCGTACGTCGAACACCTACTACGACTGGCTGATCGACCGCGTCTTCTTCCTGGTGCCCGCGCAGGCCTACGTCGCCCAATTTCTTGCGACGTTCCAGGAGTATCCGCCGCGGCAGAAACCGGCGAGTTTCAGTATCGACCAGGTGATGGAAAAGCTGCAGAACGCGGGCGGCTCGAAGTAGCCTTACTGCGTAAATTCGCTATGCAAAAGGCCACCTCAATATGGATATTGCTGGTGGCCTTTCTTATTGCGGCGCCTGCACCTGCCGTAGACAAACCAAGACTGGTTCTACACATCACTGTCGATCAGTTACGCGGTGACCTGCCCACGCGTTATTACGACAGGCTGGGCGATGGCGGATTTCGCTATCTCTGGGAACACGGCGTTGTGTATCGAAACGCCCACCATGCGCACGCGAACACTGAAACGATTGTCGGACACGTAACGCTGGTGACCGGCGCTCATCCTTCCGTGCATGGCATGGTCGGCAATCTATGGTTCGATCGCGAAAGCGGGTTTACCACGTACAACGTCGAGGACCCGAACTATCGTTTGTTGACCGTCGGCGCCGACGTCGATGCCGATGCCGAAATCGACCCCACGCAGCGCGCGGCGCGCAGCGAGGGCCGTTCGCCCGCGGCAATACTGGTTACAACGATTGCCGACGAGTTGCGCAGCAATTCGGGTGGCAAGGCCAGGGCTATCGGCGTCTCGGTAAAGGATCGCGGCGCAATCTCGATGGCCGGACACTCGGGTACCGCGTACTGGTTTTCCAAGCGCGGCGGCGAATTCGTGACGAGTCGTTATTACCTTGAACGTTATCCCGAATGGGTCATCGCGTGGAATGACAGGCAAGTTACGCAACGTTATGCCGGAACTTCCTGGGAACTGCTGCAGGATAAAGGCAGCTACATGTATGGCGATTCGGACGACCGGGAATGGGAAACCGACGTCGCCGGATTCGGTCGTGTATTCCCGCACGCTTTCGGCGATGGCAGCAGCCCGTATTTCACGACCTGGTTGACGCTGAGTCCGGCAGGCGATGAGCTGGTCCTCGGCTTTGCGAAGGACGCCCTGGTCGCAGAGCAGCTGGGCATGGATGAAACCACGGATTACCTCGGCGTCAGTTTCTCATCGACGGATTACGTCGGGCACGTGTTCGGACCGTCGAGTCTCGAGGCCGAGGACAATATACTGCGCCTCGATCGCACGCTCGCGGACCTGTTTGCTTTCGTTGACGAGCAGGTAGGGCTTGCAAACACGCTGATCGTCTTGTCTGCCGATCACGGCGGACCGGATGCGCCAGGCTACCTGAACTCGCTCGGCATACCGGCCGGATACGTGGAGCCGGAAACCTGGGACAGGGAAGCGGCGATCCAACGCATCAAGGACCAGTTCGGCATCGAAGGCGAACTGATTGAGACCTACGCGCACCCATACCTGTATTTCAGCGCGGAGGTAAAAAACGACAGGCGTATCGATCAGCAGGCGCTTGAAGCGGCCGTCGTCGAAGAGTTGTCGAAATTTCCAGGCCTGTCGCTCGCCGTATCGAGTTCAGCGCTGCGCAACGGTAATCTGCCTGACACCGACCTGTACCGCGCCGTGACCCGAAATTTTCACCCAAAGCGCTCGGGTGATGTGTTCCTCGTGTTCGAGCCGAACTGGTTCATCAATGATTTCGACGGTTTGATTGTTGCTTCAACGCACGGCTCACCCTGGAACTACGATACGCATGTGCCGATCGTCTTTGCCGGCGCTGGAATGACTCCGATGAACGTCGATCGAAAGGTGCACACGGTCGACATTGCGCCGACGCTCGCCGCGTATTTTGGCACCAAGAATCCATCGGGATCCGTCGGTGAACCGCTGGCAGAAGTCATGAACAGCAATGATTCTGCAGGTGGCCGCAGCCGGGATTGATCCGGTGAAATCCCGGCATTATTTGCGCGTCGCTGTGGCGCTGTTCGTTTGCGGTGCTGCGTGGGCGCAGACGACGGACGAAACGGCCGAAGCCGGGCAGGATTTCTCGCCGCCGGGCAGCTCGCTCGCCGATACCCACGGCGACGGGGGATTCGAGCTCAATGACGCCAGTTACGCGGGTAACCCGCTGCAATCATTGGTAGAAAAGTGGCCCGAGGATCTCGTCATTGCGCCCATTCCCGGTTATTCGCCGCAGCTCGGCTGGAACCTGACCCTGGCTGGCGGTTATTTCCTCGGTCCCCGTGACACCGCGGAGGGCCCGCCGCCCTCGGTGCTCGGCGGCTTCGGCATGGTCGCCGAGAACGGCAGCTACGCCTACGGCGGGGGCGGCAACCTGCACCTTCTAGATGACAGATTGCGCATCCGGGCCGCCGCCGGCTACATGGACATTCGCTACCGATTCTATGGGGTCGGTTACAGCGAGGGCGAACAGGGTATCAGTACCGATATTCTGCAAGATGGGCCGCTGTACTTCGTCAGCGGCCTCTGGCGCGTATGGAACCGCCTTTATGCCGGGCTCGGTTACCTGCGCGGCAGCGTCGATACGAGGCTTCGGTTCGGACTGCCCGACCCGAATTTCTTTGATCCGACGCTCAGCCTGGACATCGGCGCGTATGAAATTCCGCTGGAGTTCGACAGCCGCGACCACGAACAATTTCCCCGCAACGGCTGGCTGGTCAGCGGCCGGGCATTCCTCTATCGCGACGCGGCGGGCAGCGATATCAATGCCGAGACATTCAAGATTGCCGTCAATCATTACCGGCCGATGCGCGAGCAGGATGTACTCGCATTGCGAGCTTACGTGCGGACGAGCAGCGGCGATGCGCCTTTCTTCCTGTTAAGCACTTTCGGCGGCAGCACCGACCTGCGCGGCTACCCTTCCGGACGTTACCGTGATCGCATGATGTATGCGCTGCAAGGCGAATATCGCTGGCATTTCAGTGATCGATGGATCTTCACGGGCTTTGCCGGTGTCGGTGAAGTCGCCGACCAGTTCCACGATTTTGGCAGAAATTTCCTGCCAGCAGTCGGCGTCGGTGCCAGATTCGTCCTGTCAGCAAAACATCGCGTCTCGCTCTCGACCGACGTTGCCGTCGGCAAGGACGGCACGGAATTCTATTTCGGCGTCGGCGAGGCGTTCTGAATAATTAACGCGACTTAATTAGCTTTCCCATTTCTTGAGCGTCAGGAACTCACGACGCGTTTTCGGACCGTAGGTGACAAACTTCGGATCCGGTTCGTTCATGTAATTTTGTCGTCGTCGCGAAACTTCATCCGCATTGGCCCGCAGTTTCGCTTCCTCCATGTCGATGCCATACACGGGCATCGCATTGAGCCCGAATATCTTGGCGCGCAGTTCCGCTGTCATCGGCGGGTAGCCAAAACGCTCCTGGAACTCGTTGGATATCTGGAAGGTGCGAAATGCCTGGATCTGGTCCTGCGGCGAGCCGTACCAGATCGAATCGGTCCCCCACAGCACATTGTCCTCGCCGCAATACTTGAGCAACTTGCCGAGTGCGTGCGCGGCATTGTCGGGATCGCGCATGAGGAATCGCCAGGTGCTGCCGAGCTCCGCATACACGTTGCTATTCGGCGCGACCTCATTGTCGACGATCGACTTGATGAGCGTATCGATGCCGTCGCCCGATCCTTCGCCCTCGTATGGACCTTCGGCTTTTTCCGCGACGAAGCCGGAGTGGTAGATTAGAAAATTCATGTTCGGATAGCGTTTCGCAACGACGCCGATGTCGTGGCATTTGCTGTGCTCGTATGAGCGCGGACCGAACGGCAACCCCTTGTGCACGCAGATGATGTTGACACCGAGCGCGATCGCTTTTTCGATGAACGGGATGCCCGTGTCCTCGTCGGACAGAAAGAAACCTTTACCGCCAGGGCCGAACTGCGTATAGGTCTTCCAGCCGCACACGTCCCATCGTTCCTTCAGTTCGTCCATTGCCTCGAGATCGCCTTCCTGGTTCGGGTTGACCCTGCCGTGCAGCATCAGACGGTGGTTGCCGTCGAGTTCATCGACGATGCGACGCGTCGCATCCGCTTCCTCGATCGTGAGCGGTTCAGTCTCGCGAGTTGATGGTACGAACGACAACACCATCATGTCGGTGTCGCTGTCGAGGAACACATCCTTGACGAATTCCTCCGGTCCCAGGCAGTTGAGGTGGCTGTTTTTTACGTCTTCGTCGTAAAGGTCGCAGCGTGCTTTGGGCGCAAAAAAGAAACCCTGACCGCCGTCCGGGTTCTCCCTGATCCATTTGCCGTTCGGATCGACGAAGTGGCCTTGCACGTCGAATATGAATTCCTTTCCCTCGAGTGCATCCATTGCGATTTCCGGATCCAGCGCCGCATCGTCGACGAGGTCGAAGCGACCGCCCGTCGAACCCGCCTGCGCATTCACTTCATTAAACGCAAGCAGCGTGCTCGCCGCACCGCAGGAAGAAATCAGGAAACTGCGGCGGTCGAGTCCGGTACGTCGGGCATTGCGTGTTGCGTCTTCTAGCGCCAGCTTGTTTGCCTGCAGATTCGCCCGGGAAAGAGGTATTGGCCGAAACTCACCATTCGAGGTCGAGTCGACTTTGATCGGCAACCTGAGCCCGTCCGGGTCATTACGGTGATCCATGGCGTTCCCCTTTGTTTGTGATTAGTGTCTACGTATCGTATTTTAGCTGCAATTCATCGGTAGCAGCCCATTTTAGGCTCACTTGTCATGTCTTGGGACGTGTATACCTGGATGCTCAAAGATACTGGAGGTCGATTGGATGACTGCAGAAGGTAACCTTGCCTTATTCTGTGATTTCGAAAATATCGCGCTCGGTGTGCGCGATGCAAAATATGCCAAGTTCGATATTCAGTTAGTGCTGGAACGGCTGCTGGTCAAGGGCGACATCGTCACGAAAAAGGCCTACTGTGACTGGGATCGCTACAAGCAGTTCAAGAAGGTTATGCACGAAGCGGCATTCGAACTGATCGAAATTCCACACGTCAGTTTAACTGGAAAAAATTCGGCGGATATCCGCATGGTGGTTGATGCACTCGATCTCTGCTACACCAAGGAGCACATCGATACCTTCGTCGTCATTTCGGGCGATTCGGATTTTTCTGCCTTAGTGAGCAAGTTGCGTGAGAATGCAAAGACCGTGATCGGTGTCGGCGTCAAGAACTCGACATCCGATCTACTCATCGCCAATTGTGACGAGTTTATATTCTACGATGACCTGGTCGCCAAAAAACCGGCGGCGAAAAGAAAAGGCAAAAAGACGAAGTCCGGTATAGTTGCATCACAGAAAAAAGCGAAAAAGAAAAAATCGAAGGGTGACCCGGCGCAGGAAGCAATCGACCTCGTCCTGGATACCACAGAGGCACTTTATTCCGAGCGTGGCGATCGATCGAAACTCTGGGGATCGATGATCAAGCAGACCCTGAAGCGTCGCAGACCACAGTTCAACGAGAGCTACCATGGCTTCAGCTCGTTTAATGATTTGCTCGAGGAGGCCCAGGCCCGTGGCTTCATCGAGCTGGAAATGGACGAGCGCTCCGGTGGCTACATCGTGCGGAGCATGCAAAGGAAGAATCGTTAAGGCTTGGGGTGCGTGTCGAATAATGGCTCAAGCGACTGTCGTCGTGCGGTCTTGTGGAGCGGGTCGGACCTCTGCAGTTCCCTGTTTAATTAAGTATTGTTGATTAAAGAGCGGCGTTTGGAGCTCTTAATCAGCCAATATTGCGCATCTTTTTGGGCTTTTGTCCATCAGTCTCTCGTTTCGGGCGCGAGGTGCTTGTTTTTGCGCCGCAAATCGCACGAGTAAGCCCTTTTTTCGCTGTCAATCTGCCAGTTTTCATAGCAAAATCATGAAGTTGTCCGGATCCGACCCCCACGCAATATAATCACGGTCGGGGCGCAACCGGGGAGGACAAAAATAATATGCCACTCACGCCTCACGCGCTTGCTGTCCTTGCGCTGACCATTTGTGCATTAATTCTCTTTTCCCGGGAACGCATGCCGCTCGAATACTCGGCGACAGCGATACTCGTGACGATTGTCGTCATGTTCGAGTTATTCCCATTGACGGGTCCGGCGCCCTTGCGTGGCGCTCATTTTCTCAAGGGCTTCGGCAACGACGCGCTGATCACGATCTGCCTGTTGCTCATTCTCGCCAGGGGCGTCGAAGTAAGCGGCGGCTTGCGCCCGATCGGTCGTCTGCTCACCCGTGTCTGGCTGTTCAACCGCGTGATCGCACTGCTCGTAACGCTCGTCATCGCGGCTTTCGTCAGTGCGTTTGCCAACAATACGCCGGTCGTCGTAATGCTCCTGCCGATTCTCGTCGGTGTGGCACACCGCACCAATGTTTCCACCTCGAAGATTCTCATGCCGGTCGGTTTTGCCACGATCATCGGCGGCATGAGTACGACGATCGGCACCTCGACCAACCTGCTGGTCGTTTCCGTTTCGGAAGAACTCGGCCTGGAACGTCTGCAAATGTTCGACTTCACCCTGCCCGCGGTCCTCGCCGCCGGCATCGGCATTCTTTATCTGTGGCTGCTCGCGCCGCAGCTGTTACCCGACCGCCCGTCGCTGCTCGCCGGTACCAAACCGCGCATCTTCGACTCGGTCGTCACGGTCGAGGAAGACAACCCGATCGTAGGGCAGACGCTGTCGGACGCCATGCAGAAGATGAGCGGCCAGATCCGCCTCACACGCCTGGAGCGTGGTGAATCGCTGGAGCTCGTGCGCCTGCCGACATCGAAGCTGCAGTCCGGCGACCGTTTGCACCTTCGCGGCTCGCCTGAGGACATCAAGGCGACCCAGGAAGCACTGGGCACTGACACCAAGGCCGGCGGGCCGCCACGGGTCTCGGAAGAGCAGCTGGTCGAGGTGGTCGTTACCCGGGATTCTCCGCTGCACCGAAGGCGACTGAGCGAGGTACAGCGGGAAACCCTGCGTGGACTCGATCCGATCGGCTGGTACCGTCCGGGACAACGCACGCTGAGATCCATCGAGAAGTCCAGCGACCCCTTGCTGCGCACCGGCGACGTTCTGCTGATGCAGGGCCCGCGACAGGAGATTCAGCAATTAATGGCGACGCCGCACATCCTGATTCTCGCCAGGCGCATACACGTGCACCGAACCGCGAAGGCGCCGATCGCGCTCGCGATCATGATCGGCGTGGTGCTGGCGGCGGCCCTCGGCATAATGCCGATCATTGCCAGCGCGCTGTGCGGTGTCGGCCTGATGTTCCTGGCGCGCTGCCTCACCTGGAACGAGTCCTGGGGCGCGATCGATACGCGCATGGTTCTGGTTATCGTGGCGAGTCTCGCGCTCGGCGTCGCGATTGTCGGCACCGGTGCGGCGGAATTTCTCGCGCACGCGTTCGTCGTGATTACCGAGGGTCTGCCGCCGCCCGTCATCCTCAGTGGCTTGATTCTGCTGACGGCATTGCTGACCGAGGTCGTGACCAATAACGCGATCGCCGTCATTGCGACGCCGATCGCCATGGGTATCGCGGCCGAACTCGGACTGCCGCCGCTGCCGTTCGTGCTCGCCGTCCTGTTCGGCGCCAACATGAGTTACCTGACGCCGATCGGTTACCAGACCAACCTGCTGGTCATGAGCTCTGGTAACTATCGCTTCTCCGATTTTTTCCGCGCCGGGCTGCCGCTACAGGTCATCCTCTGGCTTGCGCTGTCTTTTATTCTTCCGGCGCTTTACCTGTAGCCAGCTTTTCAAGCCGTACGACCTCGGCCCGGGTCTCGGTCGCGGACAGGACTTCGACGCGGTAGCCGTTCCAGGTAATGACATCCCCCTTGCGCGGAATGCGCTCGAGCTTCGAGGACAGCAGGCCACCCAGCGTGTGGATTTCCGCATCCGGTTGCCAGGGAATGCCGAGGTGCTCGCTGAGCTTGAGCAACTCCAGCGTCGACAGCGCATGTACCGAACCATCCTTCTGCGGCCAGAGGTCCTCGATCGGCCGGTCGCTCTCGTCTTCGATCTCGCCGACCAGTTCCTCGAGCACATCTTCCAGCGTCACGATGCCTTCGGTGCCGCCGTATTCGTCGACGACGATAGCCATGTGCCGCCGTTCGGCCCGAAACGCCTGCAACAGGGTGTTCAATGACTTGGACTCGGGAATGATGAGCGTTTCGCGGACCAGCTGCGACCAGTCGATGACATCGGGGTCGTCCTGCAATGCGAGCAACAATTCCTTCGCGAATACCACGCCGGATACATCGTCGAGCTGGCCCGTCGGCGTAAACGGGAAGCGGCTGTGGCCGGATTCGCGGATCGTCTCGCGGACGTCGTCAGGGCTTTGTTCCCTGCTCAAGGCCACGACCTTCTGCCGCGGCACCAGCACGTCGGCCGCGCGCAGCTGGTGCAGCCGCGTCGCGCCGACGATGATGCCTGCCGCGCGTGCCCCGACGACGCCTTCCTGGCGCCCGATGGCAGTCAGCAGGCGGATCTCCTCGACCGACGTCGCCTGGATTTCCCGCGATCCGCGGATGCCCCGCGAGATCATGCCGGCCAATGTGACGAGCGGGCCGAGTGCCACCGTCATCCAGTGGATACCGTACGCGACCGGTCGGGCCAGGGCGTTGGCGAAAGTAACGCCCAGGGTCTTCGGAATGATCTCGGTAATCAGGAGCACGGCAAGCGTGAACACGACGGAGAAGATCCACAGCGACTGTTCGCTGTACACTTCTACATAACTTGCCCCGGCCACCGTGGCGCCGATCGTGTGCGCGATCGTGTTGACGATCAGGATGGCGGCGATCGGTACATCGATCCTTTCCTTAAAGCCTTTGAGGATACGCCCGGAGCGACGACCTTTGCTGGCAAGGAGTTCGACCTGCGCCGGCCGTATAGATAAGAGTACGGACTCGAAGATCGAACAAAGGAAGGAAACCACCAGTGCAACGGTGACCGCGGTAACCAATATGAACATGACGCCTCCAGGGGCCGGAAGTCGTTGCAAGCTTCACGCTGTCGGCCCTTCTCTTGAATACTAGCGCATACCGTGACGGAGTTCGGGTTGAGCTTTAGCGCCGCAAACATGAACGGACAGGTTCGGCCCGCCGGCCGAGCGATCGCCGCGCGCCGGCCGATCAGATCGACCGTGCGGGCATCGCGTTTCTCGAACGACAGAAACTCGCCTATGGCTTGCGAAACTTGAGGGTCATTCGATCCGACTCGCCGATCTTGCGGTAATGGTCCTTGTCCGGCTCGTCGCCCTGCAGGCTCGGCGGCAGGGTCCACACGCCGTAGGGGTGATCATGCGTGTCTTGCGGATTGCGATTGTGGTCGGAGCGATCGACAAACTCGAAGCCAGCCGCGGTTGCCAGTGCCTTTACCCGGTCCTCGGACATGTAACCGTTTTCCGCCGCCGGGTCCTCCGTTGCGGGATCCGGCCAGCGATGGGCCACGATGCCGAGCACGCCGCCCGGCTTGAGCGCGTCGAACATCGCCGCAAAGTTGGCCTGCGCGACTTTATCACCGCCGTTCTCTTGCGCCGCCACCCAGTTGTGGACATTGCGGAACGTGACCACGAGGTCTGCCGAACCCGGCGGCGCGATCCGCAGCTGGTCGGGGTAGGACAGGGTGGTGACAGTCACCTTGTCGTAGGTTTCCGCCGACTCGCCCAGTTTGCTGAAGAACCTGCCGAGATTGCGACGCTCGTAGCCGCCGGATCCCGGGGAAGGATTGGCGCTGTAGTGAGCCGCATATAAATGCCCCTGATCGCGCAGAGCAGGTGCGAGAATCTCGGTGTACCAGCCGCCGCCAGGCAGGATCTCGACCACGGTCATGTCCGCACGAAAGCCGAAAAATGCCAGTGTCTCCTTCGGCCTGCGGTATACGTCACGCGCCCGGTTTTGCTCGCTTCGATGTTTGCCGAGGATCGCCTTGTCAAGCGCGGCATCGCTTGCGGCGTCCAGCGTGAACTCCCCGGCGTAAACCGGCATCACCAGCAGCGCGGCAGCCAACAAAAGCACCGACCTTGTCGCCGTGGGAATTCGCTTGTCGATCATTTCTGAGTGCATAAATCCTCCCTTCGGGTATGCATAGCCGCTGGTCGGCATGTCCGCCGCCGTGACGCGCTTTGATTCTAGTTGCTGCGCGGCTTCCTTGCCACACGGCTTTGCAATTGTTCGTTTATGTTCTACCCTGTCCGACAGTCCGATCCAGCGCCAGAACTGCGAGACCATCGTGCGTCTAATAACAAAGAAATTGCTGCGGGCCGTGTTGATCATTCTCCTGGTGACAGCAGCTGGCGCCTACGCGCAGTGGTCGGAACCGTCGGCTGATTCCCTCGTTGTTCGCGGCGGCTGGCTGTTCGATGGCTTGAGCGACTCACGGCGGCCAAATACGGGCATCGTGATCCGGGATGGCGTTTTCGCCGAGGTCGATGCGGAGCTGACAGACTCCGTCCTTTCGGGCGCCAACGTGCTCGACCTGAGTGACTCGGAAACGATACTCCCCGGCATGATCGATCTGCATGCCCACTACAACTTTGATCTCGTGGACAATGGCCGCGCAGAGGAGGTCGTCTATAACGGCATCATCTTCCTGGCCAATGGCGTGACCTCGACCTGGTCGGCCGGCGAGTATTTTCCGGAACGTGTAATACGGCAACGCGAGCTGATCGACGCGGGAGAAGCGACGGGTCCGAGACTGTTTGCCTCCGGTCCCTATTTCGGCGGCTTCCGCTGTGAATACAACGTCACGACCGCAGCCGACGATTGCATTGCCTGGCCCAATGACATCAGCGAAGCCGAGATTCGCGCCGAGGTCGATTACTGGGCCGCACAGGGCGTCATCAGTATCAAGATCAAACAGGCCACGCCGGGCGAGGCCAAAATACTGATCGAGCAGGCGCACAAGCACGGCATGACGGCCACGGCGCACCTGGCGGACTACGAGGGCGGCTACGACGTGCATCCGCGTGATGCGATCCTGATGGGGCTCGATCGCCTCGAACATCAGCTCACGCTGGGCAGCGGTGGCCCCGGCAGCGCGGATATGCAGCAGATGATCGATCTGATGATCGAGCATCAGGTGCATTACGACGCCAACCTGCAGATGTACGGCAGCGCCAGGCTCAGAAAGCAGCTCGGCCCCGACATGACGTGGACGGATGAAGCAAAGTACTTCACGCCATACGCGCGGGCCTTGCTCGAGCAACGCGGCGAGCCGCCGCCCGAGTCCGAGGTCGCCGAGTTCGATCAGCGATTGCGGGAACTCCATGAACTCTACCGCCAGGGTGGTGGCAACTTGCTGGTCATCGGCACGGACGAGCCGGTGTACACGACCTTGCTACCCGGGTTTGCTTTTCACCGCGAACTGATGGCGATGGTGCATGCCGGTTTGCCGCCGGTCGCTGTGCTGAAAGCGGCAACGATAAACGGTGCCAATGCACTGGGCATCGCCGACAAGCTGGGCTCCATAGAAAAGGGCAAGCTGGCCGATCTGTTTGTCGTCAGCGGTAACCCGCTCGATGACATCAAGGCGACGCGCAACGTCCGGCATGTCATCAAGGCCGGAACGATTTTCGATCCGAAGAAGCTGCTGGAATCGGCCGCAGGCAAGATCGGTCCGGCAGGGCCCGATGATCATGCCGACTGGGAACTGCGCATCGAACCTCTGCGGCCCGCGTTGTAATCAGGCCTGCCCCAGGCGATGCCACTCCGGCAGCAGCGGCATGCGCCGGAAACGCTGCCCGCTCGCCGCGTGTAATGCTTGAGCGAGTGCCGGCGCGATGATCGGTGTCGGCGGCTCGCCAATGCCGCTCGGCGGCGCGTCGCTGTCCATGAGATGGGCGCGGATGATACCCGGCGTCTCGTGGATGCGCATGATGCGATAGTCGCCGAAGTTGCTTTGCTCGACACGGCCGCCACTCGCGGTCAGCTCGCCGTAGAGCGCGATGCTCAGCCCGTAGATCGTCCCGCCCTCGACCTGTGCGCTTACGCCGTCCGGGTTGACGATACGCCCGCAGTCGACCGCGGTATCCACGCTCACCACGCGGAATTCACCCTGATCGTCGAGTGCGATCTCGACCACGGTGGCGGTGTAGCTGTAGAAGCTGTTGTGCACGGCGATACCGCGATAATGCCCGTCCGCTAGCGGGCGGCCCCAGTCCGTGCGCTCGGCGACGTGCTCGAGCACGCGCCGATAGCGGCTCGTGTCGACCGTCAGGCCGTTGAACGATCCGTCTTCGTCGGGCGGTGGTTCGTTCGGCGCGTCGAAGATCCTGTCATCGCCCAGCAGCCTGAGCCGGTACTCGAGCGGATCCTCGCCCGCGAGCTCCGCCATTTCGTCCACGAAACCGTTGATCGAAAAGGCGTGCCAGACGTTACACACGCTGCGCAACCAGCCGATGCGAATCGGCACGCGCGCCTTGCAGCCTTCGATGCTGAGGTTTTGCACGTCGAAGGGCATGTTGGTCCAACCCATGCCGAGTTCCCAGGAGGCCGGCTCGTCGAGCCCTGCTGTCCACATCCAGTCGATCGACGGATACGCCGCGCGCATGAGCCAGCCGGCTGGCAGACCGTCGCTGTCGAGCCTGGCGCGCATGAGCTGTACCGCCTCTGCGTGAAAATAGCAGTTGCGGATGTCGTCTTCCCGGGTCCACATGAGCTTCACCGGCACGCCGGCCTGGCGCGATGTCTCGACGGCCTCGAGCACGAAGTCGAACTGCGACTTGCGCCCGAATCCGCCGCCGAGCAGGGTGACATTGACCGTAACGCGATCACGGTCGATACCGAGCCATTCCGCGACCAGCCCCTGCACGTCCTGCGAGTCCTGCACCGGGGCCCAGATCTCGCAGTCACCGTTTTCGTGCACCCACGCGGTCGCGACCGGTGGCTCCATCGGCGCCTGCGCAAGCATGGGTGTCTCGTAGTAAGCCTCGAGTAATTGCCCGTCGCCCGCGAGCGCCGTGTCGGCATCGCCCCGTGCAAGATGCACGGTGCCTTTCCGTTGCACGCTTGCGGTCAGCTTCTCGCGGTACGCTGCGGTGTTGTAGGCGGCGTTGTCGCCGAGATCCCAGTCGATCTGCAGCGCGTCGCGGCCACGCATTGCCGCCCAGCTGCTGTCGGCGACAACTACGATGCCTTCTTCCGGCCTGAAGATTCGTGCGTGCGGCGAGAACGGGATGTGACAGAACTGTTCGACGCCGTTGATGGCCTGCGCCGCCGCGGTGTCGTAACTCCTGATGCGCGCATCGAACACCGGCGCGCGCGCAACGCAGGCATATTTCATGCCGGGGAGGACTGCGTCGTAGCCGTAGACCGCGCTGCCGGTAATGATCGCTTCGCGGTCGATGCCCGCTGCGGACCTGCCGATGTAACGAAACTCCGACGGATCCTTGAGTCTCGGCGTCGCCGGTATTTCGAGCGCAGCGGCGCGCGATACCAGATCCGCGTACTCGAGCCGCCGTCCCGAAGCGGCATGATCCACGCCGTGCTTATGCGCCCGCACCTCGGCGAGCGGCACGCCCCATTCTTCCGCCGCCGCCTGCTCGAGCATGTTCCTGGCGGCCGCACCGGCTTCGCGCAGCGGCGTGAACATCATGCGCACGGATTTCGAGCCATCGGTATTCTGGTCGCCATACACCGGATTGCCGGTGGCCTGCACGATCGTGAC
>JABAOE010006538.1_pt2 | contig 16265 bp, 14 predicted proteins | sample 7062141 | NCBI WGS metagenome assembly JABAOE01 (sample SAMN14538627, study PRJNA623070) | marine sediment metagenome | biome: marine biome [ENVO:00000428]; feature: marine pelagic biome [ENVO:01000023]; material: deep marine sediment [ENVO:00002113] | place: India: Gulf of Khambhat ... | reverse complement strand
CCAGTAATAGATGCAGATCCTTCTGGAGATATGCCAACAATTAGTATTCTATCACTCCTATCAGCTGTTCCTACGGTATGTGAAAATGTACAGATTTCTATACCCACTCCACAAGTTCCATGAAAACGAGAAACATTATCAACTTCAATTGCAGGTAATGTCAAAAATGATGATGAACTCTCATAAGCAAGTCTTTCAACAGTTGGAGTTTCATTCCCCCTTATGTTTGCGTCATATTCAATAATGACATCAAAGTTTTCATAATCCCAAAGTTTTCCTGCTCCTGTATTTCTTAGAGTAAAATTTAGTAAATCATTGGAAGATGCTGCCTCTATAGATTCTATCTCAAAATCAATTTTTGAAAGAGAATCTGATAATTTTTGTGCCTCAATTGTAGTAACTGCTCTTTCATATGTACCATCAGTAAAACTTCCCTGCAAAGAGGCCAAAATTGTTATTAGCGCTAAGCTTACTACTCCGCCCATTATTGCAATACTAAGGCCCATCTTCTAAAACTCCTAAAGCTTTGTTGGCCGAATGAAACTAAATCATTAGTTTGTAGAATATGATCAAACGTTGATTCTCAGCCGATATGCAAAATCATAAGAAAATATACGTTCAGATAGCTCAAACACCACCTTATATCGATTTTTTAGCCAAAAATAACGTTGAGCCTAAGTAAGGTAGTACCTAGATTTGAAAATATTTCTACGGGAGGAACAGCTAATTGACCGAAATCATTCCATGTGGAAACGAAGAATTTGATAGAATGTTTGGTGGAGGAATTCCTTTTCCATCATTAATGTTAATTGAAGGTGTTCATGGAACAGGAAAAAGTGTCATTGCAGCACAATTCATGAAAGGTCTTTTGGATAATAAGAAAAATGTTCTATGTATTACAGAAAATACTGTAAAAGAATACATTGAGAACATGAAATCTATTACATTTAATTTCTCAACTCCATTTTTGCAAAACCGTTTAACAATAATGCCATTACACATGTATGGTGTAAAATGGAAAAAAGAACAGTCAGAGTATTTGCTCCCAGTAATTAGCAAATACATGGGAAACAGCTTTAAAGAAACAAATGTTGTAGTAATTGATTCACTAACTTTACTTACAGTATTTTCTGATACGACAAAAATTCTGGACTTTTTTACACAATGCAAGTATCTTGTTGCTCGTGGAATGAGCATAATCCTTACCATTCATCCAGATGACATTCCTGCTGATATTGCACTACGAATCAAAGGTAGTGTTGATTGCTATCTACAACTTGGAACCAACAATATTGGAGGTAAAAATGTAAAGACTCTCAAAGTTGTAAAACTAATTGGTTCTAAAGATCCATCTGAATATACATTTGCATTTGAAGTTGACATGATCTTTGGAGTGAAGATTGTACCAATCTCTACTGCGAGTGCTTGAGGTACAAAGGAGAAATGGAGGAATAAGTTATGCCATTTGATCTCTCTTCAATTAAAGACGAAAATTTTGTTGAGATACTAAAGAAAACACCTCACTTGATGGACTATATGGATACCTACACTGCAAGAGGAAATCCTTTACCGCTATTTACTGAAAAACTAATGCCAGAACACAAAAAACTCAAGGAACCAAATCTAATTTATCCAATTTCAGAGCAGGCCTTTATTCACATAAATCCTCACACCAACTCTGATGATGGTTATGTAGAGTATGTTATCATAGAACCCCCAATTCCAGAGAGAAAAATCATGGAGATGGCAGATAAGCTATTTGCAGTTCAATCAGGTGGAATGAGTCCTCCTGTAGAAATAACAGAACGATATAACATGGTTGAAAATTATCTAAATTCTGCAGTAGCCTTACAAGAGGAACCTGTAGATTATGATACAATAGGAGATGCTTACAAGCTAAAATCACTTCCAGTTCATAAAAAGGACTGGGTTGGATTGCGTTATCACTTTTTACAAAGACGTGCAGGAACTGGATTGCTTGATCCATTTCTTTCTGATAACAACCTAGAAGATATCTCAATTGTAGGAGCTGGTAACATTTATGTCATTCACAAGGCATATGGTGCACTAAAATCTCCATTGTTTTTGGGTCAAGAAGAAATTGATGAGCTAATTGTTAGCATGTCAGAACAATTTGGAAAGACAGTATCCCATGCAAAACCTGTAGTTGACTCTGTACTTCCTGATGGATCCAGAATTAACATTGTATTTGGAAAAGATATTAGCAGAAAGGGAACAAATGCTACAATCAGAAAGTTTGCAAGCACACCATTATCTATTACGCAAATTCTAACATCAAAGGCATTTGATTACCGAGAAGCTGCATACATGTGGATGATGCTCATGGAAGGAATGAGTGTCTTTATCAACGGAGAAACTGCATCAGGAAAAACTACAACTGCAATGGCACTGACTGCATTTATTCCATCCAACTGGAAGACTGTATCAATTGAAGATACTCCAGAACTTACACTACCACACTCTAACTGGATTACAGAAGCAACTCGAGATACAGGTAATGCATCATCTAGTGTAACAATGTTTGATTTGCTTAAAGCAGCCTTGAGACAGAGACCTAACTATATTCTAGTCGGAGAAATCAGAGGTGCAGAAGGAAACATTGCATTTCAAGCCATGCAGACAGGTCACCCTGTCATGAGTACTTTCCACGCAGCAAACATGATTGCCCTTGTTCAAAGACTTTCAAATGATCCAATTAACATTCCAAAGACCCACATGGAGAACCTCAATGTGGCATTGTTCCAAGGTGCTGTACAGGGTCCAGGCGGAAAAAGAGTAAGAAGAATTCTTTCAATTAATGAGCTCCTAGGATACAATCCTGAGAGCAGTAACATCATGTTTATTCCCGTATTCAACTGGGATCCAGGAACTGATACTGTAAAGTTTAGAGGAAAAGGAAGCAGTGCGTTATTTGTATCAAAAATTTTAGAAAGACGTGGAATGGCAAAAAAAGACGAAGGTCTACTATACGAAGAGCTTGAAATGCGCGCAAAGATTTTAGAAAAGATGGTTGAGAAAAAGATATTCAACTTTTATGACGTCTTTGACTCTATATCTCACTGTAGAGAAATTGGACTTGAGGCCTTTTACAAGGAGCTTGATTCTCTATAATGTCACTTAAACTTCCAAAGCTAACACAACTTACTCTTTCAACTGGTGAGCATACAGATGAAAAGTTTGTTTACTTTATGGCATTTTTGTATGGCATCTCAACTGGTGAAGTAAATGCAGTTGATATGATCAAAACTGCTGCAAAAAGTAACTATGGCAAATTCACTCAAAGCTTTTTGGATACATTTCAACTTGGTGTAGGATGGGCATATGGTTTATCGACTGCACTTGAGATGGTAGCAAAAAAGTATGAGGCCATAAACGAAGATCAGATCAAGCAGCTCCTAGGAAAGTTTGCACAAGTCGTAAGACTCGGAGATGATCTTAATGTATTTTTAAAAGGTGAGATTCGTTCTACAATTCTAAACTATGGAATATTTTATGAAAGAAAACTAGAAAACATGAAGCTATTCCTTGAAATGTTCTATACATTAATGTCAACTGCGGCCTTTATGGTTTCGGCAAACTCTATTATGACAATGTTGATGGGAGCAAATGATTCAGAAGAAATTTTGCTATACTCCATGTTTGGTGTGACTGTCAGTATGGGTACGTTTGTTTTCTTGATGTACAAAATGTTCCCTCGTGACAAATTAGGGTATGCAACTGCAGACAAAGATCTTCAGTTCAGATTACGAGTGTACATGTCAGTTGGAATGGGTGCTGCAATTGGCGTAGTGCTATTTGCTTCTGGTTCTGTTCCTCCAGAACTTATTGTGGGATTAGCATGTGCTCCACTTCTTTATCCGGGCATGATGGCTAGAAAAATGGAATTCAAAATAAAGCAACTAAACGAAGTTTATCCAGAATTTATGAGACACTTTGGAGACATCTATGCTACTGTAGGCTCCATGGGACAGGCACTTGATGCTGTATTGAGAAGTGACTTTGGACCAATTCAAAAACACATTATTGCATTCAAAAACAGAATCAAAAATAGAATTGATCATCCGCTAGGATTTGAGCTACTATCTAGAGATACCGAAAGTGAAATTATTTCTAATGGAAATCAAGTAATGTCTACTGCACTTGATAAAGGTGCAGATGTCAATGAAACTGGAAACACCATTGCAGATATTACTATAAAATTCAATGAGCTCAGGGCAAAGAGAGCTCAAACAGCAAAAACATTTGAAACAATTACGATAATCCTTCACCTTCTGACACTTTCAGTATTTGGATTGATGAACAAACTAACTGGAATCTTCCATGATTTGATCAATACTGTCGATATATCAAATAGTACTTTTCAGCTAACTCCGATAGATCCAGAATTTATGAATGCTATGTTACCATTCATGGTAATTTTGACTTCTGTTCTTAGTGCCATTGCAATCAAAGTGGCACAAGGTGGACTATACAAGACAGTATTTTACAATATAGCTATTCTTGCATTATTAGGTTCAGTTGTATCATTTGGAATGAACTTCTTCTTATCGGACTTTTTAGAGTCACACGTATTGGACTTTGTAGATACTCAAGTAGTGCCATAATCGTAAATACAAACTGTTCAAACAAATGAACTTTATTTTTTTTAAAATTCCTATTTTGTAAAAAATTAAGAAGAAAAATCAAAGATCTTAACTCTACATTTCATGAAAAAAGTTTGTTCACAATAAACACCTGTAGAATTATTGGCTAATTTTTAAAATCAAATTGTGCTGGGAAGGTGTTTGTAATACGCTAGAAAATGATTATCGTGAAATGTATGTATCAGAAGGTCTTGATCTAATTGATACAATTAACAAATCCCTCTTGCGACTAGAAGATGAACCTGAAGTTTCTGAACATGTTGACTCGATTTTTCGGTCTATTCATTCACTAAAAGGAATGGCAGCAACCATGGATTATGAACAAACACGGGCACTGTGTTACAACATTGAAAACACTCTTGATGATTTAAGGAAAAAAAGAGCAAAAATCTCAAGAGAACTACTTAATGCCTTGTTCAAATGCGTTGATATTTTGCAACAAATGATTCTAGATGAGAACAAAAAGATAGAGATACAGCCATTTGTTGCATTACTTGAGAGCCCCGATGATTCTAAAATTATTGATGTAGAGCCTGTTGCAAAAGCCAATTCGCCTACTATCCGTGTAAAAGTTTCTGACATTGATTCTCTTGCAAATTTAGCTGGCGAATTTTCAATTTTTAAAACCAAAATAGAAAACTTTGTAAAAGTAGAATCTGAAGAATCCCAAAATTTAATGAAAGAGCTAGAACGATTTGTAATCGATCTTAGACACAAAATTACAAAAATCCGACTAGTTCCAATTGAACAAGTCTTTATTAGATTTGTAAGACTAGTCCATGACACTTCAGCTTCCCTTGGAAAACAAGTTGAATTACACATGGATTCAGGAGGAATTGAAATTGATAGAACTGTTCTAGAAGCAGTAACATATCCACTCTTGCATATTTTGCGAAACTGTATTGATCATGGTTTAGAGACACCTGAAGAAAGACTAGCATCTGGTAAATCTCCAACTGGTAACATCTACCTTATGGCATACAACATGGGTGACAAAATTGGATTAAAGATTCAAGATGATGGACAAGGAATTGATCTAAAAAAAGTCAAAGAGACTGCAATTGAAAACAAAATCATCTCTGCAGAAAAAGCACGACAAATGTCAACTGAAGAAATTATCGGATTGATTGGAATTCCAGGATTATCAACTTCTTCAGAAATTACTGATATCTCTGGTCGAGGTGTAGGAATGGATGTTGTCATTAAAAAAATTCAAGAAGTAGGAGGAAATGTCAAAATTGATACTGAATTAGGAAAAGGGACAACAATTACTCTAACTGTTCCACTTGCTTTGACATTAGAATCAGGAGCACTACTTTAGGTGATAGTGTGAAATCAGTTACAAAGCTAAATTCACAAGAGATTCAAAAACTAACTAGAATAATTGATGAATATATTGCATCACAGACTTCAGCAGCACTTTCAGTTCTATTTTCAGAACAAATCAGTCACAAAATTGAGGTTTTAGAAAAAGGAATTACATCTATTCGCGAAATCAAAGTTCCAAAAGACGAAATTATGATGTGCGGTGTAAGACTAAATGGAAAGGGCGATACTCACATTGAGATTTGCTACACAATAAAACTAAAACACGCAAAAAAAATTGCAACAAAGTTACTTGAAGAAGATATTTCTGAGATTGATGAGATGGGCGCATCGGCAATTCAGGAAGTTGCAAATATTATAACAGGATCATTTTTCAATGCAATAGCGCACGGAACTGGATTCAAAGTAGAGTTATCAACTCCTGATTTTAATAAAGATGAACTCGAACCGCTAATTCATACATCTGCTAAAGACCTGCATCATCCAGTTGATTCTACTGTAATTGCAGATGTTGAGCTTTCTGGAAAAGATAGCGGAATCAAAATTCACATGATAATAATGCAAGATCCTGACAATGCAAAGAAGATCATAGAATATAACAAATCAAAAGAGACAATTGATAATATTTCTGAGAATATATTTTCTCAAGATAATATTTCTGAGATTCAAGAAACTGTAGATAAGTCCATTCAGGAGTCTAAAAAATGACCAAGTCACGAAATAAATTTTTGAAAATGTGTGTTCGAGGAGGACAAACTCAGGAATATTACAATAATCTACTATCAAAAATTATGGAAACAGTGGTGGTATGGATATGAGTGCTCGTGGATGTCGAGTCTTAATCGTAGATGATGCATCATTTATGAGAACAGTTCTCAAAGATATTGTAAAGACAAACGGCCTTGCATCACAAATTATCGAAGCTGGCGATGGTGTAGAATGTGTCAGAAATTATCAAAAATTCAGACCAGACCTTGTTACTCTAGATGTTAACATGCCCAAGGCAGATGGTATCCAAGCACTCAAAGCAATTATGAAGCTTGATCCAGGAGCCAAAGTTGTAATGGTCTCATCTGTTGAACAAAAAGAAGTTGTGCAAGATGCAATGAGACTAGGTGCAAGAGACTTTGTTGTAAAACCCTTTGATCGTTCTGCAGTTCCCCTTGTTCTAAACAAGGTTCTCAGACAAAGATAGCAAATTTTTGAATTTCTAATCTCTGATCCGAAATAGGACTAAATTTTCCTCAAATAGGCCATATTGGACCCATAATACTCTGTCAAATACCTAATTCTTTATTGATAAAGCCCGAACAGAACACTTGGGCATGATGGAGGGGCAACTACGTATCAAACGTATTCCAGCATTAGACAGTAGTCTAGTTCTCCCAGATTGGTCTGGGAGGGTACTAGTTGAGTAGTACAAGAACAGGCTTTACAGACAGAACAATGATTCTGCTAGTAATTGCAGGAGTCTCAGCTACTATCTCTGGTTCATACTTTGTATTCTCTGATGTATCTGGAGAAAATGGTGAACTAGGTGATGGACCAAGAGGTCTTGCAATTAATCCATTTACAAATACTGTATATGTTGCAAACTATGCATCTGATACCATTTCAGTAATTGATGGTGATTCCAATACAGTTTTGGATACAGTTCAGCTAGATGATGGCGGTCTATTCTTGACGGGTGGAACCGCAAGAGTAGCAGTTGATCCATACACCAATGTAATCTATGTAACTCAGAGATTTTTAGACTCTGTTGCAGTAATTGATGGTTTGACAAATACTGTAATTGATTCTATTCCAGTTCAAAGCGGCCCTTGGGCAATTACTGTAAATCCTAATACTAACATGATTTACACTACAAATCTCTTCTCAAATACGGTCTCTGTAATTGATGGCTATACACACGAAGTAGTTTCGACAATTCCAGTTGGAAGTGGCTCATGGGGAATTGCTGCAAATCCCTTTACAAATATGGTCTATGTTGCAAATAGTCTATCAAATACGGTCACAGTTATTGATGGAAGTACCAATACAGTAGTTGATTCTATTTCAGTTGAGATTGGTCCATGGGGTATTGATGTAAACTCTTTTACAAATAGAGTATACGTATCAGGTCTAGAGTCTGATAATCTAATAGTAATTGATGGTTCACAAAACATTATTGAAGACACTATAGTAGTAGGAAGTGGTTCTTGGGGTGTTACAGTTAATCCATTAACTGATACAATCTTTGTTGCAAATGAAGCAGCAGGAACTATAACAGTAATTGATGGAACAACTAACAAAATTACTAGTGTACTAAGTTCTGAAACTTCACCAAGAGGAATTGCAGTAAATCCATTCACAAACAAAGTATACATTACAAACATCTTCTCAAACCAAATCGGTGTTGTTGAAGGACCATCAACTGCAATTGATGCAGATGCAATTCTTAGAATAATCAACCAAATAGGAACAAACTATGATATCAGCTCTGATCTAATGTATACAATTCTAGAGGATACTGCTCTAAGCTATGATGCAACAGAAGCTACTCTAACACAAGTAGTTCAAGGAATTACAAACGGCTATAGTAATTTGGATCCACAGACACTTTCAAAAATTCTTGATTCTCAGAGCTTTGATTATCAGTTAGATGCACAAGCCTTTGAAGAAATCTTTGATCAATTAGACTCTGACTTTACAATTGATACACAAAGAATAGATTCTATCATTGCAAACATGGAGAGTAACCAAAACATAGATTCAGAAACAATGTTCACACTTTTAGAATCTGTTATTCTAAGCTATGAGCAAATCGATCCACAAACCTTTGCAGTAATTATTGAAAAAGTCGATTTGAATAACCAAATTCAACCAGGAACCATTCAAGAGATGTTAGATACCATTGAACCAAACCAACAAGTTGATTCAGATGTACTTGCTACTGCACTGAATGGATTAATCTACAACAATGAGATGTTTGATGGCTCTGAACTAGACATTGAGGCACTAGCAAATGCATTATTTGGAGAATTTGAGGAAAAAGCAGTTTATCGTCAACTAGATCCTGAAGAGATTCCTGCCTGGCCTGGAATAATTGCAGCACACTATTCTGATGGAGAAGTTGATGCAGCAGAGATTGAAAATCTCTCAGTTGACTGTAGTATAGAGACATTTGAGGCAAATCTTGACTTTAACAATCTAGATAATTTCTTTAACATCTGGGCATCATCTTTGCCACTTTGTGCAATGGCAGAAGTTGGCCCTTAGACACTAGGCGAAATATTTTCCAAAGATTGAATAATCGTTTTTGCAGAAAAATTCTTGAATGAAACAAGAATCTATTCTAAAACTTTCTTCATTACTACTTGTAGGAATCCTGATCTTTCCTATTACTAATGCATATGGTCATGGTCTTGGCTTTGATACAATCTCAGATATTAACATCAATGGAAAAGAGATCTCAGTAACAATTGAGATGCCTTTGTATTTTGCTGAATCTGAAGAAAAGCAGATTCTAGTTTCTGCAACTGAGAAAAAAGGCAGAGAAAATTCAAAAAATGTTACCTATCTAATTGGTCTATTTCATGAAAATGAGATGATATTTCGGAACTATTTTTTTGCACCTGAAGGGATACTTGCAATTCAAGTAAATCCAACCTCAGAAGGCGAAGTCCAAATTCTTGGAGAACAAGACGATCTGCTAGGCGCATATCATGCAACTAAATTACAAGCACTAGAGCTAACTGGTCCTGTCTTTGAGTCAGGTGGACTGTATACATTTGAGATTGAAATTAGAACTATTGATGAGCCAACTAACATCATAGAGAATCAAGAAGTATATCGTGCAGATGTAAGCATTGCACAAACTACAGAATATCCTCAAGAAGATCTGGAAGGAACTGAAGTAAAATTTAGAATGAAATCATACTTTGATACATTATCCGGCTTTGAATATGATCCTCAAGAGAAAATTGTTAGTTTTGAGATGCCTTTTGATTGGAGTGATGGAACCATCTCTCACATTCCTGTAGTTCATGAAGAGGTTCATTTTCCAAAAGATTTTGCTGAATTTCTAGCCCCAAGTTACGTAGGAAAAGCAAATGGAATAGAATTATTCCAGTCTTCAGTAACAATTGATGATTATACAGAAGAAGATGAAAGAATTGTTCACTTTGTTTTGTTAACTGATCATCTCAAGTTTGTAAAGAACCAGCTCAAAAAATCAGGAGAAGAAATTCCAGACAAGATTGTTTTTACTCTAAATACAAGTCAGGAAAGTCAGTTTCCAATGACTGCATTTACACGAGATGAACAATTTCAGATTGATTTGTCATGGGATCCACAAGAAGTTCTACCTGGAGAAGATACAACATTTGTTTTTACAATTCGAGATGGAGCAACAGCTGAACCATTACGAAGATCAACATATGATTTTATTATAGTACAAGGTGGAAATGAGATTCACAGAATAAGTGGAGAAGCAGAAATTGGCGGAGGATTTGAGAAATTTACCTTTTCTGAAGACCAGACAGGACCGACTATAATAAAATTTGAAAATATAAGAGGAACTGGTTTAGAGACTGAATTTGGATTTGTTGTAGTTCCCGAGTTTGGTACAATTGCAATATTGATTCTAGTTATTGCAGTATCTTCTGGAATTATCTTTAGTAGAAAATATGGCTTGAACTTTAGAGTGTAACTAGCTTTACTGTATCCATCTTTTTGTTTGTTTGAAAGTCTCGTGTAATGGTGCTGACTCTATCTGCTTCTCCATCAATCAAAAAGAGTTCCATACACTTGTCTCCTTCAATTTTGCTGTGAAGGTGAGTTGTTATCAAATCCTCAAAGCTATGAGTAATTCCAGATACAATATGATCAAACTCATCATTGTGAACTACAAGCAAAATAGCATGAACATTTCCTGAAAGTTCTGCCTTTTGCTTTTCTTCTGCAACAAAAGTTCTGATTCCTGCTCTTATTGCTTCAGAACGTCCAGAAAATCCCATGGACTTTTGCAGTTTGTCTAGCTCAGTTAGAATTTCATCATTTAATGAGATAGAGACTATTGGCACAGCCATAATATTATTAAATTTCTTATAAGTTTAGGTACTAATATTATTAACTTTTCATAGATTTATTAATAATTTTATGAGTACAATCTTGTGAGTAAACAGACAAGAGCAGCAATTGTAGCAATAGCAGTCATCATTCCATTATCAGGATTTGCGGTTTGGAATTCAGATAATTCTGGTTTTGCTCAAACTGCAGAAGATTCCCAAAAGATTGTTGCACTGACATCATTTTATCCACTTTACGAGTTTACTTCACAGGTTGGCCAATCAAATGTTGATGTATCATTACTAGTTCCAGTTGGGGTCGAACCACATGATTGGGAGCCAACAATTCACGACATTGAGAGAATGCAGCAAGCTGATCTTGTAATAATTAATGGAATTGGATTTGAAAACTGGATTGAAAACATTGATGAGATAAATTCTCAGGCTCTAATAATTGATACAAGTAAAGGCATAAGCATAATCTCATCAGATGATGAACATGATGATCATGATGAGCATTTAGAAGGCGATCCACACATATGGTTAAATCCTGTAATGGCAAAAATTCAGGTTCAAAACATTGCTGATAGCTTAATTGATGTTGATCCAAAAAATGAAAAACTCTACCAAGAAAATGCTGATGACTATATTAAAAAATTAGATGCACTTGATACAAAAATTAAAGACGAGTTAAAAGGATGCAAGACTGATTTTATTGCATTTCATAATGCATTCTCCTATTTTGCAGAACAGTATGGATTACATCAGCATACAATTGTAAAAACAAATGATCCACATGCAGAACCAACATCAAAATCACTTGAAAACTTGATCAATGAAGCTAAAGAGTTTGGTACCAATGTAATATTTACAGAAGAAAGAGTAGATACAAGAACTTCTCAAGTAATTGCAGCTGAATTAGATGGACGAGTACTTGTTTTATCGCCGCTAGAAGTTAGCGAAGATGATTCTAGTTACATTGAGAAGATGGAACAGAATCTTTTGAATCTAAAGGAGGCTTTATGCTAAATGAAAGCAGTTGAGATTGAAAATCTTACAGTAAAGTATCCTGGAGTAAAAGCACTTGATAATGTAAGCTTCTCAATTGATGAGAATGACTTTCTTGGAATTATCGGTCCTAACGGTGCTGGAAAATCTACTCTATTTTCATGCATGCTTGGATTACATCAAAAATACGAAGGAAAAATACGCTTTTTTGGGCAGGATATCCGAAAATCCAAGGATTATCTAAAGGAGATTGGCTATGTTCCACAAAAGCCAGTTTTTGAGAAGAATTTTCCAGCTACAGTTAGAGAGGTCGTTCAGATGGGACTTCGAAGAAACATGGATGAAAAACAGATTGATGATGCCCTCAAAAGCGTATGGATTCATGAGCTTGCTCATAGAAGAATTGGTGATCTGTCTGGAGGTCAACAACAACGTGTCTTTATTGCAAAAGCACTTGCTAATAATCCAAAGATTCTGATCTTAGATGAACCAGTAACAGGGATTGATGCACAAAGTACCGAACTCTTTTATGGAATACTTCGAGAGCTAAACAAAAAACAAAACATCACAATTATTTGGTCTTCACATGATATGGATGCTGTAAACAAACTAGCAAACAAAGTAGCATGCTTGAATAGAACTTTATTCTTTCATGGAATCTCACATGATTTCTTTACAAACGAGGAGCTTGTCCGTCAGTATTCAGAAGCTTCAATGCAAGAACATATGCATCATCACGAAACAGTATGAGCCTTGAAATTCTAACCTATGGATTTATGCAAAGAGCACTCATATCAGGAGTAGCCATTGCACTTCTCTGTTCTGTTGTTGGATTATTCTTAGTATTGAGAAGATATTCTCTGTTTGGTGATGCAATAGCTCACTCTTCATTTGGTGGTATTGCTGCAGGATTGCTTGCAGGAATTTATCCACTGTGGGCTGCTTATGCAGTTTCTTTGGGAAGTGCTTTAGTAATTACAAGAATCAAAGACAGATTCAAAATTTCTGGTGAAGCTTCTGTTGCAATACTACTATCAACAGGAATTGCAGTAGGTCTAGTTTTGATTAGTCTATCAGGCGGATTTACAATTGATATCTTTAGTTTTCTTTTTGGAAGTATTCTACTTGTTAGTGTCAATGAAACAATTTTGATTCTAGCATTGACTGGAATTATTCTAATTGTAATTTTGTTGTTGTATAGGGAATTTGTGTACTCTACATTTAATGAAGAACAAGCAAAGGTGAGTGGAATTCCTGTTGAGAAGATAAATTATCTCATAGTCTTGATTGCAGGTGTGACTGTAGTCACATCTATCCAACTTGTGGGAATTTTGTTAATTTCAGCACTATTTGTAATTCCTAATGTTACTGCCATCATGTATGGCAGAGGATTTAAGCAAACAGCACTACTCTCGATTGGATTTGCAGTATCTTCTGTACTTGGAGGAATCTTACTGTCTTACGTCCTAGATATTACACCAGCTGGAACAATTGTTTTGCTTTCGACTGCATTCTTTGGTGCAACAATTGGAATAAAGTCACTAGGACTAATTGAAAAACAGGTTGCCTAGTCTTCTTCTTCAATCAAAGAATTAATTCTTCGTTTGTCTTTGATACTTTTTACAAAGAATAGCGATGTTGCAATGATTCCAGCTGAAATTAGTGGTGATGCAATCTCTGTATATCTAAGTGAGATTTCTGGACCCTCATCTAAAATTACTGCAGTACTTGGTAGCTCTGTTAGCTTTAGAGTTCCTAGCTTGTAGGGCTTTTGTTCAACAAACCAGATGTTGTTTTTATCATCAGATACTGTAAACTGCACCCAAGACTCTTCTGTAGGAATTGGAACTTCAATTACATTTCCATTATGTGGATCATATGCCGCAATTTTGTCAACTGTATGTTGTGCAAACCATATGTTTTGATATCTATCAAAGGTAGCACTGTTTGGAAATGCAAGAGGATCTGGCGCTGAAACTTTCTCAAATGTATCTAAAACTGGATTATACTTTGTAATTGCACCGCCTTCACTGTGTTCTGAAATCCAAATGTTTCCATCTTTATCAAAGATCATAGTTTCAGGAGTTTCCAGTGGTACATCAGGAATTATCTCTTTTATCTCGCCAGTATCTGGAATGATATATCCAATCTGACCAGCACCTAGTTGTGTAAACCAAATTTTCCCATCAGGACCCTGAAGTACAGTAAATGGTGCAGAATCTAGTGTTGGTAAGAAAAACTGTTCAAACTCTTCAGTTTCTTGGTCATACTTGATAATTGCATTTTTGCTTGTAATTGAAACCCAGATATTATTCTCAAAATCAGCATCTAAAGTTATGGGGACTGATTTTTCATTATTTGGGAAGATATCTGGAAGCTTTATTCTTTTAGATTCATCTGTTTTGGGGTCAATATAGCCAATTTCTGTTGCCCGCAAGTCAGTATACCAAATCTTTCCATCATTATCAACTGCTAGTCCCACAGATGCCTGTCCAGCAAATTCGTGTTTTGTAAATGATTCATCATTAATTGAAAACTCCCAAATCTTTGGAGCAGAAGGATCACTTATCCAAATAGAACCATCATGATATACTGGAAACAATGGAGAAGATTCTTCTGGAAATTGGAATTCAACTACTTCTGCTTTGATGTCAGGCAATCTTGGTTTGATTAGAAGATTTAGTGTAACTCCTTCATTGGCACTTTGTGTTCTTTGAGATTCAACTTGCATCTGCCACTCTCCCGAGAATCCAAATGTTACATCTCCTTGGAATTTAGTTGCAATTTCTCCTTCTACTTGGTCAATTGGATTCATTGGAATCTCAATTGGAGAAATATTTCGTGAAGGATTCGAAATTTTTACTTTGACTCCATCCATATCAGGCAGAGGATTTTTCCCAAAATCAGTTGCAGTTACTTTGAGATTATTAGATCCACTGGTGAACGGTTGCAACTGAACATCAAACATTGCATTTTCAGAAAACTCTGTAGTGAAGAATCCATAGGAGACTTGTTGAGCCTCAACTGTCTGAACTTCACCAGCTGGAAGAGTTCCATTAGTTAGCAATGCTACGACTGCTAAAAGTGCTATACCTAGTGCAACTTCTACTCTAAGAGCTCGTTTTAGTTTTTTATGAACTGTAATTGAGCCAGACTTTAGATTAGATTCAGCTTTTCTTTGAATACCAAACTGATGATATCCACCAATTGCAACCATGGCAGAAGCAATCAGAATTTTTACAATGATTAGTTTTCCATAGGTTGACTCTGTAATGGCACCAACATCACTTTCTAAGAACCACATCAAGACTGGTCCAGAAATAATTACAACTCCAATTGCTATTGTTATCATTACTGAAAAGCGAGGAATTGCTAATAGCGACATTCTCTCTTTTCTTTTCTCATCTAGAGAAGCAAAAACAGGAAGCAAAGCAAAGGCAAAGAAGATTATTCCACCAATCCAGACTGCAGTAACTAGATTGTGGATGTAATCCAAAACAATAGCTGGCTCTTGTTCACTAGCTGCACCATGACCCATCATAGTAGTTGTTCCAATTAATGCAAGAGATACTACAAGTAATGGAATCTGTTTTTTTATTGAAAGACTCTTCATCTTTTCCATTGCAAACCAAATTCCAAGCAAGATTATGGTAAGAACCATTCTGATAATCCAAGTCATTCCAAAATTCGTTTGTAATGCATCAAACGCTGATGTCTCTAAGCGAAGACTTTGAACTGTAAGCATTAGAATGTTTGATGCAAAAACTATGATCAAACCAAATCCAACTATTGACATAAACTTACCATGATATGTTGATTCAACCTTGTCAAGATCTTTTTTTAGAAGATCTTTTCTTTGCATTCCCCAAATCAAAATAGATGCAATAGCTGCACCCAGTACTATTGTCTGTCCAACATATCCTGGGAATCTAGCGCCAGCTTCTGGAAAGAAAATTAATTCTGAAGGTCCAGCTGTTTCTAATAATGCAGGATCAATTTTGACATCACCTGCTGCAAATACAAATGCATCATCAACCAGATGTCCATCAACTTTAGAGAGAACTTTACTTGTTACCGTGTATGTTCCATCTGTAAGTGGTGGAGTTGTAACTGCAAGAGAATAATCTCCTTCAAAGTATCTGGTATCTTTGTTATCTACCTGCTCACCATTGCTATCAAAAACTTTGAGTACACTAAAATCAATCTCAACACCTTCTGA
>JABAOE010005647.1_pt1 | contig 16265 bp, 18 predicted proteins | sample 7062141 | NCBI WGS metagenome assembly JABAOE01 (sample SAMN14538627, study PRJNA623070) | marine sediment metagenome | biome: marine biome [ENVO:00000428]; feature: marine pelagic biome [ENVO:01000023]; material: deep marine sediment [ENVO:00002113] | place: India: Gulf of Khambhat ... | reverse complement strand
AGCACGGGTTCAAATCCCGTCCCCCGCGTCTTTTTTTACATATTTGAACCCATTTGCAGTTTTTTGGGTAGAGCGCTAGGACGAAGTCCTGCGCAGTGGCTCAAATCCCTTCCCCCGTACCTTTTCTTTATGAAAAGAAAATCTGCACCAAAAGAAACCTGCATTCCCCCTTGGCGAATGCTCCAATTTTATCAATTTCCCCTCGACACCGAAAAAGAGTAATACGCAATAAATATTTATCTCGAGAAATTCAAAGGCAGGGCCATGGGAGCATACAAGCATTTCACGATCATTATCATTGTTCTTTGCTCTTTTTTCTCTGCCTGGGGTCTGGGGATAACATACAACACAACGAGTCCTCTTCAATTTAAGGGCGTTGAGTCATTTGAGAACCTTGATGACGTGAGGGTGATTTTCCGGGCTGAGCCCATAGGCGTCCGAGCCGGGGAAACTGTGAATCTGAATTTTTTAGTGGAGAATCCGACTGATGATATACACAGGGTGTCGGTCACTTTGTTCGATGTAGCCTCTGGGTTTTCTGTGGCCGGTGGGAATCTCAAATTGGAGAGGGCGGTCGGAAGAAACAGCTCTGAAAAAATAACATTCAAACTTATTGCCTCTGGAAGTCTTGAGCCAAGGACGTATTATTATGCCTTTGATGTTACTGATGAGACCTTGGGCCAGGATTCACATACGGTTGTTAACACATCAAAACGCCTCGGCACATATAGTGGAATTAACATCATCGAGGAGGAGGTTTCAAAGTCACCAGAATCCGAAGAGAAGTCAGATGTCGAAATAGAAGGCGCTGCTGGTGGATATTTCCGTCTCATTGCTTTCTTGTTACTTCTTGCTGTCTTAGCCTTGATTTTGAGAGGCAGAATAAAAAGATAGTGGGTATACTATTTTTCAACAGGAAATCCGCACATATTAATTCATTCATTACGGTTTTTTCTCGCCATGGGGACACACATAATCTGATTCATTCACAAGGGTGTAGGCCCAGTAAGCCGCCGTCACCGCTTCGCCAGCACCAGTAATCGCCTGCTTGAATCTTGTGTCGGTCACGTCCCCGCAGGCAAAGACGCCCCTTATGTTCGTTTCTGATTTCCTGTCGATTACAATCTCTTTTTTACCATTAACCTGGATGCCCATTTTAACGGCGACTTCCGAGAGCGGAACAATTCCGATAGCGATAAATGCTGCATCTATCTTTCGTTCCTCTCTTCGCCCATCGCTCTTTTCAAGTATCAAGGACTCAATTTTTTCGCGCCCCTTCATCTCCACAACATTTACGCCCGTTTCCACCTCAATCTTTTCATTTCTTTCAACCCTTTTGTTGTTTACAGGCTCTCCCCGAAGCTTTTCCCCCCGAACTAGTAGATAGACCTTCGATGCGAACTCAGAGAGCAAAAGCGCCTCCTTTACAGCCGAATCACCCCCACCAATTACAGCAACCTCTCTTCCAGAAAAAAGAGGCCCGTCGCAGAGGGCGCAGTAGTGGACGCCTTTGTTTTCAAATTTTTTCGCGCCTTTGGCCGGATGTCTGCGATGCTCGGCACCGGTTGCAAATATTATTGTTTTCGCATCGAATTCGTCGTCCTCGGTTGAGACAGTGAAGCAGCCCTCCCGTCCACCTGGCCTGACTTCTTTGACCCACCCATCTTTTATATTACTGTTATATTCGTTTGCATGTTCAATGACTTGTAGCGCCAAGTCTTCGCCGCTGATTTTTTTAATCCCCGGCCAGTTCTCTACAACATTAGTTGTCGTGATCGTACCTCCCACAATCTTTCCTTCAAGAACCAGTGTCTTAAGGCCGAGCCTCCCAGCGTACATTGCAGCGGAAAAACCGCAGATGCCGCCTCCTATTATTATCACATCGTACACATAACACCTCTCCGCCGGATTATTTGCCCACCATAAGATAAATATTTTTGGAGTCGTTAAGTATAAATATAATGATTGTTCATTATCTTCAAATTAGGTGTAAATTATGGCCATTGACCCCACTCTAATTGTCACACTATTGGTATTTGCATTTGGAGCTGCCTTCCTATATTTTATCGGCACTGTAATTATCCAGGCACTGAGGCTGTCCATAATCCAGGTGAAATCTGATGTGCAGATAAAGATGGACAAGCACCAGCACGAGCTTGAGCATCAGCAAATATACCTTGAGTCCAAGCGGCTCAGATTACAGGGCAAAACTGTTGGGGAGATCGAGGAAAAACCGGAGCCAAAGAAAAAAGAGGTGACAACTCTTGAACTTTCAATTGATGGTGACACGGCCGGCCTAAAAGAAATCCTTGAATCCATAGAGGGGATCAAAAAATTCGCCATCTTCAAAAACAACCTGCTCCTTGATATAGGCGCGGACACGAATCCGACCGAACTCATAGGTGAGATTGAGAAGGTTACTAAGGTAACCGTGAAACAAGTCCACTTCGCCAAAAACCCTGAAAAAACAGTTGTGAAGGACAAGGGTTAGTAAAAATCTTTACATGACCGATGGTATAATCCCCCCTCCATAAACTTATATACGAAAACATTTATCCCTAAACTCTTATTGAAGTGATAAACATGAGTGTTTGGCAAGGAAGATCACGCAGGAAAAACACCGGAAGCCGCTTGAAATTCGGCCGTAAGAAGAGGAAGTTCGAGCTAGGCGGTGAGCACAAAGAAACCAAGGTAGGCACCCGGAAGGTTGCAGTAGCAGATACCCGGGGCGGAAACCCGAAGATCAGACTCACAATCGCAGAGTACGCAAACGTACTTGACAAAGCTAAAGGTGTCTGTAAAAAAGTAAAGATTACCGGTGTTTCTGAAAATCCCGCAAACCCCCATTACATCCGCCGAAACATCATAACCAAAGGCGCAATCATCGAAACCGAGGCCGGATCTGCCAAGGTTCTCTCCAAACCAGGGCAGGACGGAAATATTAACGCAGTCCTCGTTTAATTTTTCATCTTTTTAGCTTTTGAACAGGAAGTAACCGCCTATTATCATCATTGATATCCCAAGCCACCTATAGGCAGTCATTGACTCGTTGAGATAGTACGTTGCGAGAAGGGCGGTGAGAACGTAACCAAAGCTCAAAAAGGGATAGGCCTTGCTCACATCGAGCTTTGAGAGAACGGCAAGCCAGAAGAGCGAGGCGACTCCGTAGTTCAGGAATCCTATGAGGATATATTTATTCGTAAAAAGCGATGTAATTTGATCGGGATTTAGGAAGGCCGATATTTCAATCGTTCCTCCATTTTGGGCCATCCCATGCTTGAGAAATATTTGGCCCATAGCACCAAGGATTATGGAGATGAAGATAAGAATATAGGGTGACATAAATTTATCCCAGTGGTCCGAATGGTGTTCGGTTGAAGTATCGATATGCTCGTTCATAAAGCTCTGTCTTGTTGCTCCTGTCCAGATTTATATAATNNTGGTTTATCGCGTTTGAGTTGTTACCGATGTCTATCTGTCCTGTGGTGTTGTAGTTTGTATGGCAGTTGGTGCAGTATACGTTCTTAGTCAGGTTGTGCTTCAAATTTATCGAAAAGTTGTAGTTCAGGCCGTTTGGACCTGTGATTGCCGTGTAGTTTGGGTAATACCCGTGACAGATGCAGCCGGAAAAAGCGCCGTGGGCCTTGTAGGTATGGTTTACTGAAATGTTACCTGCTATGTCGGGATGACATTTTTCGCAGAAGTAGATATCTCCCGTTGCGGGCGTGGCCCTGACCTTATAAACCGAGTGGCTACCAAATATCTTGGCCTGGGAGGGTAGGATGGCATAGACCAGAGCAATCAGGATAAATGTCATTACAAGTATGAATTTTGGGTCTTTTTTCATCATAGGGTCACCGTGTCCATAGATATAGCAGGCTGAAAGCACCGAGCCCTATGAGTAGGCCGCCGAGGAAGTAGAGCCAGACATTGAGCGTGGTCGAAATAATTTGCAGAAAAAAGGCTGCGACCACAATAAATGCAACTGTTGCAAAAAGAAGGGTTCCCCTCTCGCGCTCAAGCTTCCTTTTCACTAAGCTGTCCCTGTCTTTTAACTGCTCCTGGAGCCTCTCGATCTTCCTTTCGTAGCCAGCAATCTTTGCGTAGTCTTGTTTATACCTTTGATAGAAGGTCTCCCAAGCATCAACATCTGATTCAACGGTTGCCATCAGCTCGTCTTTGATTTCATCCAGCTCAGGCATCTTGCTCTTCCTCTTCATCTCCATTTTCCGGGAGTATTTTGGCAACCGCCACAACCAAATCTCCTTCGTTGAGCCGCATTATGCGAACGCCCTTTGTGTTTCGGCCCACAACCGAAATCTCGGAAACACGGGTACGTATCACAATGCCGTCAAGGGTTGTTACCATGATCTCCTCATCCCCAGAAACCTCTTTTGTGGAAACCGCCTTTCCGTTTCTATCATCGGTAATTATGTTTATTACTCCCTGTCCGCCACGCCTAATCTGTCTGTACTGAGAAACATAGGTTCGCTTGCCAAAGCCGTTCTCTGTTATCGTTAGGATCTGGGAGTCATCAATGGCAAGGTCCATTCCAATAACTTCATCACCTTTTTTCAGCCGAATCCCGCGCACCCCCCTAGTCCCCCGACCTATTGGTCTGACATCAGTTTCAGAAAATCTGATGGCCTTTCCATTCTTTGTGGCCATGAATATGTGCTGCGTTCCATCGGTGAGCTTCACAGAGATCAGCTCGTCGTCAGAATCAAGATTAATCGCAATTATGCCACCACGCCTCGGCCTGCTGTAGGCAGAGAGGTATGTTTTTTTCACTGTTCCCTTCTTTGTTGCAAAGAATATGAAGCGATCAGAATCAAACTCGCTAACAGGGATCGTGGCCCGCACCTTCTCGCCCTCGCCAAGTTCAAGAAGGTTTACAATCGCCTTCCCTTTGGAATATCTGCCGGTGAGAGGCAGCCTATATACCTTGAGCCAGTGCACCTTTCCTAGGTTTGTGAAAAAGAGCACGAAGTCGTGAGTAGACGCAACAAAGAGGTCTTCCACAAAGTCCTCTTCTTTTGTCTCCATCCCTATTACGCCTTTCCCCCCACGCCGCTGGCTCCTATAGGTCTCCATGGGCACACGCTTAATATAGCCAGTGTTCGTGATGGTTACAATCATGTCCTCCACAGGTATGAGGTCCTCGTCTTCAATTCCCAGCTCACCTTCTACTATCTCAGTCCTGCGGGAGTCGCCATATTTGTCCTTCAGTTCGGAAAGCTCGCCCTGAATGATATCGAGCACCATCTGCGGGTCAGATAAAACCTCGCGATAGTGTGCTATCCTCTTCTGAAGCTCCTCGTACTCAGTGTCTATCTTCTCCCTCTCAAGGGCCGTGAGCCGCTGGAGGCGCATGTCAAGGATCGCCTGCGCCTGCACATCAGTGAGCGTAAAATCCTTCATGAGCCCTTCCTTTGCAGCCTCAGCATTCTTCGAGCCTCGGATGAGTTTGATTACTTTATTAATGCTGTCCAGAGCCGTTCTCAAGCCCTCAAGGATATGGGCCCTTTTTTCCGCCTTATCCAGCTCAAACTTGGTCCTCCGAGTGACAACTTCCTTTCGATGAGCTAGATATTCGCCCAGAAGGTCTTTAAGAGAGTGCACCACCGGCTGGCCCTTTATAAGAGCGAGGTTGATTATTCCGAAGGTGGTCTGCATTTGCGTGTGCTTGTAGAGCTGGTTGAGAACGATATCGCATTGGGCATTGGTTTTCAGCTCGATTACAATGCGCATCCCCTCTCTGTCCGACTCGTCGCGCAGATCAGAAATGCCTTCGATCTTTTTGTCCTTCACAAGATCGGCAATGGATTCGATAAGCCTGGATTTGTTCACCATATAAGGCAATTCAGAGACCAGTATTCGCTGCCTTTTTTCGCCTTCCTCAATTTCGGCTTTTGCTCGAAGGGTTATCTTTCCCCGTCCCGTCCGATATGCTTCAAGGATTCCGCTTCTGCCCAGGATGAATCCGCCTGTGGGGAAGTCCGGGCCGGGGATAGTCTCCATAAGCTCTTCAACCGGCGTTTCAGGATTTTCGATTATCTTGGTCAGAGCATCCACCACTTCCACTAGGTTGTGAGGGGGCATGTTGGTTGCCATCCCTACAGCTATCCCGCTGGAGCCGTTCAAGAGGAGGTTGGGAAGCTTTGCCGGAAGCACTCTAGGCTCTTTCAATGAATCATCATAGTTCGGCGTGAAATCCACAGTATCCTTATCAATGTCTGTAAGCAGTTCGGTAGCAATTTTGGAAAGACGCACCTCAGTATACCGCATGGCCGCCGCAGAGTCGCCGTCGATTGAGCCGAAATTCCCCTGCCCATCTACAAGCGGGTATCGGAGGCTGAAATCCTGAGCCATCCTGACAATTGTATCATAGACCGCGGTGTCGCCGTGGGGGTGATATTTTCCGAGCACATCACCGACAATTCTTGCAGATTTTTTGTAGGGTTTGTCGGGTGTCATCCCTGCCTCGTTCATGGCATAGAGGATTCGGCGATGCACAGGCTTTAGCCCGTCCTGCACATCTGGGAGGGCTCTACCCACGATAACAGACATGGCGTAGTCAATATAGGAGCTTTCCATCTCCTCTTCGATTCCGCGGTTGAGTATCTTTTCCCTAGCCTCAGCCATATCTACACATCCAGATTCTTCACAAGACTTGCATTCCTTTCAATAAACTCGCGGCGCGGTTCAACCTTCTCACCCATAAGCAGCGTGAAAAGCTCGTCCGCCTTCATGGCATCTTCGATCGTCACCTTGAGAATTGTTCTATTAGCAGGATCCATCGTGGTCTCCCAGAGCTGCTTTGGATTCATCTCACCAAGGCCCTTGTACCGCTGAATTCCGACGCCTTTTCTGCCGATTTCCTCAAGCAAGCTATCCAGCTCCCGGTCATCAAAAGCATAGTGCTCTGCTTTTCCCTTCTTAACCTTGTAAAGCGGCGGCTGGGCGATATAGACAAAACCTGCCTCGACGAGAAGCTTCATATGCCTGAAGAGAAGGGTCAAAAGCAGGGTTCTGATATGGGCGCCGTCCACATCGGCATCGGTCATTATTATTATCTTGTGATAGCGGGCTTTTTCCAGCTCCAGCTCGTCGTTTATGCCTGCGCCAACTGCCGTAATCAGAGTGCGAATCTCCTCGTTTGACANNTTCAACGTTGAGAATCTTTCCCCGCAGTGGAAGAATCGCCTGAAAAGCCCGATTCCGGCCCTGCTTTGCCGAGCCCCCTGCCGAATCACCCTCCACGATGAAGAGCTCGCATTCCTGAGGGTCTCTGTTCGAACAGTCTGCTAGCTTGCCCGGTAGCGTTGTAAACTCAAGCGCGCCTTTCCTCCGAGTAAGTTCCCGTGCTTTTTTTGCGGCATCCCGTGCCTTTGATGCGAGAATCGCCTTTTCGATAATTTTTTTTGCAACATTCGGGTTCTCTTCGAAGAACTCTTTTAAAGAGTCGTAAATGATAGAGTCAGTTATCCCTTTCATCTCACTGTTACCGAGCTTAGTCTTTGTCTGGCCTTCGAATTGAGGCTCAGTGAGTCTCACGCTGATGATTGCACTGAGTCCTTCTCTTGCATCCTCACCAGAGAGGGATTGGTCAGTAATACCCTTAGCATAATCATTTACCGCACGCGTGAGCGCAGCCCGAAAGCCCGAAAGATGGGTGCCTCCCTCATGGGTGTTGATGTTGTTTGCAAAAGAGTAGATGCTCTCGTTGAAGCCTGCGTTGTATTGGATGGCGACTTCGATTTCTGTTGTGTCTTTTTTCTTGTTGATGTAGATAGGGGGATGGAAGGGATCACGGTTCCTATTGAGATGCTCAACAAAAGAGACAATTCCTCCTTCATAAAAAAACTCCATCTCTTTTCCACTTCTTTCATCTGTGATTGTGAGGCGAACACCTTTGTTAAGAAAGGCAAGCTCCTGCAGCCGAGATGCCAGGGTGTCGAGGTTGAACTCCGTGGTCTCGAAGATTTCACTGTCGGGCTTGAAAGTCACCTTCGTTCCCGTATCCTCAGCCTCTCCCACCACCTCAAGCTCTGTCACTGGAACGCCTTTTTCATACCTCTGCCAAAAGACCTTTCCTTCCCGCCAAACCCACACTTCAAGCCATTCTGCAAGGGCGTTTGTAACACTCACGCCCACGCCATGGAGGCCGCCAGAAACCTTGTAGCCCTTCCCTGAGAACTTGCCCCCTGCATGAAGCTGGGTCATCACAACCTCGACAGCGCTCTTCCCGAATTCCTCCATTATGCCGGTAGGAATCCCACGGCCGTCGTCGGCAACACTCACACTCCCGTCTTCGTGGATCAAGACTTGAATGTTTGAGCAAAAGCCGGCAAGCGCTTCGTCAATCGAGTTGTCAACAGCTTCATAGACTAGATGATGCAGACCAAGCGTGCTTGTGGACCCGATGTACATGGCAGGTCTTTTTCGCACTGCTTCAAGGCCCTCAAGGACCTCGATTTCCTTTTCTGTGTACTCCTCAGGCCTATCCATATTTTCATCCGAAAATTAGATGCTCATTTTCCCTTGATCTGGCTAATGTTTTTATAGCATATAAAGCTTTATATTATAGACTAAAATTAGGCCAAAATAATGCATGTCAACGTACATCGAAATACAATCACGGCGGACGGATTAACCTCCTTTTTGGATTCTTTCACTCATCTTTTTATTATGCTTGCTGACAACTCGTTATTCAGATTTCACGTGAAAAATCACGGAGGATATCAGGATTCGGGGATAAATTTTATATAACATGTAAAAATAAGTATTATAAGGTGATGAATTATGCCAGAAATACCGAATGCAGCAGCAGACAGGATAATAAGAAATGCAACAGGCTTGAGAGTCGGGGCGGACGCGGCAGAGTACCTCGCTGAAGAGCTCGACGATATTGGAAAGGAGATTGCCGAGGGGGCAGGAAAACTTGCAAGGCACGCTGGGAGAAAAACAGTTAAAGCAAGCGACATAAAGCTTGCTCTTAGCTCCTGAAACCTCGCCCAGCCATAACAGCAGAAGCCATGCTTTTATGGGTTGAAAAATACCGTCCAGAAAGCCTTAGTGACCTAGCTGGTAATACCCGGACGGTTAGTCGCCTTAGAGAATGGGTCAAAGAGTTTAAAGAGAAGAAGACTAAAAAGAAGGCACTCCTGCTTTATGGGCCGCCTGGCTCGGGAAAGACCTCCGCGGGGTACGCGCTTTCACGGGAGCTTGGCTATGATCTTGTGGAGACCAACGCCTCTGACGCGAGGACGAAAGACAAAGTGGAGCGGGTGGTGGGATTTGCGGCAAATCTTGCGAGTCTCGATCCAAAAAGCGAAGGAAGGATTATCCTTGTCGATGAGGTGGACGGGATCCACGGGCGATCAGACTATGGTGGAGTTTCGGCTGTAAAAAATATAATAAAAGGTGCAAAAGAGCCTGTCATCCTTCTTGCAAATGATCCCTGGGGCCTTCCAGCTGATTTTCGGGCTCAATGCGAGGTCCTTGAATTCAAGCGCATAGACCGACGAACAATCTTGAAGGTGCTGAAACACATCGCAGAAATGGAAGGAATAAAAAGCGATGAAAAGGCGCTCTCCATCATCTCAAGCAATGCAAACGGCGATCTAAGGTCGGCGATAAATGATCTACAATCATTAGGCCAGGGGGGGACGATAGAAGTCGGGGATGTTTCATCCCTTTTCATGCGCGATTCCGAACTCAGCGTCTTCAAAGCCCTTGCCCAGATTTTCAAAACCGATTCCTGTGATCGGGCGAGAGAGGCAATGTTCGAGTCCGAGGAGGATCCTGAAACTCTTCTCAACTGGCTCGTTGAAAACGTGCCTTTGGAATATGAGGACCCGGCGGATCTTGCACGGGCCTATTCCTATCTCTCCCGTGCAGACATATTTCTCGGAAGGATTAAGAAGAGGCAGGACTGGCGGCTCCTCGGTTATGCGAGCGATCTCATGAGCTGCGGGGTTGCGGTTTCGAAGAAAAGAAGGTATCAGAAGTTCGTCAGATACAAGTATCCTCAGAGATTTGCTATGCTTGCCCGCACCCGTGCCAGGCGAAATCTCATTGCAGATATTGCCTCGAAAATTTCGAAGAAGTGCCATGTCTCAACGAAGGTTGCGGCAAAAGAGTTTGTGCCAATGCTACAGAATCTTTTCAAAGATGTTGGAAGAGCAGCAAGCCTTTCATCCTATTTCGGTTTCGACCAAAAGGACATAGAGTTTTTCGAGCCCGACAGTGCTAAAAGGATTCACGAGATATCCCAAAAGATATCGGCCGAAAGGATCACGCCAAAGACCCATCAGACGTCATTATTTTAATACATCAACACAACGGCTCAGTCGAAGTGATACCAGGTCAGGGAACTGTTACTGACATGTTGATTGCGATTTCTGCGATGTCGCTTGAGTAGTCCGCTATCCTTGAGAGGCTGTCTAGCATCCCCTTATAGTGGATTGCCGCCGGACGCGAAAGCTCCTTTGCAAAGATCAAATTGGAGGCTTCAATATAGACGTTCTTAATTTCATTGTGGGATTGGAAAAGACCCAATGCGAGATGCTGATCTTTTTTGAAGATCGACTTTGAAGAGTCATCAAGCAGCTTAATCACCAGCGTCATCATCTCCGTCACTTTGTCCAGTTCAACCGGTTCTCCCTGAAGCTCAAGATAGTTTAGGATAAGTTTTTCAACATGATCAGAAATCCGCTCAAAACTCTTCACAACAATCCGAAATCCAAGGGCCTCCCGCTGCTCCTTGATCCCAAGGATCTCTGCGCTCCGGCTGTATCTGACCGCGGACTTCAGCTGCCTTACGATGAGAAAATAAAGCCGGTCAACCTCTTTTTCCCGCATGATAACGTCTCTTGCAAGGTCTTCGCTTTCCGAGCCGATTACCTCTTTTGCATCCTTGAGCATGCTTGTTATGATGAGATACATTCTCTTGAGGGCCTGGGTTGTGGATATCCTTTCTTGGTCTAAAAACACCTCCAGGAGCACGTGGTTTTCATATTCTTCTGCGATCTCAAGCCCCATGAGAAATCCGATCACGTCTCGTATGTTCTTTTTATACTCGAGCCTGCGGGCCGCTTCGAATTTAACCACGATCTTGTCATTACCTACAAGATAGTGTGAAATAATGAGCAGTTTCAGGTCGTCCTCTGATTTGAGTTGGCTTGAGTCGATAACCGCTGTTGTGGGGGTTTTTTCAATTACTCCTGCGTTGATTGTTAGCGAGCCTTCAAGCTCTCGCACCGTGACTGTGTCGCCTTCTTTTATGCCTGCCTTTTTTGCCCACCTCTTGGGAAGCGACACTACGAACGTCGATCCCCCGCTCTTGTAGACCTTTCTCGTCTCCATAAAAATCAATACTCTACTGACTTTATTATATGATATATATATTATTTAGAATAAATATATATATTTTCCTGCACGCCCTGCATCAGATGAGTAATAATCAAAGGAAATTCCAGCCAAAAAAGAGCTGGATATTGTGTTTGCTGTTAATCCTTGTCGTTAATTCTGGTTGCATATCCTGGTTTCAAAGGCCTCAGACGCAATTGGATTATGGTTATGCGGAAGTAAAAGGCTCGGATACAATGGTAAATCTGGCACAGGCTTGGGCCGAGGCATTCATGGAGAAGAATCAGGACACCTATATCTCTGTTACAGGAGGGGGCTCAGGGACAGGAATAGCGGCGTTGATAAACGACAACACAGACATTGCAGCATCATCAAGGGAGATGAAGGAAAAAGAGATTGAGAACGCAAAAGAAAGAGGTGTTGTGGTCTGGGGTTTCGTAGTTGCCCAGGACGGTCTTGCCGTTGCCGTGAACAATGAAAATCCGATAGAATCTCTTACTTTTGATCAACTAAAGGAAGTTTTCACTGGAAGGGTAAAGGAGTGGTCCGAGCTTGGATGGAGCGACGGTGGCAAAATCTCAGTCTATTCCAGGCAGAGTAATTCAGGGACCTATGTGTTCTTTAACGAGCATGTAATGGACGACGCAGACTGGGCCGAGGGCACGAAGTTTCTGCCTGGCTCTGCTTCGATAAACGACGGCATAAAGACAGACAAGTCAGGGATTGGATACTATGGCGTGGGATATCTCGAAGGTGTCAAGGCGCTTATGGTTTCAGAAGACGAGGCAAATGAACCAGTTTCGCCTCTTGATCTGGTGCGGGTCTCCGAGGGTAAATACCCCTTGTCACGGCCCCTATTCCTCTATATCAATGGAGAACCAAGAGGAACAGTACGGGATTTTCTCGACTTCGCGCTAAGCGAGGAGGGGCAGAGGCTTGTAGTTGAAGAAGAATACTACCCCATTGGTGCAGAAATAGAGGCACAAAACAAAGAAACACTGGAACTGGCTTCGGGAGGAGATGAATGAAGAAGCTTAAGGAGTTTTTTATTGAGAGGCTTCTTTTTGCAACCGGCCTATCCTCGATATTTATTTTAATCCTCATCTTTGCCTTTCTATTGAAGGAGGCCCTTCCAGCATTTATGGAGATTGGGATATGGGAGTTTGCCTCTGGCACGAGGTGGCTTCCAGCTTCGAAGACTCCAGGTTTCGGAGCCCTACCCCTAATAATTGGAACCAGTATGGTGACTATTTTGGCGCTTTTCATCGCTGTTCCCTGGGGAGTTGCGACGGCTGCATACATCTCTGAAGTTGCACATCCGAAGATAAAGGACCTCCTGAAATCAACGATCGAGATGCTCGCCCTCTTCCCATCCGTAGTGATAGGTTTTATCGCGCTTGTGGTTGTGGCGCCATTGATTGGAAAAACCTTCGGTCTGTCAAACGGCCTAACAGCATTTACAGGCGGGGTAATGCTCGCGATTATGGCCCTTCCCACCATTGTAAGCATATCAGAAGATGCCTTTTACGCTGTTCCCGGAAGTTATAGAGAGGCCTCATATGCGCTGGGCGCCACCAAGTGGCAGACAGTGCGCCAGGTTGTGCTCCCTTCGGCCGCATCCGGGATAATTGCTGCCGTCATGCTGGGGCTGGGAAGAGCGATCGGCGAGACAATGACAGTTCTTATGGCAACAGGCAACTCGATTTCAATGCCACTAACAGGACTGATTCCAAACTACCTTACCTCGGTTCGAACAATGACAGCCGATATTGCTATCGAAGCTGCAGAGGTCCCCTGGGGCTCTCTTCACTGGCACGCACTTTTCGTTATCGCGGCCATGCTCTTTGTGATGACTTTTATACCCAATCTTATAGCCGACATCGTGCTTCACAGATTTGAGGAGGAGATGGGAAGATGAACCTAGGTGAGAAGACATGGTTGAATCTGCTTCGAACGTGCGGAGCAGCGCTAATCTTAGTGGTCGTCGCCATTTTCGCACACATCATCATAAAGGGCTCAGGCTCAATTAACCCGGAATTTCTCCTGGCGGCACCGAAAAAGGGGATGACAGAGGGCGGGATATACCCAGCAATAATCGGGTCAATCCTCCTTACCACCCTGACCATGGCATTTGCAGTGCCTTTGGGTGTTCTTTCAGCAATCTATCTCAATGAATACGCATCCAAGGGAAGGTTGATTCGGCTGATTCGGTTAGCTATTCGAAACCTGTCGGGTGTACCGAGCATTGTCTACGGTCTCTTTGGCCTCGGACTTTTTGTAGCCCTCCTAGATCTAGGGCACTCACTTCTTTCAGCATCCCTCACACTAGCGCTTCTCTCGCTTCCAATAACTATCACCGCGTCTGAAGAGGCGTTAAAATCAGTGCCAGACTCATTTCGGGAAGGATCCCTTGCACTGGGGGCAAGCAAATGGGAGTCTGTCAGGCATAATGTACTTCCCAATGCTCTTCCCGGCATCGCCACAGGCACGATCCTCGCCCTTGGGAGGATTATCGGCGAGACTGCCCCCATACTCCTCACCGGTGCAGCATTCTTTCTTCCAAGGCTCCCATCCACAGTGTTCGACCAGTTCATGGCCCTTCCCTATCACATATTCATACTCTCAACTCAGCATTCTAAAATCGAGGTAGTACGGCCCCTTGCTTATGGAACGGCGCTAGTTCTCATAGCTATGGGGTCATCTCTAAATCTAATCGCAATCCTGATCCGAAAAAGGATTAGGGCTAGGAAGGTGTGGTAATGGAAAAGATAGTTGCAAAAAACGTAAACCTTTGGTATGGGGATTTTCATGCATTAAAGGACATCTCAATCAGGGTAGGCGAGAAAAACGTAACCTCCCTCATCGGACCCAGTGGCTGCGGGAAAACCTCTTTTTTAAGGCTTCTGAACAGGATGAACGACTTAATCCCGTCAGCACGCTTCCAAGGCGAGATATTTATAGAAGGTGAAGACATTTATGCTCCGGAAACGAACGTGATCGAGCTTCGCAAAAAGGTGGGCATGGTATTCCAAAAGCCAAATCCCTTCCCGAAATCGATCTATGACAACGTTGCCTTCGGGCCGCGGCTTCATGGAATAAAGGGGAGAAAGGCCTTGGACGGAATTGTGGAAGACACGTTGAAAAAAGCAGCCCTCTGGGGCGAAGTCAAAGGCAAGCTCAAGAAAAACGCTTTTTCTCTCTCTGGCGGCCAGCAGCAAAGGCTCTGCATCGCCCGGGCCCTTGCTATCAAGCCTGATATCATTCTTTTCGACGAACCCTGCTCCGCGCTTGACCCAGTGTCAACAGCAAAGATTGAGGATCTGATCGCTGCACTCAAAAAGGACTACACCATCGTGATTGTTACCCACAACATGCAGCAGGCGGCGAGGGTTTCAGATTTTTCAGCATTCTTCCTTCTGGGCGAGTTGATCGAATTTTCAGATACCGAGACGATGTTTGAGACCCCAAAGGATAAAAGAACTGAAGACTATATTACAGGGAGGTTCGGCTAAAATGGTGCGCAAAGGTTTTGAAAAAGAGCTAAAGAAACTTGAAGACTCGGTTATTGAGATGGCCGAGCTTGCCAAACAAAGTATCGATACATCGGTTCAGTCGCTTAAGGAAAAGGACGTGAAGCTTGCTGAAAGGACTATTAAACTTGAGAAAGAGATGGACAAGAAAAGCCTGGACATCGAAAACCGTTGCATGCGCCTCACCGCGCTTCAACAGCCTGTTGCAAAGGACCTGCGTTTTATCGCCTCCATGTTGAAGATATCTGACACACTTGAACGAGTGGGTGACTACGCAGGCAAACTAGCCAAGATCACCATCAAAACCAAGGACAAGCCCCTGGTGAAACCGCTCATTGACATCCCAAAGATGGCTGAACTTTCAAAGGAGATGATCGACATCGACATAGAGGCCATCAGAACAAAAAACGTGGATGGGATTGAAGAAAAACTTACCGAACGCGATGACGTTATCGACAATTTGTATGAGCAGATTTACCGAGAGCTGCTAACGATGATGCTTGAGCGTCCGCAGATCATAAGCGATGCAACAGACCTAATCTTCGCGGGCCGATACCTGGAGCGGATTGGTGATCTCGCATGCAAAGTGGCGAACAGGGCCGTCTACATGGTGGACGGCAGAAGGACGCTGATAAAGTAGGGATTATTTATACCTCGGTTTTCTAATTCACCGTGATGAATGGAAGAATTCTTATCCTATCTCTTCTGTTATTGGCCTTTTTTTCAGGTTGTATTTCTGGGCAGGACATAAAGCAGCCTAAAGGCTCGGTCATCCTGGCTACCACGACAAGCACTTATGACTCAGGACTTCTTGATAATATTCTCCCAGTATTCGAAGAGAGGATTGGAGTTGAAGTCCGTGTTATTTCTGTTGGAACTGGAAACGCCCTTGAGCTTGGGAGAAGGGGTGACGCAGATGTGATTCTGGTCCACTCGCCAGTGGATGAAATGCGATTTGTATCTGATGGATTTGGGGTTGAACGGCATTGTGTCATGTACAATGATTTTGTAATTCTGGGTCCTCGAAATGACCCTGCAGCGATTGAACGTGCTTCAGCCCCTGAGGCGCTTAAAAGGATTGCGAAAACCGGTTCTCAATTCGTATCAAGGGGGGATGATTCTGGGACCCATAAAAAAGAACTTGCCCTATGGAAGATTACAGGCATTGAAGATAAAGGCAGCGGCTATATTGAAACTGGAACCGGCATGGGGCTTACCCTTCTTACGGCAAGCGAGAAAGGGGCCTATACCATATCTGACAGGGGAACATTCGTTTCCATGAAGGACCGCCTTGACCTTGTCATTTTAGCCTCAGGTGACCGGCTACTTCTAAATCCCTACGGCATAATTGCGGTGAATACA
>JABAOE010022490.1_pt2 | contig 16267 bp, 13 predicted proteins | sample 7062141 | NCBI WGS metagenome assembly JABAOE01 (sample SAMN14538627, study PRJNA623070) | marine sediment metagenome | biome: marine biome [ENVO:00000428]; feature: marine pelagic biome [ENVO:01000023]; material: deep marine sediment [ENVO:00002113] | place: India: Gulf of Khambhat ... | reverse complement strand
CAGTTGCTCTGCCAATTGAGCTAGCGGCGCCGGGGCGGTAATAATCATTACTAGTAGTTTCCCATGCAAGGGTGATCGCATGGCACCTTCCGACGTGCGGCCGGCCGCGGTCGCCGGGCAGTTCTATCCCGGCGAGCCCGACCAGCTGCAGAAGATGGTGGACACCTTCCTCGGCGAGGTCGCCGCCGATCNNGCCGATCCCGAGGAGGCCCCGGCGGCGATCGTGCCGCACGCGGGGTTGATCTACTCGGGGCGCTGCGCCGCCCAGGTGTTCAAGCGACTCACGATCCCCCCGATCGTGGTGATCCTGGCCCCCAACCACACGGGTCGCCTCGGAGCAGGCGGCGGTGCCAGCGTCTGGGCCCACGGCGCCTTCGAGANNTCGGCCGCGTGCCGATCGCCAGCGCGCTCGCGGAGCGCCTGTGCGCCGAGTGCGAGCTCGCCGCCCACGATCCGGAGGCGCACGTGCGCGAGCACGCCGTGGAGGTCGAGCTGCCCTTCTTGCAGACGCTGGCCCCGGACACGGCGATCGTGCCGATCGTGCTGGCGTGGGACGACTGGACGCGGTGCCGTGCGCTCGCGCACGCGCTCGCGCACGTGGTGCACGACCAGGCCGAGCGCGTGCTGGTGCTGGCGTCCTCCGACATGACACACTACGAGTCGGCCGCCCGGGCGGCCGCCAAAGACCGGCGGGCGCTCGCGGCCGTGGAGCACCTGGACGGAGAGAACCTGCTCCGCATCTGTCGGCACGAGGACGTGACGATGTGCGGCCGGGCGCCGGCGGCCGTCGCCGTGGAGACGGCACGCATCGGGGGCGCCGCCGGCGCCCGCGTGGTGGACTACCGCCACAGCGGGTGGGTCACCGGCGACGACGCCTCCGTCGTCGCGTACGCCGGCGTCCTGGCCAACTAGCGGCGACGCGGTCCCCGGGAGGCAGCAGGTGACACGACGGTCGGCGAGCGCGGCGGTGGCGATCATGGCGGTCGCCGGGGCGATGCCGGCAGGCGGCCAGGCGCAGTCGCTCTGGTTGGATCCGCAATCGGACCGCGCCGTCTCCGTCGAGTGGCTTCATCCAGTCTTTGGCGGGCTCACCGACGACGTCCTCAACGCGGCGACCTTCGTGTCGTTCCGCTACCCCCTCCGATCCGGTCTCGTCCTGGAGGGGGACATCCCGCTGGCCTACGCGGACGTACCGGACGTGCGGCAGCTGGTGGTGGGGAATCCGTATCTCGGCGTGCGGCATGCGGCCGGCCGGTTTGCCGCCGAGATCGGCGTCCGACTCCCGCTCATGGTCGACAACCGCGACGAGGCCCAAACCGTCGGGCTGTTCGCCGACATGGACCGCTGGGAGGCGTTCGTCGAGCGGGTGGTGCCGGTGACGATCCAGGCCAATTACACCGTCGACTGGCCGACCGGCTTCACCCTCCGTCTGCGCGGAGGACCGTCGATCTGGATCCCGACCGAGGAGGACGGGGAGGCGATCGTGGACTATGCGGTGACGGGGGGCTACCGCGGCGCGCGGGTCCGCATCGTCGCCGGACTGTCGGGCATGCTGATCGTCACCGAGCCGGAGCTCAACCTGGCCGAGCGCTCCTTGCACGAGCTCGGCGCCATGGTCGAGACGCGGCTGGGGCCCCTGACGCCGGGCCTCCAGCTCCGGCTGCCGATCGACACCGATCCCGACCGTCCGCATGACGTGGTGCTGGGCCTCCACCTGGGCGTCGCGATGCCCTGACCCCGCCACCGCCGGCCGGCGCCGATCGGGACCCGCCTCGACCCGGAACCCGAAGGTCCGCAACGGGGTACGCGAACGGGGCGCGACATGACGACGCGCCGCCCAACCAGGCGACGATTCCGCGGAAGGCTCCGAGTAGTCCGCTGCCGTGACACGCACGCACTCCCCCCACCCATGATCCTCCGGCTCACCCTCCTGCTGGGCTCCTTCGCCGCACAGGCGCAGTCCGACACCAGCGAGGAGCGGTCGGTGTACCAGATNNACCGGCGCCGCGGCGCGCGCCGAGGCGGCCCTGGACCGACCCGAAGCGCTCTCGATGGTCGAGATCGGCCTCGGCACCCGGGCGATGGGAGCGATCGTCGCCGACCTGCTGCGGGACGTGCCCGGGGTGCAGGTGCAGCAGACCTCCGCGGGCCAGGGCGCCGTCATCATCCGGGGGCTGATCGGCAACCAGGTGCTGCTGCTGGTGGACGGCATCCCCCTCAACAACAGCACCTACCGCGACGGGCCCGGGCAGTACCTGGCCACGATCGATCCCGAAGCGATCGAGCACATCGAGATCGTCCGCGGACCCGGGTCGATGCTCTACGGCTCCGACGCCCAGGGGGGGGCGGTCAACATCATCACCCGGTCCCACGCCTTCGCGGGCTCGCGGAGCGTGCGGGTCTCGGGGAGGTACTCCACGGCCAACCGCGGCGGGCGGACCCGGCTGTCGGCGGGGGCGCAGGGCAGGCGCTGGAGTCTCGCCATGGGCGGGTCGCTCGGGTTCGCCGGCGACCTGCGCGCCGGGGGCGGGTTGGGCCGGCAGCATCCGACCGCGTTCGACACGCGGGCCGTCGATGCCGAGCTGACCGTGCGCCCACGCAGTGACCACACGGTGACGGCGGTGGTGCAGCACTTCGAGATGGCCGACGTGCCCCGCTACGACCGCTACGTCGACTTCCGCAAGACCGAGGGGTGGGGACCCGACGCGGAACACGTGTTCGATCCGCAGACCCGCCGGCTGGCGTACGCCCGGTACGCGTACGCGCCGCGGGACGCCGTGCTCCATCATTTCGAAGCGACCGTGAGCCTCGCCTTCCAGCGCGAGGGCCGCCACCAGATCCGGCTGACCGACGGCGGCGTGCCGGACGACGTCCGGACGCTGTGGCGCGACGACGTGTACACCCCGGGGGTGAGCCTGGTGGGCCAGAGTCGCATGACGGTGGCCGACCGCCTCGTCCGTCTCCAGTGGGGCGCGGACTTCTATCGCGACTACCTGGCCAGCGAGGGGTGGACCCAGGAGACCCAGACCGGCCTCACCACCCCGCTGGTGCGCCAATCCGACGGCGGCCTGGTCGCCACCGGCAACTTCCCCGACGGCGCGCAGGCCAGCCGCGTCGGGGCGTTCCTGTCGGCGGAAACGGAGGTCTTCCGGCGGCTGCGCATCGCCACCGGGGTGCGCTGGAGCCGCTTCGACAACGAGGCGGACGTGGGGATCGACTTCGGCGGGAGGGTCGACAACTCCAGCACCGACGTGACCGCGCAGGTCGGCGTCATCGCCGCCCCCACGCGCCGGTGGCGGGTCGCCGTGCGCCTCGCGGAGGGCTTCCGGGCACCCAACCTGTACGACCTCACGCGGGTCGGGCCGGTGCCCGGCGGGATCGCGCTGCCCAATCCCGACGCCAAGCCGGAGCGCTCCCTCAGCGCCGAGGTCTCGGTGCGCTGGAGCGCGCGCCCGACCGCCGTCTCGATCACGCTGTACCGAACGACCATCGACGACTTCATCGATCGGGCGCCCAGCGCCTTCCGCGGCGACACGCTCTTCAACGGCGAGCGGGTGTTCCAGGGCGTAAACGTCGGGTCGGCGACGGTGCGGGGGGTGGAGGCCGCGGCGGCCCAGCGGGTCGGGCCGCTGGACGTGCAGGCCACGCTGCTGGTCACCCACGGCGATCAGCGCTTGGCCGACGGCGCGGTGGAGCCGATGTCCAAGATCCCCCCGGTGAACGGGTCGGGGTCGGTGCGCTGGGCGAACGAGTCGGGGGAGGTCTGGGCGGAGTACGTCCTCCGCTGGGCGGTGGCGCAGCGCCGCCTCGGCAGCCGCGACCTGAGCGATCCGCGCATCCCCGACGGCGGCACGCCGGGCTTCGCGGTGCACGGCGTGCGGGCGGGGGCGATGCTCCAGTACGGCCTGACGCTCTCGGCCGGCCTCGAGAACCTGACCGACGAGCTGTACCGGGACCACGCCAGCGGGGTCGACAACGCCGGACGTCACCTGTGGGTAGGCGTCTCGTGGGCGGCGCGCATGTGACGACGGCCGCGGCCTGCCGGGTTGCGTCCCGTTGGCGGGGTCGAGATATTGCCCTCCGCTGCCGAGCCGGCGTGGCGGTATCGTCTAGGGGCCTAGGACGCGGCCCTCTCAAGGCAGAAACACGGGTTCGAATCCCGTTACCGCTATCGAGACCGCGCGGGTCTCCCCTCTCGACCGATCGCCCCCATCGTCTAGCGGTTAGGACACCACTCTTTCAAGGTGGGGACAGGGGTTCGACTCCCCTTGGGGGCATCGCTCCCGCGGCGCCAGCAACCCTTGCCGTCACCCCCGGCGGCATGCACACTGCGGCGAGACGCAGGGAAAGGTGAGCGATCGATGGACACCGCCGAGATCTCCGAACGCTCCCGGGGCGTGGCGCTGACCCTGTCGGTGGTGACCGGGGTCTTCGGCGGTCACCGGTTCTATCTGGGGCGACCCGTGTCCGGTGTCGCGATGCTGCTGACCTTCGGGGGCCTGGGGATCTGGTACCTCTACGACTGCATCGTGGTCGCGGCCGGCGAGATGCGCGACGGCGACGACCGTCGGGTGCGGCGGTGGGGCCCCGAGACCGTGGGGCCGGCCGGACGCCTGCGCCCCGGAAACGAGGTCGTCTTCGAGGCCGTCGATGCGTTGCGCGACGAGGTCGCCGACCTCCAGGAGCGGGTCGACTTCATGGAGCGCATGCTGGTCGAGGTGAAGGAGCGGCCGGCGCTCCCCGGGGGCGTCCACCCGGAGCCCTGACCGGCACGGCCGGTCCCCTCGTTCCCATCGTGCCGACGTTGCTTCCCGCCGCCGCGCTGCCCCTCCTGGCGCTGTTCGCCGGCGCCCCGCAGGCCCCACCGGCCGACACCGCGCCGCCCGCGTATTCCCTCTACCTCGTGACGGTCGGCCCCGGCGACCAGGTCTGGGAACGCTTCGGCCACAACGCGATCTGGGTGCGCGACGAGGCCGCCGGGACCGATCGCGTCTACAACTACGGCCTGTTCTCCTTCCAGCAGGAAGGGTTCCTGCTTCGCTTCCTCGAGGGCCGGATGCGCTACTGGATGGCGGGGTTCGAGGCCGAGCCCCACCTGGCCGAGTACGTCGCGCGCGACCGGACGGTCTGGCGGCACGAGCTGAACCTCACGGCGGCGCAGCGGCAGGAGCTAGTGGCGTTCCTGCGGTGGAACGCCCAACCGGAGAACCGGTTCTACCGCTACGACTACTACCGGGACAACTGCTCCACCCGCATCCGCGACGCACTCGACCGGGTGGTGGGCGGTGCCATCCGCGCGCAGAGTGGCGCACCGACGGGCGCCACGTGGCGGTTCCACACGCAGCGGCTCACGGCCCCCGACCCGCTCATCTACATCGGCACCCTGGCGGGCCTCGGCCAGCCGGTGGATCGCCCCGTGTCGGCATGGGACGAGATGTTCCTGCCGATGCTGCTGCTCGAGCACCTGCACGGCGTCACGGTCGTGGACGACGGCGGCCGCGAACGCCCCCTGATCGGGCCCGGCGAGGTGTGGTACGTGAGCAGTGCCCCGGCGCCCCCCGACCGGCCGCCGGCCTGGATGCCCCGGTTCCTGCTCGCCGGCGTCGCCCTGGCCGCGGTCCTGCTCGCCCTGGCGCGTCGCGGGCGCCGGCACCGCCTCGCGAGGATCGGGTTCGGACTGGCGGCGACGGGCTGGTCGCTGCTCCTCGGCGCGGCCGGGACGGTCCTCCTGGGCCTCTGGACCCTGACCGACCACGTCGCGGCCTCGGCCAACGAGAACCTGTTCATGGCGAATCCGCTGGCCCTCGGCCTCGCGGGGCTGTGCGTGCCGCTGGCGGCGGGGTGGACGCGCAGCAGCCGGGCGGCCCGCCTGCTGGCGGACCTGGTGGCGGCGGCCACCCTGACGGGGTGCGTGCTGCAGGTCCTGCCCGGCCTGGACCAGGTGAACGGCCAGCTGTACGCCCTGGTGCTTCCGGTGAACCTCGCCCTGGCGCTCGGGGTGCGGACGGCGAACTCCACGTAGCCCCGGCTCTTCCGCCCGGCCCGGCAGACCGTAGGTTCCCTTTCCTTCGGCATTATGGCACACGAAGTCGTCATCACTACCGTGATCGCCGTGGTCGCGCTCCTGCTCGTGGCCGCGGCCGCCGCGATCGGGTTCCGGCGGATCAATCTGCCGTTTACGGTCGGGCTCGTGCTGACCGGACTCCTGCTGGGAGCGGTCGCGGAGCGGGTGCACGAGCTCGAGTTCCTGTCGCACCTCACGCTCTCGCCCGAGATCATCCTGTTCGTCTTCCTGCCGACGCTGATCTTCGAGTCGGCGTTCAACCTCGACAGCCGCCTCCTCTCGCGGAATCTGCGGCCCGTGCTCACCCTCGCCGCCCCCGGCCTCCTCCTGTCGACCGGGCTGGTGGGCGGACTGATGGCGTGGCTCACGCCGCTGGAGCTCGGGCCCGCGGTGATCTTCGGGGCGCTCATCTCCGCGACCGATCCGGTGGCGGTGATCGCCCTCTTCAAGCAGCTGGGGGCGCCCAAGCGCCTGGCCATGCTGGTGGAGGGCGAGAGCCTCTTCAACGACGCCACCGCGATCGTGCTCTTTCGGGTCATCCTGGCGGTGGTGGGCGGGGGCGTGCTCACCGCCTCCACGTTCGGCCGCGGCTTCCAGGACTTCGCCATCGTCTTCACCGGCGGACTGCTGGTCGGCGGGCTGATCGGCTACCTGATGATCCGCTCGATCGCCCTCGCCGACGACGACCCGCTGGTGGAGGTGGCGCTCTCGACGGTGGTCGCCTACGCGGCGTTCATCGCGGCCGAGCACTACCTGCACGTCTCGGGCGTCATGGCGACCGTGGGCGCCGGCCTGGTGGTGGGCACGTTGGGCTCCACCCGCTTCACGCCGCAGGCGAGGGAGTATCTCCACCAGTTCTGGGAATACGCCGCGTTCGTCGCCAACAGCCTCATCTTCCTGCTGGTCGGCCTCAGCATTCCGGTCCTCGAGCTCGGGGCCCAAGTGGTTCCGATCCTGATCGCCATCGGGGCGGTCATGCTGGCCCGCGCCGTCACCGTGTTCGGGCTCGTCCCGGTGGTCGGGCGGCTTCCCGGGAGCGAGCCGATCGACCTGCGCTACCAGAGCGTGATGTTCTGGGGCGGGCTGCGGGGTGCCGTCGCACTCGCCCTGGCCCTGAGCCTTCCGGAGGGGTTCGCCCAGCGCGACCTCGTGGTCACCCTGGCGATCGGGGTCGTGCTCTTCAGCCTGCTGAGCGGGGGCCTCACGATGGGTCCGCTCATCCGGCTCCTGGGGCTCGACCGCCCGAGCCTGGTCGAGCGGGTCGCGAGTGCACAGGCCTCGTTCGCCGCCAAGCGGCAGGCCCTGGAGCGGATGACCGAGCTCGCGTCGGTCGGCCACTTCTCCCCCGGCCTCATGGAGGACACCCAGTTCCGGTACCGCGGCGAGCTGGAGGCGGCCGAGCGGGACCTGGACGCCCTGCGGGGCGAATGCACCGAGGGCGAGATCCGCAGCGTGCTCTGGTCGGAGGCGCTGGCGGCCGAGCAGACGGTGTAAACCGCAACCTGTTCGGGCAGGGTGCGATCTCCGAGCCGGTGCTGCGCGAGCTGGAGCTGTCGGTCGAGCTGCAGCGCGACCGCCTCAAGCAGGGCGACACCCCCCGGGGGGTCCCGGAGGCCGCCCCGATCGAGATGCGGCTGGTCGGCGCCCTGAGCCAATTCCTCATCCGCGTGGCCCCGCGCAACGGGTTCGTACAGCGGCAGCGCCTCCGCGGGCTGGCCGCGCGCTACGAACACGACCTCGCGGTCTTCGAGGCGGGACGGCGGGTCGCCGAGGAGGTCGCCCGGCTCGGTGAGCTCCTCGGCGTGTCCGAGTCGCTGACCGCGTCCTGCCGGGAGGAGTACCGACGTCGGAGCGAGGAGGCCACCAAGCGGCTCGACCAAGTGGCGGAGCACTTCCCGGAATACGTCCAGGCCATGCAGCAGCAGACCGCGGGCCGGATCGCCCTCGACGGCGAGGCGCAGGCGATCCGGCACCTCGGCTCCAGCGGCGCGCTCCCGGGCGGGGTGGCCGCGAACGCCCGCCGGACCGTCGAGCGGGCCCTGCGGCGCCTCGCGCGCCAACCGATCACGGCGCTCCAGCTCGACCCCCGGGACCTGCTGGGCCGCGTGCCGATGTTCCAGGGGCTGGCGCCGGAGGACTTCCAACGGGTGGTCGACGCCCTGGTGCCCCGCACCGTGCTGGCCGACGAGGTCATCCTCACCCAGGGCGAACGCGGCACGTCGCTGTTCCTGATCGCACGGGGGGTGGTGGCGGTGTCGATCGCCCAGGACGGGGGCCCGCCCGCGCGGGTCGCCGCCCTGTACGCCGGCGACTTCTTCGGCGAGATGGCCCTGCTGACGTCACAACCCCGCAGCGCCACGGTGCGGGCGGTGACCGACTGCCAGCTGTACGAGCTGTCCAAGCGGGACGTCGACCAACTGTGCGAGGTCTGTCCCGGCGTCAAGTCGGCCCTCAGCGCGGCGTACGCGGAGCGGGCCGGCGTGACGCAGCGGGAGGAACGTCGCAGCGGGCACTGGACCCGCGAGGACCTGGAGGCCCTCGAATCCTGATCGGCTAGCCGGGCTCCCCGCGACCGACGATCGCCTCCGCGAGCGCGGTCAGGTCGGCGACCTCGAGATCCGGTCGCGACCGGCCGGGCGCGCGCTCTCCGAGCCGGTTGACCCACCCGACCGGGATGCCCAGCGCGAGACACGGCTCCACGTCGTGGAAGTAGCTCTGGGCCGCGTGCAGCCACGCGGCCGTGCCGATCGACGCCCGGGCCTGCCGGAAGTGGGCCGGCGCCGGCTTGTACGAGCGGACCTGCTGGGCGGTGACCACCAGATCGAAGTCCGCGGTGAGATGCCGGCGCGTTGCCGCCAGGAGGTCGTCATCGACGTTGGAGAGGATGCCGAGCCGGCACCCGGCCTCGCGAAGCCGTTCGAGCGCGGGGTTGGTATCGGGAAACGGAGTCCAGTCGGCCACGCTCTCCGGCAGGAACGCGGTCCGCTCGGGCGGGCACCGCCATCCCAACCGCGCCGCCACCTCGCCCGCGACCAAGGACAACACCTCCCGATACGGGCGGTAGCGCTCCGACTGGATGCGGGGCTCCGCCTCGTGGTAGGCGCGCAGGATGTCGTCCGCGTCGAGCCGCACGCCGTCCGCGGCGGCCGCCCGCGCGAAGGCGCCGGCGATCCCGCCCCGCCAGTCGACCAGCGTGCCGTAGCAGTCGAAGGTGACGAATGCGGGCGTCACGCCGCAGACCGGGCGACCTCGCGGTGCCGGAAGCAGCCCACCACGTGGTCGTTGACCATGCCGGCCGCCTGCATGAACGCGTAGCAGATGGTCGAGCCCACGAACCGGAAGCCGCGCGCCCGCAGCGCCTCGCTCATCGCGTCCGACTCGGGGGTCGTGACCGGCACCTCGGCCTGCGTCGTCCAGCGATTCTGCTTGGGCGCGCCCCCCACGAACTGCCAGACGAAGCGGTCGACCGACCCGCACTCCTCCTGCAGCGCCACAAACGCCTTGGCGTTCCCGATCGTCGCCTCGATCTTCATCCGGTTCCGCACGATCGCGGCGTCCCCGAGCAACCGCGCCACGCTGCGCCGAGTGAAGCGGGCGACCCGGGCCGGATCGAAGCCGGCGAACGCCCGCCGGAATCCCTCGCGCTTGTCGAGGATGATCGCCCAGCTCAGCCCGGCCTGGAAGGCGTCCAGCGTCATGAACTCGAACAGACGCCGGTCGTCGTGGACCGGCACGCCCCACTCGGTGTCGTGATAGGCGATCATCGCGTCGCGGCCCAGACACCACGCGCAGCGCGTCGGTCCAGGGGACACCGATCGGCTACCGCTCACTGCCCCCGGTCTCGCCGGTCAGGATGCCGCGCAGGACCGCGGCGGCCTCGGGGCTCGGACGGGTCGCCTCCTCGATCCGGTAGCTCACCAGCTCGTTGAAGGCGAGCAGGGCCTCCAGCGTCACCGTCTCGTCCCCGCGCCGCACCACGATCTGGAAGCCGGTCCCCTCCTCCGATCGGTCGTACCGCTTCCGGAACGCCTCGCCGAAGCCCGCGTCCTCGACCTCCACCTCCCCGATCCGCACCAGGTAGTCGCCCTCGCGCACCCCCGCCCGCTCGGCCGCCCCGCCGGCGGTGACCCCGCGCACCACGATCCCGAGGCTGTCGGCGGTGGTGGCGGTGCCGAGCCACGGCACGCGCACGGTATCGGCCCGGAACTCGAGGCCGGCGAGCGCNNCGCGGAGCGGAAGCGGGTCGCGCCCGTCGACGTAGCGGGCGGCGAATTCGTCGAAGTCGCGGCCCGCGACCCGCTCCACCGTCTCCCACCACTCCTCGGTGGTGAACCCCCGCCCCTGCTGGTAGGTCGCCCGGTAGAGTTCGCGCATCACGTCGTCCAACGACGCCGCGTTGGCGGTGGCGTCGCGGATGAGGACGTCCAGCAGCAACCCCACCAGCGAGCCCTTGGGATAGTAGATCGCCCCCGGATCGTCGATCGGCGCGATCCACGCGGAGAGCGACAGGTCTTCCAGCGCGTTGGGCGGCGCCGTGACCACCCGTTCCACCTTCCGCTCCGTCACGCGGTAGAAGCCCGGGGCGGCCGCGATCCCCCCTCGCACCAGCGCCAGGTCGGCGTAGTAGTCGGTGATCCCCTCGCTGACCCAGAGCAGCGTGGTCGGCTGCGGACGGCCGTAGTCGTACGGCACCATCGCGGCCGGCCGCAGCCGCTTGACGTTCCACGCGTGGAAGATCTCGTGGGCCGTGATCGACGCGAGCGTCCCGCTCCCGATGAACGCCGGCTGGTAGATGCCGACGTGGGAGTTCTGGTGCTCCAGGGCCGAGCCCCCCGGATAGTCCTCCTCGAAGATCAGCAGCGTGGTATAGGTCTCGAACGGCGTCTCGCCGAACACCGCCTGCATCGGCGGCATCATGGCCACGATCTGGTTCCACAGCACGCNNAGCACGCCCCGGGCATCGGCGCGAAACGCCCCCTGAGGGTACGACGCGAGCCGGAACCACTGCCCGCGCACCCGCGTGCTGTCGAGGTCGAACGCGCCGACGAAGAGCGGCATGTCGACCAGGTCGTGATAGTCCGCCTCGCGGTACCCTCCGGTGGTGGCCCGCCGCATCCCCGTCGCCACCGACCACTCGGGCTCGGTGCGCACCGACACCCGCGCCGGGAACTCGAAGGGCAGCCCCTCGGGGTAGAAGAAGACGTTGGTACCGTTGACCATCAGGAAGTCGTCGGTGGACCAGGCCATCGCGTTGTCCAAGGAATCGGCCCGATAGGTGAACGTCACCGTGACCGTGCCGCCGCCCTCCGGCGGCACGACCCGCCAGGTGTCGAAGTCGAGCTTGTCCCACCGCACGGCGTCGAGTCCCGTCCGCGCCGAGAACCCGGTCACCTTGCGCGCGAAATTGTCGATCTCGTACGCGCCCGGCGTCCACGCCGGCAGCGACAACAGCACCGGCGAGGCGCTCTCGGTCCGAAAGCTCGTCTCGACCCGGAGACTCCGCTGGGCCGCCGTCTCCCGGTCGAAGGTGACCACGTACCGGACGTCCGAGATCGGCGCCGAGACCGCCGGCGTCGGCGCGGGAGCCTGCGCCGCCGCGTCCCCGTTCGTTCCCCACCAGGCAAGTGCGGCCATCGCCGCCATCGTGCGTTTCATGTCTTGCTCGTCCGTCGTTGTTGTTGGTCCGGTCGCCACGATCGGCGACCCCTAGATACCCGGTCGGCCCGGTCGAGTTCAAGACCGCGCCCTCCCGCTCGCCCCGGCGCACCCTTATCTTCCCCCCCGCTTTGAGACGCCCCCTCCACGTCGCGCTGGAGCCTCCGCCCCTGGCCCCGATTGCCCTCCGGTCGGCCTGCCTCCTCGTTGCATCGGCGCTCTCCGCGCTGCCCCTCCGCGGGCAGGGCGTCCGCGACGCCCCGGCGTCCGGCTGGACCGTCGACGACGTGATCCGCGCGGAGTCGGCCGACCAGTTCGAGATCTCTCCCGACCAGCGGTGGGTCGTCTGGGTGCGAACCACGGTCGACTCGCTCCGGGGCCCCGCCTCCAACCTGTGGATCACCCGGCTCTCCGACGGGGAGTCCTGGCCGCTGACGCTGACGCGGGGCCACCGCCGCGCCGCGCGACCCCGCTGGTCTCCGGACGGCCGCTACATCGCGTTCACGTCCTTGCGGGCGATCACCCCACGGGCGGCCACCGACGCTTCCGCCGCCGGCGACAGCACGCCGCAGCTGTGGGTCATGCGGCAGGCGGGCGGCGAGCCGTGGCCGCTGACGAGGGGCGTACGCGGCCTCGGGGCCTTCCAGTGGGCGCCCACGGGACCGTACCGGCTCCTCTTCGTCGCGCGGGACCCCGAACGCCGCTTCGAGCGCGAGCGGGCGCGCCGCCGCGACACGGGGTGGGCGGTAGAAGACACGCTGGCCACCCCGCCGAGCCGGATCTGGCGGGTCGACGTGGCGAGCGGCGCCATCGAGCGCCTGACCCACGAGGACGAACGGATCGAGGAGATGGCGCTGGCACCCGACGGCCGCCGCGCGGTGCTCCGGATCGCGGTCTCCCTCAGCTACACGTTCGACGGCCGGGCGCCGCCGAAGACCTACGTGGCGGACCTCGAGACCGGCCGGCGCCGGGAGGTCCTCGCCGGCCAGCGGATGGTGCCGCGCGACCTCGCCTGGAACGTCGAGGGGACCGGCTTCTACTTCTCGTACGGCCGCGCCGACCACCCGGTCTACTGGGACGGCGAGCACCTGGCGATGGCCTTCTACGACGCCGAGCACGACCGCCTCATGCCGATCGACCTCGACTGGGATCGGGGCCTGGGCGGAGCGTTCGGCGTGGTGCCGGACGGGTTCGTGGCCGCCCTGGCCGACGGGGTGCACGACCAGCTCGCGCACTACCGGTTCGAGCGGGGCCGCTGGAGGCGACAGCTCCTCGAGGGCGCGCACGCGCGCCACGCGTGGGCGTGGGCGGTCTCGGGCGACGGCCACACGCTGGTGTACCGCACCTCCACCGCCACGACGCCCGACCAGGTGTACGCCGCCCGGCTGGTGGGGGGGGAGATCCTGGCCCCCAAGCCGCTGGCCCGGTTGAACCCGGCGTACNNCGGCGCTGGACGCCGAAGTGGTTCGGTGGATCGGCGCGAACGACGAGCAGGTGGAGGGGATCCTTTACTACCCGATGGACTACCGGCCCGGACGCCCGTACCCCCTCATCGTGAGCCTCCACGGCGGCCCGAGCAGCCGCGACCGCGATGCCTGGAGCTCGGCGTTCCGAAACCCGATCGTGCTCTTCGCCCAGCGCGGGGCCTTCGTCTTCAAGCCCAACTACCACGGCAGCTCGGGCTACGGGCAGGCGTGGCTCGAGTCGATCGCCGGCGGCAAGTACTACTCGCTGGAGGTGCCCGACATCGAGCGGGGGGTGGACCACCTCATCGCGCGCGGGCTGGTGCATCCCGACTCGATCGCCACGCAAGGCTGGAGCAACGGCGCGATCCTGTCGACGGCGCTCACGGTCGAGAACCCGAGCCGGTACCGCGCCTCGATCGCGGGCGCGGGCGACGTGGAGTGGATCTCCGACTGGGGCAACGTCGATTTCGGCGCGGTGTTCGACAACTACTACTTCGGCGCCAGTCCGCTCGAGGATCCGCAGCGGTACATCGACCTGAGCCCCTTCTTCCGCCTCGACACCGTGCGGACGCCGACGCTCATCTTCTTCGGGACCGAGGACCGCGCCGTCCCGCCCAGCCAGGGGTGGAGCCACTTCCGGGCGCTGCAGCAATTGGGGCACGCGCCCGTGCGGTTCGTCCTCTTTCCCGGCGAGCCGCACGGCCTGGAGCAGGTGGCCCATCAGCGCCGCAAGATCGACGAGGAGCTGGCCTGGCTCGACCGGTACGTGTGGGGCCGGGCCGCCGACCCGGCACACCTGGCGCTCGCCGAGGGCTCCCCCCTGGCGGCCCTGGAGGCGCGCTCCGCAGCCCGGCTGGAGGGCCGGCTCTTCGGAGAGCGGGTGGGCGAGGTGCTGGCACCCGAGACGGTCTCCCGGGGAGACGTCGAGATCGGGCGGTTCGAGGTCACCCGCGCCCAGTGGCAGGCCTACCGCCCGGATTACCCGGTGCCGGAGGGCACCGCGAACCACCCGGTCGGCGGCATCACCTTCGAGCAGGCGTCGGCCTACGCCGCCTGGCTCTCGGCGGCAACGAACCGGACCTACCGCCTGCCCACCAGCGCGGAGCTCGAGGCGCTCGCGGGGGGGACCGGGGTGACGCTCGACTACTGGGCCGGATACCCGGTCGGCGCGGAGGACGCAGGGCGGCTGCTCGCGGTCGCGTCCCGACTGGGCCCCGACGCACCCCTGCTCCGGGAAGTGGGCAGCCCCGCGGCGGACGTCACGGCGCCGCCCGCGCTGTTCGATCTCGAGGGGAACGTGTCGGAGTGGGTGATTGCCGACGACGGCCGCCCGGCGCTCTTCGGGGCCAGCGCCGACCGCCCGCGCGACGTGGGGTCGCGCACCGGAGAGGCCGGCGAAGGCTACCGCGGCGTGCGGGTGGTGCGCGAGCCCTAGTGCCGGCCCGCGGGCCGGTCGGCGGTCAGCTGCCGGACGCCTGCTCCAGGTACCCGACGATCCGCTGAATATCGCCCTGACTCGGCATCGCCCCCAACATCCGCTCCATCCGTCGCGACATCCTGATCACGACCGCCGCCCAGTCGGCAGGCGAGTGTTGCCGCACGTCGGGCAGGTCGTGGCANNGGGAAGGTCGGCGGCCTGCACCTGCAGCGCGTTGTCGATCATGTACTGGGCGATGGCGAACCGTTCGGCGGTGTTCGGCACCGGCACGTCCCACTCGGGCGCGAGCATGCCGGTGCGCAGCCACATCCGCCGCAGCACGACGGGCCAGTCGGTTGCCGAGTGGCTGGTGGGGTGCGACAGCGCGTGACAGGCCTGGCAGTACTGCACCACGGCCTGCGCCCCCGCCGACTCGGGATCGGGCAGATCGGCCTGGGTCACGCCATCGGGCGGCAGCGCCACGGAGGCCGCGGCGAGCAGCAACCCGCCCTGCTCCGGCTGCTGCGCGGAGGGCGGCTCCTCCACCGCGTCCGCTCGGGGCTGCTCGGCGCAGCCGAGCGCGACCGACACCGCGACGGGGAACGCCATCCACCTCCCGAACCGCCGACCTCTGGTCATGACCCCCTCCATGGAAGCTGTCTCGAGATCCTCCACCGGACGCCTTCCAAGATACCCGTCGGCGGGGCTTCGTTCCATGCCCCGACGCGGCGCGCGGGCGGCCCGCGTCGCCTGGAACGGCGCACGGCGAGCGTGCGCCCGGCGTTGTCGAACCCCCGTCCGCCGCGCGTCCATCACCCGTGGCGACATCCGCTGCACAGCGTCATGTTCCCGCCACGATGAGTCCGACCGCGCTTGCGCTGGTGTGGCACCCCGCCTACGAGGTCGATATCGGCCCGCACGTCTTTCCGACGCGCAAGTTCCGGCTGGTGCGCGACCGACTGGTGCGGGAGGGCACCGTCCGGGCGGAGCACATCCGCACCCCCGAGGCGGCCAGCGATGCCGACGTCCGCCTGGTCCACACCGACGGGTACGTCGCCAAGATCACCGCCGGCACCCTCTCGGCGCAGGAGGAGATGGTTCTCGAGGTGCCGTTCTCCGGAGCGCTCCGGGACGCCATGTGGCTCTGCGCCGGAGGCTCCACCCTGACGGCGACCCTGGCGCTCGCCGCCGGACGGGCCGTCCACCTCGGCGGCGGGTTCCACCACGCCTTCCGGGACCACGGCGAGGGGTTCTGCCTCGTCAACGACGTGGCGATCGCCATCGAGCGCCTGCGGCGCGACGGGACGGTCACGCGCGCCGCGGTGATCGACGTGGACGTGCATCACGGCAACGGCACCGCGGCGATCTTCGCGCAGGAGCCCGCCGTGTTCACCTTCTCGATCCACCAGGAGCGCAACTACCCCGGGTGGAAGCCCCCGGGCGATCTCGACATCGGTCTCGACGACGGGACCGGCGACGCGGCCTACCTTGCCGCCGTCGAGGACGCCATCCCGCGCATCGTGGACCACCGGCCGGACCTGGCGTTCTACCTCGCGGGCGCGGATCCGTACGAGCAGGACCAGTTGGGAGGCCTCGGCCTCACGATCGGCGGACTCCGCCGGCGCGACGAGCTGGTGTTCCGGACCCTCCAGGATGCCGGGATCC
>JABAOE010008733.1_pt1 | contig 16269 bp, 11 predicted proteins | sample 7062141 | NCBI WGS metagenome assembly JABAOE01 (sample SAMN14538627, study PRJNA623070) | marine sediment metagenome | biome: marine biome [ENVO:00000428]; feature: marine pelagic biome [ENVO:01000023]; material: deep marine sediment [ENVO:00002113] | place: India: Gulf of Khambhat ... | reverse complement strand
CAGACAAGATCTGGGGTATGCGCCAGGGCGCAGTCGAATACATCGTGAAGCCGATCGGGCAGAAAGAGCTGGTCGCCAAAATCAAGACGGTGATGGCGGAATAATGGCCTTTCCCGCAAGTAATCTGAAAACTCTGCTGGCCTGTTTCGCCGCTGGCCGCGTTGCTCCTGCTCGCGTGGGGCCCGCCACTACCGGCCGTCGCGCCTCGCAAGCGGCAAAAAGATCTGCGCATATTTGTCAGATTATTCACGGGGAAGACCGCTAGTGGCAAAGACCCCGGAACTGGCGGCGCTTGTCGAGCAACCGTTTGAATTGCTCGAGGAGCTTGAGCGCCGCAGTCGCGCTGCATTTGCAGGCAAAGGTAGTGATGCCTTGCCCGACGAGTGGGTCGGCATCGGGTTCCGCGTGGGTCAGGAACAGTTTGTCGCCAGCCGTGACCAGGTTGGCGAAGTCCTGATGTTGCCGGAGAATATGACCCGGGTGCCTGGCGCGAAGCGCTGGGTGCTCGGCATCGCCAATCTCAGGGGCCATTTGCTGCCGCTTGTTGATCTGCAGATGATGCTGGGTAGCGGCCGCACCTCCTTGCGTCGTGCGACTCGCGTCATTGCGGTGAACCATCGTGAAATTCCTGCCGGCCTCGTCGTTGACGAAGTGCAGGGGTTCAGGCGCTTCATGAAGAATGAATTTAGTGACAAGGCACCCCAGACTGCTGTGCGCTGCGACCAGTATTTAAGCGGTGCCTACCAACGTGGCCACGATGTGTGGCCAGTATTCAGCTTGTACGATCTGCTTGAAAGCAGCGCATTTTTACAAGCCGCCGCGGACTGATGCGGCGTACACTTTGAACTGATTTTGGTATTGCAAAGCCATGGCTCAACAAACTGACAAATCTCCCGCATTCACGATTCTTGCCTTGTTGCTCGGCGTTTCTGTTCTTGGCACGGCGGGAATCCTGTATCTGCAATCAGGCAACAGCGATTCGTCGCAGGGCGCTCGAACCACGCTCGCCGCCATTTCGCAGGCTATTCCCTTGCACGCCGCGCAAGCGGCGAGTGGCGATATCGAAAGTTTCCCGCGGCTCGAGGACGACGTGCGGCGCCTGAATAATCTGCGCAACAATCTTCCGATGCCGGGAATGCCGGGTGGTGCGGGCGCATGGGATGAACTGACACATCATGCCGAGTCGATCGTTGCCAAGCGAGGCGCGGTCGAGGCTGTCGTCGCGGCTGCGGCGTTTGTCGATCAGCACATGCCGGTGATGCTCGCAGCGTCCGATGATCTGCTTGATGTATCGGGCAGCACGGCGGTCATCCAGGAGTTCCAGAAGCGCGGCGCCGAAGTACGGAATTTGCTCGCGCTGCTGGCGGCGAATGCCGCTGCAGATGATGCGCAAACGATCACGACGACAATTGCCACCAACATGGTCTTTCTGCGCATGGTCACCGATGCGCTGTCCGGCGTCGAGACCAGTCTCGACGTTATCCCGCTGGACGCTGCGACAAGAGAACTTGCGCTGGTTCCGATAATAAGCGAACTCATGGACATCGAGGCCCGCGTCGAGGCCGCTGTCGAAGCAAACCTGTCGGGCATCGGCGCCAGCCTGTCTGGAATCGCCGCTGTGTCGGAGGGCTTGCTGGATTCCGAGTTTTCCGACGCCGCCGGCGGAGGAGCGGGAGGAATACTCGCGCAGCCTCTATTGCCTTTCGCCTTGCTCGGACTGTCGCTGTTGCTCGTTATCGGTCTGATTGTCACGCATTCGAAAACATCAGTCTCGGAGCAAACGTCGAGAGAACAGGCGGAACAAAACGAGAAGAACCAGCAGGCGATCCTCAGACTGCTCGACGAGCTGGGCAGCCTTGCCGACGGTGATCTGACGGTCGAGGCAACGGTAACCGAAGACATCACCGGCGCCATCGCCGACTCGATCAATTACGCGATCGAGAAACTGCGCGAGCTGGTGGCGACGATCAACGAAACGGCGATCATGGTCGATTCAGCCGCGAAGCAAACCGAGAGCACGGCGGCGCACATGGCACGCGCCGCCACCACACAGCAGAGGGAGATCGCCGCGGCAACCGAATCGATCGTTTCCATGGCCAGCTCCATCGAGGAAGTGTCAGGCAATGCAGAGCGTTCATCGGATGTTGCGAGGCATTCGGTTGATGTTGCGCACAAAGGCGGTGACGCGGTGCGCCGAACGATTGATGGCATGAACGCCATTCGCGAGACCATTCAGGAAACGTCAAAGCGTATCAAGCGTCTCGGTGAAAGCTCGCAGGAGATCGGCAACATCATCGAACTCATCAACGACATCGCCGAGCAAACGAATATCCTCGCCTTGAATGCATCGATCCAGGCTTCGATGGCGGGCGAGGCCGGGCGTGGTTTCGCAGTCGTTGCTGACGAAGTGCAGCGGCTTGCCGAACGCTCAACAAACGCAACCAAGCAAATCGAGGTACTGGTCAGAACGATCCAGTCGGACACCAACGAAGCCGTAATATCCATGGAACGCAGCACGACTGATGTGGTTGGCGGCGCATTGCTCGCAGAAAACGCGGGCGCAGCGCTTGACGAGATCGAGCAGGTGTCCAACCAGATCGCGAATCTGGTACAGAATATTTCCAGCTCCGCTCGCGAGCAGGCGGGATCGGCAGCCGACGTGACGCGCCGCACGACCAAGCTCAGGGAAATCGGTGACCAGACAGACAAGGCCACTAAAGCCACCGCCGCGTCGGTCTCGAAGTTTTCGGAACTCGCCTCGCAGCTGCGCAAGACAGTAGCCGGATTCACTCTGCCGCACGCTGCATTACAGGCCAGCAAGCTGGCGGCGACGACCAAGATCAAACCGGCGCGCCAGCCGGCGGCGGCACCGGAAATACCGGCGAAAGCGCCACCGCAACCCGCGCCGCAAGCGGCGCCAGCCGGGGAAGAAGCCGCAGGTTGAGCACCCCGACATATCCAAACGAGCGATGAGCAGCCAAACGGGCATTCAGGAAACGCCAGGCAAGAATGCGGCCGCTGAAGCCACGGTAAACGCGCTTGCGCTCATCAGCCAGGAGCTGATGGAGACCATCCGGAACGCGCACCTGGCGCTGGAGGAGTGCGTCGACGGCCGCGGCGGTTCGAGCGCGCTGGTCAGGAGTGGCCAGCTGCTGCACCAGATATCAGGCGCCCTGAAACTCACCGAGACTTACGGCGCGGCATTGCTGGCCGAGGAAATGGAGGCCGTCTGCAGCTACCTGGCCAACCTGCGCCCGGGCAAGGGCCGCGAAGATGGCCTGGATGCCCTCACGCGCTCGATGGTGCAGCTGCCGATTTACATCGAGCGCCTGCTCGGGGGCGGAAGGGACATTGCGCTGGTGCTGTTGCCGATTCTCAATGACCTGCGTGCAGCGCGCGGGCAACCGCTGTTGTCAGAAGGGACGCTGCTGCTGCTGAACCTTTCTCCGCAACGTAAGACTGACGGCAAGAGCGAACGCGAGTTAAGCGGTGAAGATCCGGTATTACTTGCGGCGCAATTGCGGCCGAAGTTCCAGCTTGCGCTGCTGGGCTGGATCAAAGGGACCGACAGCGAACGGCACTTGCAGACTTTGTCGAGCGTAATCGAGGCGCTCGAGCGAGCCTCGGGGCGCGATGACATGTACCAGTTCTGGTGGGTCGTCGGCGGTGTGCTCGAATCGCTGCAAAACGGCGGACTCGAAACCTCTGTCGCATTGAAACGATTGCTCGGACAGACGGACCGCCAGATCAAGCTCTTGATCGATGAGGGGGTCGAGGCGTTCGACAAGCATCCCGTTGCGGACTTGCTGAATAACCTTCTGTATTACGTGGCTCGCTCGAGCAACGCCGGTGAGCGCATCAGCGAAATCCGCGCCGCATTCAATCTTGCTGAACTGTTGCCTGGCGATGAACAGGTCGAGCACGCGAGGGAAAGCCTTGCCGCGCCGAGCGTAAAACTGATGCAGACGGTCGCCTCGGCGATCAAGGAAGATCTCGCGCGCGTTAAGGACGTGCTCGACATATACGTTCGTACCGGCATGAACAAGCCATCGGAACTCGTGCCGCAACTCGATCTGCTGAAGAAGATCAGCGACACGCTCGGTGTGCTGGGGCTCGGTGACTTGCGCGGCGATATCGATTCGGAAATTGACCGGCTCAGGACGGTAGTCAGCCGGGGTGGCGCCAGCAAGGAACAGACGATCATCGAAATCGCATCGACTTTGTTGCGCGTGGAAGACCGTCTCGATCAGCAACTGATGCGCCTTATTGTGCCGCCGGAGCCGGTCGTACCGGGCGACGAGCCGCCGCTGCCGGCGGAAGAGGACGCCGAATACAAAGACGTTGCAGAAGCCGTAATGCGAGAAAGCATTATCAATCTCGCGCGTATCAAGGAGACCTTCAGCCAGAGCCTGGGCTCCACCGGGCCATCACAGGGCCTCGACAACGTTCCCGCACTTATTCGCGGCATCAAGGCCGGCCTGATGATGCTCAACAAATCGCGGGCCATGGACGTCGTCGACCGCGTCGGCAACCTGATTACCCTGACGCTGTCCGGTGCCGGGCCCAGCAGGTTGTCACAGAAGGAAACCGACCGGCTGGCCGACGCCATCGTCAGCATCGAGTACTACATGGAGACGGTCAAGGCTGGCCGCAGCGAACCTTGGTACATGCTCGACAACGCAGAAGCCTGTCTCGCCGTACTGCGAGACCTGGAAAAACGCCTGAGCACCGAATCGGCGGACGATATTGCGATTTCGCAGACGGTGAGAGTCTCGAGGGAGGATCTCGACGCCATTGCGGCGGACCACGAACGCGAGGCCGCCAAGACAAGAGTCGACCTGGTATCGACACCGGTGGTTGCGCCGCACGCGGAACACCTCGATCCGGAACTGCTGGAGCTGTTCATCGAGGAAGCCAAGGAAGAGATAGCGATAATCAAACGCGACTTGCCGGCGTGGTCGGAGTCTCCCGACGACATGGAGACGCTGATCACCGTGCGACGTTCGTTCCATACGCTCAAGGGAAGCGGGCGAATGGTCGGCGCCGAACGCATCGCGGAGTATTGCTGGTGCATCGAAAATCTTCTGAACAGGCTGATCAACCGGACGCTCGGAAGAACGCCGCCCATGGTCGAGTTCATTCTCGAAGCGGCCACCGTGGTGCCGGAGCTCGTCGAGCAACTCGAGGTCGGCACGGAACCGACAGCGGACGTCAACCTGATGATGGCGCGCGCCAATGCATTTGCCGAGGGCGATCCCAATGCGGCGGCGATGACTGTCGAAACCGCGGCCGCGGAGGAAGTCGCGGACGATTCCGCAGCGCTGGAAATGGACCCGGTGCTTCTCGATATTTTCGCAAAAGAAACTGCGGTACACCTGAAGGTCATCAACGATTACCTGGATGCCTGCGAGGGACACGAGCCGCCGTTTCATGTAACCGACAAGCTGTACCGCGCATGCCATACATTGCACGGCAGCGCGAACATGGCGAACGTCGAGCGAGGCGTCGCGGTTGCAGGTGCATTGAATCGATATGTACGCAAGGCACATGACCTGAAAAGCGGTTTTCCGCAAGCGGCCATTGAAGTGTTACGCGCTGCCGCCAACGCAATCGAGGCTATCGTCGGCGATATCAACAAGGCCGACCGCGCACGTGACGACTTTGCGGTACTGATCGAGAACCTCGGCCATCTCGCGGACGATATCGAGCCGCCAACGGACGAGACCCAGGCGGTGCAGACAATCGTCGTGGAACAGATTGAGGAAGCCGAAGAACCGGTAGCCGAAGAACCCGAATACGATGCCGAGATTGCGGCAATTTTCTCGGAGGAATCCGCGGAACTGCTGGAGTCGGCGGACCAGGCACTTGGCAACTGGGCCAAGGACAGAGAATCGCGCGAACATATCGAAGCACTCAAACGGCACCTGCACACGCTGAAAGGCGGGGCTCGCATGGCCGGCATCATGGCGATGGGAAACCTGAGCCACGAACTCGAAGCGCTGTTGATCAACATCGACGACGACAAGATCGCCCCAAGTTCACAAATTGACGACCTGCTGCAGCTCAGCATCGACGAACTGCACCGCATGCGAGACATGGTCATCGCCGGCAAGAAAGTTACGGCTGCGGCTGAACTCGAGAAACGCATTCACGCCCTGAATGCCGGAGATCTGTCGGCCGCAGAGGCGCCAGCGGCTGAAATCATTACCCAGCCGGATATCGAAGCTGAATCCGTGCCGGTCAAGTTCACGCCCGAGCCGGAGCAGATGCTGAGTATCGTCGAGGAACCGCCGGCAGAGGAAACGGCGCAAATCAGCGAGATCGCTCCGCAGCCGGAGGTGCCGCAAGCCGTCGAAGCCGCGGAAATTTCCGAACCGGTGGAACTCGAGCCAGCCGAAGCCGAGCCGCGCAAAAAGAAGGCAAAAGCAAAAAAGAAGAAGGCGGAGGAAGTCGTACCGATCTTGCCAGAAGAGCCTGCAGCGGATATCGCGGCGGTACCGGCGCAGCGGACCGCCGATGCGCGGCAGGAATACGCGCGCATTGATGCCGATCTCCTGGAAAGCCTGCTAAACGCCGCAGGTGAGATCAGTATCTACCATTCGCGCCTCTCCCAGCAGATCAACACGATCGAGTTCCACGTCGACGAACTCGAGCAAACGGTCTCCAGGTTGCGCGAGCAGCTCCGCAAACTGGAAATCGAGACCGAAGCGACAATCAAGCACGGCCACCAGGATACGGTGGTGGCACAGGATTTCGATCCGCTCGAACTCGACCGCTATTCCAATATTCAGCAATTGTCGCGGGCGCTTGCGGAATCCGCCAGCGACATGGGCAGCCTCAAGGACTTGCTGCAATCGGTTACCTCGGATGCCGAGACCTTGCTGGCGCAGCAGGCACGCGTCACCGGGGAACTGCAGGACGGCCTGATGCGCACACGCATGGTGCCGTTCGAGCGGCACGTTCCGAGGTTGACGAGACTGGTGCGACAGGCTGCCCAGGAGGCCGGGAAGCGAGCCGAGCTTGCGGTCGAGGGCGCCTCCGGAGAGCTCGACCGGCAGGTGCTCGAGAAAATGTTACCGCCCTTCGAACACATGCTGCGCAACGCCATCATTCATGGCCTGGAGAAACCCGAAGACAGGCAAGCCGCAGGAAAGCCGGCGGCCGGGCGCATCACCATGCGATTACATCGCGAGGGATCGGAAATGGTAATCGACGTTGCCGATGACGGCGCCGGTCTCAACGTCGAGGCGATTCGCAGGAAGGCATACGAGAGAGAGCTACTCAAGCCGGACAGCAAGGCGACGGACGAGGAAATCATGCAGCTGATCCTCATGCCCGGCTTCAGTACGGCCAGCGAGGTGACGCAGTCCGCCGGTCGCGGCGTCGGCATGGACGTCGTCGCCAACGAGGTAAAGCAACTAGGTGGCTCGCTGCGCATATCGTCGGTCACCGGACAGGGCACGAATTTCACCATTCGCCTGCCGTTTACACTTGCCATCACCCAGGCACTGATTGTCAGAACGGGCGAGGAGATCTACGCACTGCCGCTACCAACCGTCGAAGGCGTGGTCCGCATAGCGAGATCCGAGCTGGAAAATTTGCTGAGCCAGTCGGATCCCAGTTACGAATACGGCGAACAGACATACCGCTTCCGCCACCTCGGCATGTACCTCGGCGCTCCGTCCGCGCAATTGCCAGAAGAAGAAACTTTTATTCCGGTCATCCTGGTGCGTGCCGGCGAGCATTCCACTGCGCTGCTTACCGACGAAATGATTGCGAGTCAGGAAATCGTCGTTAAGTCGATCGGTCCGCAACTGGCGAGCATTCGCGGAATTTCCGGCGCCACAATACTCGGCGATGGGCGCATCGTCCTCATCCTCGATGTCAATACACTGGTGCGCAGTGGCGCGCCTGTTGTCGAACTCAAGAGCGCGGCGCCGTCGCCAATCGATGAGCGACCGCTTGCAATGATCGTTGACGATTCGATAACGGTTCGTCGCGTGATGGAACGATTCCTCGATCGCAATGGCATGCGCGTTGTCACCGCCAAAGACGGAATCGACGCGATCAGCGTGTTACAGGATGAGAAGCCGGACATCATACTGCTCGATATCGAGATGCCGAACATGGACGGCTACGAATTTGCGACACACGTGCGCAACGACGAAAGGGTGTCGCATGTGCCGATAATCATGATTACGTCGAGGGTCGGCGACAAACACCGCGCAAGGGCAATCGAGATCGGGGTGGATGATTATCTCGGCAAGCCGTACCAGGACTCGCAGTTGCTCGATGCGATCCGGCGATTGCTCGACGAACGGGGCATCGCTCTCCCGTGAACACGGAAACCAGGGAACTCTACAGCCTGCTGGTACCGCTATCGGATGACCGGCTGATCCTGCCGCGTGCCTGTGTCGCCGAAGTAGTGCGCTATATGGAGCCGCAACAGCAGCCGGGCAGCCAGAACTGGATGCTCGGCACGATCAGCTGGAACGGTCGCGACCTGCCCGTCGTGGCATTCGAGGGAACCATTGGCAAGGACATTCCGGCACCGACCGGGCGCACCCGCGTCGTCGTCTTCTATTCGAGCACCGGAAAGATCAAGACAGGGTATTTTGGCATCCTGACCCAGGGGTTTCCGCAGCTGGTACGAGTCAATCGAGAGGTGCTCAATCTCGATTCCACCGAAGGATGGCCGGAGGACGCCCCTGTTCTTTGTCGCGTCAAGATGATTAACGAATACCCCCTGGTGCCTGACCTCGAGGCACTCGAGGGGATGATCGTCGAGGAAACCGTGCAGGCGTGACCAGGGTGGCGGCGGCCGGCCGCCGCTTGTTGCAAAGCATATTTCGCTACAGTATCGTCTGCCGCAACATCGACGGGTAAATTCCAGTTGTTTCACACCGGAGTTTTAACGGGAAGACGGTGCGCCTTCATTGCAGGCAATGCCGTCGCTGCCCCCGCAACGGTAAATGAGTCAATCGATCAGGGCGCATGCCCGGCCACTGCGCAATGTCGCGTGGGAAGGCGATCGACAAAGACGGCGGCGTCACTCATGAGCCCGGAGACCGGCCCTTCGATTGGCCCACAGTTTGATCGCGGCGGGCGATTGTCTGGAGATGCCGAAATCTCTCACCCTCCCCCGATCAACGAGAAAGTCTGGGCGTGGGGAGCCAGGCGGGAGAAGAATAATGTCACATCGTCTGTTACTCGTTTGCCTCGCAAACGGAGTGGTTTTCTGCGCGCCGGCCTACTGTCAAACACACGCTGAGGGGACCCAGGAGCTCGACAATATCATCGTCACGGCTTCACGTTCGCCGATTACAATAGCCAACCTCGGCAGTTCGGCGACTGTCATCAGCCGCGAGCAGATCCAGTTGCGCCAGGCGAGATACGTAAGCGAACTGTTGCGTTCCGTTCCCGGCTTTGCTGTGAGCCAGGTCGGAACGACAGGATCGCAGACCCAGGTTCGCGTCAGGGGCGCCGAGGCAAATCACGTGCTCGTGCTCATCGACGGCGTAAGGGCGAACGACCCTGCAAGCGGAGACGAATTCCGCTGGGAATTACTTAGCACCAGCGATGTCGAGCGCATCGAAATAGTACGTGGGCCGCAAAGTTCGCTATGGGGCAGCGATGCCGTGGCCGCAGTGGTGCATGTCATCACGCGCTCCGGTACCGGTCGGCCTGGTATCAGCGTCTACGCCGAGGGCGGTTCGCACAACACGGTCAACGGTGGTATCGATGGCGCGGTCGGCGGTGAAGGATGGTCACTGGGGTTTGGCCTCGAGCACCTGGATACCGGCGGCACCAATATTTCACGTGACGGGACTGAGGATGACGGGTCGGAGATAACGACTGCGTCACTGTCATCACAATACCGGCCAGCCAAAAACCTGGAATTGACGTTCGGACTGCGCGCAGTCGACGCCTGGTCTCAGTATGACCCTGTCGACTTCTTTCTGACGGGCCTGCCAGTGGACGGCGATGTCGCGACAGATTCGAAACGAATCTATGCAAATGCCGGCGCCACGCTGAGCACACTCGACGGACGTGTCGTACATCAGCTGGACGCAAGATACCTGGACACCGATAACAGCAATCTGACCAATGGCATTGCCGATTCGTACACTGCGTCGGATCGCAAGACGCTCACCTACCAGTCGGATATCCGGATCGGTGATGACATGTTGTCGCTGGCAATCGAGCGCGAACAGACGCGTTTCCAACAGCGGGGCGAGATCGGGTTTGGCGATCCGAACCAGGATCAGGAGATGAGTGTTACGAGTTTCATTGCGGATTATCAAGGCACGTCAATGGACCGCCTGACCTGGCTCCTGAGCGCGAGGTATGACGACAACAGTGACTTCGACAGCGCTATCTCGGGCCGCCTGTCGATTGCATACTCGGTCAGTGACGCTACGCTCGTGCGGGCAAATATGGGCACCGGACGCAAGGCCCCCACCTTTATCGAGCGCTTCGGTTTCTTCCCGGCCCAGTTCATCGGCAATCCGGACCTGAAACCGGAGGATTCGTTCTCTTTCGATGTCGGTATCGACAGGAAAATGTTCGGCGATTCGCTCGAATTGCAGCTCGCATTCTTCTACCAGGATCTTAAAGATGAAATAAACGGTTTCGTCTTCGATCCGGACACGTTTCTTTTTACTGCCGCAAACAGTGACGGTGACAGCACGCGGAAAGGTGTGGAAGTATCGGCGGCACTGGAGCTGTCGGAAAGTCTGGGCTTCGGCGGGTCATATACGTATACCGACTCGACGGAGAGTGACGAGGCCGGGAGCAACGTCCGCGAATTACGCCGCCCGCGCCATAGCGGGAGTCTTTACGGCAACTACCGCTTTCTTGAAAATCGCGCGAACCTGAGGGTCGTCGCCGACTACAGCGGCCGGAACACGGATATGTTCTTTCCGCCGTTTCCCGCACCGCCGGAAATTGTGATCCTCGACAGTTACTGGCTCCTCGATTTGACGGTTAGCTTCGATATTAACCGCAACACCCGCGTATTCCTGCGCGGTAACAATCTGCTCGACGAAGATTATGAACAGGTATACGGATACAAAACGCCGGGCCGCTCTGCCTACCTCGGCCTCAGACTGAGTTTCGGAGGATAGAAGGCATCATCGGTCGTCGCGGTAGTCACCCCAGTTAGCTTGCGCGATGCTCACAGCAGCCAGCGCGGCGGTCTCGGTTCGCAGCACGCGGGGGCCAAGTCTCACTGCGTAAATGCCCGCCGCTGCGGCGCGCTGGTGTTCGGCTTCGCTGAATCCGCCTTCCGGGCCGACCAGGATTGTCAGGTCCGGTCCTCGCACATCAATCGCCGGCATCGAATCGACTGCGCCCACGCGCAAAATAAGTTGCGTTTCGCCAGAACCTGCGTTTTCCGAGAACCAGTCGACCAGGCTTTGCGGCGCATCGATTACAGGTACGATATTCCGTGCGCACTGCTCACATGCGCTTCGTGCAATTCTTTGCCAGTGCAAGTGGCGCTTCGCCGCACGATCCGTCGAAAGTTTAACGACCGAAAAATCCGTTAACACCGGAGATATGCGGTGTACACCAAGCTCGGTCGCTTTTTGTATGACGATATCCATCCTCTCGCCTCTGGATATTCCCTGGACGAGCCTTATTCGCAATGACGATTCCGTATCGTGCGCAACGTGCTCACCGACACTCAGATCCAATTGCTGTTTGGTGACAGAGCCCACGGTCGCGGCATACTCTCCGCCGTTGCCGTCAAAGACCGTCAACGCGTCGCCGGGCCTGAGGCGCAATACGCGCCCGACGTACTGTGCCTGTTCGCCGCCGAGCGACAGAGTGGCATTAGCGCGCAGCCGGACCGGACTGAATAAACGTAATGTGGACATTGCTTTTTGTTCGCGCCGGCGTCACTTGCGTTGCGCAGCGCAGCGTTGACATTAAGCACCGATACGAATGACCATGTCAAAACATCGCCGAACCCGGATATTGCATTTGCCTGAAGCGGAGCCGCCAAACTATACGATCAGCCCCGAGGCCGGTTTGATCCGGCCGGGGACGCAATGCCCCTCTCCGAATCAGGACGAGCGGCCGGAGGGTATGCAAGCGGAACTGATCATCATTCACGGCATCAGCTTGCCTCCAGGACACTTCGGCGGATCGCAGGTGCGTGAACTTTTTACCAATTGCCTGGATTGGGACGCGCATCCTTATTTCAGCGAAATTCGCGGACTCAAGGTTTCCGCACATTTACTGATTTCCCGCGACGGCGAGCTGGTTCAGTTCGTGCCGTTTGAACGTCGCGCATGGCATGCGGGCGAGTCCAAATTTCGCGGCCGCTCCGGATGTAACGATTTTTCTATCGGCATCGAGCTCGAGGGCGAGGATGAAACGCCGTATACCGATGCGCAATACAGGCACTTGATCGCCGCGATCAGGGCAATCTGCACGCGCTATCCACAAATCACCGCGAGGCACATTGCGGGGCACTGCGACGTGTCTCCCGGAAGAAAATCCGATCCGGGCCCTGCTTTCGACTGGTTGCGATTGTATGATGGTCTTTGCGCCTCAACGTACGAAGAACGATGACTCTACTTGCTCTCCTCATTGGCCTGGCAGTCGAAAGACTGGCTACGCGACTCTTCCACCTGCGGCGGCTGCCGTGGCTGGATCGCCTGATCGATTTCGGCTTTGACCAGTTCCGGCGCTTGCAGAACTGGCCAGCGTTGATCCCGGTCGTGCTCCTGGCGCTGCTGCTGGCATTGCCCGTCTTCCTGGTCCTGTTCAGCCTGCAAGGCGCGCTTTACGGGGTCGCGAATCTCGTGCTGGCCGTCGTCGTGCTGTTCTTCTCACTCGGTCCCACGGACATCGGCGAGGAAGTGGACGAGTACTGCCGGGCGATTGAAGCGGAGGACGAGGAGCGGATTCTCAATACTTCGAAAGCGCTCATAGAGACCGATATCCTCACCGACCCGGTCGAGAGAATTCAGAAAGTAGAAGAATCCGTTTGTATACAGGCAAACAACAGATTGTTTGCCGTCATCTTCTGGTTTGTGCTTTTTGGACCCTATGGTCCGCTGGGCGCATGGGCATATCGGGTTACGGACCTCATCCGCAGGCGCGCTGTTTTCAATCACGCCCGGGATGATGCTGATGTCACTGCGAACATCGTGGAGGCGGCAGAAAAGCTGCATGGCTGGCTGGCGTGGATTCCGGCGAGGTTGACAGCAATCGGCTATGCCATGGCAGGGAGCTTTGAAGGCGCACTGCATGCCTGGAGGACATCGGGGGACAGGAAGGACTTGCCGCTCCATGCACACAGCGAATCGCTGCTTGCCAGGGTCGGAGTCGGGGCGATGTCCCTGCCGGACGTCGAGGGAGAAAGCATTTCCGAACGCGGCGTGAGGGGAGCACGCGCGGCTAACGGACTGGTATTTCGCCTGTTGTTTATCTGGGCGGCGGTTATTGCCGCGATGACGCTGTATGGCTGGTCGGTGTGATACGCCTGCGATACCTGTTTTTGATACTTGTTTCCCTGTCTGTGTGCAACGCGCAGGCGGAAAGTAAAGGCGCGGCCGTTCAACGCATCGTCTCGTTGTCGCCACACCTCGCCGAACTCGTGTTCGCGGTCGGTGCCGGGGATCACCTGATCGGTGTCAGTGCCTACACTGACTATCCCGAGGCCGCATCCAGACTGCCGGTTGTCGGCGATGCATTCATGCTCGATCTCGAGCGTCTCACTCTGCTGAAACCGGACATGTTGCTTGCCTGGCGCGGCGGCACACCCGCGCACGTCATCGATGAATTGAAATCGCACGGTTACAGGGTAGAGACAATCAGGACCAGGAATCTGGACGACGTTCCGCTGGCGTTGCGGCATATCGGCAGGCTTACCGGACAAATCGCACAAGCGAATGCGGCCGCCGATAAATTCGAGGCCGGTCTGAACTCACTCAGGGAACGCGCATCCGGAACCTCGCCGATCGCGGTCTTTTACCAGGTTTCCAGTCGACCGCTTTATACGATCAACGGCGAACACTATGTCAGTCAGTTGATCGAAGTCTGTGGCGGCAGGAATGTATTTGCCGATCTGGGCAAGCTGGCGCCGCTGATCGGGGTCGAATCCGTCATTCAACGGGATCCGGAAGTGATGCTGGCAGCCGACGACGCGGGTGCCGACGCATTCAGTGAATGGGACCGCTGGCCGGGCATCGCGGCCAATCGTTACGGCAATCGCTTCCTCATGCCGGCGGCAGAGATCGGGCGGGCGACGCCGCGCCTGCTCGAGGCCGGGGCTGCAATTTGCGCGGCGCTCGAGGACGGCCGCAAGAGCCGGGAGACCTACCGTGGCTAGTCTGAGCATGCCGACGCTGCGCCAGGCTTTACCGGACGACTGGGACGCGGTTCGCAAGCTGCTGCTTGCCTCCAGCCTGCCGGTAGACGACCTCGGCCCGGACAGGCTCGATGGCTTCCTGATCGCCGAAGACGACGACTTCGTGGTTGGACTCATTGGCCTGGAAGTGATGGGAACGGTAGGGCTGCTGCGATCACTGGTGGTCGAAAAGAACGCGCGGCGCGCAGGCCTCGGTGGAAAGCTGGTCGGCGCGCTCGAATCCGCCGCGGAAGCCGCAGGAATCGACGAGCTGTGGCTGCTGACGATTGACGCAGAGAAATTTTTCCAGCGGCACAACTACGAATTCGTGAACAGGGAGCGGGCGCCGGAGGAGATTCGGCAGTCCGACGAATTCAGTTCCCTGTGCCCGAATACTGCCTACCTGATGCGCAAATCGCTCGATTAGCGCTCCCAAGACCGGGTGCCGTCCCGGCAAAAACGCGTTTCTGTGACGCATCATGTTCTTTCTGACGGCTCCGCTGGATGACAATTCATTGGTTCGCACAGAGTGAGTGCAGGTGCCGGCATGAAAAATCTGATCGTTTTGGCATTGATCGCAGGCGTTTGCGGCTATTTCGGAGCCAAATTCTATCTGCATCACAAGGTTGGCTCCGGCGTGGACGACGCGTTGCTGCTGGCGGCACCGTTCGCCGATATCCGCTACGACGGCGTCAGCTCTACCATTTCAGGCGAGCTGAGCATCGACGGCATCACGGCACGCATCAATGGGTACAGCGATCCCCTGTATGTCGACAAGCTCAGCCTTATCACACCGGGTTTTTTCTATCTTCTGAATCTCGATGAAACGCTGCAATCTGGCGCCGATTTCGAGATACCCGATACCCTGGGCTTTGCCGTCGAGGGCGTGCGTGCTTCGTCCTCGGCCGACTTCGTTCACAAACTTTATGGCATCGCACTTGAACAAAATGGGGCAGTTGATGCGAATGCAGCCCCGGCGGTCTGTACGGGTAAATATGGCTTCGCACCCCAAACGCTGCGGCAGCTCGGCTACGATGACCTGGTGATGGGTATGCGCATTGCGTATCGTCAAGACGAGCGTAACCTGTATGTCGATCTGTCAGCAGACGTCGAAGACATGTACCAGCTTGACATGACCCTGAAACTTGCTGACAGGCTTACGCCGGAAACAGTGATGCGCGGCAATTACAGGCCGCGAATGGTTGAGGGCCGGCTCGAATACGTCGATCGCTCACTCAATGAGCGCACCGCCAGACTCTGTGCGCGAAACGGCTTGTCAGAGAGCGACATCGAAAACGCGCAGATAGATTCGCTGCTGGCGTCGGGGATGAAAAACGGAATTCAATTTGATGATTATGTGATCGAGCCGTACAAGGAGTTCCTCGCTGGAAAATCGACATTCATCCTGACGGCGAAACCCAGCGAGCCAATTAATCTTTCGCAACTCGACCTGTACAAGCCATCCGACGTGCCTGCGCTTTTGAACCTGGCCGGCGAAGCCTTGTAGGCAAGTTGGCAGACGCGGTTTTGGCCGCGAGCAGCTTGCTCCCGCTTCGGACTAAAGCGCCTCCACTGGACGCTGCTAGGTTTCGGATCGATTGCGGTCCCACAGCACTTCCTGTCCCGATTCGGCACGGGACAGGAGGCGCGCAACGACAAACAAGAGGTCCGACAAACGATTCAGATAGATTAGCGATTCGTCTCTGACAGGCTCGTCTTTTGCAAGACTGCGCACGCGGCGTTCCGCGCGTCTGACAATCGCCCTTGCAAGGTGACAGGCTGCTGCCGCCTGGCCGCCGCCCGGCAGGATGAATTCCTTCAGTGGAGGCAGGCCGGCATTGAAACTGTCCAGGTCCCGTTCCAGCCTGTCGACGAAGGTGGATCTCACTGCTTCGTAGCCGGGGGTG
>JABAOE010004932.1_pt1 | contig 16272 bp, 15 predicted proteins | sample 7062141 | NCBI WGS metagenome assembly JABAOE01 (sample SAMN14538627, study PRJNA623070) | marine sediment metagenome | biome: marine biome [ENVO:00000428]; feature: marine pelagic biome [ENVO:01000023]; material: deep marine sediment [ENVO:00002113] | place: India: Gulf of Khambhat ... | reverse complement strand
ACCCGGCCGACCGAAAGGAACCGATGCGCCTCGCTCTTGTCCTGTCCCTCGCCGCCGTGCTGGCCGCCCCGCCCTCGGAAACCACCCGGGTCGTCGGCGGGGAAGAGATGGCCGATCCCACCCGACTCACCTTCGTCGCCGCGCTGGTCGATCACCACACCGATGACCCGTGGCACGGGTTCCTCTGCGGCGGTTCCGTGGTCGCCCAGGATTGGGTGCTCACCAGTGCCCGGTGCGTGGCCGGAAAGCGGGCCGGCGATCTCGATGTGGTTACCGGGAGCCATGATCTCCGGCTCGGACAGCGGACCAGAGTCACCGCCATCGAACGCCACCCCGAGCACCACCAGGGACGCTACGACGCCGCGCTCCTCAGACTGGGGAACCCCACGACGGTGCCGCCACCAAGCCTTGCTTCGTTCGGAGACCCAGTCCTGGCAGCCGAAACCGCCGCAGTGATCGCCGGGTGGGGCGACACCCGGTCCCCCGACCGGTTCCCCGTCACCATGCACGCGACCGAGGTGACGATCGTCGACCGAGCCGTGTGCCGCGAGACCTACGGCACCGACTTCGACCCGGAGGCAATGCTGTGCGCCGGCGACCTCGATGGAGGCGGCGGTGCATGTATCGGGGACCAGGGTGGGCCGCTCGTGACCGAATCCCCCGCTGGCGTCGTGCAGCACGGGATCCTCTCATGGTCGCTGGGGTGCGGCGCCTCCGATCTTCCCGCCCTGGCCGTGGACGTGGTCGCCCTCGGCGACTGGCTCCAGCGCACCGCCGGGCTGGGGAGCCCCACCTGCGATGGGCGTCCGCCGACCCTTCTCGGAACGCCCGGCGTGGACTTCATCACCGGCACCCCGGGCGACGACGTGATCATCGGGTTCGGGGGCCGCGACGTGATCGATGGCGCCGACGGCAACGACGTCATCTGTGGCGGTGACGGAAGAGACCGCCTCGACGGCGGAGCGGGCGCCGATCGCCTGTTCGGCGGTGACGGAAGAGACCGGATTGCAGGAGGCCCCGGTGCAGATTTCATCGACGGCGGTGCCGGCCCCGACCGGATCTTCGGCCAGGAGGGAGCCGACGCGATCTCGGCCGGCCCCGGCGACGACATGGCCTCCGGCGGACCCGATCACGACACTATCGACGGCGGAGCCGGCGCCGACGAACTCCACGGCGACGCCGGAGACGATTTCGTGTCCGGGTCGGAAGGCGATGACACCATCGACGGTGGCAAGGGGAACGACATCATCCGGGCCTCACTCGGTGATGACCGCATCGTGGGTGGCGCCGGAGACGACGAGCTCCGCGCCGGCGGAGGTAACGACGTGTTGGGTGGAGGGGAGGGGAATGATCTCCTCAGAGGCGACGACGGAGACGACGAACTGTCGGGGTGGACGGGCAACGACCACCTCAAGGGCGGAGAGGGCAACGACAACCTGGTCGGCGGCGACCACGCCGACCTACTCGAGGGCGGCATCGGCGACGACGAACTGGGAGGCGGTGAGGGTGCCGACGAGCTCGACGGCGGCGCCGGGGCCGACCTCGTGAAGGGAGCGGGCGGATCCGACACCCTTCGCGGCGCCGAGGGGCCCGATCGCCTCTTTGGGGACGAGGGGGACGATGCCCTATGGGGCGGTGACGGCGATGACGAACTCAACGGCGGATCGGGCGACGACCGTCTCGACGGTGGGGCCGGACGGGACATCCTGGTCGGCGCCGACGGTCACGACGTGCTCCTCGGATCCGGAGACGACGATGACCTCTCTGGGGGACCCGGAGACGACACCCTCACCGGTGGCGCGGGATTCGACGTCGGCGTCGGCGGTGACGGCTTCGATCGGTGCGCCGTCGAGCAGCCCGCCAGTTGTGAGGGGCCCCTGTAGCGGGGCCCCTCACGGTCTACTCGTCGTCCTCCGCTCTCCGCTCCCTCTCCTCCTCTCCAGGATGGCGCAGGTGAGCCGTCTCAGGAGCGTGCGGTTCGTAGGCGAACTCACCCTTGGTGATCGCCTGTTCGAGTCTGGCCCGCTCGTCACCCTTGAGGGACGGGGTCACCAGCAGCAGCAAGCTGGGCAACACGAGCAGCGACACCAGCAGGGCGAAGATGATCATCACGGCCGTCAGCACCCCGAACGTGGCGAACATCGGCATTGGAGCCGTCGCCATCACCAGGAAGCCGGTCATCGACGTCAAAGCCGACAGTGCCAGGGCACCACCCGTTCCCGCTCCGGCACGACGCAGCGCCGGGAACCGGCTCGGTTCGCCACGCAGCTCCTCGCGNNGAACCGACTCGGTTCACCGCGATGCTCCTCGCGGAAACGCACGGTGAAGTGGGTGGCGTAGTCGATGCCGACACCGATGGCGATGGCGGCGATGGTCGCCGTGATCACGTTGACCTTGTAGTCGGCGATCAGCATGAAGCCGTAGATCCAGAACACCACGAGGATGATCGGAACCATCGTGATCATGGCGTAGAGCCAGGACCGCATCACGAGGAGCGCCAAGACGAAGGTGAGGGCGACCGCCACCGGCAGCGCCAGCTGCATCGCCTCGGTGAACCCTGACAGCTCGTCCTGGTTCACGATCCCACCGCCCGACACGCTGAGGATGTCGGGGGTGGTGCCGAGCGCCGAGAACACCGCCGCCAGGTCCTCCCGCTCCTCGTTGAGGAGCGAGCGGACCGCCAACACGTTCGGGTCGTCGACGACCGAAGGCACCAGGACCTCGACCCGGGTTCCCTGGGTGTTGCCGCTCACGTACACCGAGCCCTGGACCTGGTCGGGCCGGAGCAGCAGCACACCATCCGGCCCGGGGACGCCGTTGGCGTAGATGTAGTCGTAGATGGAGCCCACATCGGCCGATGAGTCCGGGAGGCCGTCACCGTCACCGTCGGCGAGCGTCGCACCGCTCGCCGCCGACACGGCGTCGCGGGCTTCGGGTGTCACCATCACCAGCCTCACCAAGGACATGGCATTCGGCGGGTGATCCAGGTCGCCGTTGAAGTCCCGCATCAGCTCGATGTCCCCGGCTTCGTCGGCGGCGTCCAGGTCGGCCAGCGTGGCCTCCATGGCGGTGATCGCTTCGGGGTCGGTCAGGTCGCCTTCGACGTACACGTAGGCGTTGCCGAAAGCGCTGGACCCGAGGTGCGTCTCCAGCTTGTCGATGCTCTTGACGAAGTCGGTCTTCGAGGAGAAGAAGTCCTTGATCTCGAAGGCCGACTCCACCTGGAAGAAGGCCCACAGGCCGGCGATAGCCAGCACCCCGACCACCGGCACCGTGAAGACGCGCCAGCGTGCCAGGAAGTGGACCAAGCTCCCGGCCGCCTTGAAGCCGTGACCGGCCCCCTTGACGGCATCGGTCATCGGCTTGCCCGCCGCTGCGGCGCGCCGGTTGCGGCGCTTCGTCAACCAATAGGGGAGGCCGAAAAGGAGGCCCAGCAAGGCCACCAGGAACAGACCAGCCCCGATGGCGGGCATGACGATCGCCATCGTGACCACGAAGCCCGCAACGATCGCCGCCCCAACGAACCCCAGCCGACGGAACACGTGGAGCCCGTGATCCTCGGGCCGGGGGCCCAGCGCCTCCTCCACTGCGAGCAGTTGCCGGGGGGACACGAGGCCGAGGATCAGGTAGGAGAGGGTGATCGAGATCGCCGAGGCGATACCGAACTGGGTGATCGCCTCGATCCCCGAGGTGGCGTTGGAGAGGAACGCCGCCACCGAGGAAGCCGCCGCCAGCAGCAGCGCGGTGAACAGCGCGGTGGCGCCCAACGGGTAGGCCCGCTCGCGGGGGTAGCCCTCGACCTGCACTTCCCGGGCCCTCCCGGCCCCATGAATGAAGAAGTCGACACCGAACGAGATGAGCGCGATCGGCGCCACGAACACGATGAGCGGCGACTCGATCTTGATGCCGATCAGCGCATTGATGCCGTTGTAGCTCATCATCACGATGCTGAGTCCGATGGCGGCCACCATCGCCGCCCAGTAGGAGCGAAGCAGCGCACCCACCAGCAGCACGATGAACGCAACCGCCAGGAAGATGAAGGGGGCGGCCTCCTCGGTCTGCTCCTCGCCCACCAACCCGCCGTCGATGGCGATACCCAACACCGAGGTCTCGTTGCCGTCGCCTCGCAACTCGGTCTGCACGTCCCGCAGCCAGCGTTCGGCGTCCAGGTTGGTGGTGCCGGAGAAGCCGTCGACCTCGACACCCCCCTCGAACGCGTCGATGTCGAAGCGGAGTTCGGCCAGGAAGGCCGGTGACCGCCACACCTCGATCGAACCGGTCTCCACGGCCCGGAGTTCGCGGGTGGCGAGCCGCGACAGGGTGAACCGCAGGCCCGCCGTCGGTGCCGTGTCGTCCAGCAGGTCGCTGAGAGCGATCTTCACATCACGGTCGGTGGCGTTCGCCAGCCCGCCGGGCAACGCGGCGTCCACCGCATCCGCAATCGAGTAGATGCCGTCGATCTCGACGCCCAGGTCGTTGTCGAAGGTCCGCACCAACGCCGGGTCATCACCGCTCGAGTACTCGGCTCGGACCGCGTCGGCGTTCGCTTTGAACTCCCTCAGCGCGTCGGCGGTGAGCACATCGTGAACCCTGGGGTCCGGCGTTGCCGTGACGTCATCGGTCTCCACGAAGAACGAGGCGGCCCGGATCGGTGAGTCGGCGTCGAACCGATCCACGACGAGATCATCGGTGTCGTAGATCTCGCCTCCCGAATTGAAGCTCGGCTGGTCCTCACTGGCCACCATCGGCCCGACGACGCCGAGCACCACCGCGGTGATGACCAGCACGATCGACAGGCCCTTGATGTTCCGGTTGATCCATTCGAAGACGCGATACCCGCGCACTTCACTCTGGGCGTCCGCCATAACTCCCACCTCACCTTGCCAGGCACCGTGCTCAGAACCCTACGCGGTGACGGTGGGCAGAAACGGGGGCGAAAGACCCTAGGACTCGAAGATGTTGGAGAGGCCTCCGATGACCGAACCCTCGTCCTGCCCCGAGCCGCCACCGAGCGGCGCGATCCGGTCGGCGAGCCGGGAGAACGGCAGCGACTGCAGCCACACCCGCCCGACGCCGGTCAAGGTGGCGAGGAACAACCCTTCGCCGCCGAAGACCATCGACTTGAGGTTCCCGGCCTTCTCGATCGAGTACTCGATCGTCGGCTCGAAGGCGACCAGACAGCCGGTGTCGACCCGCAGCGTCTCGCCCTGGAGCCGCTTTTCGACGACCGTGCCTCCGGCGTGGACGAATACCTTTCCGTCCCCCTGCAGATCCTGGAGGATGAAGCCCTCCCCGCCGAACACGCCGGCCCCCAGCTTGCGGTTGAAGGCGATCCCCACCTGGGTGCCGAGAGCGGCGCAGAGGAAGGCATCCTTCTGACAGATCAATCGGCCGCCGATCTCGGCGAGGTCGATGGGGATGATCTTGCCGGGGTAGGGGGCGGCGAAAGCCACGACTTCGCGCCCGCCGCCGCCGTTGGTGAAGTGGGTCATGAACACGGATTCACCGGTGATCATCCGCTTCCCAGCTCCCTTGAGCTTGCCCCACATACCGGAGTCGGGATCCGATCCGTCGCCCATCTTCGTCTCGAACGTGACCCCGCTCTCGAGGTACATCATCGCCCCCGCCTCGGCGATCACCGTCTCCGCCGGGTCGAGCTCGATCTCGACGAACTGCATGTCGTCGCCGAAGATCTCGAAGTCCACTTCGTGGCTCTGCATTGGTCCTCCTTCGACTCAGCGATGCTACCGGTGAGGGCGATCGGGGGGAGGCCTAACCTCCCGGTCCACATGGCAGGATCACCCTTTTGGAGAGGTGTCGCGGCGATGGCGCCGATCCTGATCGGGATCGTGCCCTTCGGGCTGATCTACGGGGTGACCGCCGTCGATGCGGGGCTGTCCAGCATCCAGGCGGTCGCCATGTCGTCGGTGGTGTTCGCCGGATCAGCTCAACTCGCCGCCGTCGACCTGATGAGCCGCGACGCGGCGATTGCGGTCATCGTCGCCACCGCACTCGTGATCAACGCCCGCCATCTCATGTACAGCGCGTCGATCGCCCCCCGGCTGGCAGAGCTGCGCATCTGGCACCGTTCGGCGATCGGCTACCTGCTCACCGATCAGGCCTACGCGGTCGCGATCGTGCGCTGGGCCGACGATCCCGGAACCCCCCGGGATCGCGGCGCCTTCATCGGGGGCGCCGCCCTGGCGTTGTGGGCCACCTGGCAGACCTCGAGCGCCTTGGGGGTCGTGCTCGGCACCGGGATTCCCGCCGACTGGTCGCTCGACTTTGCGGTGCCACTGGTGTTCCTGGCGCTGGTGGTACCGACCATCAAGGACCGGGGAACCGGCGCCGCCGCACTCGTGGCGGGGATCGTGGCGGTGCTCGCCGTGGACATGCCGCTCCACAGTGGCCTGCTCACCGCGGCCGCCGCCGGCATCCTCGGAGGTCTCCTCGTCGGCAGGAGGGCACCCTCGTGACCTCGATGTCTTCCTCCGCGATCTGGCTGACCATGGTCGTCGCCGGAATCGGAACGTACGCGCTCCGGATGTCCTTCCTTACCCTGATCCGCTCGGACACCCGGCTGCCGGACGTGGTGATGGGCATCCTGCGGCTCATACCCTCGGCGGTGCTGGCCGCCTTCGTGCTGCCGGCGATCCTCAGACCCGACGGACCGTGGGAGTTGGCTCTGGACAACCAACGTATCGTCGCCGGGGCCGTCGCCGGTCTGGTTGCGTGGCGCACCCGCAACGTGGTGGGCACGATCATCGTGGGCATGGGGGTGCTCTGGCTGCTCGAGGCCTTGTGGTGAGCGCCGGCGAGACCTCAAGGGGTGGCTGTGAAATCGAAGGGACTCGGGGCCCAACCGTTACCCTCAGCGGTGATGCCCGACGAGCCCGGCGAAGACACACAGAAGCGGACCCTGGTCTTCGACGAGCTGCAGGGGACGTTCGAGGCCTTCCAGGCGTTTCGCAAGAGCGACGAGGTGGCCGCCGACGCCATCCTGGAGGAGCTCGGGGCTCACGGTGACGTCGACCGCGACATCGTGCTGGAGCTGTCGTCGCCCCGGCCACTCGGGCACCCGGATCGTTTCTGGGACGCCCATCGCCTCGCGGTTCGGTCGCTCGAGGTGCTGGATCGCAATGGCGGCCGCGGCGTCCGAGTTCGGCGCCTCGGACCGCTGGGCCCGGTTGCCGCCTTCCTCATCCAGCAGATGACCCAGTTCATCGTGCGGTCGCACCAGTCGTCGGTGGCTTCGAAGATGCTCGACCTCTACGGCCGCCGCGAGGCCAACTGCGCTCGCGACGACCCTTCGCTCTCGATGCTGCGAAGGGCCCGCATTCAGATGGAGCGGCTGGCTCCCGGTTTCAAGAGGAACGCCCTGGGGGTGCCGCTCTTCGTGATCGGAGGAGCGCTGCTCTCGACGCTCCTCAGCCTCATCCAGCGGGCTCTCGCCTCGGCTCTCGCATCACTGTGGAGCCGGGTCGTGGCGACCGTGGTGATCGGGCTGCTCATGGCGGCCATCGCCTGGATCATCATTCGGGGGGCTGCGGTGGCGAGACGCCGCATCAGCCTGAGTCTCGACGGTCCGCTGGCGGCGCTCTGGGAGACGATCGGCCGCTGCGGGGATCCTCCTCGCGACCCGGCCCGCACGTTCGGGATGATCGGGATCATCCTGGCTCTGCTGCCGTGGATCCTGATCCCCACCGGCCTGCTGGTGTCCTGGGTGACCGAACTGTTCTGAGAGGTGCCGCGCTAGGAGCCTGCCGGGCTCAGCGAGGTCAGCACCGCCTCGAACTCCTCGTGGTAGCCGACGTCACCGATGCGGGTGTCGGTGACGTTGTCGCGGCGCACGATCTTCTTGACCACCAGGTTGGTTCCCGGCAAGACCCAATCGTGCTCCTCGGAGTCACCGTTCGTCTCGCCGGTGATCTCACTGACGATCCTGAGGTGCAGCGTCGGCACGGCCTCCCCGCCGATGACGAGCTCCTCGATGCCGACGACCTCGTAGGTGTAGGTCTCGAAGGTGACTTCGGTGGAGCACGTGAACGACCATGACGTCTCACCGTCCTCGGGGTAGACGTGGGCCCCTTCCTCACACCGGTACTCGTGGAGATCGGTGACCCCGAACCATTCGTGGTACGAGTCGATCCCTTGCAGGGTGCCGTCGTCGCAGATGAGGTCCTCGTCCCAGCGTTCCTTGAGGGCCTGCCAGCGGACCGCGGTTCCGCAACCCACGGTCCGCAGCGTGAGGAAGGTCTCGGGGGGATAGTCGTGGCGGCCCCCACCGAGTGCATCGGCTTCCTCGAAGCCGGTCGTCGCATAGGAGTAGAGGCCGGGGTCACCCGGCTCGCTGCCGCCCTCACCGNNCCGAGTGCATCGGCTTCCTCGGACCCGGTCGTCGCATAGGAGTAGAGGCCGGGATCGCCCGGCTCGCTGCCGCCCTCACCGGCGAGTGTCGCGGCGACTTCCTCTTCGGTCACGGGCGTCGCCGTATCTCGGAAGAAGAAGAGCACGGCGGCTGCCGCCACGATCACGAGCGTGGTCAGCCCGCCGCCGATCCACAGCAGCCGTCTCCGCACGGTCCCGTCCATAACGCTCACAGTTTGGCAAGCTCGGACCCGACGCGCACGCCAGGGAAACCCCATGAAGGTACCGAAGCCCACCGAAGCCGATCGCTCCTACTTCAACAGTCTGGTCCCGGACGATCCACGGGTTGCGACCAAGCCCATGTTCGGCAACCTGGCCGCTTTCGTGAACGGCAACATGTTCATGGGCCTGTTCGGTTCGGCGGTCGGTGTCCGGCTGGCCGGGCCGGACCGCGACGAGCTACGCGCCGTGGAGGGTGCGGGACCATTCGGGCCCGAGGGACGCCCCATGAAGGAGTACGTGGCGCTCCCCGACCTGTGGCGCAAGGCACCCGAACGAAGCGGACCGTGGATCGCCCGGGCCCTCGACTACGTCGGATCGCTCCCACCCAAGAAGGCGGACTAGGGGGGTTCGGCCCGTTACGCCCGGCCGATGATCTCCTCCTCCACTTCCCTGAGGGCATCGAGGACATGGTCGAGGTGCCCGCCGGAGGTGGCGAGCGAGATGCCGCCGTTGGCGAGGCCGAAGCGGGGAGCCTCCTCGATGCGGCCTTCGGCAACCGCCTTCTTGATCTCCCGGTACACGTCGACCGGTACCTGCTTGCGCACCGAAGCCAGCACGTGGGGGCGGAGATGCTCCTCCACGTCCCGGTATTCATCGAAGTCGACCCCGATCACCCATCGGTGGATTCCGGTGTCCTCGGTGAAACGACGAGCGATCTCAAAGATGCGATGCCCACTGGCACCCGCGGCATGGAAGACCACGTCGACTCCGTCGGCGAAGGCGGACGCCGCCATATCCCCGGCGCCGACCGGGTTCTGGAAGGCTTCCGCCCAGTCGAGAGCCTCGCTCAGCCAGCCCTCCCGGACCTGGATGCTGGGATCCTGCCGCGTTGCGCCCGCCGTGAACCCGTCGCGGAAGCGCCGCATGAGTGCTCGCGTACCGGCGACAGGGTCGAGACGGTCACCGGGTCCCGGGTCGTCGCCGGGCGTCATGGCACAGATGAAGGCGAGCCGGCGGGTTCTCGTGACGAGCGCCGCCGCGGCCCCGGCGAGTTCGGCACCCTCGTCCTCACGGAAGCTGTTGGCGGCCACGGTGAGAGCTCGCCTGGCGATCTCGGTTTCGCCGTCGAAGAGAGCCGACCACACAGCATCCACCGGGCCTTTCAGGCTCCTGTCGGTGCGGCCCGCCAGGTAGGTTAGGAAGCCCCGTTCGTGAACCTCCTCGTGACCGCCGGCGATCTTCTGGTAGGCGAAGGCCCGGATCGTCTCCAGAAGCCGATACCAGGTGCGGCCCTGGCGTTCGACTCTGACCACGAGCGATTTGTCGGCGAGGCGCTCCAGGAGTGGCGAAACCTCCGCTTCGGGAACCGTCTCCCCGGCACACACGACTTCGACGGCGCGCGGCGGGAACTGGGCCCAGAACACCCCGAGCCGCCGGAACAGTTCACGTTCCGACTCGTCGAGCAGTTCGTAGCTCCATTCGATGGTCTGCTGCAGGGTTCGCTGGCGGGCCGGGACCGTCCTGCCCGAGGTCACCAGCAGCCTGAGCTGATCGTCGAGCCGGATCTCCAACTCGTCCAGTGTGAGGCCCCGGAGCCGTGAGGCGGCGAGTTCGATGGCGAGCGGAATCCCCTCGAGCCTGTTGCAGATGCGGGCAACGGTGAGAGCGCTTCTCTCGTCGAGTCGGAAGCCCGGGGTCGTGTCCGCAGCGCGCGCCGTGAACAGCTCCACGGCATCGGAGGCTTCCGCCTCATCGGCGCCGAGGCCGAGCGCCCCCACCCGCCACAGCACCTCACCGCGGCACTCCAGCGGCTCCCGGCTGGTCGCCACGATCCTCAAGCCGGGGCCGGCGGCGAGGAGCAGTTCCGTGACCGGCGCCGCCCCGGCGACGACCTGCTCGCAGTTGTCCAGCACCAGCAGCGCCTGACGACGATGCATCAACGCTCCGAGCTCATCGATCGTGGCGTCACCGCTCGAGAGCCACAGGGCGGCGATCTCATGGACGATCGACGCCGGATCGGTGGCTGAGCCGAGCTCGACCAGCCAGGCGCCGTCGGTGAACTCCGGAGCGAGACGGCGGGCCAGCTCCAGAGCGAGCCGCGACTTGCCGATCCCGCCCGGGCCGAGGAGTGTGACGATTCGGCTCCGCAAGACCAGCTCCTCCAGCTCCTCGAGCTCCTCGACCCGACCGACGAAGGAGGTGATGTCGGCCGGGAGGTTCCCCGACCTGGCCTCCGCGGCGGGCCCGGCGAGCAATCCGGGATCCTGTCGCAACATCATCCCCTCGAGCTGCTGCAGTTCGGGACCGGGGTCGATGCCCAGCTCCTCCGCCAGGATCTGCCGGGCTTCCTGGTAGGCCCGCAAGGCGTCGGCCTGGCGTCCATCTCGATACAGAGCCAGCATCAACGACGCCCACAGGCCCTCCCGAAGGGGGTCACGGCGCACCAGGGCCTCCAGTTCGGGGATCACTTCCTGGTGACGCCCCGACTCGAGATCGGCTCGGATCCGGCATTCGAGTGTGGCGAGCCGGAGCTCATCGAGCCGCCGGATCTCAGCGCTGGCGAATTCCTCCGCCTCGAAGTCGCTGAGGACCCGCCCCCTCCACAGCTCGAGCGCTTCCCGCAGTGTCTGGGAAGCCACGGCGGCGTCGCCGTCGGCGAGACTCTGCCGTCCCGCCCGGGCCAGGTTCTCGAAGCGGCGGGCGTCGATGTCGTCGACGGTGACTTCCAACAGGTAGCCGGGCCGGCGAGTCAGCAGCACCTGGGCGCCCGACGCATGAAGCACTTTGCGCAGCCGGGACACATAGGTCTGCAGGGTGTTGGCGGCGCTGGGTGGCGGCTCCTCCCCCCACAGTTGATCGATCAGGTAGTCGCTGGAGACGACCTCCCCGGCCCGCAACGCCAGGAGCACGAAGACGGACTTCTCCTTGGTGCCGCCCAGTTGCACTTCGGCCCCGTCGATGGTGACCACCAGGGGGCCAAGGATCCCGCACCCCACCGCCATGTTCCGAAGGTATCACGGCTGGCGGGTCGCGATGGACGAATTCCTCCAGCGTTCTGCACGCATCCGTCCAGCGGCGCTCACGCATCGTGTGAGACATCTGGTGTCGACCAAGACGCCAGGAGTACGAAGGAGGAGCCATGTTGGAGCACACCACCAAGAGCCCGGCGGTCACCACGACCCGCCGTTTCTTCAGCGGCCGCGGCATCGTTCACCTGGTGGCCCTGCTGGCCGTTGGGGCGATCGCTGCCGCGATCACCGTCGTTCAGATCAATGAGGGCAGCCCGGCCGGGGTCGAGCCCGCCTCAGTCGCTGCGGTGAGCGGCCCCACCTCGGCGCATGTCGCCGAGACCGCCCGTCTCACCGGCCTCGCCGAGATGTACGCCTCGGTCGGCCGGGAAGCGGTTCTGGCCACCGAAACCGCTCGCTGGAACGGCCTCGCCGACCGCTTCGGTGGAGCGAGTGANNTCGGTGGAGCGAGCGAGGCCGCGGTGAACGCCGAGATCGCCCGCTGGTCGGGGATCGCCGGTCAGTACGCCGGGGCGAGCGAAGCCTCGTTCGCCGCCGATACCGCTCGGTTGTCCGGTCTCGCCGATCAGTACCTCGCCGGGGTCAACGCCGAAACCGCCCGATGGAGCGGACTGGCGGGGTTCTTCGCCCCTTACGACCAGGCGGAGATGCTGCGGTGGCAGGGCCTGGCCGAGTTCTACACCAACTGAAGGAAGGCCCCCTCGCGGGTCACGGGAACCCCCTGCGGAGGCAGGGGGTTCCTTCTCGTCGCCTGGGTATCGACTCCCCACGGCTCGGGGCAACCGTCGGGTGCGGGTGGGCGCCACCCGACCGGCTCTTGCCGGAGACAGATGCGGTCTTTCGGCACTAGAGGGTTCCCTTCGGTTCAGGCAGCGTGATGGGGACCCAATGTGTCGGGAGGCAACATGAGATTCCGGCTTGCTTTGATCTGCCTGTTCCTCACGGTGGCGGTGGTGTCGTGCGGGGATGGCGACGAGAGCGGGACCTCCGGTCTCGTCGGCGACCACGGCGTCGACGCAGGCTCCGGCCACGAGCGCCCCCACCACGACGTCGACCACCACCACGTCCACGGCTCCACCACCGACGGTGACGACGTCGACACCGGCCCCAACGACGACCCGGGGACCGACGGCCGCGGACTCGCTTCTCGGGTTCTTCGAGGCCGCCCGGGAACTCGACGGCACCATCGGCGTGGCCGCCGACCTCTTCAACCAGGGCTTCGACGACGAGGCGCTCACACTGGACCCGGAGGTGTTCCCGTTCATCGAAACCCTCGACGCCGGGCCCGTCGGGGCGATGATCCCGCCCGGGTTGTCCCCGGAGCTGGAGGCCGCGGCCCTGGCGGTGTTTGCGGATCTGGACTCTCGCATCGCCTCGCTGCATGGGGCAGCCCGCGTCGTCAATGCCGGTGATCTGGGGTGGATCCTCAGCTGCCTCGACAACGGCGGGTACTCGAAGTCCCGTTTCGAGGGGGACTACGACCGGGCGCTCGCTCTGGCCGCCGAGGAGCCCCCTCCCACGGCACCCCCCGACTCGGTGGAGGGAGGGATCCTCGCGGTCCGTATCGCCGCCATCCGATCCATGAACGCCGGCTGCGACTCCTGTGGTGGGGTGGCGTACGACACCCCGATCGATGTCGACTGGGAGGGCGGAACGGTTGCAGGCGGACCCGAGTTCGGGGCATCCTTCGACAACGGGGCGTGGGAGATCCTCATCTACGCCTGCTGAAGGCGGCCGAGCCATCGGAGGGTTCATGCGGAGACCGCTCGTGCTGTTGGTGATCGGGGCACTCCTGGGGGCGTCGTGTGCCGATGACGGCGTTGACGCCATCGGAGACACCGCCGGAACGGGAGCCACGAGTGAGTGCTCCACCACGATGCTGGAGATACCCACCACCTATCTGGTGTTCCGCACCGGCCTCTACTCGGCTTCTGTGGAGGCGCAACCCGGCATCTCCGGACAGGCCCGGTTCACGGTGACCGATGTCGGGAGCGGCGAAACCTATGCGGACGGTCAGGTCACCGATGTCGAATACCTGGTCACCGACCTCGAGATGAGCCTCGCCTTGGATGCCTACTCCTGCGGCGAGACCGAAGCCACCGGTGATCTCGAGCTCGGCTTCGACGGGCCGTTCCCGGTTGGCAGCCTCGGGGACTTCGAGGCAACCGGGGAGGGCCTCACGGTGACCGGCGAGCTGCCTTGGGGAACGAGCGGCACGTCACGCGGCAGCGTGAGAGGGACGATCGAGGTGGACGGGGTGCAGTGCGTCCTCGACTCGATCCCGTTGAGGATCAGCGGCTAGCTGCCACTCCGACCTCCCGGTCGCGGTACTCTCGCCGTCAGCGCCGAGGAGGGGAGACGGCGATGAGTCAGCAGTATCACGCGGCCCAACGATCGTTTCAGGATCGATTTGACACTCGCCGGCTCGCCGACCGGCTTGCCGAGTCGACGTCCGGTGTCATCAGTGAGCCGTTCAAGGCGTTCATCGAAGAGCGCGACATGTTCTTCATCGCAACCGCTGATGCAGAGGGGCGGCCGCAGGCCTCCTACAAGGGGGGCGAGCCGGGATTCGTGCGGGTCGTCGACGACCGCACCCTGGTGTTCCCGGTGTACAACGGCAATGGGATGTTCCTCACCGCGGGAAACCTGTCCGTCAATCCCCGGGTCGGCCTGCTCTTCATCGATCTGGAGACCGGGACCCGCCTTCGCGTTGGGGGCGATGCCACCATCGACCTCGACGATCGAATGCTCGAGCACTATCCGGGGGCCCAATTCGTGGTGAGGGTCAGGACAGAGGAGGTGTTCGCCAACTGCCGCCGCTACGTGCACCGGTACGAGCTGGTCGAGCGGTCCGTGTTCGTGCCCGCGGTCGACAAGAGCCCCCCGGTGCCCGACTGGAAGCTCGACCCGTGGTTCGAGGGAACCTTGCCGGCCGACGACCCGGCCCACGACCCCGACCATCCGAGTGCCCCTTCGATCCCCCAATTCTGAGATGCGGCGCCGCAGGAAGGCCCGGTTCGCAGCGGATCGGCAGTCGAGCACGACCATCGAGGAGGTCCTGAGCCGGGCGCGCCTTCAGATCAGCCGCTCTGAGCCAAAGCAGGTGTTGGGCGAAGTGGAGTCGGGCGCAATCGTCGTCGATCTGCGATGCCCGGACGAAAGGCGGCGGACCGGGATGATTCCCGGCAGCATCGCTGTGGCCCGCTCGGTTCTGGAGTGGCGGGCCGACCCGGCGTCTCCCTGGCGCGACGAGCGGATCGCCCGCAAGGATTCCCGACTCCTTCTGCTCTGCGAGCAGGGGTACTCATCCAGCCTCGCAGCCGAGTCGCTGCGAGGGCTCGGGTTCACCAATGTCGGTGACATCGTTGGCGGCATGGAACGTTGGCTCGACGAAGGCCTGCCGGTGGAGCCTGCCTTCGACTGAGCCGGGAGCCGCAGCGCAGCGGCCTCGTCGAGGCCTTTGAACGGGTGCCCGTAGGTGTCGAGCGTCGTGCTGATGGAGGAGTGGCCCAGGCGAGCCTGAATCACCTTGGGATGCTCCCCTTGTAGGGTCACCAAGTAGCGGTCATCGCAGATCCTGAGGGGGATGATCCATGTCGTCAACGCACCAGGACTTGGACCTCTATAGACCGGCGATAGCCATCCTTCCCTTCGAGGTTCTCGCCGCCGATCCGGCCTACCCCTTCCTGGGGGACGCCATCGCTGAAGAGGTAATCACCACTTTGGCCAGGATTCCCCAACTCAGAGTCATCGCCAAGGCTTCGAGTTTCCAGTATCGGGATTCGGTTCCTGACATCGGAACGATGGCCGCTGAGTTGGGTGTTCGCTACCTCCTCCAGGGAAGCATCCGCCTGGCTGGGCAGAAAGTGAGAGTCACGGCGCATCTCAGTGATGCCGAGAGCGGTGATGAGATCTGGTCGGATCGGTATGACGAGGATCTCCACGACATCTTCGCCGTTCAGGACGTCATCTCGATGGAGATCGCCACCAATCTTGAGGTCAAGCTGGGTTTCGGCGAACAAGCACGCGAGTGGCGTCGCGAAGGCACGAGCCTGGACGCGTACGAGCACTTCCAGAACTGCTGGAGCGAATACCTGAAGTTCACGCGTCGGGCAAACGGTCGTGCTCGCCGAGAGGCGGTTGAGGCGCTCAGAATCGACCCCAACTTCGCATCTGCTTACGTGGCTCTCGGCTCCACATACGCCACCGAGGCACACTTCGGCTGGGGTGAGAATCGAAGCGATGCCCTAGTGCATGCGAGGGAAGCCGTTGACCATGCTCTTGAGCGGGTCCCGGACTTGCCGGAGGCCATAGCCCTTCTCGGTCGCATCCAGATGCTTCAAGGTGACTACGACGAGGGGATCGCCACGACCGGAAGAGCGCTCGAAGCCGGACCGAGCTTGGCTTGGGCCCATCACTTGCAGGCCATGAATCTCCTATACGCGGGGCGATTCTCAGAGGCCATCGAAGCTGATCGGCAGGTCTTCTTGCTGTGGCCGTTGGCTGATGCTCAGTCCGACAACGCACGGGTCTTCCTTGCTTCGGCCTACTTCCACCTGGGCCGGTTCGACGAAGCGCTGGAGGAACTCGACAGCGTGGTCCTTCGACGGCCTTCGTGGCTGTCGGCGCGAACATTGAGAGTTGCCGCCTACGC
>JABAOE010023126.1_pt1 | contig 16273 bp, 16 predicted proteins | sample 7062141 | NCBI WGS metagenome assembly JABAOE01 (sample SAMN14538627, study PRJNA623070) | marine sediment metagenome | biome: marine biome [ENVO:00000428]; feature: marine pelagic biome [ENVO:01000023]; material: deep marine sediment [ENVO:00002113] | place: India: Gulf of Khambhat ... | reverse complement strand
GGGGCTCCGTCGAGGTGGCGCCGAAGCTCGACGTCGCCGACGCCGTCGTCGACCTCGTCTCCAGCGGCTCGACGCTGCTCGTCAACGGGTTGCGCCCGGTCACGACGCTGCTCGAGTCCGAAGCGGTGCTCATCGGTGCGAACGGCCTGCTCCAAGGGCAGGACGATCGGCCCGGTCAGGTCATCACGATGTTCGGCTCCGTCGTCGCCGCCCGCCGTACCCGCTACCTCCTCATGAACGCACCGGCGTCGGTGCTGCACCGCATCGAGGAGATCATCCCGGGGTTCGACTCTCCGAGCATCGTGCCCCTGGCCAGTGACGGCATGGTGGCGGTCCACTCCGTCGTCGACGCCGATGACGTGTGGGCCGTGCTCCCCAGACTCAAGGCGGCCGGGGCGTCGGGCGTCCTCGTCCTCCCGATCGAGCAGCTCATCCCGTGACCCCGGTGCGCATGAAAACCGTCGAGCTCGACAGGCTCTTTCCCAACGAGCGGGATGCGCTGGTGCGCCGCTCTCCCGTTCCCGATCCGGCCACGAGACGGGACGCTGCCGCCATCGTCGACGCCGTGCGCCGTGGCGGCGACGCCGCCCTCGTCGACGCCAACCGGACCCACGGCGGCGGCCGCACCCTCGGGAGGCTCCGCGTCGAGCCATCCGAGCTCCATGCGGCCCGCGACGCACTCGACCCCGGTGTCGTGGTCGCGCTCACGGAGGTGGCTTCACACCTGAGGGCATGCCACGACTCGCAACGGCCCCGGGACGAGGCGATCCAGGTCGTCCCCGGCGTGACGGTCGAGCGGCGCTGGTCTCCGCTCCGCCGGGTCGGCGTCTACGTCCCCGGCGGTCGGGCGGCATACCCGTCCTCACTGCTCATGGCCGTGATCCCGGCCCGGATCGCCGGTGTGGCCGAGATCGCGGTGGTGTCGCCTGCCGGCGACGACGGTGAGATCGCTCCCGTGCTGGCGGGTGCGGCCGCCCTCATGGGCATCGAGGAGTTCTACGCCACCGGTGGTGCCCAGGCCATCGCCGCCCTCGCCTACGGGACGGAGACGATCCCCGCCGTGGACAAGATCGTCGGACCCGGCAACGCATGGGTGACGGCGGCCAAGCTCACGGTGTACGGCGATGCCGCCATCGATCTCCCCGCCGGGCCCAGCGAAGCGGTCGCGCTCGCCGACGGCACCGCCGACGCCCGGTTCGTCGCCGCCGACCTCCTCTGCCAGGCCGAGCACGGCGCCGAATCGCCGGCCCTCCTGGTCACCACCGATCGGGAGTTCGCCGGCGCCGTCCTCGCCGAGGTCGAGACGCTGCTGCCGGCGCTTGACCGCGAGCCGGTGCTGCGAGCCGCCCTCGCCGACCACGGTCTCGTCGTGATCGCACAGGACATGGCCGGTGCGATCGCGTTCGTCAACGAGTACGCCCCCGAGCACATCGGGGTCGACACCCGCGACGCCGAGAAGGTGGCGGCGGCGATCACGAACGCCGGGTCGGTGTTCGTCGGTCCCTGGTCGCCGCACTCGGCCGGCGACTACGCAACCGGCGGCAACCACATCCTCCCCACCGGGGGCCTTGCCCGCACCCACGGACCCCTGTCTGTGGAGGACTTCGGCTCATGGCGGCAGGTCCAGACCCTCGATCGAGAGGGACTGGCGGCGCTGCGGGGCACCATCGCCGGCATCGCCGCGGCCGAAGGTCTCACCGCTCACCGGCTCGCCGTCGACGTGCGCCTCGAGGAGGGCCGGTGACCCTTCCCCGCTACCGATGGCAGCCGACGACGGCCGAGATCGCGTCACAAGCGGGCATCGCCACCTCCGATGTCATCCGGTTCGATCACAACACCTCACCGTTTCCGGCCGGGTGGGCCGCCAGCCCCGCCGCAGACGTCGCCCGCGGCCTCAACGAGTACCCCGGAGCCAGCTATCTCCCGATCCGGGAGGCGGCCGCCGCCGCCTGCGGGCTCGACGTCGAGCACATCGTGCCCGGCGCCGGCGTGGACGAACTCATCCTCCTCTGCGGGAGAGCGTTCCTCGGCCCCGGTCGGCGCGCCGTCGAAGTCACGCCGACGTACCCGCTGTACCGGATCTCCACCGCCCAGGCAGGAGCCGGTCTCGACGGCGTCGCGACGGACCCGCCGGAGTTCGAATTCCCCGCCGCCGACGTCGTCGCCGCCGCCAGGGACGCCGACGTGTTGTGGCTCTGCGTGCCGAACAACCCGACCGGCACCACGGCGGCCGCGCCCGAGGTCGCGGCGGCGGTGGCTGCGACCGACGGCATCGTCGTCATCGACGCCGCCTACGCGGAGTTCACCGGCGACGACTGGAGCGATGCGGTGCGGTCCCACCACAACGTCGTCGTGCTCCGGACGCTGTCGAAGGCGTATGGCCTCGCCGGCGCCCGTGTCGGGTTCGCCATGGCGCACCCCTCCCTCATCGACCGTCTCGACGCGGTGCGCCCTCCCGGATCGATCTCGTCGGTTTCGGCCGACCTCGCCGTCGCCGCCCTCTCAGATGCGGAGCGGATGCGAGGTCACGTGGCCGAGCTCATCGCCGCTCGGGACGACCTCATGGGCAAGCTCGTGTCGTTGGGCTGGGAGCCGCTGCCTTCGCTGGCGAACTTCCTCCTCGTCGAGGTCGGCCCCGGCGCCGCCGAGCTCGCCGCCGCGCTGATGGACCGGGGTCTCGTCGTGCGGACGTTCGACTCGGGACCTCTCGAGGCCCACATCCGCATCACCGTTCGCACCCCCGCCCAGCACGATCGCCTCGTCGAAGAGATCAGGAGGTGTCGGCAATGACGAGAACGGCGGACGTGAGCCGCAAGACCCTCGAGACGGAGGTCCGCGTTTCTCTCGGCCTCGACGGCTCCCGCACCGCCCGGGTCGAGACCGGCGTCGGCTTCTTCGACCACCTTCTCACCAGCTTCGCCCACCACGGCTTGTTCGACCTCGACATCGACACCACCGGCGACCTCGACGTCGACGACCACCACACCGTCGAGGACACCGCGCTCGTGCTCGGCCAGGCTTTCGCCGAGGCGCTCGGCGACCGCTCCGGGATCTCGCGCTTCGGGGACGCTGCGGTACCGATGGACGAGGCGCTCGCCACCGCAGTCGTCGACGCCGGCGGACGCCCCTACGCGGTCGTCGACCTCGAACTGCGCACTGAGCGCATCGGCTCGCTCACCACCCAGATGATCCCTCACGCCGTCGATGCCCTCGCCCGCGCCGCCGGCTTCACCATCCACCTCACGGCGACGGGGCGCAACGACCATCACATCGCCGAGTCGGCGTTCAAGGCCCTCGCCCGGGCCATCCGGTCTGCGGTCGCCGTCGATCCGCGGCGCGACGGCGTGCCGTCGACGAAGGGGCGGGCGTGACCCTCGTCGCCGTCGTCGACCACGGGGCGGGCAACCTCGTTTCCATCGCCCAGGGTCTTCACCGCGCCGGAGCCGACGTCTGCATCACCTCGTCGCCGCGGGACCTCACCACAGCCGACGGTGTCGTGCTCCCCGGCGTCGGAACGACAGGGGCGGCGATGCGGCGCCTCGTCCAGGCCGAGCTCGTCGACCCGCTCCGCCGCTACGAGCGTCCGCTTCTCGGCATCTGCGTCGGGCTCCAGCTGTTCTTCGAGAGCTCGGAGGAGGACGACGGCGGGCCCGGTCTCGGTTTCATCGAGGGCACGGTCCGCAGACTTCGCGACGCCCCGCTTCTCCCCCACATCGGATGGAACGACGTCACGGTGCTGCCCGACCCCCTCTTCGACGGCCTCGGCGCCGAGCCGACGTTCTACTTCGTGCACAGCTACGCCCCCGTCCCCGCTTCCGGCGACGCGGTGATCGGTATGACGGAGTACGGGCGCACCTTCGCGGCCGCCGTCCGCCACGGGTGGCGCGCCGGCGTGCAGTTCCACCCGGAGCGGTCCGGTGCCGCCGGGCTCCGGCTGCTGTCCAACTTCGTGGCGTCGTGCCGGGAGGCGTCGCGTGCTGCGTAGACGCGTCATCCCGTGCCTCGACGTCACCTCCGGACGGGTCGTCAAGGGGGTGCGGTTCGTCGACCTCACCGACGAGGGCGATCCCGTCGAGCTGGCGGCGCGTTACGTGGCAGAAGGCGCCGACGAGATCTGCTTCCTGGACATCACCGCCTCGAGCGACGGGCGAGAGACGATGCTCGGGCTCGTCCGCCGTACCGCCGAGCAGGTGTTCGTCCCCCTCACTGTCGGCGGTGGTGTCCGCTCGGTCGAGGACATGCGGGCAGCACTACGGGCAGGTGCCGACANNGACGAGGTCTTCATCCCCTTCACCGTGGGCGGCGGCATCCGCTCTGTGGAGGACATGCGGCTGATGCTGGAGTCGGGCGCGGACAAGGTGTCGGTCAACACGGCGGCGGTGGAGCGGCCCGAGCTCATCTCGGAGTGCGCCCGGGCGTTCGGCACCCAGTGTGTCGTGCTCGCCATCGACGCCAAGCGCCGGAACGGCCGCCCACCGTGGGAGGTCCACACGTACGGCGGGAGGGCTCCGACCGATCGCGACGCGGTGCGATGGGCTGTCGAGGGAGCCGACCAGGGCGCCGGTGAGATCCTTCTCACGTCGATGGACCGCGACGGCACCAAGGACGGCTACGACCTCGAGCTCCTCGAGGCCGTCCGGGCCGCGGTGACGGTGCCGGTCATCGCCTCCGGCGGCGCCGGCACCGTCGCGCACTGCATCGATGCCCTCGCCCCGGGACGCGCCGACGCCGTCCTCGCCGCCTCGATCTTCCATCGCGGCGAGATCGAGATCGCGGAGCTCAAGGCCGGGCTCGCCGCCTCCGGCATCCCGGTCCGCTCCGGATTCGCGCCGTGAACGTCGCCGAAGTCCGCTTCGATGCCTCAGGTCTCGTCCCCGGGATCGTGCAGGACGCGGCGAGCCGACGAGTGCTGATGCTCGGCTATCTCAACGCCGAGAGCCTGCGGGCGACGCTCGACACGGGGCTGGTCACCTTCTGGAGCCGGTCCCGCAACGCCCTGTGGCAGAAGGGCGAGACCTCCGGCAACACCCTCCATCTCGTCGAAGTCCGGGCCGACTGCGACGGCGACGCGCTCCTCATCCTCGCCGAGCCGGCCGGGCCGGCGTGCCACACCGGCGCCGCATCCTGCTTCGAGGACCATCCCGATCAGGGATTCGCCTGGCTGGAGGGCCTCTGGGACACGATCGGCACCCGCGCCGCCGACCGACCGGCCGGGTCGTACACAGCATCGCTCATCGCCGGGGGCGTCGACGCCACCGGGCGCAAGGTCATGGAGGAGGCAACCGAGGTGTTGCTCGCTGCCCGGGACCACGCTGCCGGAGGTGACCCGACGAGGGTTGCCGAGGAAGCGGCCGACCTCGTGTACCACCTCCTGGTGCTCCTCGCCGAGCGAGGGCTCGAGCCCTCGGCAGCGATCGCCGTCCTTCGCGACCGGGCACGGTGACGGTCGGCTTGATCCGCTCCCCTCGTAGACTCCGGCACCGTTGTGACGGACCCGACCAGCCCGGCCTGATGGCGCGGGGACTCGCCCCGAAGACATTGCCGGCCCTCGTTGCGCTGGCGCTCTTCTCAGCCGCCTGCAGTGGCATCTCCGTGGACGTGAGCGGCATTCCCGAGCTGCCCGAGACGACACCCGAGGCGGTCGGCGACTTGCTCACCGCCTCCGAGGTTCCCGTCGTCCTCAACGTGTGGGCGTCCTGGTGCATCCCGTGCCGTTCCGAGGCGCCGCTGCTCGATCGCGCCGTCTCCCGGTTCGGCGACCGCGTCAGGTTCATCGGGATCAACGTCCGTGACAGCCAGACCGGCGCCCGTGGCTTCATCGCCGAGTTCTTCCCCAACGCCGACATCGAACACCTCTACGACAGGGCCGGCCGGGTCCCGGTCGCCCTCGGTGGTGGCACCGGCGTGCCGATGACGTTCTTCTTCGCCCCCGGCGACGAGCAGCTCGACCTCCACTTCGGGATCATCGACGAGCGGACGCTCGCTCTCCAGATCGACGAGTTGCTCGCCCGCGCGGAGCCCTGACGTGGAGTTCACCCTTCTCGGCGCGGCGTTCGTCGCAGTCGTCGGCGTCTACGCCATGCTGTGGTGGGAGGCGCGCCGGGGCAACGCCGTCGAGTGCTCGAAGGACCTGTGGGACGTCGCCCTTGGCGCGATCGTCGCCGGCGTCGCCGTCGGCAGGCTGGCGGCGATGATCGGGGATGGTGTCAACCCCGTTGCCAACCCCGCCGACATCTTCCTCGTCAGGGCCGGGGTCGCCACTGGTCCGGCTGCGGTGGCCGCCCTCGCCTGGGTCGCCTGGGTGGGGAGGCGTGAACTGGCCGCCGTCAGCGATGGGTTGGCGGCGGCTGCCCTCTCCGGGCTCGCCGGCTGGCACGCCGGGTGCCTCGTGAGGGACGCGTGCCTCGGAACCCCGTCCAGGTTGCCCTGGGCGTGGGCCCAGAGCGGATCGGCCGTCACCCGCCACCCGGTGGAGCTGTATGCAGCCGTTGTGCTGCTCGGCGCCGGGCTCGCCCTCGCCGCGGTGCGGATGGGGCGGGTGCCGCGCGGGGCTGCGGCAGGGATCGCACTGGCGACGGCGGGGGGCGTTCGCCTCGCCACCGAGCCGCTCCGGCCTTCGCTCTCGGGAGGACCCGTCGGCTGGTACGTCGCCGCCGTGGCGGCCGGGCTCGTCATCGCCGTGATCGCGGCACGCCGGGCCGCCGCGCCTTCCTGACGTTCAGCGGCGCCGTCTCCGCAGCAGCCGGCCGAGCGTCTCCTCCTCAGGGTGGATCTCCCGCGCCTGGTCCGCTCTGACGTCCCCGGCTTCGTCGGTCGCTATGGCCTCGACGGGCTCCTTCTGCGCCGGTCGCAGCTGCTCCCGCCACACCTCGAGGTCGCCGCGGGTGACGACGAGCCTACGGAGCGCAACGTCGAGGAGGAAGAGGGCGAGCGCCGCCGCCACCAGGAACGGCCACACGTCCCGCTCTGCATCTCCGACCGCCGGTGCCGGCTCGTAGAACGCGCCGGGATCCGGTGCGACCCGGCCCCCGGTGAGCTCGGCAAGATCCGGCGCGAGCTGGGGGTCCGGCTCGCGAAACGCGAACTCGTCGGCGTAGCCGGCAACGATGCCGGAGCTGCCGGAGGAAATCGTCCCCGACGCGTCCTCGACCCTCACCGCAACCCAGTAGGCGCCGTCGGCGGCGACGGGCACGCGGGTCTCGAACCGGCTCTCGCCGGTCCGCTGCATCGGGACCATCGTCACGTTCCCCGCCGAGTCACGGATTTGGGCGACGGCGACGGCGTCGAGGGGCACCGCCGCCTCGAAATCGATCTCGAGCGACCCGCCGTCGAGCCTCACCTCGGGCGGCGTCTCCCGGCCGGCGGGGAGCACATCGCCGACGACGCGGCCCCAGAAGTCCACGAACCCCTCCCAGGGCACCCAGTCGCTCGCCCACCGCGCCGTCGCATCCGACGTCCACACGGTGGCCCGACCGAGACCTCGCTGCCAGGTGGCGAGGAGCGGGTCGCCCGGGCCGAGCTCGAGCGGGATGAGCGCGGTGTCCTTGGGTCGGGTGAGGACATACCCGCGCAGCGGCGGAGCCGAGCTGAGTCCGGCGGTGACCTGGGAAGCGGCACCGAGGGCGGGCACGAACGCGCCCTCGGCGATCAGCGGTCGGGCAACCCGCAACGTCTCCTCGACGAAGATCTCCGGCACCGCCTCGAGGTCCCGTCCCGGGTAGAACTGGCCGCCGCCGAGCGCCGCCATCCGCCGCAGCGTCTCGCCGGAGCCCTCCCCGGTGCCGAGCACGGACAGGGTGATGCCTTCGGCGGCGATGTCCTGGGCGACCTGGAGGAGCCCCGGGTCGTCGCCCCAGCCGTCGGTGAAGAGCACGATGTGGCGGATCTCCTCGGGCGCATCTCGCAACGCGTCGAGGGCCTCGGCCAGCGCCGGCGAGATCTCGGTGTCTCCTTGGGGGGTGAGGCTGTTGAGCGCCTCGGCAATGATGCCGGCGGCGGGCTTCTCGGCCAGCGGCAGCGCCCACCGCGTCCCCGATGTGAACGCGAGCACCCCGACCCGGTCGGTCGGCTGGAGCGCGTCGATGGCCAACCCGGCGCCGGCCCGGGAGATGTCGGTCTTGTTGACACCGCCCGCCTCGGTCAGGCCGCGTTCTTCCCCGCCGCAATGGCAATCGGCCATCGAACCAGACGTGTCGATGACGAGGACCTCGGCGACCGGCTGGCGGCGGATGAGGTCGTCCGGGTCGGACGTGACCGGGAGCAGGTCCTCGAGGGCGCTGTCCTGGTACCCGCCGAGACCGAAGGACCGATCGCCGCCGACCACGACGAGACCACGGCCGAGGTCTTCGACGAAGCCGGCGAGATCCTCTGCCGACTCGGCGCGAGGCGCGGGGACGTTGACGAGGACGATTGCGTCGTAGACGAGCAGCTCTTCGGCTGAAGGCACCGTGACGAGGCGGTCGACGACCATGCCCCCGGCCTCGAGGGCCCGCTCCAGCTCCGCTCCTTCGTCGACCGTGCCCTCGACGAGGGCGACCCGGGCGGGCCCGAGAACGGCGACGAGCGCCTCGCCGACGTCGTTCTCGTCGATCTGGTCGAACCCGGCATCGACCTCCGCCCGAACGCGCAACGCGCCCGGCTCGACCGCCGGCACCTCGGCCCGCACCCGGTTTGCCCCGACGGCGAGGTCGACGGAGAAGACGGCCTCGGTGTCGCCGGCGGAGATCGTCACCGTGGCCGGCCCGGCAGCGGTGGCCTGGACGACGACGTCCACGGGCACGAGATCGCCGCGGCGGGCCGTCACCGGAGCGTTCACCCGGGTGATGAGAGCGTCGGCGCTCCTTCCCGTCTCGACGACGACGACATCCACCGCCACGCCGGCATTCGCGAGCTCACGGGCGGCCGCTCGAGCATCGCCCTCCGTCTCCACGGCGTCGGTGACGACGACGATCCGCCGCGATCCCTCGGTCGGCAACACGGCTGCCGCGCCGCGCAACGCAGCAGCGATGTCGGTGGCGGTCGGATCGATGACGGTGCGCACGGTGTCGAAGCTCCGCCTGGTGGCGAGGGCGGCGTCGAGGCGCAGATCGCTGCCGAACACGGCGACGGCCGTCTGATCCTCGGGTCCGGCAGTCTCGATCGCGGCGGTGACGAGCTGCTCCTGAGCGTCGCGCGCCGACCCCGTCACCGAGGCGGAGCGGTCGAGGAGGAAGAGGACCGACGTCTGCGGTGAAGGGCGGACGACGAGCGGCTGGGCGAGGGCGAGGACCAGCAGGAGCACTCCCCCGATCCTGAGACCAACGGCGACCAGGTGCTGACGCCGGCGGGGAACGGCTCGCCGGCCGCTGCGGGCAACGAGCACGACGAGGGCGATCGCCGGCGGTGCCGCCAGCAGCCACCACGGCGACTGGAAGGTCATGCGGCCACCCTCCTCCGGGGTAGCGGGCGCCCGTAGGCGATCCACCACTCGACCATCACGACGGCGAGAAGCATCGCGAGGATCAGCGGGGCCCACTCCCTCAACAGCGACGTGTCCTCGAGATCGGGGGCATCGTCGAGGACGGTCGCGATCGACCTCGCCGGTGCGGCGGCCTCGCTCGCTGCGAACTGGCGGGCGTACACGGCCGAGCCCGCCGGCGCACCGTCCGCGTCGAGGTAGCCGACGCGGTAGACGCCCGGGGTGGCGGTCCGGCTGTACTCGAGCACGCCAGGCGTCACCGTCTCACCGTCGCCTTTCGGTGGGGTGACGACCGCCGCGCCCCCCGGTGGCGGGGTGAGCGGAATCGGCGTTCCGGCGACGGCCGTACCCGCCGTCGACAGGCGGCTACCGCCGAGGTGGTCGATGATCCGCGCCCCGAAGACGGGAAAGCCGACCTGGACCGGGAGGTTGGAGCGGGCGATGTCGAAGGTGAAGTAAACCGCCCGGTTGCCGTCGACCTCGCCGAGGAGCACGAGCGGGACATCGCCGGCGCGCACCAGTGGTAGCCAGCCGGGGGCCTCGACGATGTCGGCCTCGGCGATCGCGAGGCTGCTCAGGTCGAGGCCTTCGAGAATGGGCTCGGACGGCCGCTGGTACGTCACGATCGGGTTCTCGACGCGACCGACGATGCGCACCCCTTCGGGTGGGACCTCGGGGGCGAGCAGCCAGGCCGGGCGGTCGACGATGTCGGCCGAGCCACCGTCGAGGATGACGATGTCGGGCGGCGCCTCGCGCGCCGGGCCGGTGCCGGGCAGCGCCGCGACGAGGGCGTCGAGGAACGGCGACCCCTCGCCGGCAATGGTGACGGTGAGCCGGGACACTTCGGACAGGACGAGCGCGGAGGCGTCATCGACCGGGTTGGCGTCGGGGTCTCCGGCGAGGCGGACCTCGACCACCTGACCGGGGCCGGCATCCACGGGCACGATCTCCTGGTTCCGCGCACCGGGCTCGAGGGTCATCGCGACCGACCCGGCGGCGAGGCCGTCGACGAGCAACTCGGCGCGCACGTCACGCAACCTTGCCGAGAAGTTGGCGACCTCGATGAACACCCGGGAAGCGCCCTCGCCGGGCACACCGGTGCCGAAGGCAGTGACGGCGACATCGTCGCCGGTCGCGTCGAAGGGCACATGGCGCGCCGAGGTCACCGGCTCCTCGAAGGCGCCGGCGGTGCCCCCGTCGCTGAGGATGAGGAGGGTCGTGGGCCGGTCGGGTGTGGAGAGGCCCCGGGCGAGCCGGATGGCCGACTCGAGGTCCTCGACGCTGCCGCCGACCGAGAGCCGGTCGAGCGCGGCGAGGACGGGCCCCGGCTCCCGTGAGAACGCGGTGAGCACTCTGGGACGCGACCCGGCCTCGACGACCGAGACGAGACGGGCGTCGGAGGCATCTGCAGCCAGGTTGCGTGCTTCGCCGAGCGCGGCGTCGAACCGCCCGGAGGTCGCCATCGAACCGGACGTGTCGATGATGAGCACGGTGTGTGGCCCGAGCAGCGTCTGCTCCCTGAAGAAGGGGCGGGCGAGGAGGAACGCAAATCCAGCGAGGGCGAGCAGCTGCAGCACGAGGGCCGCCGTGATCTTGAGCCGCTGCCACGGCAGCGCCGCCGAGACGTGCTGTTCTTCGTCTTCCCAGAGGCGGATGCTGGGCACCTCGAGGAGGCGGCGCCGGGAGCGGAGCATGTAGAGCACGACGAGCGGAATGCTCAGCGACAGCAGCCCGAGCGCGGCCGGGGCGAGAAGGCTCACCGCACCACCTGCGAGGCGACGAGGCGGCGCAGGGTGGTGTCGAACGCGGCGTCGTCGGCGACGACCAGGAGGTGATCCATGCCGGAGCGGCGGGCCCGGCGGGCGGCGTCGGCGAGGAACGCGTCGAGACGGTCGCGGTAGCTCGCTGCCGCCTCACCGGAGAACGACACCGGAAGCTCCTCGCCGGTCTCGACATCGCGCAGCGTGAGGTCGCCGGTGAGATCGGGATCGAGCTCGGCGGGGCTGAGGACGTGGAGGACCACTCCCCCGCCGAGGGTGCCGAGCACGTCGACCGCCTGGTCCCATCCCGGTGCGAGGAGGTCGCTGATGAGGACGACGGGCCCGCGGTGGGCACCGGGGGCGGCGATGAGCCTCGCGGCGGCAACGAGGTCGGTCCCTCCCCCCGGCTCGAGCCGCTCGAGCCATCCCTCCAGCTCGGGCCAGCGGCCGACATGACGCGCCCACGGCCCGTGGTGGCTCGCCCGATCAGGGCCGGGGACGGTGAGCAGGCGGACCCGCTCCCCCGAGGCGAGGGCGATGTAGGCGACCATCGCGGCGAGCTCGCGTGCCGTGTCGAACTTGCGACCGAAGTCCATCGAGGCCGACGTGTCCACGAGGACCTGCAGCGGTAGCTCGTCCTCGGCTTCGAAGAGCCGGATGAGGACCACCCCGAGCCGGGCCCACAGGTTGTAGTCGATGCGCCGGAAGTCGTCGCCCGGGTGGTATTCGCGGTAGTCGGCGAAGTCGAGACTCTCGCCGAGACGAACCGACCGGTGCCGGCCGGCCCACGTGCTTCGTACCCTCGACCTCGCCCGGAGCGCCAGGCGCTCCAGCCTTGCCCGCTGCGCCGCGTCGAGCAGCATCAGTCCTCGACGGCGGGCGCCGGATACGCCCCCAGGATCTCGTCGATGATCACATCCGCGGCGACACCATCGGCGGCCGCCTCATATCCGAGGACGAGGCGGTGGCGGAGGCTGAGATGCGCGACGGCGCGCACGTCGTCTGCGGCGAGGTTGAGCCTGCCGTCGATGAGCGCCCTCGCCTTGCCACCCAGCACCATCGCCTGGCCCGCCCGGGGACTCGCCCCGTACCGGACGTATCGCGCCACGAGGGGGAGCGCATTGGCGTATTCGGGGTGGGTGGCGCCGACGAGCGTCGACACATACCTCAAGACGTGACTCGCCGCAGGTACCTGACGGACGAGAGCGAGCATCGCCTTGAGCACCTCGTCGTCGGCGAGGGCGTTGACCGACGGCGCCTCGTCGGTCGTGGTCCGCGCCAGGATCGAGGTGAGGTCGTCGGTGTCGGGGAACGGCACGAGCACCTTGAAGATGAACCGGTCGAGCTGGGCCTCGGGGAGCGGGTAGGTGCCCTCCATCTCGATCGGGTTCTGGGTCGCCATGACGAAGAAGGGCCGCGGCAGCTGGTGGGTCGCGCCGCCGAGGGTCACCTGCCGCTCCTGCATCGCCTCGAGCAGCGCCGACTGGGTCTTCGGCGTCGCCCGGTTCACCTCGTCGGCGAGCACGACGTTGGCGAACACAGGCCCTTCGTGGAACCGGAACGTGCCCTCCTGGAGTACGTTGGTGCCGACGATGTCGGCGGGCATGAGGTCGGGGGTGAACTGGATCCGGCCGAACTCGACGGCGAGCGCCTCGCCGAGTGTTCGCACGAGCAACGTCTTGCCGAGCCCGGGGACCCCCTCGAGGAGCACGTGGCCCTCACAGAGCAGCCCGAGGAGCACGGCGCGCACGAGATCTCGCTGGCCGACGATGACCTTGCCGATCTCCTCCTCGATCGAGTGGACGGTTGTGGCGTATTCCTCCGGTGTCATTGACCCAGCTCCGTGAAGTAGACGCGGACGATGTCGCGCAGGCTTGCAGGTACCGACATTCTGTCGAGAGCTTCGAGCGCCTCCTGCTGATAGGCGGCGTAACGATCCGTGTATGGGACGAGGGCGTCGTTGTCGATCCCCTCCCCGCGAGTACGGCCCCGGACGTCTCCGGACGGGTCCGAGGTGTCGAACAAGACCCGTGCCTCGTCGCCGACCTCGGCGTCGAGGGGGTCGAACACCGAGCTCCGCGCCGGGTCGCGTACGACGTCGTCGTCGCCCCGGGTCGGGAGATCCGTTCCCCCTGCTCCCTGACCCCCGGTGACGGGATTCGGGTTGTCGGCTCCGGTTCCAGAACCTCCGCCGCCTCCGCCCTGTCCTTGCCCCTGTCCTTGCCCCTGACCCTGACCCTGCCCCTGACCCTGCCCCTGACCCTGCCCCTGACCCTGCCCCTGACCCGGGATTCCGCCCGGCCCCCGGGCATCGTCGAGACGCCGCTGTTGATCACGAACCCCGGCTCGGGCATCGGCGAGGTCGCCGGCGGCATCGACACGGTTCGCCGCCTGCCCGAGCTGGTCGAGCGCGCCGGCCACGGCCGATGCCACGTCGCCGGATCGGCTCAGCTCTCCCGCCACGTCGTCGAGGGCTGCGGCGAGGTCGGGCGCCGTCTGGCCGACCTCGGCGGCGAGCTCGGCAAGTCGCTGCGCAGCCGCGGCGCGCTCCTCGTCGGACATGTCGGCGGCGCGGTCGGCGAGGTCCTGGAGCTGGGCCGCGGCGTCCTCACCGGCACCGACGGGATCCTGCTGCAGCTTCTCGTCGAGACCGGCGAGCGCGGTCTTCAGCGGGATGGCCGTCGGGTCTTCGAGCTCGCCGAGGCGCTGACGCGCTTCACCGAGCTCCTGCACCGCCCGGTCGAGGTCCTCGGAGCGGCGCAGCTCCTCGGCGGTCCGCCGGAGCTCGTCGGCCACCTCCTCTGCGTCGGTCTCGTCGGCGAGCTGCTCGATCTCGTCTGCCGCCGCGTCGACGAGGTCTGCCACCTGACGCCGCTCCTCGAGTTCGGCGTCGGCGGGCGATGCAGGAAGCGCCAGGGCGAACGACGCGGCGGTGACGAGCGCGGTGAGCCACATCAGCCGCCGGTCGGGGAGACGGCGACCGAAGCTCTCCAGCGTCCGCCCCTCCGCCCACGCGGCGGCCCCGGCGACCTGGGCCTGCTCGATCACCGTTGGCTCCGGCTTCCCCGCCAGCTCCCACGCGGTGCCGATGCGGTCCTTGGCCTCGAGCCTGCGGTCGATCTCCTGCGCGGCGCGGCGGTGTGACGGAGGGCGCAACAGCGTCACCATCGAGACGAGGGCAACCGCTGCCGCCGCGGCGACGACGGTCGCCGGTTCTGCCCACGGGATGACGACGACCCGGCCGATCCCGATGACGAGGGCCCCGGCGGCAGCAACGATGCCGATCGCGGCCGTCACCCGGCGCGCCAGGTCGGCGGTGCGGAGGCGCCTGCGGGCGGAGGAGACGAGCGCGACGATTGGCTCAGGCGGCACGAGTCCTCACTCTCTGTGACGGGCGAAGCCTGCGACGCGGAGCTCTCACCAGCCTGGCGGCGGCACCAAGGGCCACGAGTGAGAGCACGAGCTCGAAGAGAACCGTCGAGGGCCACACCGGTGCCCTGATGGGGTCTGCGACCCGCACCCCCTGGTTGACGATCCCGGGTAGCTGGGCGCCGAGTCCGGGTTCGAAGAAGAACTCCTCTCCGAATCGCCCGCCGCCGCCGCCGAAGAAGAACGGATCGGTGTAGTCGGAGACGGCGGAGGCGGCATAGCCCTGGCGCTTGACGAGCACCGACCGGAACGGGCCGTAGGGCGAGCTGACGACCTCGGCGCGGAAGTCGATCGGGTTGGAGGAGGCATCGACGAGGCCGAGGTACGGGTTGATGTGCGCGGCGTAGAGCTCGCGCCCGTCGTCGCGGGGAAGACCGCGGTCGAACCTCGTGGGTCCCAGCGTGTCGGGACCGACCAGGAAGATCTCGGCAACGAGCAGGGCGAGGGTGCCGAACACGAGCACGACCGTCCACACGTAGGAGCCGAGCACGGCTCCCTGGACGCTCTTGGCGCGGGCTGACACCCAGATGGAGACGGAGCCGATCATGAGGGAGGCGGTGATGATGAGGCCGATACCGGCAAGCACGTTCCAGATCGTCACCCCGCCGAGGAGCACCGGGATCACGAGCAGCGGAGTCGTGGCGACGAGCAGCAACAGGATGTAGGCGAGCGCCGAGGCGAGCTTGCCAACGACGATTCGCCAAGCGCTGAGCTGGCTGACTTGGAGCAGCGGCAGCGTCTGTCGCTCCTTCTCTCCGACGATGGCCACCGCCGCTTGCCCCGGCACGACGAACACGACCGCGGTGAGGAGGCCGATGAGCAGCGTGTGGAGGATGAAGCGCCCCATCGACGACGACGCGAACACTGAGCTGAGCCCGGCAACGCCGGCACCGTCGAGACGGGAGGACGCCGACGACCTCGCCACGAGGTAGGCGAGGAACGTCAAGACACCGGCGGCGAGGACCCAGACGCTGAGGAGGATCGGGGAGCGCAGCGTCCGGAACCGTTCCTGGAGCTCACGACGGGCGACGGGGTTCATGCCGGTGCTCCATCTCCGTCGTCGGTGAGCCTGAGGAACAGCTCTTCGAGACCGGCCCCTTCAACCCGCCACTCGACCACCCGGGTGCCGGCGGCGACGACGGCCGCCAGCAGCTGCGCCGAGGCGGCGTCGTCGCCCTCGAACGAGATCCGCAGCCGATCCCGCTCGACGTCGACGGCCTCGACGCCGGAGACGGTGCGGATCGCCTCCTCGGCGATCTCGGCGTCCTCGGGCACCACCCGGGCGACGAGGGTGCGTTGACCGAACAGCTGGGACCGGATCTCTTCGACGCTGCCCTGGGTGAGCACGCGGCCGTGGTCGACAACGGCGAGGTGGGAGCAGATGCCCTCGAGCTCGGAGAGGATGTGGGAGGANNATCCCCTCGAGCTCGGAGAGGATGTGGGAGGAGATGACGATGGTGCGGCCCATCCGGTGCAGCTCGGCGATGAGCTCCCGGAGATGCACCCGGGCCCGCGGATCGAGCCCGGAGGCGGGCTCGTCGAGGACGAGGAGCTCGGGATCGTGGATGAGCGCTCGGGCGAGGGAGAGCCGCTGCTTCATGCCTCGCGAGAGGGTGTTGACGTCGGC
>JABAOE010005111.1_pt2 | contig 16299 bp, 15 predicted proteins | sample 7062141 | NCBI WGS metagenome assembly JABAOE01 (sample SAMN14538627, study PRJNA623070) | marine sediment metagenome | biome: marine biome [ENVO:00000428]; feature: marine pelagic biome [ENVO:01000023]; material: deep marine sediment [ENVO:00002113] | place: India: Gulf of Khambhat ... | reverse complement strand
AGCTCGAGATTATCGATCACGAGTCGTAGTTTTGTGTAGATGCCTGCTTCGACTTCACCGAACACGATCGGCTCGCTGTAGTTGGTCAGGTCGAGGAGGTCGATCGGCTCGGAACCCCGGAACAGGACCTGCTGGCCCGCAACACCATTGCCACCGATCAAAATGGCCTCGACGACGTCGAGCTTGATTGCACTGAATTCATCGGTCGGGCGATCCGTGAACAGCAGGGCGACCGTTCCCGTTGTCGGGGTTGGACCCGAGTTGCCGGAGCCGCCACATGACGACAGTACGAACAGAGTGGCCAGCATGGCCAGCAACAGCCGAACAGATTTGTTGGTAAAGTCCATTTTCGCGTTCTTGTTGTTGGGACGTAGAACCAATTTAGCACCGCCACGATCGGCTGCAACCGTCTCCAAAATGCGACATTTACATAAACTTGCTTTCACGAACTGAGGACCGCCTGTGATTCGAATTCCGTTAGCCATTTTCGCCGTCGTACTGCTGTCGTCACCCGCGCTTGCCGACCTTACGGATCTCGTTGACGAGGAAATTCTTCGGGCAATCGCCGAAGAGACCTCAGGCGAGGCGGCCAAGCGCAATCTGGACACCATCACGCTGCAGCATCGGATGCGAAACAGCACCGGGTTCGAGGCAGCGACGAAGCACATTTACGAACAGCTGCGCAGCTATGGTTTCGACAAGGTCGAGATGCTGAGCTACGAGGCTGACGGCAAGACGATGTATGGCACACAGAAGTCCCGGCCCGTCTGGAACGCTTCCTTTGCTCAGCTCTGGGAGGTGCGCGATCAGGATGGCGAGATTCGGCGCGTGCGCCGTCTGGCGGACTGGGATTCGGTCCCGCTATCGCTCGCGCAGGACAGTTTGTCCGGCGAGGTGACAACGACGCTCGTCGACATCGGGGCCGGTACCTCGGATGCCGATTACGCCGGACAGGACATTGAAGGCAAGCTCGTGCTGACTTCGAGCCAACCCGGTGTGGTGGTCGATCGTGCGGTCGGCGAGCTCGGCGCCGCCGGCATCGTGTCCTATGCACCGAACCAGCGCTCGGCGTGGTGGAAAGAAGACGATCGCCTCGTACGGTGGGGACACCTGGGCAGCTTTCCAATTACCGAGTCGTTCGGTTTCATGATCTCGCTCGGGGAGGCCCGCAAGCTGCAGGCGCGACTGGCCGCCGGTGAAGAGATCCTGTTGCACGCGAAGGTAGACGCATCCCACAGCCGCGGCGAATACCGCTTTGTGACGGCTGCCATCGAGGGCACGGGCACCGCCGACGAGGAGATCCACTTCACCTGTCACCTCGACCACCCGCGCCCTGGCGCGAACGACAATGCCTCCGGCTGCGTGTCGATCCTCGAGGCGGCCCGAACGTTGAGTGTGCTGGTCAGTGCAGAGATACTGCCGCGTCCGTCGCGCAGCATCCGTTTCCTGTGGCCGCCCGAAATCGAGGGCAGCATCATGTACCTCGTCGAGCACGACGATCCGTCGCGCATCAAGGCCAATATCCACATGGATATGGTCGGCGGCGGGCCGGTGACCAAAGCCGTATTCCGCGTCTCGGGCGGACCGATGAGCGTGCCGTCCTTCGTCAGTGACCTAGCGCACGAGATTACTGCTTTCGTCAATGACCAGACGAAGCGCCATGCCGACGGTGAAAGCGTGGCTTTTCCGTTGACGGCGCCTGAAGGTGGCAAGGAACCGCTGATGGCGCTGATGGAAGGGCTCGACATGGGTTCGGACCACGACGTGTTCTTTGAAAATACCTGGGGCATTCCGGGTATGTACCTGCATGACTGGCCCGACCGCTATATCCATACCAACTTTGATGTCGCAGCCAACATCGACCCGACCAAGCTCAAGCGCTCCGCATTCATCGGCGCTGTGGCAGCCTGGTTTCTCGCGAACATGTCTGACGACGACGTCGCGCCAGTGCTCCGCATGCTGCGCCGCAATGCGGTCAGTCGCAGCGCCGAGGTCATGCAGTTCCGCGAAGACCTGAGCCTGCTGGATCCCGCTGCGGTAACCGAGATCTTCTTTGATCATGAACAAGCCAAGATAGAGAGTATCGAGCGATTTGCGTCACTGCCGCCGGCCTGGAAGCAGCAGGCGCTGTCATCATTGGACCCGCTGCGGTCGGTGATGCTGATCCCGGTGCCGGCGATCTACATTCCGCGCGACGAGACCGTCTACGTGCGCAATCCGGAGGTACAGGGTCCGATGTTTGCGTTCGGTTATTCCTATCTCGAAGACAAGCTCGGCGTCGATGCAGTCGCCGAACTGAGCCTGCTCGGGCACAGCACGGAACATGGATCGGGCGGGATGTTTGCGTACGAGGCGCTGAACCTCGTCGATGGAGAGCGCACGGTCAGTGATATTCGCGACTGGCTTGTTGCTGAAATGGGGACCGTGTCGGTGGAATACGTCGCTGAATACCTGCAAGCTCTGGAATCTATCGACGTCCTCAAACGCCAATGAAATCTCTGTTATACATATTGCCTGGAATCGTGCTGCTGTCAGCTTGCAGCAGTACGACGTAGGACAATGTCGCGACGGCTGGCATAAACGCTGATATCGATGTATTCGCCAACGGATCGGGACGAACGACCGTCGACGTGGAGATGGAGGTTGGCGACGGCGGCATCGGCGGGACGAGCCTGCAACTCGCTGTCGGCGATGTCGACTCTATTCCGGTGCCCGAGGGCTTTGTGGTTCAGGCACCACAGACGAACGATATTTTTGCGCGGGGTCAGGATATCCCTATCCACGAGCTTGCCCGTTGATGCCGTCATTCCGATAGGAACGTTGGATGAGTCCCGCCTGTGCGAAGGTGAGGTGCATTTCTCACGCTGGCGCAGAGGCAACCTGGATCCGGCATTCGGAGCAGGCGGCGATATTACCGCCGAGCACATCAAACGTGCCCGGTTCTTTGTGGATTTGAGTCTCTAGCGAGCTTTCTTCTTGTAGAGGCGGGCGGTGTCGTAGGGATCGAAGCCGAAGGCCGGGTCGTCGTTGCACGATTCCAGCTCGATGTCTTCGATTTCGGCTTCCTGGAGCTGGAGCCGGTCAGCATAGATATCGGGCATAACAATGACGTTATCGGCCCGCCTTGGCCTGTTTCTCTCGTCGCGCACAGCAAATCTCCGTTGCAGCATTAATCTCTACACGAAAACGCGCGCAAAAAGGTTCCATCGGACGGGGTGACATCAGGCGAATTCGGTGTCGCCGTACTTCTTGAAGTGCAGTTCCTTGGCCTGGCCGATCCAGTCATCGGCCTCCATGCGGCCCTCCGAGCCTTTGAGGACTGCATTGACGCGGGCGATATCATTGATGTCGAAGCTGGCGATCTGGGCAAACGTGTAGATACCCAGCTCATTGAGCGCATGCTCGAACACTTTGCCGATACCGATGATTTCCTGCAGGTCGTCTTTCTGGACTTTCTTCTTTTTCCCGTTGACTTCATTTGGCACCGGAGACTTGCGGGCCTCTTTCAGCGCATGGCGCTGCTGCTTTTCCATTTCCACGAAATTTTTCTCGACGTCATCGAGCCGCAGTCGAAGTGTTTCCGACTTCTTCTCGGCGTCCTCGGCGTTTTCACGATACCGCTTCGCGTCGATCTCGTACTGCTTGCGGCTACTCTCCATCGACTTGAGAACCTCGGCCAGTTCCTTGTTCTGAACCTTGAGTTCGTCGATTTCCGCAACATCGCGTTGCAATGTCTCGACTTCCTGCCTGGCGAGCGTGTAGTCGTGGTTGAGTTGAGCGTTTTCCGCTTCGAGGCGGATAACATCCTGTTCCAGGATATCCATCTGCCCCAGCCGCTTCTGGGCGGAGACCAGCATCTTGTTGACCGATTCGTGTTCGGATTGTGACGATTCGAGCAAGGTGGCAAATGACTGTTGCTCGGCGCGTGTCTTTTCGAGCTTTTCTTCCAGGTCCTTACGTCGTTCGAATGCCTTGGTCAATTCGCCTTTGTAGAATTCGCGCGACTTGATGAATTCCGTCTGCAATTCCTCGGATTGGTACTTCATGTGCGACATCTGGTCTTGGATCTCACGGACGCGCGTCTTGAAATCCTCACGTTCGGAGCGGAGCGTGAACAGATCCTTGTTCAACTGCTTGTTACGCTCGCGCAGCGAGTCGAGCTCTGTCCTGGCCTTGGACAACGCCACCTCGGCGCGATGGATCGCGCCCTGCTGCTGCTCTACGGTATTGCGCAGGTGTGCGGTCTCGGAGGTCAGCCGGTCGCGTTCGCGCACGAAATTATCGAGCTTGATCTGCCAGTCGTCGCGCATGGCACGGGTACGGGCGCTGGCCTGCCAGACACCAATTATCCAGCCGAGCAGGACCCCGACGAGGCCGACGACCGTGAAAATAAGCGCAAATTGTGGGCTCAGGGATTCGATCATGCCGCAAATTATCGCCGAGCAAGGCATTATGGAATATGAGAGATTTCACAAAACCACAGATTTTCGAGGTCCTGATGAAGCGAAAGATTGGTGACTGGGCGGGAAATATCGTCGCTCTAGTCATTGTGATCACGGTCAACTCGCTGGCCAATATTCTTCGTTTCGGTGGTAATACCACCGGCGAGGTATCGGATAGGTACTATTCGCTGTTCACCCCGGCCGGGTTCACGTTCGCGATCTGGTCCCTGATTTACCTGCTGCTGGCGATATTTGTCGTCTACCAGTCCCTGCCGTCGCAGCGCGACAACGAGTCGCTAGCCCGTATCAGCGTGTGGTTCAAGGTCGGCTGCGCTGCGAATGCATTGTGGATGTTCGCCTGGCACCTAGAGTGGATCATGGTCGCGCTTCTGCTCATGATCCTGTTGCTGGTTTCGCTGGCCGCCATCTACCGCTCGCTCGGTGTCGTCAATCGCGCGGCCTCGGCGGGCGAGCGCTGGTTCGTACAACTGCCGTTCTCGGTCTATCTCGGCTGGATCACGGTGGCCACCATCGCCAACATCAGTTCGGTGCAAACGGCGCTCGGCTGGAACCACCTGGGACTCGAAGAGGTGAGCTGGACGCTCGTCAAGCTGGCCGCCGCAGGCGCGATAACAGCCGTCGTCACGCTGCGGCGCAACGATGTCGCCTTCGCGCTCGTAGTCGGCTGGGCGGCCTTCGGAATCGGGGCAGGGCAGGCTGCGACGCTGTCGGTCGCCAGCGCCGCATTCACCATCTGCCTCGTTACCCTGTCACTCGCCGCTTACGAGACGTTACGCCTGCTATCTTCGCGTTAGCGCTGAAAGTAGAACTTGCCGCGCTCGACCTCGCGCGGCCACAACTGGTTCATCGTGTTGGCGTCGTACACAACACCATTGATGACCGTCAGGCTGACGCTGTCGGAGTTTTCGATGGCCTCGAGCGGGTTCTTGTCCATCACGGCGATGTCCGCGAGCTTGCCGACTTCGATAGAACCGAGGTCTGTGTCCATGCCCAGGTATTTCGCGCCGTTGATCGTGGCCGCTTTGATCGCATCGATCGGGCTCATGCCGCCGTGCGTCAGTGCCCACATCTCCCAGTGGGCCCCGAGGCCCTGTAACTGGCCGTGNNTTGAAGTCGTCCTCGGCCGACATCTGCCGGCGGCGTGCGCGCGACTCGATGCTGCGGTCGGGAAAGAACTGCGCCAGCTTCTCGTTCTCCCAGACGTTGTAGTGCTGGTAGAACCAGTTCTCGCCGCTTTGCCCGCCATAAGCGACCAGCAGCGTGGCCGTGTAGCCGGCGCGCGATTCCGCGAACAGGGTGATCACGTCATTGTAGATTTGCCCCACCGACAGTGCGTGTTCTATGCCGCTGTGACCATCCATGATCATTCCCATATTGATCGGGAAGTCGCCGGCACCTTCAGGCATGACGAGCATGTCTTCGGCAAGCGCAGCACGCAAGAGCCACTGGCGCTGGTCGCGACGGGGCTGCATGTAACTCTTCACGCTAAAGGCCCCGACGCTCTTCAGTCGCTGCACGTGAGACAACGCGTCCGCGTAGCTGTTGATCCTGGCCATGTCCTGCATTAGCGCGCCATAAAGAATAAAGCCCGTGGAGAAGACGCGCGGGCCCACCATGATCCCCGCCTTGACCATTTCCGACTGTGTGAACACCGCCTGCGTCGGCGCAGAGATGTCGTGTGCGGTCGTTACGCCGTAGGCGAGGTTGGCATAGTACGCGGCGTTTCTCTGCGCATTGACGTCCAGGGCGTTGTAACTGAAATGCGCGTGGGCGTCGATGAGCCCGGGAATCAGGGTCTTGCCGCTCACATCGAACACGCGGGCTCGACGGGGGAAGGAAACGCTGTCCGCCGGGCCCACAGCAACGATTCGATTGCCATCGATGACGACTGCGCCATTCTCGATAACTTCGTCACCATTCATCGTAATGATGCGTCCTCCGACGAGCGCTACGATGCCGTCCGGCCTGGCGGCAGGCACCTGTAGATCGATGTCGTACTCGGCGCGCTCGGGTTTCGCGTCCTCGTCCGCAGCCTCTTCGTCCTCTTCGGCCTCGACGTCAGAGACCTTGAAACCGACTTTGGAATCGGTAAGCCAGTCCGTCAGCGAGTTGATGGCGCTCCGCGTCGCGCCCGAGCTGACTTCCACGTCCACCCGAACGTGAGCCGAACTCTGCCACCCGGGCTCGAGCAAGGCCTTCAGGCCATCGAGGTCGTAACTATCGTCGCCGACCGAAAAGCTGCCGTCGTCATTAAGCATCACGGTGTCGACGTGAACGCCGTGATCCCCCGAGTCGCGCGGTGTCGCCTTTGGTCCGAGCTCCAGGTCTTCGGTCCGTGCCCGATGCACCTGCGCGCCATAGCCCCAGCTCAGGTGGCTGCCGTCCGGGCTCCACGTCACCCACTCGCCGCCGTCCTTGCTGAGCTGCGTGAACGATACCGCCGCCCCGTCCGGGTTGAATTCGACCGGCTTGCCGATCTTCGGTAGCGCCATCACGTAGGCGTTGTGCAGTTCGGTGAAGGCGACGAGCGTCTCATCGGGGCTGACCATGGCGTCCTGTGCATAACGCAGTTTGATGTGCTCCTTGCGGTCGGTGCCGTCGAGCTTGATCGAAAACAACACGGTCTTCGGCGGCGTGCGTTTCCCGCGTTGTTGCCCGGGAATCGGCTGGCTGTCGAAGAACCAGATTCGTTCGCCGTCCGCTGAAAACGTCGGACGTGTAACACGCATGGTCGGTCCGCGATTTGTCGTCGACGTTATTTCGGTCACGCCACCGCGGCCGTTTGCATTCAGCATCAGGATGTCCTGGCGCAACTCGGATAGCAGGATCTGGTCACGCAGGTTTGCGCCACTGCCAGCGACCACGAGCAGTTTGCTGCCATCGCCCGAGTAAGCCGGGTTGACGAGCTGGGTCCTGGATCGGTACAGCACGGATTCCGAGCCCGGCGTCCCGCGCCGCATCGAGATGCTGCGCAGCGTCGCGCCGTCGTCATCGTCCCAGGTCGTGAATGCCACATGGTTGCCGTCGGGCGAAAACGTCGGTGCGAATTCGAACTCACTATTGGTTGTCATGCGCTGCGGCTTGCCATCGGGCAAAGTCATGAAATACAGGTGACCCATCGCGTTGAAAACGAGCGTGTTGCCATCGGGGCTGATCACGGGCCAGCGGATCAGCTTTGACTGCACCGTATCGGGCGCAGGATCCTGTTTCGCGCGCAGCGCATCGTGAAGGCGAACCGAAACCTCCGCTTCGAACGGGATCACACTCGTGCCGCTGCCGTCGACCGCGACGCGATTGATCTTGCCGCCTGCCCATACGATCACGCTCTCGCCATCGGGCGTCCAGTCATAGGCCGGGTAGATGTAGTTGCCCCCAAACGCCTCGATCATGTCGCGGTCGAGACCGTCCCAGACCTGGCGCTCCGAGCCGTCCTGCAGGTTGTGAACCCAGAGCGTGGTCTTCGTTCCGACGCGACGGACAAACGCGATCGACTGCTCATCGGGGCTCAGTACCGGCGCCACGGCGCTGCCGTTACCGCCCGTGACAGGCCGCGTCTCGCCGGTTTCCCGATCGTATCGAACGACCGACCAGATCGCCGTGTACGGGTTGCGCTCGTAGCTGAACGGCCCGGATTGGCCGAGGTACAGGTAGCGACCGTCACGGGTCGCATTGAAAGCATCGACTTCGCCACCCTCCGACAAGATCTGTACGCCGCTGCCGCCGTCCGTGTGGTACATCCAGAGTTCGCCCATGCCGATCGAGCTGACGTCGGTTATGCGTTTGCGAGCGAGGATCCATTCGCCGTCGGGCATCCACACGGCCGCGTTGATCATGTTGCCGTTCTGCTCGGTGACAGCCGTGGGTTCGCCCAGCGACTCGCCATCGTAGTCGGCGATCCATGCGTTCTTGACGCTCCCGCGGTCAGAATTGAACAGGATCTGGCTGCCGTCCGGGCTATAGCGGGCCTGCATGTCGTAAGCGGCGCCTTCGGTGAGTCGCCTGGCCGTGCCGCCCTCTATCGGAACCACGTACAGGTCACCCAGCAGGTCGAAAACAATCTCGCTGCCGTCGGGATGGACGTCGAGATTCATCCAGGTGCCTTCGTCGGTCGTAAACTCGAGCATCCGCGAAGGTCCGAGCGGCCCGTCGACGTCCCAGGTGCCGGAACGGTCGATTGCGGGTGTGTCGGCGATCGCCGGGCCAGATACCAACAAGGCGAGCGTCAGCAAGTGGCGCATGAAATTTCCCCCGGAAAAATGAACGCGAAGTTTAGCGAAATTCCTTACTCGAGACTGCCCTCGATCTCGAAAAGTTCACCCAGGATGCGGGTCCAGTCGGCGTAGCCTTCTTCGACGAAGGCGTTCATCTCGGCAATGCGTTGTTCCATCTTGTCGATGATCGGCGCCATCTCGTTGTTGAAACCGACAATCCACTTGTCCTGCTCCTGCGCCGCCAGCCGGTCCATCCTGTAATTGTCGTACGCCTTGCGCATGGCCTCGTAACTGCCGCTTTCCCCACTGCTCGTTGCCAGTTCGTTACGCCTGGCTTCCTGGCTCCGAAAATTGGTGTACCAGCGCCGGTACTCTCGCCAGATCTCGTAAACGGCGTCCGCTTCGTCGTGCAGCTCGCGAAACTTCTGGTCGATGGCGTCGGTCATCACGTACTCGACACTCCGGACGCGTTCGACGCGCGCCATCATTGGATCGGTTTCGGCAGGGAGACGCAGCAATCGGTAGGTGCCGTCGGGCAACGATTCGAAATACTCACCGTAGGCATCCGGAACGAGGGCGGCCGCGTAGCGCATCAGCGACAGGCCGACGATACCGCGCAATGTTCGATCGTCGAGTTGGCCGCGGCTCGCGAGCAGGTCGGCCAGGAAACCATCGAAGATCCGGTCGTAATGCCCGTCCGTGGTGTACGTCCCTTGCACCCACTCGTGACCGCGAGCGTCCACCGCACGCAGGGAAATCGCGAGCGCCTCACCATCGGAATGCCCGATCGTCCCGGTGATGAGCAGCTCTGCGGCGGAGTCGGCCTCGGGCACGACGCGCACGGCACCCCATTCACCCGAGTCGACAAGCGCCTGCCGCAGTACGAAGGGCAGGAACAGTGATTCGATTTTGCGTATTTTCGGAAAGACCTCGAGGTCCTGGTGCAGCGAGTAGTCCTCGGGAATACCGGGATCGAAGATGGCGATCGACACATTGAGCTGTGCCGATGCCAACGCCGGCAACAGGCACAGCAATGCTGCGAGCTGCCTCACGGGTTCAGCTCGCCGGTGCTGCAAACGCGTTTCATGCTGAGTGTTTCGACACAGTTGAAGGCCCGCGCCGGCGCTTCGAACTTGAAATAGTAACGATGCAGCACGAGCGGCGATCGTGTGGCGCTCGACTTTGCCGTTGTGATCTCACGCAGCTGGTTACCGTCGGGCGACAACGTGTACCGGCGGCTGATGATCAGTCCGCCCGGCAGCACGAGATGCGATACCAGGTCATCGCCCTCCCAGCTGCACACTTCGGCCCCGTACTGGCTGTCGGTACCCTGCGCGACGCCGTCGTAGAAAGCGCATGACATCGCGAAATCGTCCTTTCTCGCAATGCGAACCTCGTAGGCATCCTGTGAGATCGTGAGTACCTCCGGGCGCGTAATCTCCTCGATGAGTCGCGCGAGGTCGATCATGGCGTTGACTTCGCGTTGCGACAGCCCGGATTGGACAGGCCCGACGCGTGACATCGAGTTCGCCTGTTGCTGCTGCATGACTTCGCGCTGTCGCTGCTGGAACATTGCGTTCAGGGCGCCGTTTACGTCCTGGCTGCGCGCATAGTCGCGCTCCCATGAGCCACTGAAGTTCACGGGCATATCGCCCTCGAAGCTCGGATTGGTCGTGTCGAGAACGGGCCCTTTGCTGGCGCAGGCGGCCAATACCGGCAAGACAAGAGTGATGATCAGGGCACGCATAAGGCGAGCGATTATCTCATGCAAAGGTCGCTCGAAGACAAACAATAAAGAGGCCCTGCGATGCAGGGCCTCGATGGTTTCAGTCAGAAAAGTACGACTACTTGAGCGTTACTTTACGCATCAGGTATTGGCCGTTGATCTTGCGAATGCTCGGGTACATCTGGACCTGCTCTTCGCTCAACTCTTCATTCTCGTCAGTCCAACCGGCCTGGAATTCGTCGTAGTCCGCCTTGTTGGGCTGCATGTCCGCAGCGCTGGCAAGACGGATGACCAAAAGGACGTTGAAGTAGCCGCTGTTAGGCAGATCGCTGACCCAAATCGAATAATCCTCGATCTGGCCGAGTTCCTTGGCGCGCTCGTTGCTGACGACCCAGCTCTTGCTCAGGCCTTCGAGATATTTGTCGACCATGTTTGCATCGACCTTGACCGTGGTGACCATTGAAACCCCTTCACTGACTTCGTAGTCGACCCATGGCTCCAGATCGGCCGCTGCAACGCTCGATAATCCGGTTAGCGCCAGGCCCACAACGATATGACGTAGTTTCATCGCTCTCTCCTTAGTTATTATTAATTGTCGGTGGACAGTCGCGACCGGAGCCGCGACCGCTGGGGCATAAGCTACGCTAATTGGGCTTTGAAATCGAATCAGCACTCCTCGCACCAGTCAGCATCGGGGAACTCGCCGTCCTCGTCCGGGTCGACAATTCTCACGGTGCCATCGCGCTCGATTTCCGGCCATTCGGTTTCCTCGTCGAGACTTTCGTCGTCGACGCCGTCATCACCACTCTCGCCGCCTCCGCCGGCTGTCGCATCGTTGCCGTCCGAGTCACTTTCGGGACCGGGTGGAGAGGGTACGGGCAGCGGGTGCAGGAACACGCTGCGCAGGTAATGGACGACTGTGCCATTGGGCAGCGCGAGCGTGATCATGAGCATGTTTTCCGGCCACAGAGGCAGCGTGTTGCCGAAGAGATTGATGCCACCCATGACAAAGTCGACGTCAACGTACACTCGATCGCCGTCGAGGTTATAGATAAAAAAGTCATCGGCCTGGTCGAAGTCCATCCAGCCATCCTCGCCATAGACCTGGTTGAACGCGAAATTGGCCCAGTCCTCGGGGTGCTCGAGCGGATCGCGGCACGGTTCGCACAACACGTCCATGGCACCGGATTGCGCCTGACCATCTGTGACGGCCAGCGGAATGGCGAGCAACAGGATCAGTTTGAGTCTACGCATCGTCCTGTCCTCCGTACCGCACCTCGCCGTAAACGGTGAGCTGGATGTCCCGAACTGTGTCGAGGAGCTCATCGACACGCGAGTCGAGCAGGTCGAGCTGTGCGGTGTCGACGCCTGCGCCCAGCAGCTCGTTGCGAAGGAAGTTGGCTAAAGCCGGATCCTTGCCGAGCCGGGTGGCAAGCGCTTCCAGCTCGTATTGCGCCTTGACGTCATCAACCTGTAGTTCGCCATCGACGCGATAGCCGGGAAACGCCATGGTCGAGAGCCATGCGAGGTGGCGCGTGTCGCCGTCGAGCGCCGTAGCTCTGATGAGCAGCTGGTAAGACTTGTCGCGGTCTCTGCCCACGAGCCGCTGGCCCAGCAATGCGGCCGCCTCCGCGTCGGCATAGGCCAGTTCTGCGAGAGTATCGTCGGTGTAGTCTGCGTAAGGGTGTGGGGTCGCTGGCTCGAAAGGTGTGCACGTGTATGCCGAGAACATCTCGCCATCGGGTGTCACATAGTCTTTCAGCTCGACCTTGCAGTTACGGTCCTTACGGACGCGGATGCCGAGCACCATCTCGGTGCCGTCGTCGAAGGATTCAGTGACGACATTGCCGTCGACGGACAGGACCGGTGCGTCGTCGGCCGGTGCGTTCCGAGGCGCCGCAGCGGCTTGCGGCGCGTCTGTTGGCTCCGGTGCCGGATTCTGCTGGTCGTCGTACAGCCATATCGCGGCGGCGACCAACAGCACCACCGCAATTATTGCGAGTTTGTTCATCGTTCCCTCCTTGGTTGGATGAATCAAGGTGAGGAACAAGGGTAACTATGCGCTCCGCGTCGCGCAGCCCCCAATACCCGGCAAAACACCCGTATAATCGGCCCTGCAGAGCAGCTCGCTAGCGTTCGAGGGATGGAAGCCGGCGGCGAGGTCGTGCGGCCGGAGGATTTCTGGCCGTCGACATCCTGTATTATGGAATCTCGGGTACGCTGGGGCCCGGATAAACGTAATAATCACGTAATAACAACAACAGGAAGACCGATGGCAACCGACGGATCTTCATTGGCCAGGAAGGCGTTCGGGGAAGGCGCCGGCAATGGCCTCATTGTCTCCTACGAGTCCCACCGGGCGGCTCACTCGTTCATATCGTCCTCTCTCGATGCGGCGAACGGCATCGCGATGCTGCAGGGACCGCGCGGGGCCGGGAAAACCACAATCATCAATGAGCATATCCCCTGGCTGAGGCGCGAGGCCCCTGTCGCCTTTTTCGATGGCGGCAGGGCAGCCACGCGCCCGCTCGTAAGCGGCATGCTCTCCCAGTTCGGCGTGGACGTCATTCCCGAAGACGACGAGCAGATGCTGCAGACGCTGAGCAATTATGTGTCACAGCAGACCCGATCGGGCACGGCGCCGATCCTGATCGTGGACAATGCCGATCGGCTCGGCTCGAGCACGTTGAGCCTGTTGAACTGGCTCGCGGCATTGGACGTGAAGGGCCGCTGGGCGCTGCGCATCGTGCTCACCGGCAAGGAACGGCTCGCCGATCTCGCAGCCAGGCACAGCATGCGGCACCTGGAGCGACGCCACCCGGCCGTGTTTGCACTGAACCCGCTTACCAAGCGCGAGGCCGTGATCTATCTGCGTACCCGCATGATCGTTGCCGGTGGTGATAACGCTGAGGAAATTTTTCCGCTGGACGTATGCGAGAACCTGCACGAACTGTCGCGCGGCTGGCCCGGCAGGCTCAACGACTTTGCGCTCGAATCGATGGGTCGCATGGATGAGCTCAGGGATGCACGTTCGGTTCCGCTCGTCATTGTCACGCATGATGGCGAGACGATTGCCGAGTACCACGTGACAAAACGCGAGTCGATCATCGGCCGTGACAAGATGGCCGACATCCAGATCGACGACCCCTACGTGAGCAAGCTTCATGCCATGTTGCAGTTATATGCGAACGGGATTGTGCTGCTCGATCTCAACAGCACCAATGGCACGCTCGTGAATTCGGTGGAAACCAAGAAGGCGGTCCTGCGCAATAACGACATCATCTCTCTCGGGCAGCATCGACTCAAAGTCGAAAACGTGCCGGCCATCAGTGACGAGATGGCCGAAAAGATTCGCAGGGCCGATACGCTGACGCTCAAGAATCTCGATGACGTTCGCCGTTCGCGCGCAATGCACAACATCGTGGCGATCAAGCACCGGCAATGAGCTTCTACGCAGAACGCGTACTGCCTCACCTGATCAACCTGGCCTGCTCGACACGGCCGCAACGAAAGCAACGGGAAAAAATCGTGCACCTGGCGCGTGGCGACGTGCTGGAGATCGGCTTCGGCAGCGGCCTGAACCTGCCGTATTACGACGCTTCCAAGGTGCGCAAGATTTTCGGACTGGAACCTTCCGAAGGCATGCGTCGCAAAGCCCGGCCAATGGTCGAGGCATCCGAGATCGACGTCGAGTTTATCGACCTTCCCGGTGAGGAGATCCCCCTGGAGTCCGAAAGTGTCGATACGGTCCTCGTTACCTACACCTTGTGCACGATTCCCGATGCGGTAACGGCGCTCGAGGGCATGCGGCGGGTCTTGAAGCCCGGCGGGCAATTGATCTTCTGTGAGCACGGCGTCGCGCCCGACGAAAACGTGCGCAAGTGGCAAGACCGGCTCAACTCGCCCTGGAGCAAGATTGCCGGGGGCTGCAACATGAACCGTGACATTCCGGGACTGCTGGAAGAGGGCGGCTTCAAGCTCACGATGGACGAGCGGATGTATATCCCCGGGCTCCGGATCCTGAGCTACAACTTCTGGGGTACAGCCGAAATTCGCTAACGGTTCAGTCAGTCTGTTCGAGCAGCTTGGCCTTCTCCGCCTGGAACTCCTCTTCGGAGATGACTCCCTTGTCGCGCAAGTCACCAAGCTTGAGGAGCGCCTCGTAGCGATCGTCCTCTTTACCGATGGAGACGCCGCTCGCCAACAGGTCATCGGGCTCTTCGCGTGCCGCATCACGGAATTGCCGAACAATCATCTGTGACAGGTTGATAACCCATTTGTTGTAGTTGCGATGGATCGTCTGGCGTGTCGGGTCATAGTCGAGATTGTCACTCTCTAGGTAAAGAATCGAGTACGCAGATGTCGTAAATGGAATCTTTACCTTCGCGAAGTGCCTGCCGCGAACGATGATTGAGCAGGTGATGAGGCCCTCTCTCTCCAGGATGGGCGTCCAACGACGCTCCGAGCAGCCTTTGGAGATGAGCATCTGGACTTCCTGCAGCGAGAAGTCACCGCCGCCCGGCCGAGACGGGACGGGCAGGTTTTCATGGTTGTTGATGTATTGGTCGGCATACGCCGTCGCAGAAGAGGCGGCGATGACGATCATCATGTTGAAAAGCAGTTTTCTCATGGCATCGTCACCGCAACTGGCTGTCCTTGCTGCCGCGCCGGTTGTAGCCGCTGAAAACCTCTTCTTTATCAAGCTCGGTCTGGCATCCAACGCACAGACGCACTCCCGGCACGGCGTCGCGCCTTGCCTGCGGGATTTTCTTTCCACACTCCTCGCAATGAGCCAGGCTCTCGCCCTTCGGAATACCCGAGCGAGCACGCTTGACCGCGTCTTCGACCGTCGCGTCGATCTGGTCCTGGACAGCACCGTCTTTTGCGAATCCGCCCGCCATGTCAGAGACTCCTTGCGAAACCGGACACTACAATACCACCGCGCTCCGGAACGTTGACGCGGATCACGCTTGGCACTCCCATCACATCGCCCTGCCGGATGACGAATGACGCTGGAGCATCCATCAGGCCGGCATCGCGCAGGTAACCGCCAAATGCCGCGGCGGCGGCACCGGTCGCGGGGTCTTCAACGACGCCACCAATCGGGAACGGGTTACGCGAATGGAAAAGATCCTCGCGTTCGCGCCAGATCAATTGCAGCGTTGTCAGACCTTCGCGCCGCATCAGCGCCTTGAGTCTGTCGAAGTTGTAGTCAAGCGTGTCGAGCAGGTGTTTGTCGGTGACAGCAATGACGTAGTGCCACGCGCCGGCCCAGGCCTTGACGGCTGGCAGGGATTCGTCCAGGTCATCGCAAGACCAGCCCAGGCAGTCGAGTGCTTCCTGCAGCGACTCGTCGGTAATGGACTCCTGTTTTGTATCGATCGAACGCAGTGAAGCTTCCATATTGTCGCCACTTCCGAGTGCAGTGACTTCAATCGGGCCAACGAGCGTGTCGAGGGTATAGGTGCCTTCGCCATCCTCCTGACCGAGAACGACACCTGTCGCGATCGTCGCATGACCGCAGAACGAAACCTCGATCTCGGGGCTGTAATAGCGAACCGTGCGCCTCTCCCCGCTGGCAGGCGCCACGAAAGCCGTCTCGGAGGCGCCGACATCGGCCGCGATCCGTTGCATCTCTTCCGGTGGCGGCAATTGGTCACCCACCCATACGCCGGCCGGGTTGCCGCCTTTGTCACCCTGCGCAAAGGCAGCCAGGTGATACAGTTTGCCGTCACTCACTGATTGCAGCCTTCCACTCGTAATCACCTACGATTGGCCTGTGTCTGCCGGTCTGCCTGGACGAGAGCGGCTCGAGGCCGATCTCATCGAGCATTTCAGGCGTCGCCGTTTCCGTGTCCAGGACAAGGCCCGACGTCTGCGCCAACTGCCCGGCACTGTA
>JABAOE010003271.1_pt2 | contig 16323 bp, 19 predicted proteins | sample 7062141 | NCBI WGS metagenome assembly JABAOE01 (sample SAMN14538627, study PRJNA623070) | marine sediment metagenome | biome: marine biome [ENVO:00000428]; feature: marine pelagic biome [ENVO:01000023]; material: deep marine sediment [ENVO:00002113] | place: India: Gulf of Khambhat ... | reverse complement strand
CAATCGCTGGCCGCCCTGGTCGTCAACAACCAGGTGGAGATGGAAACCGCCCTCGGCGCCAGTGCGAACCCGGGCGACCTGGACCTGATCCTCAGAAAGTTCCTCTACGCCGCCTCGGCCGAACAGTCGACGGAGGGAGATGAAATGGCAGAACCGCTAAGCGACTTTTCGAAGATCCTCGAGCTCCAAGAAGTCAAGAAGCACTACGACGACCTCCAGGAGCGTCACCAGTCGGAGCTCACCGAACGCGACAACGAGATTGCCGAGCTCCACGCCCGGCTGGCCGAGTACGAACGAAACCAGACCGCGGGGGGCTCCGAAGCCGAGAAGTACACCCGGGAGACCGAGCGGCTGAACAAGCAGATCGCCGTGCTCCGCCAGGAATACGAGGCCAAGATCGAGCGGCTCAGCTCGCGGATCCGCGAACTCAGCGGTGGCACGGAACGTCAACCCGTGGCGGCGGAGGCGAGCGAGAAGAAGGGCTTCTTCAGGCGTTAGCACTGCCCTCGCCGGTCCCCATCGAGACCGTCGTGACGGCGTGCTTGAAGACCATCAGGTCGCCGGACGGTCCGTCGATCAACACCGTGAACTTGTCGAACGATTTGATTCGGCCGGTGAGCTTCTTCCCGTTGCTCAGGTAGATCGTCACCGGCGTGCGCGCCTTGCGCGCGGCGTTGAAGAAATCGTTCTGTAGGTTCTTGGCTTCTGCGTCCATTCGGCCCTCCGGGCGCGGCGGAGTATAACACGCGTCAAATCGCGGACTGCCGAACAAACTTCGTCCACACGTCGAGTCCGGAGGCGAGCAACGACTCCGGCGCCGCACGGGCGTCCAGCCAGACGATCCCCGGCTCCTTGCGGAACCAGGTCCTCTGGCGTTTGGCGTATTGACGCGTGTGGATCTTGACGCGGTCGATCACCTCGTCCATCGATCCACCGCCGCGCAGCGCCTCAGCGACCTCGCGGTAACCGATCGCCTGAAACGCATTGCACTCGGGCGAGACACCCGCGGCCAGCAGACCCTGAACCTCTTCGACCAGCCCGTCCGCAAAGAATCGCTCGACCCGTTGCTCGATGCGCGGCGCGAGCCATTCGACGGCGGCATCGAGGCCGAGCTTGAGACAGCGGTAACGCTCCCCGGTCGCGCCCCAGGTGCCCTGGGTGTCGAGACGCTCGCTCCAGCGGGATCCCGAGGCGACCCACCACTCGAGGGCCCGACCGACGCGCTGCCGATCTCCGGGTCCGATCCTCTCGGCGGAGTCGGGGTCGACCCGCGACAGCCAACGGTGCATGGCGCGATCGCCTCGCCGTTCGTGCATCGCCGCGAGGCGCCGGCGCAGAGCCGGGTCGATGTCCGGCGCGGGGACGATCCCGCGCAGCAGGCCGCGGAGGTACATCCCGGTCCCTCCGACCAGGATCGGCTGCGCCCCGCGCCCGCGGATCGCGACCAGCAACTCCTCCGCGCGTTCGATGAAACGCGCCAGGGTGAAGTCCTCCGCCGGGTCCAGCTCGTCGACGAGATGGTACGGGACGCGTGCGCGCTCTTCGGCCGTCGGCTTGGCGGTGGCGATGTCGAAACGACGGTAGACCTGCAAAGCGTCACAGCCGACGAGCTCGCCATCGAGGGCTTCGGCCAGCCCGACGGCCAGCGAGGTCTTACCGCTGGCCGTGGGCCCGACGACCGCGAGGAGCGGCGCGCCGTCTAGTAGCCGCTTGGCCTGTGGTCCCGGAATTCCTGAACCGCGGTCTTGAGGTGGTCGTGGCAATACGTCTGGCTCTTCTCGATCGACGCTCCGCAACGGACGCAGCGCCCCTGCCGAACCATTCTCGCGAACGGGGCCAGCAACGACAAGAGCACGCCGATCGCGAGCGCGAGCGCGCCGGCCTGCGCCACCGGCATGAACCAGACGTCGACGATCTTCCGCGCAACCACCCCGGCCTCACCGGCCACCAGCAGGATCGTCGCGCCGGCGAGGACCAGAATGCCGAAGGTGCGTAGGAAGCGTGGCATCCGCCGGGACCTCCCTTTGAAGTCAATATACGCACCGGGGAGGTTCGTTCCAGCCCGACTCAGGGGCCGGTCGAGGATAATTTCGTAAGTTCGGCTCCGCGATAGTAATGCGTGAGAATCTCGCGGTACCCGGAGCCCCGGACGGCCATCCCGTAGGCCCCGACCTGGCACAGGCCGACGCCGTGGCCCCAGCCCTTGCCGGCGAACACCACGGCCTCGATCTCGCCCTCGGCGTCGCGCTGGATCTCGATGACGGCGAGGATCTCGCGAAGATCCAGGATGTTGCGGATCGAGAAGCCGCGCACCGTCTCGGTCGCCTGGCTGCCGACGACGACGAGCTCGACGATGCGGCCGGACACGCCACGGCGCACGACGCGGATGTCCTCGATCTTGCCCACCGAGATCCGCCGGTTGACCGTCGCCTCGAGCTGGCGACGCGTCTTGCGCACACTCCAGCTGTAGACGGCGGCCGAGCGATCGTCACTGGCCCCCTTGACCGGCGGGTCGATCTGCAGGAAGTCGATCTTGCCCGCGGCGTCGGTCCGGAAACGCACCCGGTCGCCGGGCCAGATCTCCAGCCGCGACACGGCCACCGGTACGCCGGACGTGCGGGCGAACAGCATCGGCTTGTCGGCGAACGGCAGACGGATCTCGTTCTTGCGCTGGAACAGGCGCAGGCTGTTGGCGCCCATCCCCGCGACCGTCGCTTCACGCAGCCCGAACGCCCGGTAGGTCTCCCCCATGTGCGCGAGCGCGGGCAGGAAGCGCGCCCCGTCGGGAACCTGCCCGGCGCCGAGCTTCCCGTCGGCGAACGGCTGCAACCGCTCCACCGATGCCAGGTAAGCCAGCGCGCGACGTTGGGGTTCCGGCAGAGGGTCGACCTCCGCATCGCGCAACAGTGCGGGCAGGTCGGGCGTGTCGATCAGCAACTCGGCGCGCTCGGACCAGCCGAGGTCGGCGAGCAACATCTCGGCGGCGTCACCGAGCGTCGCGATCTCCGGCACCAACCCCTCCGCGGGTTCGAGCCCGGCGAGCCGTGCCAGCGCGCGTGTCCACTCGCGCAACTGCGAGCCGCTGAGTCGCTCGGGTGGACGAACGGAGACGACGCCGGCCGCGGCGAGCAACGCCCAGTCGCGTGTGACGTCCTTGCCCGTGGCGTCCTCCAGCTTCGGGATCGAGCGGCCCGCGATCGTCGCACGCAACGAGGCCATCGCCGCCTCCTCGGCGCGGCACGGGACGCCCTTGAGGTACGGCTCGTCGTGCTCCGGGAAGACGCCCTTGCCGTCCTCGGTGTGGCCGCCGCAGGTCGCGGTATACAGCGCGATGATCGGACGGTCGTCCCAGGCGAGAATCTGACCGGCGGTCTCGCGGACGGCCCGATCCGACAGCGGGTGCTCCGCATCGGCACCGGAGTAGACCTGGCAGCGCGGCGTGGCGCAGAGGTCGTAGCCCTCATCGAGGAACTGTCCCTTGTTGCGCCAGACGTACGTGCGCGCGGCGACCGCCTGGGCCTTCAGCGCCTCGATCTGCGGCCACACCTCGGGACCCAGCTCGGCGGGCACCACGCCCAGCAGGTAGCGTTCGATCTCGATCCAGTTGATCGCGCGGACCGTCCCGAACGCGGTCACGCGCAGCTCGACGATGCCGCGGTAAGACGTGCCGTTGACGCGGATGCGACCGCGCTTCCCCGGGATCACGGCCAGCCGTTGTCGACCGGTCGACCGGCTCTGCCAGCGTGAATCCACCAGCCGTAGCGTGACGTCCTCGACCAGCTCCGCCGCCTCCTCCGCGATCCACAACGCCTGCAGACCCATCTCACGAAGCCGCTCGAGCAGCGCGTTCAGCCCGGTCCGGGTCGGGCTCTCGCCGAGCCGCACGCGCCAGTTGCCGCGGTCGGGGTCGTGATGCACCACGCCGGGCGCCCCGGTCGCCGTGCGCAACCGCTCCAGCTCGCCCCGCGCGGCCTCCGCCGAGCCGAAGGCGCCCACCTGAATGCGAAAGACCCGCTCCACGCCCCCGGCGGGCGCGCCGTCGGCCACGACGCGGATCTCCTCGTCATAGCTCGCGTGCCAGACGTCCTTGCCGCTGTCGGGGTCGAGGATCCGGAACGCGCCGGCGGCTTCGATCTCGAGGCTCTCGCCGTCTTCCAGCCCGATACGCACGAGCGGGTCGCCCTGACCCGCACGTTTCGCCAAACGCTGAAAACGATCGTCGGTATCGGCCTGCGCGAGCGTCGCCATCGTCAGCGACACGGCGAACGCCGCGACAACCGATCGAGCCGAAATCACCTGGCTCAACCCGCACCGTCGCGCAGCAGGCTGAGGACGTCCGCGCGGCGCGCGGGCTCGTCGAGATAGACGCCGCGAGCCTCGACGGTGACCATCTCGGATTGCTCCTTGCGCACACCGCGGAGCGACATACAGGTGTGCTCGGCCCTGAGAATCACCAGCACCCCGCGCGGTGCGAGGACCTCCTGCACCGTGTTCGCGATCGCGGCGGTCAAGCGCTCCTGCGTCTGCAGCCGCCGCGCGTGGGCGTCGACGACGCGGCCGATCTTGCTCAGGCCGGCCAGCCGCTCGTCCGGCAGGTAGGCGACGTGTGCCAGGCCGAAGAACGGCAGCAGGTGATGCGCACAGATCGAGGCGAAGGAGATCTGGCGAACCAGCACCGGCCCGTTGCCGGGGGCCACCGCGGTCCAGGTCAGGATGGAGGCGGGATCGGTGCCGTAGCCGGAAAGCAGGTCATCGCACCAGGCCTGCGCGACGCGATCCGGTGTGCGCTCCAGCCCCTCGGCATCGGTCGGTCCGATCCCGGAGAGAAACGCGCGAATCGCGGCGGCCATCTTCTCGCGGTCCATTGCCGTCACTCGCCTCGATAGATCACGGAACAGTTACTCGTTTCCTGCAGCTCGATCTCGACCAGCCCGTCGAGCTTCGGTTGCAGCTCGTCCCAGATCCACACCGCCATGCGCTCCGCGGTCGGGTTGTCGATCATGTCGTTGACGTAGACGTGATCGAGACGCGCGACGATCGACTCCTTGACGATTTTCTTCAAGTCCGAGAAATCGATCACCATCCCGCTGGCTTCGTCGACGGCCCGATCGACCTTCACGAACAGCTTATACGAATGGCCGTGCAGCTCGCGGCACTTGCCGGGGTGGTTCGGCAGTTTGTGGGCTGCCTCGAACTCGAATCTGCGGCGGACGATCACCGGCCGACCCACTCGTCGCGATCGCGCTCGATCTCCACCCCGACGGAATCCACGATCCCGTCCAGGACCGGCGTCTCCTTGCGCACCCGCACCCCGATCCGGTTCGCCTCGAACTCCTCGAACAGCGCGTCGAGCACCGCGGCGACGAACGACTCCAGCAGCTTGTGCGAGGAGCCGCGGCCGATCTCCACCACCCGTTCGTGGACTTTTCGGTAGTCCAGCGTGTAGCGCACCTTGTCGCTGCGGGCGGAGCGTTCGAGATTCATCCACAGCGAGACGTCCACCGAGAGTCGGACACCGATCTGGCGCTCCAGCCGGGTCAGGCCGTGATACCCGTGGAACTTGATGCCCTCGACGAAGATGCGGTCGCTCAATTCCGAGCCTCTCTCGGCCGTGCCGAAGTCTATGGCTGCCCCCCGGGCCTGTCAAACGGCCCGGTGGCCACCGTGCCGGGGTACTTTAACCCCGTCCCCGTATTGAAGACGACCACGCGTTCCTCGCGCCCGACCCAGCCGCGGCGCACGAGCTCCTCGAGCGCCGCCAGCGCGGCGCCACCCTCGGGCGCGGCGAAGATTCCCTCCAGGCGACCCATGCGCGCCTGCGCGGCACACATCGCCTCGTCCGAGACGCTCAACGCGATGCCGTTCGACTCGCGCACGGCGGACAGGATCAGGTGGTCGCCGAGCGCCGCCGGGACGCACAGCCCCGACGCGCAGGTCGCCGGATCGGTCCAGCGCTCCGCACGCGGTTCGCCACGCTCGAAGGCGCGCACCATCGGGGCACAACCCGCGGCCTGGACGACGACCATCCGCGGGCGCTGCCCCGGCTCGACCCAGCCCAGCCGCTCGAGCTCGTCGAACGCCTTCCACATGCCGATGAGTCCCGTGCCCCCGCCGGTCGGGTAGAGCACGACGTCGGGCAGCTCCCCGTCGAACTGCTCGGCCAGCTCGTAGCCCATCGTCTTCTTGCCCTCCAGGCGGTAGGGCTCGCGCAGCGTGGAGAGGTCGAACCAGCCGGTCTCCGGTGTGAGGCGTCGCACCTCGGCGCCGCAATCCGCGATGTCTCCGTCCATGATGTGGACCCGCGCGCCGTAAGCCCGCGCCTCCACGAGGAACGGCTCGGGCGTCCAGCGCGGGAGGTACAGGTCGACCTCCAGGCCCGCGCGCGACCCGTAGGCGGCCGCCGCCCCGCCGGCGTTCCCGGCCGAGGGCAGGGCCAGTCGCGTGGCGCCGAGCCGCCGGGCCATCGTGATCGCCGTGGTCATCCCGCGGGCCTTGAACGAACCCGTCGGCTGGGACGATTCGTCCTTGACCCACAGCCGTGTCAGACCGAGCTCCTCACCCAGTCGTGTCGTGTGCAGCAGCGGCGTGAAGCCCTCACCCAGGCTCACCGGATCATCCGCGCCGGGGAGCACCTCGGCGTAGCGCCACAGGCTGGAGGGGCGCTCCGCCATCCCGTCGCGGCGCAGGGTCCGGCGGGCCGCCGAGAGGTCGTAGCGCGCCAGCAGGACCTCCCCGCACGTTGTGCAGACCGACTGCAGCCGGTCCGCCGGATGGGCCCTGGAGCACATCGAGCACTCGAGTTGTTGAAGGCTGGATGGGCCCATGCGGTCTCCGACTCGGGCCAGGCAGAGTAGCGAGTCGGGATTGCGCTGGCAAGCATCCGGAAAACCCGGACGGGATGGCGGATTCTGACGGAAACAACCATCGATTCCCCCCGAATCGCCGACGTAAGTTTGCCCACAACAGGGTGTTCGAAAAATGCATCGTTGGCGGATCATCGGGGGGATCCTGGCGACCGGCCTGTGGGCCGCGGGCACCGTTCCGGCTGCCCTCTCCGTCTACATGCCGCCCGAGGAGCTCAGCGCGCGCGCGACGCTCGTCGTCGAGGCGCGGGTGGCCGAGTCGCGCCCCGGGCTGGATGCGGACAGCGGCGAATTACACACCTACATCACCCTGCAGATCGAGCACGTCCACCGCGGACCTGCGCGCCTCACGGAGGTCGTCGTGCGCGAGCCGGGCGGCCGCTGGGGCGACGTGGTGCACGAGGTCGATGCCGTCCCGGTCTACCGGCCGGGCGAGCGGATCCTGGCCTACCTCGAGCCGGCCTCCGACGGCGCGTTGCGAACGGTCGGCATGTTCTTCGGCAAGTTCCGGCTGGAAGAATCGCGGACGCGCGGCCCGCTCCTCGCCACCCGCGATCTCGAGGGCCAGGGAACGATCCTCGGCCTCGCCGAGCGGCCCGAAAGCTTCACACGAAACGACCTCGTCGCGTTGACCGCGGGGGTCCCCTACCGTCAGGCGCCGCGCGCCGGGCGCCGGGCGAAACGAGAGAGAGCCTCCTCCGAGCCGGGGCACGACTGGAGCCCCCGCCCGCCGGAGTGGGAGCGGCTGACCTGGGACGACGGCCGATCCGACCCGCGTCTCGGCACCGCCGGCGGCCCGGCGACGGCGCGCTTCGTCGCGCTGAACAGCTCCAACCCGTCGCGCTGGAACGAGGCGGACAGCGACACGGCGGTCGTCGTCAACCTCCAGCCCGACGGAAACCCGCTGCACGACAACCAGGCCGCGATCGATGAGATCACCCGCGCGTTCGATGCCTGGACGAACGTCCCGCAGTCCCGTCTGCAGCTCACGATGGGCGACACCGACTTCGACTACACCGGGCAATACGCGAGCCCGAGCTCGAGCTTCAGCGGCGTCAACGTGGTGCTGTTCGATGATCCGTACGACGACATCTCCGACTCGACCGGATGCGGGGGCGTGCTGGCGATCGGGGGCTACTGGCGCGGCGCCTCGGTCGGTGCCCCGATCAACAACGTCAGCTTCCACCCGTCGTTGCAGCTGTACGTGATCTTCAACAACGACTTCGAGTGTTACCTGTCGGACCCCGACAACCTCGCGGAAATCGCCGCGCACGAGCTCGGTCACGCGATCGGCTTCGGGCATTCCGCCGAGTTCGACGCCATCATGCGCTCCAACGCCTACGGTGGGCGCGGGCCCCGGCTGGGCGCTGACGACATCGACGCCGCACACTGCCACTACCCGCACACGTTCACGCTGCTCACGCCCAACGGCGGCGAGACGTGGACCAGCGGCGACACCGAGACGATCCTGTGGAGCAGCAGTGTCGAGGTCGGGGGCGATCCCGGGACCGTCGATCTCGAGTACTCGACCGACGGGGGCTCGTCCTGGACCCCGTTCGCCACCGAGACGGCCAACGACGGCTCGCACAGCTGGACGGTGCCGGACATCCAGGGCCACGACGTTCGTGTGCGCGTGGCGCGTCATGCGCTGGGGACGCTCTCCTCGCCCTACCCCGCGAGCTCCTGCAGCAACGACGCCTCGGACGCCTCGCTCAGCGTCACGGCCCCGATCGCCGGCGGTATCGGCGCGAGCCTGACGATCGAAAAGCTGGCCGGCGGCCGGATCGGCGTGAGTTGGGACGCGTCCTGCTCGACGAACGCGGAGACCTACGCGGTGTACGAAGGCAGCCTCGCCGCGTTACGCTCCGGTGTGTGGGACCACGCCCCCCTGACCTGCGACGGCGGGACGGACCTCACCGAGCCGTTGACTTCGATAGGGACGGCGAGCTACTTCCTGGTCAGCGCGCGTCTCGGGACGGAGGAAGGTTCGCTGGGAGTCGACTCGTCGGCGCGGGAGCGGCCGGAAGCCGCGGCCGCCTGCGGCACCCGCGAAGTCTCGTCGACCTGCAACTAGCTCGCCCCGACGGTGCGCCATTCGGCGAGCCACTCGGCCCACTGCGCGTTGCCGGGCTCGATCTCCAGCGCGCGGGCCAACGCGGCTTCGGCGTCCGCGCGGCGCCCCAGCCGGTACAACATGACCCCGAGCCGCGCGTGGAGCTCGGCGTTGCTCTCGTCGATCGTCAACGCGTGACGGAAGACGGAGGCCGCCTCGCCGAAGAGCTGCATGCGGCTCAGACAATCCCCGTAGAGCAGCATCACGCGCGCATCCTGCGGACGCTGCGTCAGGGCCTGGCGGTAGCTCTCCGCCGCCTCCGGGTAACGCTCCAGCGCCTGGAGAATCGCCGCGCGGCGCGCGTGGATCAGACCGTCTCCCGGGCTCAGCTCGATCGCGCGATCGAGTAATTCCAGGGCCTGCTCGGGCCGATCCAGCGCGCGGTGCACCGCCGCGGCTTCGGCCAGGAGCAGCGGATCCTCCGGGTGCAGCTCGATCCCCTTTTCGAGGGTCTCGAGCGCCCGGTCCTCCTGTTTCAGAGCCAGGTAGGTCCGCCCCGTCTGAAGCAGGAGACGCGCGTCCTCCGGCCGGCTCTGCAGCAGCGCCTCGAACTCGCGCAGCGCGTGCTCGTAGTCCCCCACCGCCATGAGCGCCTCGACGTACCCGAGGTAGGCGTTGAAGTCGAGTCTGAAGCGAGAGATGTCGCGGTCCGTCCAGGGGTCCTCCCCGCTTGGCGGCTCCCCGGAGGTCAATCCGCGTTCGGCGAGGACGGCGTGCGCCTCTTCGCCACGACCCTGTGCGGTCAACGCGCGGGCCAGCCCGTAGTGGCCGGAAGGGTCCTGCGGCGCCATACGGATCGCGCGGCGAAAATCCTGCTCGGCGGCCGTCGCATCGTCGCTCTCCAGCCGCCACTGGGCGCGTCGCCGGTAGGAAGCCGGGTAGCCGGGCTCCAGCTCGATCGAGCGGTCGATCGCCTCCAGCGCGGCGGCGTCGTCGCCGAGCGCGTGCCGCACGTGCGCCACGTGGTACAGCCAGCGAGCGTTGTCGGGCTCGATCGCCAGTGCCTGCTCGTAGGCCGTCCGAGAGAGCTCGAACATGTCGTGGGCGTGGTAGATCATCGCCAGGCCGGCGCGCGGGAAGGCCGCCTCGGGATCGTCTTCGATCACGCGGATTGCGTTGTCGATGAATCCGGCGACGTGCGGGTTGACGGTGTCGAGACTCGGCGGACGCGGGACGTCGGCTGCGCCGGGCGCCTCCTCGGGCGCAGCGCCGCATCCGCCGAGCACCGCCAGCACGCACAGCGTGCCCGCAACCCTGTACCAGCCACGGCTGTTCATCGATCCTCCTGGTACGTTCACCCCCGAGCCGCGTCAACCGGATGGGGTCAAGTCTTGGCATGCGACACAGAGTCCCGCAGGCGACCCCAAGCATGTTCGCGCATCCGAGTGTCGCATGCCAAGACTTGACCCCAGTGGTGGTACCGTAGGGGTATGGCTAGGAGGGTCCATGGCGACGTCCGGGGCAGGACGAAAGGGGCCTTCGAGGGCGTCTACGCCCTGGTGCGGCGCATCCCGAAAGGCCGTGTGATGACCTACGGCCAGATCGCCACGCTCCTCGGGAACCGGCTCTCGCCGCGGGCGGTCGGCTGGGCGATGCACGGCTGCCCCGGCGATGTCCCGTGGCCCCGTGTGGTCAACGCCAAGGGCGGCTGCTCGACCGACCGGCTGCCCGACGCACCGCTCGGGCTGCAACGCCACTTGCTCGAGGCCGAGGGGATCGAGTTTCGCGACAACGGGACGCTCGACCTGGACGTCTATCGCTGGACGCCGCGCGAGGTCCGCACTACTCGAAAGTGACCCGCGCGAACCGCCGCTTGCCCACCTTGATCAGCTTCCGATCGCCGGCGGCGACGGGAATCTCCAGGACGCCGGCGCCGATCTGCTCGCCATCCACGCGCACCGCACGCTGTTTGAGCAACCGGTTGACTTCGGTCTTGGACGCCGCGAGCCCCAGCTCGGTCAGGAGTCTCGGCAGGAACGCCGTGCCGTCTCCGGCGGGGAAGCGGTGCTCCGCGATCTCGTCCGGGGTCCCGCCCTCGCGGAACACCCGCTCGAACTCCTCGCGCGCCTCCCTGGCCGCGGCCTCGCCGTGGAAGTCGGTGATGATCCGCATGGCCAGGCCTTCCTTGGCCTTCTTGGGGTGCAGCTCGCCGCTGCCGATGAGGCCCTTGAGCCGCTCGATGCCCTCCAGGGACACGTCCGTACAGAGCTCGTAATAGCGCCACATCAGATCGTCGCCGATCGACATCGTCTTGCCGTAGATGTCCCTCGGGGCGTCGTCCACGCCGATGTAGTTGCCCAGAGACTTCGACATCTTCTCGGCGCCGTCGAGCCCCTCGAGCAGCGGTGTCGTCAGGACGACCTGCGGCTCGAGACCGTACGACGGCATGATGTCGCGGCCGACGTTGAGGTTGAACAGCTGGTCGGTGCCGCCGAGCTCGACGTCGGCCTCGAGGGGCACCGAGTCGTACGCCTGGGCCAGCGGGTAGAGAAACTCGTGGACGCCGATCGCCTGGCCCTTCTCGTAGCGTTGCTTGAAGTCGTTCCGTTCGAGCATGCGCGCCACGTTGTAGGACGCCGCCAGCCGGATGAAACCGTCCGCATCCAGCGCCCCGAGCCATTCGCGGTTGAAACGAATCTCGGTCACCTCGGGGTCGAGGATCTTGAAGCACTGTCGTTTGTAGGTCTCGGCGTTCTCGACGATCTGCTCGCGCGTCAGCGCCGGGCGCGTCTTGGAGCGCCCGGTCGGGTCGCCGATCATCCCGGTGAAGTCCCCGATCAGGAAGATCACGCGGTGCCCGCAGTCCTGGAAGTGCCGCATCTTGCGCAGCAGCACCGTGTGACCGAGGTGGATGTCCGGCGCGGTGGGATCGAAGCCGACCTTGACGGTCAGCGGCCGGCCGGCCTCGCGTGCCTCGGTGAGGCGTTTGCGTAAGCCGTCCTCGGTCACGACGTCGACCGCGCCGCGCAACAGCCGCGGCATCTGCTCCTCGACCGGCGGGAACTTCTTTCGGTCCGCCACGCGTCCTCCTCCACGAAGAGCCGCCATTCTAGCGCCTCACAGCAATCCGCGTTCGCGCAGGCTGGTGAACCCGTCGAGCGTCACGATCAGGTGATCGTAGAGCTCGATCCCGAACAACTCCGACGCGCGGCGGATGGACGCCGTGAATTCGACGTCCTCGGTCGACGGGTCGGGGCAACCGGAGGGGTGGTTGTGCGCCAGGATGAATGCCAGCGCCAGGTGGTTCACCGCCGGGTAGAGGATCTCGCGCGGGTGCGTCCGTGTCGTGTTGAGCGACCCGATGGACAGGGTCTCGCGGTGGATCACGCAGTTCTGGGCATCGAGGTAGATCCCGACGAGGTGCTCCCGCCGGGCCCGCGCGAGCTGCCGCACCAAGCGCCACGCCGCCCGCGGGCCGTCGATACGCGGCCGCCGCGGCCGTCGCTTCCCGGCGGCACGGCGGCGCAGCTCGAAGGCCGCCACGACGCGACGGGCGACGGCCGGGCCGATCCCGGGCACGCGGGTCCACTCGCGCACGCTGCGCCGCGAGATCCGCTCCAGGCCCTCGCGGCGCAAGAGCGCGATGCAGGCGGCCGCCGCGCGGGCATCGCGCCTGCCGTCGCCGGCCAGGATGGCGACAAGCTCACCGTCGGTGAGCGCGGACGGGCCGTGCTCACAGAGCCGGGTCAACGGCCTCAGCGCGTGTGCGAGTTCCAAGGCGTCGTCTCCTCGACAGAGACGGAGGCCGGGACCGGGGCGGGCGGCGGATCAGGGGGCGGCGTGCGTGCGACGGCCCTCGAGCCGCACGCCGGCGAAGAACCGGGAGACCGCCTGCGGGTAGATCCGATGCTCCTGCTCGAGGATGCGCCGGGACAGCGAGCTCTCGGTGTCGTCGTCATGCACGGGCACGGAGGCCTGCAGGAGGATCGGACCGTGGTCGCACTCCTCGTCGACGAAGTGGACGGTGCAACCGGCGACCTTCACACCGTAGTCCAGCGCCTGGCGCTGCGCGTCGAGGCCCGGGAACGCCGGCAGCAGCGAGGGATGGATGTTGAGCATGCGGTGGCGGAACGCATCGACCATCACCGGAGTCAGCAACCGCATGTAGCCGGCCAGGCAGACGAGATCGACGCGATAGCGTTGCAGCGTCTCGACCACGGCGGCGTCGTGTGCGCGGCGCGGTTTGACCTTCTTGTGGTCGACGACCTCGGTGGCCACCCCGAGCTCCTCGGCGCGGCGCAAGCCCTCCGCAGCGGGGACGTTGGAGAGCACGACCACCGGATCCGCGTCGATCGCGCCCGACCGCATGGCCTCGACCAGCGAGACCATGTTGCTGCCGCGGCCCGAGATCAGGATGCCGACGCGGCCGCGCTCAGGCATAGCGCACCTCTTGGTCGCCCGAAACGACCTCGCCGATCCGCAGGTGCGCTTCGTCCTGCTCGTCGAGGTGGCGCTCCAGCGCCGCCGCCTCGTCCGGCGCGACGATTGCGACCATCCCGATGCCCATGTTGAACGTACGGAACATCTCGTCCTCTTCGACCCCCCCACGCGTGGCGAGGTAGCGGTACAGCGCTGGGACCTCCCAGGCGGCCCGGTCGATCCGCACGGCACAACCGTCGGGCAGCACGCGGGGCAGGTTGTCCGTCAGCCCCCCGCCGGTGATGTGCGCCAGGGCGTGCATCCGTCCGAGCGCCCCGGACAAGGCCGGAAGGTAGCTCTTGTGCTCCGCGAGCAGGACCTCGCCGACGGTCTCCCCCAGCTCGTCGATCGGGTCGTCGATCCCGAGGCCGGCGATCTCGAACAGGATCTTCCGCGCGAGCGAGAACCCGTTGGTATGCATGCCCGACGAGGGCAGGCCGATCAGCAGATCTCCCTCGCGAACGGCGGATCCGTCGAGCACGGCGCCACGGTCGACCAGGCCGACGATGAAGCCGGCGACGTCGTACTCGCCGTCGGCGTAGAAACCCGGCATCTCGGCGGTCTCGCCGCCGAGCAGCGCGCAGCCGTTCTCGCGACACCCCGCGGCCAACCCCTCGACGACGGAGGCCAGCACGCCGGGCTCGAGCCGGCCGGTCGCGATGTAGTCCAGGAAGAACAGCGGCCGGGCGCCCTGCACCAGGATGTCGTTGACGCAGTGGTTGACCAGGTCGCGCCCGACGGTGTCGTGGATGCCGCTGGCGAAGGCCGCCTTGAGCTTGGTGCCGACGCCGTCCGCGCTCGCGACCAGGACCGGCTCCGCAAGCCCTTCGATCGGCGGCCGGAACAGCCCGCCGAAGCTGCCCAGGTCGGCCAGCACGCCGGCGGTTCGCGTCGACTCGACCAGCTCCTTGATGCGCCGCAGGGCTTCGTCCTGGGCATCGATGTCGACTCCCGCGTCGCGGTAGGTCAGGCCTTTCTTTTCCATGCTAGATCCTCGGCTCTCGACCCGAACATGCGCGCGTTCCCGGGTCGAAACCAGCCCCTCGGTTGTGCGCCGGCAACGTCATCGCCGGCTCTTCTCGAACAGGCGCAGCTGGGCCGATTCCGCGCGCGGCAGGTCCACCGGCTGCTGGTTCGTCCAGCATGCCGTGCACAACTCGTCGCGTGTACGCCGCGCCGCCTCGAGCATGCCCTCGAGCGACAGGAAGCCCAGGCTGTCCGCGTTCACGAAACGGCCGATCTCCTCCACCGACTGCGTCGACGCGATCAGCTCGTCCTGATCCGGGGTATCGATGCCGTAGCGGCAGGGCCCGATCGTCGGCGGGCAGGAGATCCGCACGTGAACCTCGCGGGCGCCCGCGTCCCGGCACAGCTGCACGATCTTGCGGCTGGTCGTGCCGCGAACGATCGAGTCGTCGATCAGCGCGATCCGCTTGCCCGCCAGGATCTCGCGCACGGGATTGAGCTTGATGCGCACGCCGAAGTTGCGGATCTGCTGCGTCGGCTGGATGAACGTCCGGCCGATGTAGTGATTGCGAACGAGACCCATGTCGTAGGGCACGCCGGAAGCCGTGGCGAAGCCGTGGGCGGCGAACACCCCCGAATCCGGCACGGGGACGACCACGTCGACGTCGCAGGGACGCTCCTCCCAGAGTTTCTGCCCGAGCCTCTTGCGCACCGCCTGAACGGATTCGCCGAACAGCTGGCTGTCGGGACGCGCGAAGTAGACGTGCTCGAAGAAGCAGGAGGCCCTTCGCGCCGCCTCGAACGGCTTGAAGGAGTGCAGCCCACCCACATCCACCACGACGACCTCGCCACGCTCGACGTCGCGAACGAACTCCGCACCGATCAGGTCGAAAGCGCACGTCTCGCTGGCCACGACCCACGAGCCGTCGACCTTCCCGATCGAGAGCGGCCGGAAGCCGTGCGGATCACGGGCGGCGATCATGCGTCCCGGAGTGATCGCGAGCAGCGAATAGGCGCCGCGCATGTGCCGCAGGGCCTCCACCAGCGCGTCCACGACGTCGGCGTGGGGCGCCCTGGCGGCCAGGTGCAGGATCGTCTCCGTGTCGCTGGTGGTCTGGAAGATCGAACCGTCGGACTCCAGCTCGTCACGAACGAGCGCGGCGTTCACGAGGTTGCCGTTGTGGGCGACCGAGATCGGCCCGCGGTGGTGGTGCAGCAGGACCGGCTGCGCGTTGTTCGAGTTCGAATCGCCCGAGGTCGAGTAGCGCACGTGTCCGATGGCCACGTCACCCTCGAGCTGATCGAGCACACGGCGGGTGAAGACCTCGTCGACCTGGCCCATGCCGGCGTGGCGCCGGAACTCGTTTCCGGTCGCCGTGACGATGCCGCTCGACTCCTGCCCGCGATGCTGCAGGGCGTAGAGCGACAGGTAGGCCATGGTGGCGGCCTCCCGGTGACCGAAGATTCCTACGATGCCGCACATGTCAACAAGCCCTGCCCGCACGCCGCGGAAAACCGGACGAAGCCGTGATTATAGCTCCCCCGGTCACCTCATTCGTCGGCGAATACGCGGTCGAAGATCACGCCCGCGTTCTGCAGCAACCCCTGCGCGTCGAAACACGCGTCGAGCGTTGCCGCGTCGAGCACCTCGCCGACGGCGGGGTCGTTTTCGAGCGCCTCGCGGAACTGCCCCGTCCCGGCCCAGGTCGCCATCGCGTTGCGCTGCACGATGTCGTAGGCGGCCTCGCGGGAAAGCCCCGCGGCGTTCAACGCGAGCAGTACTTTCTGAGAGAAGATCAGGCCGCGCGTGAGCTGCATGTTCTGTTGCATGCGCTCCGGGTAGACGTGCAGCTCGGCCAGGACACGCGTCATCCGGTGCAGCATGAAGTCGCACAGCGTGGTCGCGTCGGGGAGGATCACGCGCTCGACCGAGGAGTGGGAGATGTCCCGCTCGTGCCACAG
>JABAOE010003767.1_pt6 | contig 16331 bp, 11 predicted proteins | sample 7062141 | NCBI WGS metagenome assembly JABAOE01 (sample SAMN14538627, study PRJNA623070) | marine sediment metagenome | biome: marine biome [ENVO:00000428]; feature: marine pelagic biome [ENVO:01000023]; material: deep marine sediment [ENVO:00002113] | place: India: Gulf of Khambhat ... | reverse complement strand
CAGGTAAAAAGCCCAGGAGGTCAGCATCATGAGCCGGTCGGCCTGGATGGTGCGGCCGGGAGCCGCCGGGTCGGTGTCCGGTTTGACGACGCGGAACAGCAGCGACAGGATGGTCGGGTACGCCGGCGGGGTAAACAGTTCCGGCTGGGTATTGAAATCCGGGTTCAACGCCGGTTTACCGATCCGGTTCAGGTGCCAGACGGTGAGCGGGCGGACCACCTGGGTGCTGTACCCGCGGCCGCGCGATAGGTTGCGCCCGAGCTGGCCCATCTCCATCGCCTCCCCGTCCCGCAACCCGTAGAACTGGGTGCCGGTGTACAGCAACACCACGAACAACACCAGCACACCGAACATGCCGATGCGGAACAGCGAGGTGCCTTTCTGGGCATCGAGATGGAGGGACAGATCCTGGACCCGCTCGAACAACGGACGGTTGGGGGATCTCGGCCGCTGGGCGGCCGCTGGTTGCTGCGGTTTGCTCATGTAAACCTGGAGCCCGAGCTTACCCGAGCCGGTCACCCGTTGCAACGCCGCAGCAAACCGGGCGGGCCGAGCGCAGGCGCGTCCCCGGCTTGACGACCGGGCCAAACTGGTCCAAAGAAACTACCGTGAAACCCGACACCCCCCGCGTTTTGTTTGTTTGCACCGGCAATTCCTGTCGCAGTCACATGGCCGAAGGCTTGCTGCGGGCGCTCGGCAACGACCGGTACGAGGTCGCCAGCGCCGGCGCGAAACCGGCTGGCCAGGTTCATCCGCTGGCCGTCGCGGCGATGGCGGAGATTGGCATCGATATCAGCGCCCATGTCTCGCAGCACCTTGACGAGTTTGCCGACCAGGCGTTTGACTACGTGGTCACCGTCTGCGACAACGCCCGCGAAGCCTGCCCGACCTTTCCCGGCAGCGGCCGGCAATTGCACTGGTCGTTCGATGACCCGGCAGCGGCCAGCGGCAATACCGAGCAGCAGCTGCGGGTGTTCCGCCGGGTACGCGACGAGATCCGCCACCGGATCCGCCGCTTCCTCGAGACCTACTGAACCCCGGCCATGAAGCTCAACCTGGTCGATCTCGCGGTGGCCTGCTATCTCGGGTACGGGATCTGGCGAGGTGGCCGGCGCGGGTTCGCGGAAGAACTGCCCCCGCTCGTCAGTCTCGGCCTGGTGTTTGTTCTCGGCGCCGGCTTGTTCACGCTTACCGAGCGCGTGCTCTCGACCATGTCCACGAAAATGGGCCTGGTCAGCGGTCCGCTCGGGTTTGTTGCGGTGATTATTGGTGCCGTGGTGCTGGTGCGCCATTTCCGGCAGCAACTGCTGGACTGGGCGCGGCGGAAACTACCGGACGTGAACGATCAACGACGCTGGGGACGATGCGCCGGTGGCCTGCGAACGATGGGGGTCTGCGCGCTGGTGGTGTTATCCGCGAACCTGATCCCGATCGGCGAGTTCCGCAAACCGCTCACCCGCGGCTCGTTGTTCGGGCGGGTCGTGAAATGGTCCGTCGAGCCGATCCACCGGGTCCTGCACCCGCAACCCGATCACCAGTGATCGATTGGTCCGGCCGGCACCGGTACCGCCCGGCCCGGCGCCGGGCTGGCGTCATCCAGCGGAACCGGCCGGTACGGCTCGCGCAGTTGGCCGTCGGCGCCGAGGAACCGCTCGCGCCAGGCGAGATACTCGCCGATCACCGTCTCAAACTCTGCCCGCGTCCGCAACCGGACGATCTGCTTGTCGAACTCCTTGCGCGGACCGAAACGGGAAGAGTACTGGACCGCCACCTTGCGAAATTTCTGGCAGCCGCGTTCTTCCCCGAACTCCTCGATCATCAGGTCAAGATGCCGTCGCATGACCGCCAGCCGTTCAGCCAGCGTCGGTTCCGCGGCCCGTTCCCCGCTGGCCAGGTAGGCGGCGGTGTGACGGAAGATCCAGGGATTGTAAAATGCGCCGCGGCCGATGCTGATCGCGGCGCAGCCGGTGCGCTCGAACATCCGGCGGGCCGCTTGCGGGGTGGTGATATCGCCGTTGCCGACGACCGGGACCGAGCGGACCGCCTCGACCACCGCGCGGATACCGTCGTGGTTGACGTGGCCGGTAAATCCCTGGGCCCGCGTTCGGCCGTGGACGATGATGGCCGCCACGCCAACATCTTCCAGGGCCCGCGCCAGGCGCGGCGCGGTCAGGTTCGCGTCGTCCCAGCCGAGCCGCATCTTGCAGGTGACCGGGATGCGGACCGCGGCGATCATGGCCTCGACCATCCGCGCCGCCGCGGCCGGGTTGGTCATCAACGCCGAGCCGCCGCCGTTGCGGCAGACCTTGCGGACCGGGCATCCCATGTTCACGTCGATTGCCTGCACCCCGCGCCCTTCCAGGATGCGGGCGGCCTCGCTCATCTCGTCCGCGCGCGTGCCGTACAACTGCACCGCCAACGGCCGGTCGCGGTCGGTGGTGCGGATCAGTTCCAGCGCCTTGCGATTGCGGTCGATCAATGACCGCGCGTTGACCAGGTCGGTGGTGCACAACCCGACCGGGCCGAGATCGCGGATGATGATGCGGAACGGGAGGTTGGTGTACCCGGCCAGCGGCGCGAGGAACAGGTTGGAGACCAGGGACAGGTTGCCGAGCGCGAACGACATGGATCGCAGTATGACCGACCGGGTGGCGGAGTGCAACGACGCGCGGTTTCCGATGAAAAACGCGTTGCCATGCACCGGCTCGGCCGTTACAGTGCCGAGTTATGCGCGCCGGCCAGAAAAAAGCGAAGACCAACCAGACCGCTACAGCGGGCGGTTGTGCGGCCGGCGCGTGCAGCAACAACGCCATCTGTTGCAAAGACACGATCGTGCCGATTACGGACGCCGACGTGAAACGGTTGATGAAAGCGACGGGGCTGCCAGCCGACGAGATTATCCGGCTCTATTCCATGTCGGACCTGCACTACGACAACGATCGTACCTGGATCCAGATGGGATACGGGAAACGGATTGTCGGCCTGAAAAAGAACGGCGATCGCTGCAAGTTTCTCAACGAGCACGGGTTGTGCACGGTGTACGACGCCCGCCCAATCACCTGCCGCACCTACCCGTACATGGTCCAGCTCGACGATGCCGGCCGGCTCGACGAGCTGGAACTCAACGCGGACGTGGATTGTTGCGGCCGGCTCGGCAGTCACTGGTCAAAGAAGAAACTGCTCTCCGATGCCCGCCGCGAAGATGCCGAGGACGACGCCTACATCGATCAGCTGCGCGCGTACGAACAACGCGTGCGCCGGGGTCGGAACCGCGGCAAACGCGGCTTGCTGAAGTTTCTCGGCCTGGCCTGAGGCCGGCGGGGTCAGTGCGGCTATCCCCGGACCGGTTTGCCGGTCATTCCGCGGCCGGCGTGAACAGCGTCAGCTGCGGCGTCGGCTGGTCACTCGCCGGTTTGCCTTTCCCGCGTCGCTTGTGGCGGGCGAGTTTCGGCTGGCCCTCGGCCGAGAGCTCGGCTTCCTCGAGGTTGCCGAGCACTTCGCGGGCGCGGGAGATCACCTCGCGCGGCAGGCCGGCGAGGCGGGCGACCTGGATGCCGTAGCTTTTGTCCGTGCTACCGGGCAGAATCTTGTGCAGGAAAATCACCTCGTCCTGCCATTCCCGCACCGCGACATTGAAATTTTTCACCCGCGGACAGGTCATCGCCAGCTCGGTCAGTTCGTGGTAATGGGTGGCGAACAACGTCCGCGCCCCGCTATGTTCGTGGAGATACTCGGCCACCGCCCAGGCGATGGACAGCCCGTCGAAGGTGCTGGTGCCGCGCCCGATCTCGTCCAGGATCACCAGGCTGCGCTCGGTGGCGTTGTTCAGGATGTTGGCCGTCTCGGTCATCTCGACCATGAACGTGCTCTGGCCGCGGGCCAGGTCATCGGTCGCCCCGATGCGGGTAAAGATCCGGTCGCAGATCCCGATGGTCGCTTCCCTGGCAGGGATGAATGAGCCGGTCTGGGCCAGCAACACCAGCAGGGCGACCTGGCGGATATAGGTGCTTTTGCCGGCCATGTTCGGCCCGGTAATGATCAGGATCTGGTTGGCCACCCCGTCCAGTGCCGCGTCGTTGGGCACGAAGCGGTCTTCGATCAGGGTTTGTTCCAGGACCGGGTGCCGGCCATCGTGGATCTCGATCCGGTCGCCGTCGTTGACGGCGGGCCGGCAATAATCCTGGTGCCGCGCCAACTCTGCCAGGCCGGCCAGCACGTCCACCGCCGCCACCGCCGCGGCCGATTGCTGGATCGTGATCGATTCGTCGACCGCCGCATCGCGCACCGCGGTGAACAGTTCGTACTCGAGCGCGTGCGCTTTCTCGTCGGCGCCGAGGATGGTGCCTTCCATCTCTTTCAGTTCCGGCGTGATGAACCGTTCGCCGTTAGCGATGGTTTGTTTGCGGATGTACTCGGCCGGTACCTTGTTGAGGTTTGCGCGGGTAACCTCGATGTAATACCCGAACACCTGGTTGTAGCGGACCTTGAGCGAGGAGATGCCGGTGCGCTCGGCTTCTTTCCGTTGCAGCGCGGCGATCCATTCCTTGCCCTCGCTCGATGCGCGGCGCAGTTCGTCGAGCCGGTCGTGGTAGCCTTCGCGGATCAAGCCGCCGTCTTTCAAGGCCAGCGGCGGGTCCGCTACCAGCGCCCGTTCCACCAGGTCGACCAGGTCCGGCAACGGCGTGAGCCGATCGTGCAACTCGCGCAGCAGGGCTGGATCTGTTGCGGTGCCGATGGTCTGTTTGAGTTGCGGCAACGCCGCGAGCGATTCTTTCAAGCCGACCAGGTCGCGGGCGTTGCCGCTGCCGACACAGAGCCGGCCGAGGGTGCGTTCCATGTCGCGGACAGCCTGCAACGCGTCGCGGAACGCCGCCAGCATCTGCGGTTGGTCGATAAACATGCCGATCACTTCCTGGCGGCGGGTGATATCGGCGACGCTGGTCAATGGATGGGTGATCCAGTCGCGCAACAACCGCGCGCCCATCGGGGTCCGCGTCCGGTCGAGGCATCCGAGAACGCTGTCGCGTCGGTTGCCGCTGGCGGCCTCGAGCAGTTCCAGGTTCCGCTGGGTGTGCGCGTCGACGATCATGTAATCGCGCACGTGATACACCTTGAGCCGGTGGATGTGGCCGGTATCGCGGCGCAACGATTGTTGCAGGTAATGCAACACCCCGCCGGCAGCGCCGATGCCAACGGTCAGGTCGGCGGCACCAAACCCGTCGAGGGTTTGGGTCTTGAAATGATCGCGCAGGGTAAAGAACGCGGTCTCCGGCTCGAACGTCCAGCCGTCGTGCGGCGAGAGCGCGGGTGCGATGCCGGGAACGTTGGCAGGCGGGAGGATCGATTGCAGGGCGCCCTGTTGTTCCTCGGGTACGATCACTTCCGACGGTTGCACGCGCGCCAGTTCGTTGCCGAGTTGCTCGGCGGTGTCGAGTTCCGTGACGAGAAACTCGCCGGTTGTCAGGTCGACCAGCGCCAGGCCGATCGGTCCGGCGGTCCGGCCCGGCGCCTGGGTTTCCTGCCGTGGTTGTGTCGTCACGGCCGCGAGAAAGTTATGACGTTGCTCGTCCAGGATGCGGGCATCGAAATGCGTGCCGGGGCTGAGGATCTGGGTCACCTCGCGTTCCACCAGTTTGCCGGGCTGGGCCGGCTCCACCTGGTCGCAGATGGCGACCTTGCAACCGTGTTTCAGGAGCCGGCCGAGGTAACTCTCCGCGGCGTGATGCGGGATGCCGCACATCGGCACCCCGTTGCGATGGGTCAGGGTGAGCTTCATCAGTTCCGAGCCGGTTTTCGCGTCGTCGAAGAACATCTCGTAGAAATCGCCGAGGCGAAACAAAAGCAGGGCGTCGTCGGGTACCTGGCTTTTCATCCGCCGATACTGCTGCATCATCGGCGTCAGCTTGGTCGGGCTGGAAGAAGACTTCTGGGGACGACGTGCCATCAGGCCGCGATTATACGACCCTCCCGGAACGCGTCACGCGAAAAGGGTTTCAGTGCGGGCGGTGCCGCGCTGAAACCTCTCTTTATTTGGCGGGTTAATGGCCGTCCCGCCCGTTGCGGGGACCGGCGCGGAAGGAGAGAGAGGGCGGCAGGATGCGATTGGCTTGAGGATGGACCGCCGGCGGCGGCTAGCGCTGCGCGATCTCGTCCAGCCCTTCGCAGAGGGCGACCAGGTCGAACGGTTTGGCGAGCAGCAGGTTCCCGCTCTGGGTGGCAAAATCCGCCAGGCCGACGCGGACGTTGGCATCGCCGGTCATGAACAGGAATTTGTCGGCCAGGTACGGTTGCTGGCGGGCGACTTCGTTGTAGACGGCCTCACCGTCGACGCGGGGCAACATCACATCGCAAATCACCGCGTCATACAACGCCGCCTGGGTGGCATCGAGGGCGTCCTTGCCGTTGCCAACCACATCGACGATGTAACCCTCGTGCTCGAGGATTTCCGCCAGCCAATCGGCCAACTGGTGATCGTCCTCGACGATCAACACTCGTTGGATCCCGCTGGCCTGGCTATGTGGCGTTTGCGATTGGGTTTTGGGGTCCATGAATATCCCTTTGCAATTAGCGAGTACTGTGCCATGCCACGTCCCCGATCCGGTTACCTGGTAACCCCCTCGGCCGGTCGCCTGCGGCGGAACCACCTGCCGGCGTTGCATTCCGCGCCGGGGTCGGCTAAAACCGCCCGTGGGCGGATCATGACGACGCGACGAAAAACAGCGGTGGCCCTTACCATTGCGGGCTCGGACAGCGGCGGCGGCGCCGGGATCCAAGCGGATTTGAAAACCTTTCGCGCTTTTGAGGTGTTCGGGACGGCGGCGGTGACCTGTATCACGGCGCAGAACCCGGAACGGGTCAGCCACATCCAGGCGGTGAGACCGCAGGTTGTGGTGGCCCAGATGGAACGCGTGATCGAAGCGTTTCCGGTGAGCGCGGCCAAAACCGGCATGCTTTTCAACGCGGCGATCATTGAGGCGGTGGCGGCGACGCTTGCCCGGCACCGGTTGCGGTCGCTGGTGGTCGACCCGGTCATGGTAGCGACCAGTGGCGCGATGCTGCTCCAGAAAAAGGCGGTTGCCGTGTTGTGCCGCGAGTTGTTACCGCAAGCGGCGGTCATGACACCGAACCTGGCGGAGGCAGAGGTCCTGACCGGGCACCGGATCGATTCGCGGCCGGCTTTGCGCGAGGCGGCCTGGTCGCTGGCTGATCGGTTCGAGGTGCCGGTCCTGGTCAAGGGCGGTCACTTGCCGGTTGCCGGCCGGGTCTGGGACGTGTTGTACGACGGGCGCGAGTTGTACGAGTTCGGCGCAGCCCATGTTCCGCGGGCCAACCCGCATGGGGCCGGCTGCACGTTCTCGGCGGCGATCGCGGCCGGGTTGGCGCGGGGAGACACCCTGCAACGGGCGGTGCAGCGAGCCAAACGATTCATTGCCCGCGCCATCCGTCACCAGTTGCGGCTGGGCCGGCAACGGGCGCTGGGAATCTAACCCGGTGAAACGTCCCCTGGCCGGCACGGTGCTGGTATACGCGGCCGGGATCTGGGTGGGATCGTTCTTGCCGGTCGACTGGCCGGTACTGGCCGGGCTGGTAGGGTTGTTGCTCGGGATGTTCGGGGCGGCCCATTACGCCGCAGCCGGCAGCCGGCCCGGATCGCGCTGGGAACCGCGCGCCCCCTGGGTGCTCTGGCTGTTGGTGTTCGTGACCGGCAGCCTGGTCTACCGCGTCACGGCCGATCACGACCCGTCCCATGCGCTGGATCGGTTCCTGGAAGGTCAACCGCGCCAGGTCACCCTGCGCGGTGTCGTGGTCAGCGACGCCAGCGGCCAGGCCAGTTTCCGCCTGGAAACCGAGGCGGTACACGACGCGGGCCGGTGGCACCCGGTTGCCGGCCGGGTGTTCGTGTTTCTCCGTCAGCGGACCGAGACCACGGATGACCGGGTGCGGTTACGGTATGGCGACCGGATCGAGTGCTCGATGTTCCTGCGCCCGCCCCGGCCGCCGCGCAACCCGGGTGTGTTCGATTTTCGTGCCTGGCTCGCCCGGCATCGGATTTACCTGGTAGGTTCTGTCGGCGAGACGGATCACTGCCGGGTATTGGCCCCTGACCAGGCGAACTGGCTGCGCGGCCTGTCGTTGCGGTTGCGGGAACGGTTCGCGGCGGCGTTGCGGGCCGGCCTGGAAGATGCCCCCGACCGGGCCGGGGTGATGGCCGGCATGGTGATCGGTGAGCGAGCGGAGATCCCGCCGGAAACGTACGCGGCGTTCCAGCACACCGGCGCGTTTCACGTGTTCGCCATCAGCGGGTTGCATGTCGGGCTGGTCACGTTCCTGGTGCTGGTCGCCCTGCGCCTGGTCCGCGTGCCGCGGCGCTGGTGCGGGCTGGTGGCGATCCCGTTGATGGTGCTCTACGTGTTCGCCACCGGGGCGCGCCCGGGCGCGGTGCGGGCGTTGGTGATGGCAACGGTGTTCTTGCTGGGCGGGGCGCTGGTGCGGCCGACGAACCTGCCGAACACGACCGCGGTGGCGNNACGATCGCGGTGGCGGCGTTGGTGATCCTGGCGATCGATCCGGCCCAGCTGTTCGATGGCGGGTTTATCCTGTCGTTCACCGTGGTGACGGTGCTGGTCTTGCTGGCGCCGGTGTTTGCCGGCCGCCTGGAAACCTGGACGGCACCCAACCCGCTCAAGCCGGCCGCGCTGGTACCGGCCTGGCGGAAACATCCGTATTACCTCGCGGCATTGCGCTGGTCGAACAACCTGGTGGCCGGGTCCGTGGCGGCGTGGATTGGCCTGGTCCCGTTGATGGCGATCTATTTCAACCTGTTCACGCCGGTCAGTATCCTGGCCAACCTCGTAGCGGTCCCGTTGCTGGGCGGGGTGATCGCGCTCGGGATGTTGTCGATCCTGGTCTACCCGGCCTGGGCCGGGCTGGCGGAGATTTTCAACAACGCAAACTATCTCCTGCTCGGCGCGCTCGAGGGCGCGGTGCAATGGCTGGGCCAGGTGCCGGGCGGACATCTGTTTGTCCAAGCACCGCCGGCCTGGTGGGCGGCGCTGTACTATGGCGGGTTGGTGATCGTGTTGTTGCCGGCAATCGACCGTCCATGGCGCCGGCGGTTGTTGCTGGTCGGCGCCCCGCTGGTCGGCTTGGCCGGGGTGCTGGCGCCGGATCGCGAACCGACCACGGTAGTGACCGTGCTGGACCTGTACCGCGGCCAGGCGGTGTTCGTCAACGTGGCCGGCCAACAAGAAGATTTCCTCGTCGACACCGGTGACGACCGCGGTGCTGACCGGATCGTGGTCCCGTTCCTTCGCTCGCGCGGGGTTGACCGGCTGGAACGGTTGATCATCACCCGCGGAACCAAGACGCACCTGGGCGGGTTCGAGGTGCTGGCCGACCGGATCCCGATCGGGCAGCTCCTGGACAACGGGTTGCCGGTCCGGTCGACGTATTATGAACGGTACCGCCAGCGGCTGGCAGCGGCTGACCGCGAACCCGGTGTCCTGCGCGCCGGTGATCGCTGGCAAACGACAGCCGGGCTGGCGGTCGAGGTGTTGCATCCGCCGCCGGGCTGGAACCACCCGCGCAGCGCCGACAACGCGCTGGTGTTTGTCCTGGAACAGCACGGTCGGCGCGTGTTGTTCCTGCCGGCGGCCGGCGAGACGGTCGAGCGCGCGTTGCTGGCCCGCGCGCCGGACTCGTTGCGGGCCGACGTGATCGTCCGCGGCGGCCACGGCAGCGAACCGTCCTGCACCGAGGCGTTGCTCGATGCGGTGAACCCGGCGGCGGTGATATTGGCCGGCCCGGGCGATGCCCGGCGGTTTGGCGTGCGCGACCCGGCGGCGCCGAGCCTGGGGGAACGCCTGCAAGCACGGTCGATCCGGGTGTATCGCACGGCGGACCAGGGCGCGATCCGGATTCGTCTCAACGCCCGCGGGTATTCGATTGAGCCCTGGCTCTGAATCGGCTACAACAGGGACATGATAGCGATTACCGGAGCGGGTGGCTTTGTTGGGCGGGCAGTTTTGGCTGAGGCATTGGCGGCCGGGCTGGAGGTACGCGTCATCGCGCGCGACCCTGCCACCGTGCGGGCGATGAGCGGGCAAAAATCGGTCGAGGTATTTCACGGCAACGTGATCCATGCCCCGGCGCTGGCCGGGGCGTTCGCCGGCGTGCAGGCGGTGATTCACCTGGTCGGCATCATCAATGAATGGAAAGAAAACACGTTCCAGCGGGCGCACGTGGACGCGACGGTGAACGTGCTGGCGGAGACCAAGGCGGCCGGGGTGAAACGGTACCTGCACATGAGCGCGCTGGGCACGCGCGCCGACGCGGTGAGCCGGTATCACCGCACCAAGTGGCAGGCGGAGGAAGCGGTTCGCAAGAGCGGCCTGGCGTGGACGATCTTTCGTCCGTCGCTGATCTACGGCCCGGGCGACAAGTCGATCAGTGTGTTGTCGCGGATGGTGCGTCGGGCGCCGGTCGTGCCGGTGCTGGGGGACGGCCGCTCCCTGATCCAGCCGGTTGCGGTCGAGAACGTGGCGCGGTCGTTCATCCGCGCGTTGCGGGATGATCGGACAGTGCAGCAGACATATGACCTGGTTGGCCCGGCGGCGTTTTCCTGGAACGAATTGTACGACCAGTTGCTGGCGCATCACGGCTTGCGCAAACCGAAACTGCATCTGCCGCTCCCGTTGGCGCGGTTGCAGGCGGTGTTCCTGGAAAAAATGTTCAAGTACCCGCCGTTCAACCGCGAACAGATTACGATGTCGCGCGAGGACAACGCCGGCGACCCGACCCCGGCCGTGAGCGCGTTTGGGCTGGACCAGGAAAGCTTCCCGGCCGGCCTCGCGCGGTATCTCGGTTGAGGACCGGCCCTTTAGGCTTGATCCGGGTTTTCTTTGCGGGGAAGATCCCAGCTTTGTTGGAACTGGCAGGAAACACCCCGCGTAGGAGATTCCCAGAATGACCACCGACACCGCAAAGGTTCGCACTGTCGCCATCGCCGGTCACGGATCCAGTGGCAAGACTTCACTGATCGACACCGCCTTGTTTGTCTCGGGAACCGTCGGTACCCATCACCGGGTCGACCAGGGCAACAGCCTGGCCGATTGTTCGCCGGACGAGATCGAGCGCAAGATCACGATTCACTCCAAGCCGCTGGTTTGCGAGTGGAACCAACACCAGATCTACCTGTTCGACACGCCGGGCGTGGCGGACTTTGTCGGTGACGCCGTGGCGGCGATCCACGCGGCGGACGCGGCGGTGGTGGTGGTGGACGGCGTGAGCGGGGTCGAGGTCGGCACCCGGCGAGCCTGGAAACTGCTCGACGAACTCGAAACGCCGCGACTGATCTTCGTCAACAAGCTCGACAAGGAAAACAGCGATTTCTTCAAGTGCGTTGAACAGATCCGTGCGGCGTTCGGCAAGAATTGCATTCCTTTTGAGTTGCCGGTAGGCAACGNNTTCTTCAAGTGCGTCGACCAGATCCGCGCGGCGTTTGGCAAGAACTGCATTCCGTTCGAGTTGCCGGTTGGCAAGCAGGCAGAATTTTCGAAGGTGGTCAACCTGCGGACCACGGCGGCCGACGACGTTCCCGACGAGATCAAGGACCAGTTCAACCAGGCCCACGACAGCCTCGAGGAAGCCGCCGCGGAGCAGGACGACGCGTTGATCGAGAAATACCTCGAAGGCGAACGCCTGACGGTCGAGCAGATCACCGAGGGGACCCACGAGGGAATCAAGAAAGGCGCCATCGTGCCGATCTTTTGCGGGTCGGCCGAGAAAGAGATCGGGATGCGCCAGTTGCTCGACGCGGTGGTGGCCTTGCTGCCGTCCCCGACGGAGCGGCTGGCATTGCCGGTCGAGGGTGAGGCCCAACCGGACCTGACAGCGGATGCGCCGTTTTGCGGGTTTGTGTTCAAGGTCACCGTCGATCCGTATGCCGGTGCGCTGGCCTACGTGCGGGTGGTGAGCGGTCGGCTCACCCCGAACTCCGAGGTGATCAACCCGCGCAGCGGGAACAAGGAAAAGATCACCCAGCTGCTTCGTGTCCAGGGCAAGAAACAGGACCCGGTCGATGCGGCCGGCCCGGGCGACATCGTGGCGGTGCCGAAACTGAAAGACACCCACATCAACGATACCCTCTGCAGCGCCGGCCAGAGCGTGCGGTTTGCGGCGATCCATTTCCCGACGCCGGTGATGAGCCTGGCGATTCATCCGCAGTCGGCCAAGGACGAGGAAAAGATCAGCACCGCGTTGCAGCGGTTGGCCGAGGAAGACCGGACATTCCGCGCCACCCGCAACGCCAACACCCGGGAACTGGTCATCTCCGGCATGGGCGACATTCACCTGGCGGTGGCGATCGAGAACATGAAATCGCGATTCAGCGTGAACGTTGACCAGAGCATCCCAAAGGTCGATTACCGCGAGACGGTCACGTCCCGCGCGGAAGGTCATCACCGTCACAAGAAACAGTCCGGCGGTCGGGGCCAGTTCGGCGAGGCGTACCTGCGGATCGAACCGCGCGAGCGCAGCACCGGGTTTGAGTTTGTCAGCGAGATCGTCGGCGGCGCGATCCCGAAGAACTTCATCCCGGCGGTCGAGAAAGGTTGCCACGAAGCCCTGGTCGCCGGCACCGTTGCCGGGTTCCCGGTCGAGGATGTGCGGGCCGTTGTCTACGACGGGTCATATCACGACGTGGATTCCGACGAGCTGAGTTTCAAGCTGGCCGGCTCGCACGCGTTTCGCGACGCGATGGCCAAGGCGCGGCCGGTCCTGCTCGAGCCGATCATGAGCATCACGGTCCAGGTGCCGGACCAATTCATGGGCGACATCACCGGCGACCTGAGCCACCGCCGCGGCCGGGTCATGGGCGTGGAACCGCAGGACGGGATGCAAAGCATCCAGGCCCAGGTGCCGCAGGCGGAGATTGCCAAGTACGCCAGCGAACTGCGGTCGATGACCGGTGGGCGAGGAAGTTGCGAGATGGAGTTCTCCCACTATGACCAGGTGCCCAGCAATGTTGCCCAGAAGGTCATCGCCGAGGTCCAGGCCGCCAAGGAAAACGCCTGACCGACCGACGACGTTTGCCGGGATCGCCGGCGCGGTCTGATCCGAACCTGCGTCCGGCCAAACCACCTGCCATCTCGTTTCCCCCGCGCAGGCCGGGCCGACCCGGTCGCCACCCCGACCGAGCCCCCGATTGGGCAGCGCCCGGCGCGCGCCTTGCTATCCACTACAACCGCTGAATACGTGCCGGCCAAAATCGTCTACCCCGTGGGGACGAAAGAAATTATCGATTGACTGTGAAAACACCGTTTGCTACCAATTTTTTACCGATTACAGGGTCCGTGGCTACCCAGGAACCAGCGTCGATACCGCATATCCGCCAAACCACCGACTCCCTTGTCGGTGGCTTGGGTGACACTGTTCCGGCCATCTCCGCCGATGTTGCGGTCGAAAAAGTACGGGTGGACGGCAAATTTTTCCGCGTCGGCAACCGTAAATTTTACCCGAAAGGCGTCACCTACGGTCCGTTCGCGCCGGATGCTGACGGTTGTACCTTTCCGTCCCCGGAACGGGCGGTGGAGGATTTCCGGTTAATCCGCGAGCTGCACGCGAATTGTTTGCGGGTTTACCATGTCCCCCCGCGTTGGTTTCTTGACCTGGCCCACGATCACGAGCTCAAGGTGCTGGTCGATTGTTGTTGGCCGCAGCACACCTGTTTCCTGGANNTGGGACAACATCCGCCGGGTCACCCGCGAGGCGGCCGAGGCGTTGCGCGGTCACCCGGCGGTGTTTGCGATCGCGCTGGCGAACGAGATCCCACCGGACATCGCGCGGTGGTACGGTGCCACCCGGCTTTGTGCTGCGCTTGATGAGCTGGCGGCGATCGTGAAGGAGGTCGATGCGGATCGCCTGGTGACGTTTGCCAACTATCCGCCCACCGAGTTTCTCCAGCCGGACGGGATGGATTTCCTCAGCTTCAACGTCTATCTCCACGACCGGCAACCGTTTGCCAACTACCTCGATCGTCTCCAGAGTATCGCGGCGGAGAAACCGCTGGTCCTGACCGAGTTCGGCATGGATTCGGTGCGCGAAGGCGAGGAGGCCAAGGCCGCATTCCTGAGCGGCCACATCGAGACCGCGTTTCGCGCGGGTGCCGCCGGCACATTCATTTTCTCCTTCACCGACGATTGGTTTCGCGGTGGACACCAGATCGACGATTGGTTCTTCGGCTTGACGGACGCGGAACGCCGGCCGCGCGGCGCGTACCACGCGGTGCAACGGACGTTCGACACGGCACCGTACTTCCCGCTTGCGTCCGCGCCAGCGGTGAGCGTGGTGGTCGCGAGTTACAACGGGGGCCGGACGCTACGCGCGTGCCTCGACTCGTTGCGCGACCTGAACTACCCGGACTACGAAGTGATCCTGGTCGACGACGGCTCGACCGATGACACGCGCCAGATTGCCGCCGAACATCCCGAGGTGCGCGCTATTCACCAGCCAAACGGCGGCTTGAGCGCCGCGCGCAATGTCGGGATCAACGCCGCCCGCGGCGAGATCGTGGCGTTCACCGACAGCGATTGTTGCGTGGATAGTGACTGGTTGTATTACCTTGTCAGCGACCTGCTGCGCAACGATGCCGCGGCGATTGGCGGCCACAACTTCCCGCCGCTGGAAGACAACCCGATCGCCGGCTGCGTGGCGGTCGCCCCGGGCGGCCCGGCGCACGTGATGCTCGACGATCGTCATGCCGAGCATATTCCCGGCTGCAACATGGCGTTCTGGAAATGGGCGTTGGACGAGATCGACGGGTTTGATCCCGTGTTCCGCGCGGCCGGTGACGACGTGGATGTCTGCTGGCGGATCCTGCAGCGCGGGTGGCAGATTGCGTTCTCGCATTCCGGTTTCGTCTGGCATTACCGGCGCAATACCGTGGAAACGTATCTCGACCAGCAGAGCGGTTACGGCGTGGCCGAGACCCTGTTGCGGCACAAACACCCGGAGTATTTCAACGCCCTTGGCGGGATGCGCTGGAAAGGACGGATTTACAACGCCTCCAAGGTCTGGGGGGTGTTCGGCCGGTTCACAATTTACCACGGCGTTTTCGGTGGGGGCTTGTTCCAGACGTTGTACACCCCGGCTCCGTCGGGCCTGGTCGGGCTGGTAACCAGTCTGGAATGGCACCTGGTGATCACGCTCGGGACGTTCCTGTTAACCGCGATGTGGTTTGCGCTCTGGCCGATACCGGTGNNGGTGCTGTCGCTGCTGACCAGCATCGCGGTGGCGGTCTACGCCGCGCGGCGCGTGGTGATCCCGCCCCGTCAATCTCGCTGGTGGTCGCGCCCGTTGGTAGCGGCGCTGTACCTGCTGCAACCGATCGTCCGCGGCCTGCCGCGGTACTCGCGCGGGCTGACCAAGACCGAAGCCCCGCGCGAAGCACATTCCCGCGTCCGCACGCTCGCGCGCAGCTACGGCCGGGTCGGGTCGCCAGCTTCCACGATCTACTGGACGGAGGAAGGAACCGACCGGTTTGCGTTCTTGCAACGGGTGATGGACATCATGGATCGTGATCGTTGGCCGGCGCGGGTGGACAGTGGCTGGGATGAGTTTGATCTGGAACTCCACGGCGACCGGTTTACCAAGGCCAGCCTGCGGACGGTGGCGGAAGATCATGGCAGCAACAAACGAATGATCCGCGCCCAGTTGACGCCGCACCTGACGCTGGCCGCCCGGCTGGGGGTGTTGATCCTGATCGCGGCGGTGGCGGCGGTGGTTGGGTTCAGCCGGTACGCGATCTGGACGCTGCCCCTGGTCGCCCTGATCCCGCTATTCCTGGGTTATCTCTACCTGCGCAGCCGGCGCACGCTCCGGCTCGGGCTGGCGTTGCTCGATATCGCGGCGGAAGATCTTGGCCTGTTCAAGCTCGACAAGCCAAAACGGTTTGTCGCTTCCGACTAGCCCGTCAAACTTTCCCTCACGGGTTGGGGTCCCGCAACTGGGCGTCGTGTAGCCGCCGGTAAAGACCGTTGGCAGCCAGCAACTCGGCCTGGCGACCGACTTCCGCGATCCGGCCCTCATCAAGCACGACAATCCGATCCGCCAACTGCACGGTCGAAAGACGATGCGCGATCAAGAACGCGGTTCGGTTTTTCAACAGTGCCTGCAACGCCGCCAGGATCTCGGCTTCGGTTGTCGTATCCAGGGCTGATGTTGGTTCGTCAAAAATCATCAGCGGCGAATCCCGCAACAAGGCGCGGGCAATGGCCAGCCGTTGTTTCTGGCCACCGGACAATGTTGCCCCGCGTTCGCCGATCACGGTGTCA